>VFSW01013367.1_pt1 | contig 11412 bp, 10 predicted proteins | sample 5358111 | NCBI WGS metagenome assembly VFSW01 (sample SAMN11554181, study PRJNA540505) | mine drainage metagenome | isolation source: sediment from site ElyBrook_90M | place: USA: Ely Copper Mine, Vershire, VT | collected 2017 | reverse complement strand
GAAAGGGCGGCATCCTATAGCCCATGGTGTAAACCATGGGACAGCCGGGCGCAAAGTGATCTTCATTCAGCCCCGTCAGGGGCGGCATCGATCGTGCGTTTGCAGAAATCAGGTTGGGAGATGCCGCCCCTGCCGGGGCTTTGAACCGCGCAACCCGAAACACAGCCCCCGCCCCGGCCATGCCGGGCTGAAGCGCGGCGCTACGGCGGCGAAGGTTGCTCAGATCTTCAGGAAGATCTTTTGCCTGTAAAGGAAGTAGAGGAAAAGCCATCCGGTCATCATGACGCTGATGGCCCAGAACAGCGGTTCGAGAGGCCCCAGGTAGCGCAAGATTCCGTGCACAAACACATTGGTAATGGCGTGCAGCGGCATCAAATGCGCAACCAGATAAATGGTAATGGGGTTGACGCCGACCACTCTGAAGAAGAATGACCAGCGGGAGACGCCTTTTACGTCAATGATCCAGTAAAACAGGGCGAGCAGCAACAGGCTCCAGCCGCCGGCAACCAGCACGAAGGAGCTGGTCCAGATATTTTTGATGATGGGGAAAGCGAAGCTCCAGCCGAATCCCACCAGCAGGCTGGCCGCGCCGGCCAGGGCCAAGCCCAGGGCTTTGCGCCGCGGCGGGCGATTGGAGCGCAGCCAGTGGCCGGCCAGAACGCCCGTCAGCGTGGTGGCAATGGCGGGGATGGTGGAAAGAATGCCCTCGTTATCGCCAAACTCGAAGCAGCAGAACGGGCGGGGCAAAAGATGGCGGTCGATAAAGCTGGCCAGGTTGCCCTGCATAGTGAGCACGCCAGCGCCAAAGCCCGGCACGGGAATCAGCTTCATCGCCGCAAAATAGACCAGCAGGATACCGCCCCAAAAAGCCACCTGCCCGCGCACGCGGGTATTCATCACAATGAGGGCCGCAAAAAAGTAGCACAGTGCGATGCGCTGCAGCACGCCGGCAATGCGCAGCGTGTGCAGGTTAAAATCCAGCAGGCCGTTATAGACCAGCCCCAGCAGAAAGAGCACCACCAACCGGCGAATCATGTGGCCATAGAGTTCAGCGCGGCTGGCGCCGGCTTCCAGGCGCCTGGTGATGGAGAAGGGAAGCGCCACGCCGACAATAAACAAAAAGAGCGGAAAGATGAGGTCGTAAAAGTGAAAGCCTGCCCAGGCCACGTGCTCAAACTGGCGGTCAAGCACGCGCGTTGCCGTGCCCGGCATTACTTTATACAGGGCGTGAATGATGCCCTCGCCGCCGGTAATCCAGAACATGTCGAACCCGCGCAGCACGTCGATGGACAAAACCCGCTTTTGCAGAAAACCCGGCTGGGTTGGCACGTTATCCATTTGTGACCTCGTGAGGAAGTTTGGCTGGCAGAGGCAATCTGCTATGGCCGCGGGCGGCATGAACCCGGGGCCGCATAGCATAACACCTTCCGGTCCAAACGGCAGCGACGAGGCCAGGGAAAAACAGCCAGCGAGGCAGGTGGTTTTGCAGAGGGGCAGCAAGAGCGGCAACACCCGGCGCTGCTTAAGCTAATGCCCGGCGGCTTCAGGATCGCTGCCGGCCATGCCGGTACGAATTTTGGACATTTTCTGGAGTTCGGCGGCGTGGGTGGCGCGGTAGGCGGCCAGTTCGCGTTCGGCTTCCTGCTGGCGGCCCAGGCGGCGGTAAGCGAAGGCCAGTTGATAGTGCGCGGCGGAGTTGGAAGGATCCAGCCGGACGGCGGTTTGCAACGGCGGCACGGCCTGCGGCGGATCACCGGCGGAGATCAGGGTGCGCCCAAGGCCGATTTGGGCATCGACGTAGTTGGGATTAATTTGAACGGCGCGGCGAAAGTGGGCGATGGCGTCACTCCACTGGCGGGCCTGGCGCGCCATTTCGCCCAGTTGAAATTCAGCCCCGGCGTTGGTGGGATCAATCTTCAGCTCGGCTTCAAATTCCTGGCGGGCCTTTGCCGTGGCGCCGGGAGCGGTCTGCTGCAGCCACAGGCGGCCCAGCGCGTAGTGTATGCCGGCCAGGCGCGGATCCATGGCCAGCACTTTGCGATACTCGTCCATGGCGTCGCTGATCTTGCCCTGCATTTCCAGAACTTCAGCGTTGAACTGGTGCGACTGCAGTGACCCCGGGGCCACGGCCAGCAAGCGCTGCGAGGCTTGCGTGGCCAGCGCGGAGTAAACGTGGCTGGCGGTGTAAAGCGCGGCAGGATCGTCGGGAGCGTCGCGCAGCATGGCCTGGACAAAAGGCAGGGCATTTTCAAGCTGGCCGCCCGCCATGGCGCAATCCACGCCGTCGTTGGCCATCAGGCGGCGCAGGTGAGGGTCGGAAGCCTGCGGCAAATCCTGCTTCAGCAGCGGCAGCGCCAAGGCGCATTGGCCGCTCTCCGCCAGGCTGGCGTCAAGAAAAGCGCGGGCAAAAAACAAGCTGGGCTTAATCGCCAGCGCCTTGCGGAACTCCGCCGCCGCCGCCGTGGTGCGATGGGCGGAATAGAGGGCCGCGCCCAGGTTGGCGTGCGATTCCGCCACGGCAGGCGCCAGTTTGACCAGCGCCTGGTAGTGCTGGGCGGCGGCATTAAAGTTGCGCTGCGCCATGGCCTGCTGCGCGGCGGCCGCTTCGTGCTGAGCCTGTTGGCGCTGTGCCGGGGTCAGTTGCTGAGGCGAGGCGGCGGCGGCCGCCATGCAAACCAGCAGGGCGGCGCCGGCTATTCGGATGCGGTACGGGGAAATGGTGCAAACTCCTCTCCTAAGCAGCTTAAAGGCTGCCCGCGGCGGAGTCAATTGCCAGCGCCCGCCTGGAGCGAGGCTTCGAAACGGAGCGACGATTTAAAAAGTATTCTCTTATGCCGCCGGGCGCCGCGCCCGCGAAGCTGCGGGGTGCAATCCTTAAACAGCGGGTTGCAGCGCGGGCACGGGCGTGGTGCGAAAGTGACGGATCAAGGCATTCGCCAGCCGGCCAAGGCCCAGCACAACGACGGCCCAGGAGACAACGCTGCCTACATAAGGCAGATTGGTGGCAACCATAAGAATTACAAGCCCTGAGAGCAGAACCTTAGCCCAGGATAGCAGGCTGCCGGAAGCGGGGTGCATAAACGTTTCCGCTACGGCCTCCGCCACGAATATCTTGGCGATGTAAAGGGAGGCAAGCCACAGGCCAAGCGCCATCATGCCCAGGGGCATGCCCACCATGGTGATAGCGGCCAGCGCGGCGGCGGCGGGGGTGGCGAGCAGAGCCAGAAATCCAATGCCCAGGGCGCGCAGCCAGTCGCGCGTGCTGACAAGCTGGGACTTGAAGAGCCAGGGCGCCAGGCGGAACAGGACCAGGCCAGTGAGAAACGCCGCGGCCAGGTGAACCAGTTGCCACACATAAAAGCCGAGGTGAGCGAAGCGGTTGGCACGGCTGGGTGGAAGGCGGGTTTCGGTTTTGCCGCTGATCACTGCGCCCGACTGAACATCCATATTGCTGGAATTGTGCACGTAGGCAATCAAATTTTCGCCGACGCGAGTGCTTGGTAAAACCGTAAGGTGCCCGGCGTGGGCGACCACGTTGTGGCCCACCTGCCCGCTCAATTCCAGCCAGCCGGTGTTGACGCGCAACTCGTGGCCCACCTTTCCGGCCATATTTACGCGGCCGGCGTAGGCGATCAGGTCGCCGTGGATGTTGGCCTCCGATTGCATTCGCAGCGCCTGGGTGAAAATCATCAGGCTGTGCTGCACTTCTCCGCTGAAGGAAGCAAACTGGCTCCAGACGTACACGTTGCCTTCCACCACGCCTTCAATCTGCAATTCCTGGCACCAGGCAAAGACGTCGCCCTTGACGCGGCCTTTAATGGTCACCCTTTGTCCGGAAGCGATCAGGTTGCCGTTCACGGTGCCGTCAATTTCAACAATGCCGGCGCCGGCCAGCAGGCTGTCATCCAGCGTTTCGCCCTGCGCAACCAGAACCCGTTCGCCGCCGCGATGGGTTATCGCCTGGGCGGGACGCGCAACGCCCAGCAGCAGCGCGAGCATCGCGCCCGCCAGCAGCGCCACGTGCATTCCCAGACGCCGAACCACAAAGTAGATGCCGGCCAGCAATACGGCCGCCAGAACCAGGTATTCCAGAGTTGTGCTGATGGTATGAAACATGGCGCCACCCTCCTCGGCCAGGTAAAGTACGGAGCCAATCATTAGATTCATCAAGGTGTCGCGATTCAGCGGATTTATCCAGGAGGCGAAGCCCGGGATCAGGCTGAGCAGCCAGCGCAGGGAAGAAACAATGGCCACCGCCGCCGCCAGAAGCATAACCAGGCCCAAACCCAGCCGGGTGCTGCTGGGTGAGGCCTCGAGGGCAAGCTCATTTTCTTCCTTCAGCATCGAAGACAGCAGCAGGTTTTCGCGCCGCAGGGCGTCCACCCGGGCCCGGCATTGCGGGCAGGCAGCCAGGTGCTCTTCAACGGCCTTCAATTCCAGGGGCGGCGTCTCGCCATCCGCGTAAATGGAACAGGTGATTTCAGAAGGACAATTCATGGGATTTTCTCCGGGCCAGGCGCCGCCAGGGTGCGGCGTAATTCCTGCTTGGCGCGAAAAATAAGCACAGCCACGTTGGCGCGAGTCAGCTTCAATTGGGCAGCAATCTCGTCGTAGCTCAAATCATTGTAGTAACGAAGAACCAGAGGAGCGCGAAGGCGCTCGTGCAGCCTGGAAAGCGCCGCGCGCAGGCGGTCAGCCCGCTCATTTTCCAGCACCTGATCGAGAGCCGAACCATCGGAGGAAGGGAATTCCGCGCTGTCGTCAACCGGCTCAAAAATACGCTGGCCAACGCGGCGGCGGCGCAGCAGATCCAGGCAATGGTTGCTGGCAACGGCCATCAGCCAGCGCGAAAAATCCTGCGTGAAGTCGTAAGTTGCCATGGCCTTGGGCAGCCGCGCAAAAACCTCGCTGGCGGCGTCTTCCGCCTCCTCAGGCGCATTCAGCAAATAGCGGCACAGGCGCAAAATGCGGGGATGAAAACGCTGATAAATTTCAGCCAGGGCGGCAGCGTCACCCTTTGCAGCGCGTTCGACCGCCTCGGTTGGAACGGATTGCTCCATGCGCCCGCGTCCGTTTTGCTCCATTATTCCCTACGATTACACGCCGGAAATATTACAACGATTTGATAACAAATGCTGGCCTCGTTGCGGCCGAAGCGCGTTGGGCGCATAGGCAGGCCGCGTGCCGGTGGTTGCGGCATGGTAAAATCAGCGCCGTGAACAGCGACTTTTCCTCCACAGGGCTGGCTGAGGGCAGCGAATCCGCGCGCATTCCGATGCACCTGCGCTACCTGGATATTCTGCGCTCCAACCGGGATTTTCGCCGGCTGTGGCTGGCGCAGTTGATCAGCGAGATGGGCGATTGGTTTTACACTCTCGCCGTGTATGACATGCTGATTCAAACCACCCACAGCGGCAAGTCCGTCAGCTACGCCATCATGATACAGACACTGCCCTGGTTTTTCATGACGCCGCTGGCTGGCCACGTGGTGGACCGCTTTCCACGCCGCCATGTGATGATTGTAGCCGACTTGGTGCGGGCATTTGTGGTTTTAGGTTTGATGGCGGTGCGCAGCCCGGGGCAAATCTGGCTGGTGTACGTTCTGCTGGGCGTTGAGACGGTTTTTACGTCGCTGTTTGAGCCGGCGCGCAACGCCGCCCTGCCCAATGTGGTGGAGGAGAAAGACGTGCTGGCGGCGAATGCGCTCACCTCCGGAACCTGGGCGGTGGCGCTGACCACCGGCGCGGCTCTGGGAGGCATTGTGGCCTCGCTGCTGGGGCGCGATTCTGCCTTTGCCATCAATTCGCTTTCCTATTTCGGGTCCGCCTTTTTCATCCAGCGCATGCACTTGAAGGAGGGCCACATGGCGCAGGCGGAAGGTGGCGGCCACGGCGGAGGGCTGCTGCGAGGCATTGAAGACCTGCGCCAAAGCCTGGGATACCTGATGGAAAATCCTCGCGTCATCATGCTGATGTTCGCCAAGACCGGCCTGGGACTGATGAGCGGGGCTTTGTTGCTGCTTACGCTTTACGGCGAGCGCATTTTTACGCTGCGGCATGCGCTGCCCGCGGGCATTCTGCGCAGCCAGGGACCCCTGGCGGTGGGCGTGCTCTACGCGGCGCGAGGCTTTGGCGCGGGCTTTGGACCGATTCTGGGCGACCGTATCTCACAGGGCCGCTCTTCGCGCATGTGGCTTATGATTGGCGCCGGATTTTTCCTGATGGGCGCTTCCTACCTGGGGCTAAGCGTGGCGCCGGTGCTGTGGCTGGGCTTTCTGGCCGTGATGTGCGCTCACATGACCGGCAGCAACAACTGGGTGATGTCGGTAACGCTGCTGCAGACGAATACGCCCGACGCGCTGCGAGGCCGCGTGTTTGCCATTGACCTGGGCTTTGTGATGCTGACCATCGCCGCCACCAATTACCTGATCGGCGTCGGCTTTGACACGCTGCACCTGACGCCGCGCCAATTGGCCGCCGGGCTGGGATTTACCCTGATGCTGCCCGGCGTGCTGTGGTTTGTCATGCTGTACATCTGGAAGCGGCGCTACCCCCTGCCCTAACAGTTTGTTGAAAGACGTTCCGACGACGTCATCCTGAGCGCAAGCGAAGGATCTGCTTTTTGCGGAATCAAGGGCATGCGAGATTCCTCGTCGCCTGCAGCTCCTCGGAATAACAGGCGGCACGAGTTTTTGAACAAACTGCAAAGCGCGTGCGGCGGTGCAACCCGCGTCCGGCGCGATCTGCCGCCCGGGCGCGCCATGCGCAAAGTTGCCAAGCAGGGCGGCGTGCTTCATAATGACCCAAGCCCTGTCTGCGCGACCGGGAACGCGCGGGGCGACACTATGACGACTGGAAACATGACGAAATATCACGAATATCTGGCCCAATTAAGCGCCGTGCTCGGCAACCTGCCGCTTGAGGATGCGGTGCGCGGCGTGGATATGCTCTACCGGGCGTACTGCAACCATCGCACCGTTTTTCTGTTTGGGAATGGGGGCAGCGCAGCGCTGGCTTCGCATCTGGCCGCGGATCTGGGCAAAGGGGTCACCGTTCCGGGGCCCGACTGGAAAACCAACCCGAGACGGCTGCGCGTGATGTCGTTGACCGACAACACTCCGGTGCTCACCGCCTGGGCGAACGACGCCAGCTACGAGCGCGTTTTTGCGGCGCAGATGGAAAACTTTATTCAGCCGGGCGACGTGGCCTTTGCCATCAGCGGCAGCGGCAATTCCGCCAACGTGCTGCGCGGCCTGGAACTGGCGCGGCAAGTGGGCGCCAGCACCCTGGGACTGGCCGGGTTTGGCGGCGGCAAAATGAAAGCCTTGCTGGACTGCCCTATTGTGGTGCAGTCGCACCAGATGCAGCGCGTGGAAGACGCGCACGTGGTGCTGGCGCATCTGATGTTTCTGGACCTGATGGAACGGCTGGAAAGCTCAACCGCGGCAAAATAGCTCCCCACCATGAGCCAACAAACTGCGCAGCCGGTGCTTGCCGGCACAGGCTATGCCATGCCTGCTGAATGGGAGCCGCATTCAGCCACCTGGATTACCTGGCCGCACAACGCCTCCGACTGGCCAGGGCGGTTTGCCCCCATACCCTGGGTTTACGCGGAAATCGCGAAAAAGATCACGGCGGGCGAAAAGCTGCGCGTCCTGGTGGATTCCGGGGACCGCAAAAAGAAAGCCCTTGCGATATTGAAGCGCGCGGGGGTGGATTGGACGCAGGTTGAATTTTTCCGCTTCCCCACCAATCGCGGCTGGACGCGCGATTACGGGCCCATCTTTGTACGCAGCAACCATCCACGCCATGAGCAGCCATTGGCTATCGCGCGATTCCGCTTTAACGGCTGGGCCAAGTATCCGGATTGGAAGCTGGATGACGCGGTGCCGGAACTGGCCGCGCGCGCGCTGGCGCTGCCACTGCTGGCCGCCACGTGGGCGCGGGGCGATTACGTGCTGGAAGGCGGCGCCATTGATGTGAACGGGCAGGGAACCGTGCTGACCACGGAAGAGTGCCTGCTGGATGAGGGAGCGCAGGCGCGCAACCCCGCCATCAGCCGGGCCGAATCCGAAACGGCGTTGCGGGCCAGCCTGGGCGTGCAACAAGTGATCTGGCTGGGACGCGGCATTGCCGGCGACGACACCCACGGCCACGTGGATGATATTTGCCGCTTCACCGGCCCGCGCACCGTGGTGCTTTGCCAGGAGACGAACCCCTCCGACGTGAACTACGCGCCCTTGCAGGAGAATCGCGAACGCCTGCAGGATGTGCGCCTGGCCAGCGGCGAAAAGCTTGAGGTTGTGGCGCTGCCGATGCCAAGCCCGCTTTACTTTGACGGCCAGCGCCTTCCCGCCAGCTATGCAAATTTTTACGCTTGTAACGCCGCAGTTCTGGCGCCCACCTTCAATGACGTCAACGACCGCAAGGCGCTCGGCATTTTGGCCGAACTTTTTACGGACCGCCCGGTGGTGGGCATTAACGCGGTTGAATTGGTGTGGGGCCTGGGCACCCTCCACTGCATGACCCAGCAGCAGCCCGCCTGATGATTGGCTTTCCCGGCTTGCCTTGTCCGTGAACCGGACCCGGGAGCAGAAGGCGCAGGTGGCCACTTTCGCACTGGTTTAATGGCCCTGCGAGCATTTGACCCCAGGCAAGAATTGCTGATAAAGTTTGGGCTTGAGTCACGCTTGGGCAAGGCTGCCGGCGGATCGCCGTCAAGTGCGCGGTTAATGGCGCGCGCTCGCAGGGATCCTTCAACCCTTTTCGAGGACTGACATCCATGGCCAAAAATTCAGCCAGGACAATCGGAGTTTTGACCGGAGGAGGCGACTGCCCCGGGTTGAACGCGGTCATTCGCGCAGTGGTGCGCCGCGCGGATGGATTGGGCTATAAGGTGGTGGGCATCAAGAATGGCTGGCTGGGGCTGCTTCGCGGCAATGCGGAGCCCTTAACGCTGAATTCCGTTTCAGGCATCCTGCCGCGCGGCGGAACGATTCTGGGCACGTCGCGCACCAATCCACTGGCGAATGAGGATGACCGCAAGAGGCTGCTGGCAAACCTGAAAAAACTGAAGCTGGATTATCTGATTGCCGTCGGAGGCGAAGATACGCTGGGAGTGGCAAGAAAACTGGCGATTGAAGGCGTAAAAGTAATCGGCGTTCCGAAGACGATTGACAATGATATTGACGGTACCGACCAGACGTTCGGGTTTGACACTGCCGTCACCATTGTAACGGAAGCGATTGACCGGCTGCATTCCACGGCTGAATCGCACCAGCGCGTGATTGTGGTTGAGGTGATGGGCCGCCATACGGGCTGGATTGCCGTGGTCGGGGGGCTGGCGGGTGGCGCTGATTGCATCCTGATACCTGAGCAGCCGAAGACCATTGAAGAGATTTGCCGGATTGTAAAGCGCCGCCACGCCCGGGGCAGGGTCTTTTCGATTGTGGTAGTGGCGGAGGGCTTTAAGCTGGCGGGCTATGACCGGCTGGTGACCAAAGACGCCAAGATTGACCAGTTTGGCCACGAGCACCTGGGCGGCATCGGTGAATTAATTGCCGATGAGATTGAGAAGCGTACGGGGTTTGAAACCCGCGTTACTGTGCTGGGGCATGTGCAGCGCGGCGGCTCGCCCACGGCGTTTGACCGCCTGCTGGGCACGCGCTACGGCGTGCGGGCGGTGGATTTGATTCACGAGGGCAAAGTCGGGCAGATGGTTTGTTTGAGGGGCAATAAAATCATTAACGTTCAGTTGCAAAAAACCATGAAAAAACTGAAATACGTGGATCCGGAATTGATCCGCACGGCCGAGATTTTCTTTGGGTAAGGGGCGCCCATTGGCAATTGCGCGGCCGGCGTATAACCGGCAGCGCTGGAACCGGCAAGACGAGGCAGAGCCGTCCGGATTCCGCACAAGGAGGGCACATGGCAATTACGGCATACGAGTATTACCGTGAAAATCACGATCGCTTTCTTGAAGGTTTAAAGGATCTGCTGTGCATCCCAAGCATCAGCACACTGCCAGAGCACAAAGTGGACATCCGCCGCGCGGCGGAGTTTTTGGCGAGTGAACTGCGAGCCATGGGCATGGAAGGCGTGGAATTGATTGAGGGGAAGGAAGGGCAGAACCCGCTGATCTACGCCGAATGGCTGAAGGCGCCAGGCAAGCCCACAATTTTGCTGTACGGCCACTACGACGTGCAGCCGCCTGACCCGCTGGAAGAGTGGACATCACCGCCGTTTGAGCCCACAGTGCGCGGCGAGGATATTTTTGCCCGCGGCTCCTCCGACGACAAGGGGCAGACCTACATTCTGGTAAAGGCCGTGGAAGGATACTTGAAAAGCACGGGAAGTTTGCCGGTGAACGTCAAGTTCCTGATTGAAGGCGAGGAAGAAGTGGGCGGTGAGCATATTGAGCAGTATGTGCCGCTGCACCCCGATAAATTGAAAGCCGATGCCGCCGTAATTTGCGATACGGAGATGTTTGCCAAGGGTTTGCCGACGCTGACTACCGGCCTGCGCGGCCTTGTGTATACGGAGGTTGAAGTGCGGGGTGCGGCGCAGGATTTGCATTCCGGCATGTACGGCGGGGCGGCGCCCAACCCCATGCAGGCGCTGGCGGAAATGATAACCGGGCTGAAAGGACCGGACGGCAAAATCCGCATTCCGGGTTTTTACAGCCGCGTTAAGAAGCCCAGCAAGAAGGAACTGGAAGCCTGGAAGCGTTTGCCGTTTAAAGAGAACGCATTCCTGAAGAAGGAAGTGGGCGCTTCGGCGCTGATTGGCGAGAAGAACTACAGCGTGCTGGAGCGGTTGTGGTCGCGGCCCACTCTGGAAGTGCACGGCATTCGGGGCGGCTTTACCGGCGAAGGCGCCAAGACGGTTATCCCCGCCGCGGCCACGGCCAAAGTCAGCATGCGCCTGGTTCCGGATATGGATCCGAAAGAAGTGATCCGCCAGTTCACCGCTTACGTCAAAAAGCTGACCCCCAAGGGAATACAAAGCAAGGTGAGGGTCATCAGCTCCGCGCCGGCATCCGTGGTGAGCACGGAAAACAGCTTTATTGAGGCGGCCGCGACGGCCATGCAGGAAGTCTTTAAGAAAAAGACCGTCTACATGCGCTCCGGCGGCTCCATTCCGATTGCGGGGTTGTTTGACAAGCATCTGAAAACCCCCGTGCTGATGATGGGCTTTGGCCTGCCGGATGACCGGCTGCACTCGCCCAATGAGAAGTTCCATCTGCCCAATTTCTTCCGCGGTATCGAAGCGGTGGGACGTTTTTTTGAGCTTGCGGGATAGCGCCCGCTTGCTGACCTTCGCGGCTCCCGGCGGTTCACCCCCGGGAGCCGCGGCGATGAGCGTTTCCTGCCCGCGTCCTCCGTGTCTAATTCCAGGCCGTTACCAGCGAATG
>VFSW01013366.1_pt1 | contig 11413 bp, 4 predicted proteins | sample 5358111 | NCBI WGS metagenome assembly VFSW01 (sample SAMN11554181, study PRJNA540505) | mine drainage metagenome | isolation source: sediment from site ElyBrook_90M | place: USA: Ely Copper Mine, Vershire, VT | collected 2017 | reverse complement strand
CGTGATCCTGCGCTCCTAGCCAACTACAAGTTGCTTGCCTTGGACTTCGTACAGGATGCCATCATCACCAACCTGTTCAAGGTCCGCCTCATCAAAGACCAGTTCATCACCGCAAGAGCTTTGCTGGATTTTATCTACCAGCTATTGGTCGGAAGTAAATACCTTCCCGATAATCTGTTTGAAACGAGCGACAACGAGCTCATACAGCGGATGGGAGATTTCGATCCGGCCAATTTGCACACCCGCGCCCTTGACCAGTTCGTGTTACGCCATGGACTCGAACTACCCAACCAAGAACTTTCCTCCTTTATGGAATACATCCTGGGAAAGGGGCTGATAATCGAATCCGTGAGAAGTGCTGACGGAGGTGCGGCTACACTGATCAGGCTGTTCTATCTTCTGCGCTGCCTTTCCATCGGAAACAACTTCCACCACCAGTTTGTGGGTGATTTCGACGAAACGCTGCTCGATGAATACGCTAAGGTATGGCTGCTCCACAACGAATACGATGGAAGCGGAGAAGCCAAGTTAGCGTTGCGACCATTCTATGGAAACGAACTGATAGGTGCCATTTACCGTTACGCCAACAGGAATGCTCCTTGGCTGCAGAAGGGGGAAGTCTTCCTGGGAAAATCAGGGGCGCTTCAGCTGGCCGCCCCCGTAGAAGTAAAAGCGGATTTCGCATCCATCCAGAAAATGGATAATCCTTCCGTCTCCAGATTTTGGGCGAGGCTTAAGGTGTCCGACAAGAACCTGGATCCCATCGCAATTAATCTGAACCTCTTCGAGCTCATCTCCAAGCTCAATCGCGGCTATCGTCCTAACAAATACGACAAGAATGCCGTCGTGTTGCTCGATGAGATCATCGAACAGGTTAGGGAGGTGGCTAAGCAGAGCAACATCCTGAGATTCTATGAAAACGATCACTGCTACACCGCCCAGCTGGACGATGACATGATCGAGATAGACGGGGTGGCATAGCATGTTGCCGTTCCCCGAAGACTTGGTACCGTCGGATAAAAACAAGCTTGCTAGCTACCTGCCCATACGCAACAAGGGAAACGATTTTGATTGGGATATCATTACCGGGATGGTGCTGGGCCACGCATTGAAAAAACAGATCAGGCAATACGACTTCGACCAATTCCGCAACGACTGCCGTACCCAATTCCTCGCGAAGCTCGACCAGCCCGGATTCTGGGATGTGCTCGACCGAATGTATTTCACGTCCGAATCCGTGTTCGACATTTCTCCCCTCTTCCTGCTATTTAAGGCCCAAAGGAAGGGCTCCGGAAAAGCAGAACTGAGGGCATCCAACCTGCGAATGGGAGAGCTGTTTTTTGGATTGCGGGGCGGTGTCGACGGCGTTGACGATGTGAATGACCAGCTCAACTTCATCGAGCGTCAGATGCTTCTTGTCCTGCAACGAAAGTTGTCCGACGCCTCTGATTACGATGCAAATGAGCAGCCCTATCTGCCCTATATCGCAGGAGCATTCCAAGATGACATTAACTTTCTGTCCACGCGCCCCAAGTATCTACTTCGTGAGCTGACCAACACCATCCGCCTCTATGCCTTCAGCTACTGTTCGCAGATGGCATTGAACATTGCGGGCTGGAAGAACGGGGAGCCCACCAGCAAGCCCCTATATTTCATACTCGACACAGAAAAGGCAAGCACCGAGCGCATCAACGCCCACCATGGCTACAAGATGTTCGCCAAGTTCAGCGAGAAACTGTTTCCCATACTCTCCGCGCTTGAAGCCATACAGCACAAAGATATGAAGCGCCCCCTGTGGCAGATATTCAAAGACGCAGCAGAACATTCCGATCAAATCGGAGTCCTGCGGGTTCTGAACGGATATATAGATGCCTTCGCAGATAACAGAGAGCTGGACAGGCGAGGTCATGCTGATACCGTCGAGACCGCGTTCGACCACTTGATAGGTCTCGCCATCGAGCAGTTCAACGTGAGCAAGACAACTCGCAGCGAGATAAACGAAAAATACACCAAGGAACTCGAAAAACAGATATGCGGAGATTTCGTCCAGACTCGCGGCCGTGCTGGACGAGTTTTGGTGCTCAACCAGGACCAACTGCTGCTTCTCACCAATCTCGCGATAGGTTTAAAGGAAAAACTGCGTCTTCACGAACTGATGGAAGAATTCAAACGCAGAGGATTCTACATGGATGGTCAGACCCAGCAGGTGCTGGTCGGATTTTACGAGCGCATGGGCAACGTTGAAAGAATGAGTGATAGTGGAGATGCCGTCTATGTCCGTAAGACCATATGAGAGTTTCCTAGCCGAGCGCTTCTTGGAGTGGGCCTCCCCGAATATACGTCCCGGGTTCCGTTACCAGTTCAAATCGCCCGATGAGGACAATGCACTCCACCTCCATCAGGCATTCCTAGAGAAGTCGGGCGCGCAGACCATCGAAATAGACGGCGTTTCCCTGCCTTTCGTTCTATGCAACGGCGTCAGCCTCATACCTGTTCTGCACGGAGAGAGGGGAGAGATCGGATTTACCGAGAACTACATCTCCTTCCTGCGCGACAAAATTGCTGGGCGTGACCGCCAGTTTTCCCAAGCCGGCCTACTCATAATCCACAACAGTCTGCTCGATACGCTCATAAACAGTGCTACAGATGCCGGTGCCGAAGGTGCCATCTGGCATCCCAAGATTCTTGAAAAGAAGCTGGAAACGTTGATAGACCAACGAGTGGAAGGGCGAGAACTTTCCAGATGTCTGCTTAAAGACCAGCTTGCTATCATCACCGAGGAAGATGCCACCGTCTTCGGCTTTGCGCCTCTCTTCAAAACCTTGACCGATGGGATACCAGAGTTTTGCGAGCTTGGCCTTTTCGACGATCCCATCCTCCTCAACATGAGAGGCCAGTCTTCGCAGATTCGGAAGCGTCTGGAGGAAAATCGCTCTCTTCGCCGCGAGATAGAGTTCGCCGTCGAACACTATTCCGATCAGTACGAAGCTATACTCAAAGACTACAGCTCGAAATTCATCCGCGAACATTTCGTCGACCGCAACGATTGGAACACGTTGGAGTATCAGACGTATCTCGACGAATCCAAAGCTAACCAAGAGCAGAAGATGGAGCTCGAAGAGGTCGATGTCGCGGAATGTGTTTTTCATCAGCGTGCAAAAAGCCAGACAAAGGCCGGTCAGAAAGAGCTGGGGCTTCTCATTGAGGTGCCCTCAGGGCAATCGCAGGTGGATATCAAGCTCGTATTTACTGGGAGCGATCTTGAGGCGGGCCAGATAAGAATCGCGCACAACAGCACCTTGGAAAAAGGGGCTCGAATCGATGTCAGCCGTGCCGGAGGAAAGCGCTGTCGCGCTAGCGTCGCACTACCCTTCGACGGGCAGGTAACCTTCGCGAGCATCGAGCTGAAACGCGACAATCGGGCTGAGGACTACAAGTTCCGCTGTCTCTTAGTTGAGCAGGGTAGTTTCTATCTGGAAGAAATCAAAAATCGCTTTCGCGTGGAGCCCCGCCACAAATGGCTTACCCTACTGATGGAAGAAAATCATCTGCAGATACAGGTGGGCGACGGCGAGACCATCAACTTGGACGAAGGGGACGAAAGCGTCGATTGCCAGCGATACTCCTGTGTCGATTTCGAGCAGTTGGCCAACCAGACCGAGATGATCCAGTTCTCATTGAAATCTGGCCAACATATCTTGCGTCTCAACGTCGAAGGGCCTGCCGCCGATGAGGGAGTGACCATTCCGCTGCTGTTCGACAAGGATCGCTTTATCAAACTTTTTTCGGACGATTACAACGCTGAGTTCAATCGCGCCAAGAGCAAGATTGTGATCGACAACTCTGAAATCAGCGTGGTCGGACCACGATTACAGATGCTCATGTCCGAGGCAAGATTGGTGGATGAAGAACTATTGTTTGTAGGGATAAATGCCAATACCCATCTCGATGACATCCAGGCGTTTTACGAACCGCTCCACTTCGCCTACAGGGCATTGTTCGATTACCTCGTCCGCAATAAAACGTTGCCGAGCTTGTCCGCTTGGGGAGAAGTCTACCGGACGCTGACACAGAACGTGGTAGACGCCTACGAAACGGCGTTGCTAGCCATACCGCTCAACGAGGTGTTGGGCCTGAATCACAAACGTCTGCTTCGTATCGGCATGTACTTTCTCGAAGGCAAGGAACGCATTTCACCTTTACATCCGCTTGTTTTGGCATACTACCTGGATCTTGTCCGGCAGATCGAACTGGACGAGGAAGGCTCGTTCGAAGAACTGCCCAACGTCACCCGCGAGAGGCTGGTTGCCTCGGGATTGTTGCCGTTCGTTTATAGCACAGAATCCGATTTCTCCCACGTGGTTCCGGTCAGGGAGAACCCTTTCTGGCTAGAGCTGGTGCCACAAAAGCAGGCAAGCCACAGCTACGTCCAGCGCTTGGTCAAAGATAAGCTTTTCGAGTTCACCCAAGCTTATGCGAGGCTGTTTAAGACGGCTACCCGCAGTGCCTTAATCATCAACGCGATCCATCAGGCCGAAGCTCGCGAACTGTTCCTGGGGTTAGTCGACCACTTCAAGTTACATAAAGAGCGGGCGAGTTCCATCCACGTCAATTTTTACGATGATGTCCTCCTCTACAACGACTTTGACCGCTTCGCAGAAACATCATCATACGACGAGTTGAAATCTTGGCTCGGTCTGTCTTCCGGGGATATCCGCGCAGATGCGGACATGCTCATCGACATCGTGCGAAGCAGGTTGACCTACAGCAAGTTTTCGACGCCCAAGTTAGGCGAACCTCTCGCCTACGCACATTTGGCCTTCTTCTCCAACAATGCTCCGGTGGAATGTCGCGCGGTAAATATCGAAGAGGCCGCAAGCGGCGTCCTGTGCGACGGCCTAATCGCGGGAGAAGCATCCGAAACCAAAGGAAGTTCATACTTCACAGCGTTCGGTTTGCGTGGCGTCCAGTTCGAACAGCACCAGCCGCTGAGGTTGGCCCGCCTGATAGGGACCCTATTCCAGCCCGCAAGGCAGAGCAACGCTCACAACTTGAGGATGGGTATCGGCCTCGCAGTCGGAACCGAATTCAAGGAGCTGATGGAGCGCTCCTACGACAGCGCGCTGTGGACCACCATCATCGACCCCAAGGTCACCCTCGACTTTTTCGCCAACCAGCAGGATGTGGTGTTGATCCACTATTCCGACCAATACACGAGCGCCGCTGGCTATGACGCCATCACCGTGACTAAGCAGGTGGGACTATTCAAGAGCCTGCTCAAGAGCGACAACCTGCTGTCCGAATTCAATGCGTTCAACGGGGAGTGGCTCCTTAAGATGCTTACGGCCAACCCCAATGAGCGCAAGGAAAAAAATGGCATCATCGGTGCATACAAGTTCGTGAGCTCCATCCTGCGCGATTCGGACATTACATGGATTCCCCTGTCGGTGGCTGAAATGCTCAGGGTGTCTGGCAATGTTGGCCTCAAGATGAGCGATAGCGAGTTCTCGCGCCACGTCCAGGGATATCGTAAAGGCGCCATTTCGGACGATGTCCTTTTCGTCGGATTCAAGGGCGAAAAACTCTACCTACTCCCCCTGGAAGTAAAGACTGGTGCCAGACCCGATTTTGCCTATGCGGGAAAACAGGCAACAGAATTGAAACGATATTTGACCGAAGAGGTGTTGGGGCCGCCAACGTTTGCGGCGACACTCTATCGGGGACTCTTCGTCAGGCAGGTCTTGATGCAGGTCGAAAAATTACGCCTCTACCAGGTTCTTTCCGACAGCAATTTGAGCGAGCTGATGGCAAGGCGAGAATGGTGGTTGAAAGGCCAATATAAGATAGCCGATCTGGATGGCTACGCGTCGGGATTCGTCGTGGCACACGTCGAAAACGACAGCTGCTTCGAGCCCAATTACAATCTGACAGATTTCAACATCCTACAGGTGGAGTTGCCCTTCGGATTGCTCGATTCTCTGATCAACGTGAAGACGACTGCCGAACTTGATGCTCTGGTGGCAACTCTCCATGTCCCAGAACAGCATCGCCTGCGTTCTGGACAAGTCGTAAACCTCCCGGTAAAAACCACTGAGGCCGAGACTGAACCAGAACCAATAGTCGCCGATACGCCGACGGAAAATATTGCTCCTGTCGTTGTCGAGCAAGTAATACCTGCCACTCCACTCAAAGTGCTGTTTGGCCATGAAGTGCTCAAAAATACTTCACTCTACTGGGAGCCGACCAATACCGCTAAGTTCATGAACACCAATACGGGCATTATCGGGACGATGGGCACGGGGAAAACCCAATTCACCAAATCGGTCATCACCCAACTCGTTCGCAACCAATCCTGCAATGTAGATGGACTTCCGATCGGAATGCTTATATTCGATTACAAGTCTGACTACGTCGATGATGCCTTCATTGATGCCACCGAAGCCAAAAAATATCGCCTGCACCGATTGCCCTACAACCCACTAAGCCTGTACGGTGATATGCCGATGTTGCCAGTCCATACCGCCACCGGCTTCGCGGAAACAATGGCACGCGCATTCAATCTTGGGCAAAAGCAGCAGTTACGTCTTCGTAAGCTTATTCTCGACTCCTACGAGTTAGCCGGAATCAGCAGGTCCGACGCGTCAACCTGGAACAGACCAGCGCCAACGATCCAAGATATCTGGGTGCAGTTCGTAAACCAGGAAAAGGTAGAAGAGGATTCCCTTTATGCGGCGTTGGATAGCCTAGCAAGTTACGAGATTTTCGAGAGTGATTCATTGAAGGTATCCAGCCTCTACGATCTCGTCGAGAGGGTTACCGTTATAGAGTTGGCGGGATACTCGATCCAAATCCAGAACCTCGTCGTTGCCCTAACCCTGGATTTGTTCTACTCCCAAATGCAGAAGAAAGGAAAGCCAACCGTCCATGGAGACTTCCGTCAGATTACCAAAATGATATTCGTGGATGAAGCGGACAACTTCATGTCGCAGGATTTTTCATCATTGCGCAAGATTCTCAAAGAGGGGCGCGAATACGGTGTCGGCGTCATTCTTTCTACCCAAGACATTACCCATTTCAAAACGGGGGAGAATAATTACGCCAGCTACGTGCTGACCTGGGTCATACATCGGGTATCGGAAATTAAGAATGCCGATATCAAATCCATTTTCAATACGGATGATAAGTCCGAGCAGGAAATTTTGATGGAGAGCGTCCGCAAGCTGGAAAAACACTGCAGCATCTTTGTCGATGGCAATAAGAAGTTCCAGAAAATTCGCGATTTGGCATTCTGGGAATTACAGGAGCAGCACCAAATAGTTTGAGGTGACAAAAATGGCACAAGTACCGGGCGTCAAGAAAATTGTAAAGTTTAGTCAGGAGCTTCGCGGAGGGTTCGGTCGATTTAAAACTGACCAAAGTTTTCAGCTCGACTACCTCATGACCAGCGTTCCGATCCAGGACGTGAACCAACTTTCAACAGCTTCGGAATTATTTCGGCTCGAAACAATCGATTTCGAAGAATTGATCCAGCGAGATATCGACCATAAACGAGTCCAAAAGATCGCGAATGAATATTTGAGTCAAGGCCATGGGAAGGTCATCTTCTTCCCCCCGTTGCTCGCATGTGTTGTTTTGCTTGAGAACGATGGCTCAATCAAGAAAAAATATGACGGTATTACGCGTGAATCCGTCGACGAGGATGGAGTTCCCGCTTTTCGCACAACATGGGATGGAGATGGGTTTCAATTGGATCTGCCAATCGGAGATGCAAATTCGTGTACTAGGCAGATATCAAACAATGGCAGCCCACAATATTTTTATGAGTTTGCCGCATTATTAAAACTCAATCCCAAGAGGGCTAAGCTTGTCGTCCTGGATGGCCAGCATCGACTTGAAGCTATGAGGTTGTTGAGACGGAATCCTGAGCAGAAAAATATTCTTGAACAGATAGAAATACCGATCTGTCTGGTATGGGCACCAGACGCTTCCGTCGGCGGCGGCGAGGAGGATATGGTGCGTGACTTCAGGGAACTCTTTGTTCGTGTAAACTCTGAGCCCCAAAGAGTTAGCGGTCATTTCATCACGTTGCTGAAAGATGATAGCTACTCTGCTATGGCAACTCGGCAGTTGGCTAGTATGTGGAAAAGCATAACCGTGCCGAATGGATGGACGCGATTACATTTGCTTGAGTGGAACACTAGAGAGGATGAGCGAGTCGATATCCGCACCCGCGAATTCTCGATCACCACTATATCAACAATTTCAAAAACCCTTGGAGATCATCTTTTTGATGTGGCAGCTGCTCCTGATTTATTGAACCTGGAAGATCGCGAACAGGATTTTCTTTCCATAGCGCCAGATTTTTCGTTGTCCGGTATATCAGACAGGACGAATGGTGCAGATCTAGACAATATTATCAAAGAGCAGATAGATAAAATTTTGGTACCGGCCTTGGATGTTCTATTGAGGACCGCCACTCCGTATCAAAAATTAGAAAAAGCGGTAGATAAAGCCTTCCAGTTTCTCCAACAAAAGGTCGATGAAAACAATAGCTCGTTCATTCAGCTAAAAGCCAATCTTTTGCGCTATGTCTACAGAACTGACGAAATGTTCGAGGATAGTGCAAAAGCCGCCTATGTCGATTTCAAAAATACCGTGGTGATAGATCAGGCAGAAAAAGTATTTTTCTATTATGCGTTTCAACAGGCTCTGATTCGTTATTGGATCAGGGTCGCAACAATTCTGAAACCATTTTCCATAGATGCACATCAAGCGGCCAAAACAGCAATTGCCGGGGCCGAGGAGTTTTGTTTCAAAAATGAAGTCCAGTTTCTCATCGGTGATCGCAAATACACCCGGCGCATGTTGTGGAAAAATGCAAATGTGAATTTCGACCCAAAATGGGCAAAGAAAGCCTGGTTGGATCTGCTATGTGCGTCATTGCTCAATAAAAATGTCTGCGCAGCTATGGTGAAAAATTTAGAGAAGGACGCAAATCTCGATAAGCAAAGCTTGGCCGCGATCGGAGAGCATCTCAAGAAGTTGGGAGAAAAATCTGCTTGCGAATATTTGAGCAAACTCAAAGAGGAGTTTTTGAAGGAGACCAAACAATCATTGGGCGAGTTTTTTTCCGAAGAACGTGCCAGCCAGCTTCGTTCTATGAAGGAGTCGGGGCACGAAGCAGAACGCAGTAAGTACGAAGCCGCAATACGGAAAGAGACCGACAATCGTGTCCTCGAAGCGATGGAGGAACTGGCCGATCAGCTGCTGATTTCCACCGAAGAGTTGCAGCGCATAGTCGATGCGGATTGAGTTATGGGATCTCGTAACGCCGATACCGGACGGTACGAAATATCTATATTTTCGTTCAGGGGAAGAGCCTCAGGTTACAAATGCCATAGAAATCGCCATTTCAAATGGTTTTCGTATTCCATTGACGATTCGAGTTAAGCCCAATGGCGAAAAACAACTAGGGTTGATCCATGCCCATATCGTCGGAACAAGTACGAATGATTTTAGCTGGATCAAAGGAACCGACTTTGGTAGTTATGAACATCCAACACGAAGCATTCTTACGCTTTCCGCTGAAATAGTATTGGGGTTAAGGGAATATTCAAGCGATAGAGTTGCCACTGCGGCACTTGAATTGGGGGCCCTGATCAATCAAATAGATCAGAGTCAACGAACATCAGCCCAGAACGCACTTCTCAAAGCCTCAAAATTCATTGCTAAGCTCACTGATGAATGCTTGGCCGTGCTAGAGCATGGCTCGCCATTCATGCATGTTAAATTGGCACACGATAATAAATCATGGTGGGAACAGATACCCCAACTGGTTGGGGTGTTGAGCTCAATAGGCGTTGAAATCAGCCATGAATTGGGAGTGGCATCATCATCCAAAGGCTTAACTGCCATAGATAGTTGGAGTTCAGTTATTCAGACACGCCTAGGGCGACTATCAACGAAAAAGAATAGCTCGGCAGCAAGTAACCCGGGACTGATAAAAATTCTTAGAACAGAATCATTTCGCGAAGCATCAGCTTATTGCGTAGCGCTTGCCGAACGCTATCGCCTCCGCAAAAACAATGCGCTTGCAGTGCTTCTTCTACATCGATCTGCCGATCTATGCTTTATCTCTCTTTGCGCCCAACATAATCTTATTGATTGGGCGATCCATGGGGGGCGGTACGATAGTGGAAAATATCAAAAGAATGACCCTAGCATTACACTTGTAAAATCCGTTGAATTTGTGGATAACAGGAGCCTGTTAACACCTAACTCAAATAGGACGGCAGCCTTCGAAGAGCTAAATATATGGCGAAATCAATTGATTCAAGCACACTACTTGAGTGACATTGAAGATAATACTGCGTGCGATCTTTTTAAGAAAATAAGGCCACATCTTGAAGAAATAGGGGGGGCGGAATGGAAGGCGGCCCGCGATTCCTATCTACGAGGAATACGCCTAAGTCTTTCAGATTTTCTCGATATCGATACATCTCTGACAAGAACTTACGACATAGTTGAGCTATTTACGATATGAAGGTTTCGTAATATCCCGTCATAAACACCATCGGTTACTGCATTCATAAATATTTCATTTCAATAGTCGAACGAATTCACGCCGAAGCGAAACGCCACGGTCTGAATACATTCGATTGGTTTAACTACTGGCCTTGCTGTACAGCTTGTCCTTCAGGCTCTGTTTGCTCTTGTTCTTGGCTGTTGTGGGTATAAAACTGACCACCGACAAGAACATACATCTCCAAATATCATTCACCACCGGCTTTCGCCGATGATGAATTATCAGAATGCTGTGTGCCTGTGACCTACAGAAGCCCCCGTTCGGCAAAACTGAGTACAGATCCTCCTGCCACGATGATATGGTCGAGTACACGAACATCAACCAGCGATAAAGTCTGCTTGAGTGCCTGTGTCAGCAGTTCATCAGATTTGCTGGGTTCGGCCACGCCACTGGGATGGTTGTGTGCAAATATCACGGCAGCGGCATTGTGATGAAGTGATGCCTTGACCACCTCCCGTGGATACACAGATGTTTGCGTCAGCGTGCCACGGAATAGCTCATCGACAACAATCACCTGATGCTGGGCGGAGAGGAAGATCGCCACAAACGACTCATGCTCACGTCCGGCAAAGTGTATGCGCAGATAGTCACGCACAGTAGCCGGAGAGTTCAGCATGTCACCATGCATGATTTCCTCAACCAACCACCGCCTGACCAATTCCCGAGCTACTACACATTTTTCAGGCTGCTGCTTGTCTTTGCCATGTACCGGGGCGAACATTGCCCCCAATGATCCCCGATAGCGTTTTTGTGTTTGCCGTACACCAATCAGCTTACCCAGCAATTCGGTATCCGACAGGCCGGAATACAATGATTGTTCGTTATTCA
>VFSW01013365.1_pt1 | contig 11413 bp, 10 predicted proteins | sample 5358111 | NCBI WGS metagenome assembly VFSW01 (sample SAMN11554181, study PRJNA540505) | mine drainage metagenome | isolation source: sediment from site ElyBrook_90M | place: USA: Ely Copper Mine, Vershire, VT | collected 2017 | reverse complement strand
GTTTTGGGTTGGACTTGCGAGTTTCTGGAGAATGCCCTACACCATCAAACGGGACGAGAAAGAGATAGTTGCTTTTATCCTAGATATAATAGATCACAAAGAGTATGATAAAAAATTCGGTTACAGAAAGAGGTAACCATCCTTCAATTCACATATGCAAAGTTATATATACTTAATCATATCTAATAGTTATTGGATACTAAATAAAGATGATTAAAATGTCACCAAAAGTGTCTGTACAGATAAACAGACCATCCCCAACGCTAAACACGGTTAGGATGGTAGAGAACGCCATAAAAAACTCCAACAGCTCGATAGTAACCATAGCCGAGATAAAAAGATCTCTGCCGAAGCAAGTCAACCATAATACCCTTATGGTAGTACTAGAGTACTTGGAGCAGAGCGCAAAGATTGTTTTTACCTTGAAAGGGATAACTTGGGTGCAAAATGATAACCCAAATATCAGGCGCGCGATAGCGCAAGGTCGCGAAATCTAGGGATTACTTTCGGCTAACGTACAACCAAAATCCTAGCAAACTTATTTATTCTTAGACCGGCATTCTATTCTGTGGGTAAATGTCAGACCAGGCTCCTATAATAAACAAAGGCCTCGACGGGGTATACATCACCGACAGCAGGATATGCAAGGTCGACGGCACAGTCGGGAAGCTGTACTACAGGGGTTACCCAATAGAGGAAATAGCAAAGAGCTCTAACTATGAGGAGGTAGCGTACCTGCTTATCTATGGAAAGCTCCCCAAAAAGACGGAGCTAGACGCATTTACCGAGCAGCTAAAAGCCGAAAGGGGCCTTCCCGACGGGATAATAAACCTGATTGTGGCAAACAGCGCTGTCAAGGCAGATCCGATGGACATCCTCAGGACTGCTGTGTCATATCTCTCTATATACGACAACGAGACGAACAATTCATCTGAGGCCGCAAACCTCAGGAAGTCGGTAAAGCTAGTATCAAAAATATCCAGCATAGTCGCCGCGATAGGCCGCTGCAGGAAAGGAGGAGATTACGTAAAACCTAACCCGTCGTTGGCCCACTCGGAGAACTTCCTTTACATGCTTAACGGGGCAAAGCCCTCCGCCGAGATACTCAAGCCGGTAGAGATGATGTTCATGCTCCAGGCCGAGCACAGCTCCAATGCATCTACGTTCTCAGCCTTAGTCACAGGTGCAACGCTTTCGGACCTGTACTCTGCCGTGACTTCAGGCATAGGCACGCTGAAGGGGCCGCTCCACGGCGGCGCGGACGAGGAGGCGTTGAAGATGATGTACGCTATAGGAGACCCCAAAAACACAGAGTCATACATAAACGACGCCCTCGCCGGAAAGAAGAAAATAATGGGGTTCGGCCACAGGGTCTACAAAGCTTACGACCCCAGGGCAAGGATAATAAAAGAGTATCTGCTGTCGTTGCAAAACAGCTCGTCGGAGGAGGTCCGCAGGCTTACAGAGATAGCATTGAGGGGTGAGAAGCTTATGGTCGAGCGACTGGGCCAGAGCCACGGCATATGGCCCAATGTTGACTTCTTCGCAGGGCCAGTCTACGTGAGCGCAGGCATAGAGCTCGAGCTATTTACCCCATTATTTGCCGCCGCGAGGATATCTGGGTGGTGCGCCCACATGCTCGAATACTGGAAGGACAACAAGCTCATAAGGCCGCTCGAAAACTACACGGGTCCTGTAGATTTGCAATACATCTCAATTGACAAGAGATGATATGATGAGAACAAAGGTCACAATAATGGGCGCTGGGCGGGTTGGGTCAACCACAGCGCAGATGCTTGCATATAAGGAGCTGTGTGACATCGTCCTTTGGGACAGGAACGCAGAGTCTGCGAAAGGCATTGCGCTAGACATACTGGAGAGCTCACCCCTCGCAGGCTTTGACGTCTCGATAACCGGCACCTCAAATTTCAACGACATAAAAGGCAGCGACATTGTTGTCTTGACCGCCGGTGCCCCAAGAAAGGAGGGCATGTCAAGGGACGACCTGCTGAAGACAAACGCCAATATCGTAAAGCCGATAGCTGAGCAGATAAAGAGGCACGCCCCAGATTGCATACTGATAGTATTAACCAACCCACTGGATGCAATGGTCTATCTGACGAAGAAGGCCACCGGATTTCCGCCAAACAGGGTAATAGGAATGGCCGGCATACTCGACTCGGCGAGGTTCCGCACCTTCATAGCGAACGAACTGGATGTCAGCGTTGTCAGCGTTTCGGCGATTGTCCTGGGTGGCCACGGAGACTTCATGGTGCCACTGCCAAGCAACGCATGCGTAAGCGGCATACCGATAGAGCAGCTGCTCAGCAAGGACGCGATAGACAGGATCGTAGAACGCACCCGCCAGGGTGGGGCCGAGATAATAAGCATGGAGAAGAGCTCGAGCGCTTTCTATGCCCCGGCAGCCTCACTCGTAACGATGATAGAGTCAATACTGAAGGACAAGAAGGAGGTACGGTCGTGCGCCGCATACCTCAATGGCGAATATGGTATAAAGGGCATATTCATGGGCGTACCGGTGGTCCTCGGGAGCAACGGAATCGAGAGGATAATGAAGCTCAAGCTTACCAAGGGCGAAGAGAAGGATCTCAAGGTATCGGCCGAGAAGGTCCGCGCGCTGGCAAAGCAGGTTGACTCCTTACTCTAGCGTCGGTAGAGCTTTCAAAACAACAAACTTTCACTCACATTCTGCAACGATTCGTTAGGTATATATATCTTGGAAAACACTAGGTTATTGTGATAATATGTCAGGACAAAGACAGGTAACGGTAAAAGCACCGGCTCAGGCTCTTCTTAGCGAGACAGCTAATAATGATGAAGCGTTCGCAAAGGGCACAAAATGGAGTCAGAGGGTTTACCCCCATCAAGGCGCGGTTGATATTTTAAATAAAACGATAAAAGAAGGGGAAGTTCGGCCTCTGGCCGTGGTCGTCGACTACTACGACTACGACTGGGGCAGGCTCTTCGTCCTTTCGGACTTCAGGCGCGACTATGAGGCTCGGGTGGTGCTAGTAGAGCAGGATGGAAGCTTGAGCTTGTCTAAGAAGGCCGTAGGCTCTGTAGATGAGGTAAAAGGCGACACATTCGAAGACAAACCGATTGCAGATGCAACCGTACTCGTAAACAGCGCTTTCATGGAAAAGAACCTAAACCTACTTCTGATTTTTAGGTCTAAGAATGCGGGCGCGTTGACAGGAGGGAAAAAATTCAGGGAGCAATACTATTTAGCTGGAGTAGGCAAAAGTGCTGCAAGCGCAAAAGTCAGTACTGCAGATCCGGAAGCGATGCTCAGGGAAGAGCAGCAAAGGCTCTCTATTACCCAGCAAAAATTACTGGAACTTCAAGATGCGCTTGATGTAAATAAGGCTGAAGTTAGTGAATTGGAGAAAAGGATACTCGAACTCAGAGCATTGGTAAAAGACACTAAAGATTTCGAGGCACAGACCGAAGAGAAGAAGAGAGAATTGGCCGCTCGTGCGGCTAAGCTTGTCCGAAACTAATAAGTATAAGAAAATCTATCTAATCCTCACCTAGGTTTGCATGGAGAAATCCTGCAAACTGCGAGAAATCGCAGGTGTAAACTTGGGTCCACACATCCATCTATAGCGCTGGTTAGTTCAATAGGGCAAACCAGACATGAAATTCAATAGCGACATGAAACCATGAAGCTATGGTGTTGCCATGAAAGTGGCATTTTAGTAGATGGGTTACATTGTTCGGTCTCTGGCCGTGAACGTCAACTACAACAACTACAACAGGAACAGGCTCAACGTCAATTCGGACATCAGGCGCGACAATGAGGCTCAAATGGACCCTTCTTACACCCCAGGTTTAATGATGGTATTATGCAAACTTGCGTCGACCTGTATACTAAGCTATGCTCTTATGATAATCTCTTATTGGCTTGGAGAAAGGCGAGGAAAAGAAAGACGTTAAAGGATTACGTTATTGAGTTCGAATCAAATCTAGAAAATAACCTAAAACAATTAAAAAATGAACTAGAAACATGTACCTATTCACCAGCGCCCTTAACCACATTCATAATAAGGGACCCCAAAACGAGGAGAATAAGCGCATCTCATTTCAGAGATAGGGTGGTGCATCATGCATTATGTAACATCATAGAGCCAATCTTATCTAATGATTTTATCTATGATTCCTTTGCTAACCAGAAAGGCAAAGGAACGCACAGCGCAATATTAAGGTTTGAGAAGTTCATGAGAAAAGTTAGGTACAACGTGTCTCAGGAGGGGGACGCTAATAGTTTTGTGCTAAAAGCCGACATAAAACATTATTTTGATACTATAGATCACAGCATTTTATTGCAAATAATCGAATGGAAGGTAAGTGATAAGAGAGTTATGCGGCTAATCAGAACAGTATTGGATAACCACAGGACTAAAACTGCTGGATGTGGAATGCCGCTAGGCAATCTAACGTCACAGTTCTTCGCGAACGTCTATTTGAATGAGCTGGATAAATACGTCAAATACGAACTCAGGGTGAAATACTACATTAGATATGTGGACGACTTTGTAATCATCCATAGAGATCGGATGGTTTTGGTGAATCTGATGAAAGATATTGACAGTTTCTTGAAATACAACCTGAAAATAGAATTACATCCCGACAAAACAAGGATAATCCCACTTGATAATGGTATAACATTACTCAGATTTAGGTTATTCAATAGCTATCGACTGCTAAAAAAGAGCAGCACGAGAAGAATCTGGAAGCGTCTTGAGAAGTTCAAACTAAAGTATAAAAGGAACGAGATTACAATAGATGAAATAAGGCGTAGCCTTGATGGATGGATTGCCTACGCAAAATTCGCAAATACCTATAATCTAAGAGGGCGAGTTCAGGAGCGGTTCAACACGCTACTCTGTACAGAGGAGTTCCCAGATAATAACACAATTTTGAATGTGAAGAAAAGATACCTGGCTTCAGGTTATTTAAACCCAAAACCATAATCATTACTATGGTGGTTTACGATGCAGAAACAATAAAAGCGTCAGCGCTCAAAAGCTTCGATCTGCACGGCAAGAACATATCCTACTACTCTATTCCTGCGCTTGAGGTGCTGGACATAGGGAAGACATCGCGCCTCCCGTTCTCTATAAGGATAGTGCTTGAGTCGCTGGTCAGGAACCTTGACGGCAGGGTGGTGACAGCAGAGGACGTTGTTGCCCTGGTCAACTGGAACGCGAAGAGCCCCGAGGACAGGGACGTGCCGTTCAAGGTCTCAAGGATACTCATGCAGGACTTCACTGGCGTGCCCGCCGTGGTTGACATGGCTGCAATCCGGGACTACATAGTCAAGAACGGAGGGTCGTACAGCGAGGCACAGCCGATAATACCGACCGACCTGATAATAGACCACTCTGTCCAGGTGGACGCCTTCAACGTCGTGCAGGCCCTGGAGATAAACCAGGAGAAGGAGATCGAGAGGAACTCGGAGCGCTACAAGCTCCTGAAGTGGGCGAGCCAGGCGTTCAAGAACTTCAGGGTGTTCCCCCCCTCGGCAGGCATATGCCACCAGGTAAATCTCGAGTACCTGGCTACGTGCGTGACCATGCGCCAGGACGGCGGCAATTGGATTGCATTCCCAGACACGCTTGTGGGCACCGATTCGCACACGACAATGATAGACGGGCTCGGCATAGTCGGCTTCGGCGTAGGTGGCATAGAGGCAGAGGCCGCCCTGCTGGACCAGCCTATTTCGCTCACAATGCCAAAGGTGCTTGGCGTGCACCTCAAGGGAAGGCTGCGCGAGGGTTCAACCGCTACAGACTTCGCGCTCACTCTTACAAGGATGCTGCGCGACAAGGGCGTAGTGAACATATTCGTGGAGTTCTTCGGAGATGGCCTCAAGGGCCTCTCGCTGCCGGACAGGGCGACCCTGTCCAACATGTGCCCAGAGTACGGGGCCACGATAGCTATATTCCCGGTGGACGAGGAGACGCTGCACTACATGGAAGTAACGGGAAGGAGCAAGGAGCAGGTCGAGCTGGTAAGGAGGTACTACACCGAGCAGAAAATGCTAGACATAGACTACTCCAACGTCGACTACAGCGACATATTGGAGGTGGACCTCGGCTCAATAGGCCCGAGCGTGTCGGGACCGGCCCAGCCGAAGGAGCAGATACCCCTCGGCAAGATCAAGGAGGAGTTCATAAGCATATTCCTAGAAGACGGCAAGGGCGACCCAAACAAGATGACTACGGATGACTCAACAAGGTGGTCGGAGGAGAGCATGACGGCCGAGAATGGTCCCATAAAGGACGCACCGCTGCATCCCAACCAAAAATCCGTGAAGATAAGGTACGACGATGGCTACGAGACAACCCTGTCGGACGGCGACGTGGTGATATCTTCAATAACTAGCTGCACCAACACCAGCAACCCCTCCGTCATGATAGGCGCCGGCCTGCTAGCAAGGAAGGCCATAGAAAGAGGGCTGAAGGTAAACACAAGGAAGGTCAAGACGAGCCTCGGGCCGGGGTCAAGGGTGGTCACGAGATATCTTCAAAAGGCAGGGCTCATAGAACCGCTCGAGAAGCTCGGGTTCGAGATCGTCGGCTACGGGTGCATAACCTGCATAGGCAACAGCGGGCCACTGATAGACAAGCAGAGCGATGCGATAAACACAAACAAGCTCGTGGTGGCATCTGTGCTCTCAGGCAACAGGAACTACGAAGCTAGGATCCACACAGACATAAGGGCGAACTACCTTATGTCCCCGCCGCTGCTTGTAGCATTTGCAATAGCGGGCACGGTGCTTAGGGACCTTACCAAGGAGCCGCTAGCCGTCAATGACAAAGGCGAAAAGGTATACTTGAAGGACATATGGCCAACCCAGGCAGAGATAAATGAGGTTATGGGCAGGGTTATAAGCGAGGACATTTTCGACAAGGAGTACGGAAAGAACATCTATGACGTAAACCCGTACTGGAACGGACTCCAGAGCCCGTCAGGGGCTATGTACAACTGGGAGAAGGAGAGCACATACATAAGGTCGCCTCCGTTCTTTGAGCAAATTGGTCTGCAGGCAAAATCAATAGCCCCGATACAGAACGCCAGGGTGCTGGCCTCTTTCGGCGATTCCATATCTACAGATCACATATCCCCCGCAGGCTCCATAAGCGCGAGCAGCCCTGCAGGCAAGTACTTGATCGCCCACGGGGTTCAGCCGGCCGACTTCAACAGCTACGGGTCGAGGAGGGGCAATCATGAGGTCATGATGAGGGGTACATTTGCGAACGGCAGGATAAAGAACCTGATGCTGCCGGGCGTGGAGGGAGGATATACCACATACTACCCTGACGTGCAGAAGATGCCTATATACGACGCCGCCATGCTCTACAAGAGCTCGAACGTGCCTCTGGTCGTAATGGCCGGTGTGGAGTACGGATCCGGAAGCTCGCGCGATTGGGCCGCAAAGGGCCCAATGCTGTTAGGCGTAAAGGCAGTGGTGGCAAAAAGCTTCGAACGAATACACAGAAGCAACCTGATAGGCATGGGGGTACTGCCATTGCAATTCCAGCAGGGCGAAGACGCCATAGCCTTGAAGGTGGACTGCTCAAAGCCAGTCACCATATTGGTTGATGAAGACCTTAAGCCAAGGGGCAAGGTACAAATGATGTACACAAAAAGTGATACCGGAGTCGAAGCCGCAGCAACACTCACAAGCAGGATAGACACTCAGATAGAGTTTGACTACTACAAATCTGGTGGAATACTGAATTACATGATAAAGAGAATATTGGGCAAGGGTCAATGAGATGGATTACTATCTTGAGTGCGTCGAGAACGGGTGCAGGTTCCCGAGCAGTTACAATAAGCAAATATGCGGGAACTGCGGCTCGATACTGGAGGTAATCTACAAAGGAAAGGCAAAGGTCCCGGCAAGCCACGAATTCTGGGATTACGAGGCGTTGCTCCCAAAAGGCAAATACAAACACTACTCATTGGGAGGCACGAAGTTGGTGCAGAGTGCCGAGTGCAACAATCTATTCCTGAAGCTGGAGCTATACAACCCTACAAGGTCGTTCAAGGACAGAGGGTCTGTGGTAGAGATAGCAAAAGCATTAGAGTATGGTTACGATGAGATTTCGGTGGCATCTACAGGCAACATGGCATACTCGTTGGCCTATTACGCAAAAATTGCAGGTTTTAAAGCCACCGTGTTCATAGGGAAGGCTGCAAACCCGGACAAGATAAGGAACATACTGATGACGCACGACGCCACGCTGCACATGGTGACCGGAGATTTCTCAAAGGCGCAGGCGATGGCAGCCAAGTATGCGGAAAAGAGCAGTGCGTTCCTAGCAGGCGATTACTGCTACAGGAAGGAGGGACAGAAGACAGTAGCGTATGAGATTGCAACCCAACTTAATGGATTGACGCACATAATCGTACCTGTAGGCAATGCGACTCTGATAAGCGGCATGGTGAAGGCGCTGAAGGAGATGAAAATGAACGGAGTAAAGATCATAGCGGTCCAGGCAGAAAAGTGCAGCCCGCTTGTAAAGGCGTTCAGGTCAAAGAAGATGATGAAGTATGAAAGACCTGGGACAAAGGCGGATGCGATAGCAGTCGGGCTGCCCACCTTCGGAGATCAGGCGCTTAAGGCGATAAATGATACTGGAGGGACCGCAATCACTGTTACCGAGAGCGAGATGGAGAAGGAGCAATCCTACCTTTACAAGTCGCAGGGAATACTTGCAGAGCTTGCAGGCGTAGCCAGCATAGCCGCGTTCAAGAAGCTTAAATTCAAGCAAAACGACAGGGTAGCTGCAATAATAAGCGGGGGTAATATCTAGTGTCTGACAACGAAGGCATAGCTGCATGGATAATCTGCGAGGATCTTCTGGTAAAGGTCAAGGCTGAACTGGCAAACGAGGCGATATTAACCCTGCAGAACGAGGTGAAGGCCGGAAGGATGAAGGTTCAGGGCCGGCTTGCAGAAGAGACCTCGAGCGACGATGAGCGCGACCTCTTTGTCGCGAACGAGATAGCGAATGAGAGCGAGAAGATGCTGCACGATTATTCCGCATACATAAAGGAAAAGGAGAAGGATCCGGGCAGCCTCACGCCGGACGACGTCCAGAAAATAGAAGCGGCAAAGAAGATGATGCTGGCCGTGGAGGAGATATCCCTGTTGATAGGCTACAGGACCGTTGCCGAGGAGTGGATACTGGAGATAGAGGGCATACCAAACATAGGCGACCCTGTAAGGCTGCTTGCATCGACAATGCACGGGAAGGACGACCACAGGTTCGCGATACTGGATTTCACGCTTAACAGGAGGAGCATAGCAGAGGAGAAGATCTTCTCCGAACACGAGCGCAAGATGATGGAGGAAGCACTGAAGGCGGTAGAGCCGGGGCACAGGATAAAATAAGCCGGTTATAGCCTATTATCAGCGCACTTTCGAGAAAGATAGTCAGAATGCTCTCAAGTCAAGTTTTTCTCAAATAAGTATCTTGCTTCGCCATCACCAAAGTAGTTCTCTATCTCTTCGACGACCTCATAACCTAGGCCTTTATAGAAACCTATCGCCCTCAGGTTCTTTGTGTTTGTAACCAATGCGACCTTCTTTCGCCCCAGCTCGACGGCCATCTTCTCCGTAAATTCCATCATCTGTTTGCCGTATCCCGTACCATGGAACTCCGGATCAACGCGTATTGCGAGGACCTCCATGGCCTCCTCTTCCGGCTTGTCTATGAGCGTCAGGTAGCCAACAATTTTCCCACTTTGGTCCTTCCACAGCCAAGTGCTGGAGTTGGGCTCATCTGTTAGGAAACCAAGAAGTTTCTCCTTTGTTTTGAGTTGCAGGAGAGCCGGAGTGGCATTTGCTATTTTTAGTTCCAGGGCAAACAAAAGGTCAATACTTTTCCTAACGTCGATTCTGCTTGTCTGAAGACTCTTGGTCGGCATAAATAACCTTAGCAAATACAGATTTAAAAGGATGCGTCAGGAGCCGTGCCTGTCTTTTTTCCCAGCCTCCAATTCGCGTTGCATGTTGTTAAAAAACTCTTCGCTCGCATCCGGCATTCCGGCGCTCATCAGGATGGTTTCGTTCTGGTTGACTCCCATAATCTCTGATATAAATTTGTTTTCATCCTCGCTTACCAAATGTTTGTCAGCGGTGGTATAAACAAAGATCGGCTTTCCGGTGGCCGCGTCTCCATGCCCAACGGTCTCTTTTATTTTGTCATACAGTTCGCGATCGAGCTTTACAGCCAACACCCTTCCATTGCCCTTCATCGTCGAATATATCGACTCGACCTTCGTGTTGAGGAACGCCCCAGTCACATCAAACATTTGCAGGTAGTTCTTGACGGCTCTTTTGTTCTTTGCCACATAAGTTCCTCCTCTTCTGTCAAACCTCTGTATGAGTATGCCTATGGCGACTAAAATGGCGATGGCCAGATAGTACGGCTCTATCGTCTCGTTCAAAAACACCAATGCGAATACAGCAGTTATGAAAGGCGATAGACAGTAGATGTTTGTCACAAACGTTGTTTTTAGCGTTCTGAACGCCCTGAAATAGAAGTAGGTAACGAACACGCTGGTTGGTATGCCCATATAGAGCAAGGCCATGATGGAATTTAGATTGAATGTAGGCAACTTTGCGCCACTGTACAGGAAAAGCCCGGTGGCAACGACCAGCGACACCGAATTAAACATGAACATTGTGCATTCCATGTTTGTTGTATACCTCTTCAGGAACACCGCAGCGAAAGTAGAAACCAATACGACAGCAAGGAGAACCAGTACGATTCCGGCGTTTGCACCGGAAAATGCAACCAGGCTTCCTCCAGTCAATGCAATATAAATTCCGACAAAACCAAGCATCAGCGCAACTATCTGGATCTTTGATATCCGCTCCCTGAGCAAAAGCGGGATGAATAAGAGCATGAGCAGTGGCTGCAGCCTGTATATGACGGTCGCAAAGGTGGCGCTGAGAAACTGCTCCGCGTATATCAGGCCATAGAATATGAGGCCGGCGAAAGCGAAGCCAGCCACTCCTATGGTAAGATATTCCCTTGGGTTCTTTATATAACCTTTGAGCTCAGTAACCTTGCCTTTTGCAACCACCAGGATAAAGGACGTTATTGTCGCTATCACATAGGAGAAGAAAAGGAAGGCGTACGTATTGACGCCGTTGTCTACCGCAACCTTAAGTGCAAGCGGGAACAGGGCGCCGCCTACCAGGGCGAGCGTTATGAAGATGTAGGCCTTTGTCTTTATGTTCATAAATATCAATCAGGTGGACAGTAATATAAATCCTTCACTTTTTAACAATCCTGCAGAGTTTTCCTCTTATTACGAAAGCATATAAATTTTGCCGTCTAATAGGATTTCATGAACGGCGAATATGAAG
>VFSW01013364.1_pt1 | contig 11415 bp, 12 predicted proteins | sample 5358111 | NCBI WGS metagenome assembly VFSW01 (sample SAMN11554181, study PRJNA540505) | mine drainage metagenome | isolation source: sediment from site ElyBrook_90M | place: USA: Ely Copper Mine, Vershire, VT | collected 2017 | reverse complement strand
CGCCGGCGCGACCAGCCTCGAGCGGCTGATCCGCGGCTAGCGGCGGCCGCGCGGCGGCCGAGCCGGGCGGCCGCAGCGCCCCGCCCGATCGGGTCGGGTTCAGCGCCTCGCCAGTTGCGGCAGCGGGCCGCCGAGCAGGGCGCGCAGCGGGCGCGACGGGCTGAGCGCCAGCGCGCCGTCGCCGACCATCGCCTGCGCGATGCACAGCACGAACAGATAGGCGCAGCCGTTGGCCAGACGCGCCGTCAGCGGCGCGCCAGCCAGGAACGGCGACAGCACGCGCGCGACCCAGCGGGTCTGGATGCCGAGCACCGGCAGCGCGCCGCCCACCGTTTCGCGGCGAAGGTCACGTGGGCGCGCCAGCCGGGCAGGCCCAGCGAGGTGGAGTAGCCGGCGGTGCCCGCCAGCCCGAACGTCAGCAGCTTCGGCACCACGCCATGCGCCAGGAACATCACGCCGAGGCTGACCCGCAGCAGGGTCGCGCCCCATCCGCCAGATCCGGCCGTTCCACGCTTTATTACATCGGTATCTCCATGTTCCATCCGGTCTCGATTGACCGGCGCGAGGCACAGGCAGAGCGTTCCGCCGCGCAATGCCGGTTGGGCGTTGGCAAGCGGAGCTTGCGGAAACGCAAGGCATGCTTCCGCTGGCAGAAGGAATGACGGCAGGGGCAGGCCCATGGCCGCACTCGTGGCGAAGACGGGGAACCTGGGGACGCCGAAGGTCGAGGGGGTGGACCCTGTTGGCGGAAAAGGTGCTCCGGCATTTTATTTGGGGTCGACCAAGATCAACAACTCGTTTGACGTCGTGAACGCGGTGGCCAAAGAGCAGGGTGGTGTCGCCACGTTGTTTATGCGGTCGGGTGACCACTTCATTCGTGTCGCAACGAACGTGAAGAAAGACGACGGTCCGCGCGCCGTCGGAGCCGAACTCGATCCCAAGGGGCCGGTCATCGGCGCCATCCACAAAAGCGAAGCTTGACTACGGAGATGCAGTGATCCTGGGTACAGCCTATGTGACCGGATATGAGCCGATCCACGACGCTCAGAAAAAAGTCATCGGCATCTACTTCGTAGGCTATCCGAAGGAGCTATTAAATCCGGCTGAGGTCGGCTCAGACCTGTTCGGCCCCGGCGCGAGGAGCCGGGGCCGTGCATTTCGCTGACTGAGCCGCAAGCTCGCCAAGCGCCCGGCGCCGTTGGGCCGGCGACCATGCCGGTGAGCCGGCTATGGACTGTCGTATGCGGTGTCAGGGCACCCGAAGCGCTCGGATCAGGGTCGTGATTGCTCTCCCGCAAGCGCCTTTGGGTATCGGGGGCGTTAGCGGCTATCGCTTCCTCCCGCCCCGATGGACGGCCCAGCCATCGGCCGAAGTGATACAGGTCACTCCGGCGGCATGCGGCGCCGTCAGGTGTGCACGAGCGGGCAGCCACCTTCGTTCAGGGGCCGGAACGCCTGCTCGGCGGGCGTGGTGGCGAGCAGCTTGTAGATGTCCCATTCATGCTGACTCTCGGCCGGCGACTTCACTTCGAAGAGGTAGCTGGGATGGATTTTGCGCCCATCCTCGCGGATGCTACCGATGCCGAAGCAGTCGTCGTCGGTCGGCATCGCCTTCATGCGGTCGACCACCGCCCGCCCGTCCGCCTTCGCCGCCGCCACTCCCATATCGGCGACCGCCTTCAGGTAATGCAGGGTCGCGGAGTAGTTGCCTGCCTGGAACATGTTCGCCCGGATGCGGGGCATCTTCGGCTGGATGCGGTCCATGAATGCCCGAGTGCGGCTGTTCAGGTCCCAATAGAACGTCTCGGTCAGGTGCAAGCCCTGCGCCGTCTTCAGCCCAAGCGCATGCACAGTGGTGAGGGCGACCAGCATGCTGGCAAGCTGCATCTGGCTCGGCAGCCCGAACTCGTGCGCTTGCTTGATCATGTTGACGGCATCGGTGCCGGCGCCGGTGCAGATCCCGAGCACCTTGGCGCCCGACGCTCGCGCCTGCTCCAGATAGGCCGAGAAATCCGTGGTATCCGGAAACGGATAGTATTCGGAGCCAAGCACCTTCCCGCCTGCCGCATGTACGAACCGGCTGGTATCGGTGGCGAGCTGATGGCCGAAGGCGTAGTCGGGTGCGACGAGAAACCAGGTGTCGCCGCCCGCCTTCAGCGTGTTCGTCGCCGTCGAATTGGCGAGCATCCAGGTGTCGTAGGTCCAGTGAACCGTGTTCGGGCTGCACTGGCGGCCGGTGAGTTCCGCGCTTGCGGCGCCGCTGACCAGGATGACCTTGTTCTTCTCCCGGCCCACGCCGGAGACGGCCAGGGCGACAGCGGAGTTGACCAGTTCGACGATCATATCGACGCCATCCTGGTCGAACCACTGCCGCGCGATCGCGACGCCGATATCGGGCTTGTTCTGGAAATCGGCTTCCAGCACCTCGACCCGCACATCCTTGCCAGCGGTGAACTCCTGCACCGCCTGACGCGCGCAGGCGACACCCGTCGGACCAACCACGTCCCGGTAGCTGCCGGACAGGTCGGTCAGCACGCCGATGCGGATCGTGGGCGCTGCGCCCTGAGCCCGGGCGGGTAGACGCGGTAGCGCGACCGCACCGGCCGCAGTGCCGATCAAGCTCCGTCGTGTGACAGGCATCTCTCGTCTCCCTACGGAACCATACCCCGTTTTGGCGGCCGCATCGCCACTGTTCTTGTCACCTAAAAGAGAGCCGCCCGGCGCTTGCAATCCAACCCATGGCCCGTTTCAAGGGCATAGACACTTTCTTCCGCTCACGGCGCGATCTGATTCCCGGCTTCCGGCCTCGGCGGGAGTCGAGATAGTGCGGCAGCCGGGGTTTCTCGGTTCGGATAAGCGGCTGGCGGCGTGCCTTGGTCGACTTCGAGCCGTTCCCGTCTGACCTCGCATTCGCGCTGGATCGGGGAGACCCTGGAGTCTGATGATTTCAGACCGAACAGTAGCCTGCGTTTCGGAGATGGTTGGCACATTCCCGTGGCGTGCAGGCGTCGAGGAGGGGACCGATTGTGGTGCAGACGGTCTCTTGAGTGCGTGCTGCGGCCTTTCGCAGCAGGTGCTTGAGTTTGGCGAACACCTGCTCGATCGGGTTGAGGTCGGGTGAGTATTTCGGCAACAGGAACAGTTTGGCACCTGCGGCACGGATCGCCTGGCGCACGGCGGCGCTCTTGTGGCTGCCGAGATTGTCCACGATGACCAGGTCGTTCGGGCGCAGCGTCGGCGCCAGCACCGTCTCCACGTGAACCCTGAACTTCGCGCCGTTGACCGGGCCATCCAGCAGCCAGGGCGCATCGATGCGCTCATGCCGAAGGGCGGCGATCAAGGTCATCGTGTTCCAGTGCCCGTAAGGCACCTTGGACAACAATCGCCGCCCGCGTGGTCTCCAACCGCGCAGAGGTGCCATGTTGTTCTTGGTCCAGGTTTCATCGATAAACACCAGGCGCGATGGATCAATCCGGCCCTGATACCGTTGCCATTGCTCGCGGCGGCGGGCGATCCCGGGACGATCCTGCTCGCGGGCGATAACGGTTTTTTTTCTAGCTGAGCTTATCGGCGTGGACGAATGCCCAGACGGAACGGTCGTCGACCTTCAACCCGCGTTCGGCCAGCTCCGCCACCAGCCCGCGCAAGGTAAAGTCCTGCCTCTGGCAGCGTTGGATCAGCCACTCCCGGTGGGCGCCCGCGATCGCGCGCGGCTTGTGGCCGCCCATCTGGCCTGGGGCCACGCTGCCGGTCGTGCGAACTCGCTGCATCCACTTGATCGCGGTGCTGACCGCCACGCCGAAATGCGCCGCCGCCGCGTGCCGCGACAGCCCGCCGTGCTCCACTGCGGCGACCACCCGCTGCCGAAGGTCCATCGAATACGGTCGTGCCATGCATGCCGGCCCCCACCCGGCCAACATGGTCAAGCAGATCAGGACCGCGTCGGGGGGAATCCTCCCAACCTCGATTCAGCTGAAAATCATCCCGCGCCAGGAGCAACATCCGATCAGATGGACTCATCTGATCGGATGAAGTTGCTCGGTAAAACAATCAGCAAGAGCGGTGGCCGATCGTCTGTCAGACCGGCTGCCGCGCCAGACCATCACCGGCCCGGCAGGAGAGTGCAGCGTGGCCGGTGACATGGCGCGATGACAGGGCGCTATGACCCCCGGGTGGCGCGGTTTCAGCAAGGCTGACACCGCGCCACCGGCGGGCAGACATCTGCCGCCTGCTGCGCAGAGCGTCCGGCGCGCCCGTCAATGGCGCGACCCGTGCGGGCGCGACCCGTGCGGGCGCGACCCGTGCGGGCGCGACCCGTGCGGGCGCGAACCATGCGGGCGCGAACCATGCGGGCGGGATCAGATTGGGCGCGATCAGATTGCACGCGACCTGGTTGGGCGCGATCGGCTTGGGCGCGACCTGGTTGGGCACGCTTATTCCTGGCGCGCACGACCCTCGCCCGCCCGGCCCTGGCGCGCACGAACCTGACGCCCCAGGCCTGGCGGAGATTTCCCCACGCGCGCCCCTCGCCTCCTCCCGGGGGAGAAGATCCCACGACCGGGGCGGAACGGTGAGGACCGCACAGGGCTGCCGAGCCGCGGCAGCGCTGCCGAATGCGCCGCGATGCGTCGCGGCCAAGGGGAGCTGGGAGCCGGGGGGATCGGAGGGGCGACGCCGCCGATGCGCGCCGCCGGAGGGCGCTCACACCAGGAAGATCGCCATCAGCACCAGCAGCACCACCACCGCCGTCACCGCCGCCATCACGAAGCGGCCCCAGCTGTGCCAGAACCGCTCCCTGTCGGCCAGGAAGGCATCGGCGGTTACCGGCGGAAGAGAAGCGGTGCTCTGCTGGGCCATGGCGCGTTCCGGATTCTGAAAGTCGCGGGAGCCCCAATCTAGAGCGGATCGCTCCGCCAGGAAACCATCCCCGTGGCCCGCCGGGCGGCGAGAGCCCCGGCGGTCCCGCCGCAGCGCTTCACGACTGGCGCTGCGAGCGCAGAACCGGCTTGACCAGCGCTGGTCACAGGTCTATCCAAAAAACCGTCTTTACGTGCCGATCACCGACAGCGCCGGTTTCGCGTGGTCTGGTGTGTTCCGTCTCCGGCCGTGTCCGGAACTTCGCAACCGATCAGGGATTCCATGAAATCGCGACCCAGTTTCCAGTCCACGGAGTGCCACAGTAGGCGTCTCTCGCCTGCCGTCGCGTCTGCCGCGGATTGGTCCAACGCCCGGGTCGGCCTGATGCGAGCGATGCCTGTGGTGCGGATGCGCCAGGGCTAGCGGTCAGGCCCCCCGGGTTCAGGCAATCGCTTGAACCGGAGGAGAGGGCCATGACCGCCTTTCCCATTGTCACACTGCTGCCGCGCCATCCCGCGCCGCTGACCCGCGATGGCGCGGCGGCAGCGCGGCGTCTGCCCCTGGCTGCGTGCTGGCAGCCTGCGCCCGAGGGCGGGCTGGTCTGTCGCTGGCAGACGAAGCCGCCGCCGAGCGTGCCGGACTGACCGGACCGGGCACGCCGCCGCGCCCGCCGGCCTCCGATCGCGCCACGGCCCGGTCCGCTCGGATCTGGTCCGCTCGGCACTGCTCCGCTCGGGACTGCTCCGCTCGGGATTGGTCCGCTCGGGATTGGTCCGCTCGGGGCTGCTCCGCTCGGAGTTGCCCGCTCGGACGGCGTGCCCGCACCTCTCCCGTCCGCACCCGAGGGGGTCCCGCGCCGCATCGCCGGCATGCCGACCGCCCGGAACCGACGCACCGCCCAAGCCGCCAGACCAGCGAGGCATGCATGTCCGATCTCGTGATCACCGATCCGCCCCGCCCCGCCGTGCTCGATCCCGCCCATCTCGGCGATATCGAGGGCGCGTTCGGCACCATCCGGCGTGACGACACCCAGCATCGCCGCGGCTGGAAGGCAAGGCTGCTGACCCTGCTCGCGATCCTCGGGCCCGGGCTGATCGTGATGATCGGCGACAACGACGCCGGCGGCTTCTCCACCTATGCCCAGGCCGGACAGAATTACGGCACCGCGCTGCTGTGGACGCTGCTGCTGCTGGTGCCGGTGCTGTATGTCAACCAGGAGATGGTGCTGCGCCTCGGCGCGGTCACCGGCGTCGGCCATGCCCGGCTGATCCTGGAGCGCTTCGGCAGATTCTGGGGCGCGTTCAGTGTCATCGACCTGTTCGTGCTGAACGGGCTCACCATCGTCACCGAATTCATTGGCATCAACCTGGCACTCGGCTATCTCGGCGTGCCGCGGGGCTGGGGCATTGTGGTTGCCGCCGGCATCGTGATCGCCGCCGCCGGCACCGGCAGCTTCCGCCGCTTCGAGCGGTTCTCCCTGGCGCTGTGCTTCTTCAGCCTGCTGCTGGTGCCGGTGTTCATCATGGTGCATCCCCCGCTCGCCGAGGTCGGGCGCGACCTGGTGCTGCCGCGCCTGCCGGCGGGCGCCAGGCTGTCGGATGCGATGCTGCTGATCATCGCGATCGTCGGCACCACCGTCGCGCCCTGGCAGCTGTTCTTCCAGCAGAGCTATGTCATCGACAAGCGCATCACCCCGCGATTCATGGCCTATGAGAAGGCCGATCTGGTGATCGGCATCCTGCTGGTCGTGATCGGCGCGATCGCCATCATCGCATCCGCCGCCGCCGCCTTCGCCGGCACCGCGGGGTTCGGCAATTTCACCGATGCCGGCGCGATCGCTTCGGGGCTGGAGGCGCATGCCGGACGGGCGGCGGGGGTGATGTTCGCGCTGGCGCTGCTCGATGCCAGCATCATCGGCGCCTCGGCCGTTTCGCTCGCCACCGCCTATGCGATCGGCGACGTGCTGTCGCTGCGCCATTCGCTGCACCGCCGGCCGGCCGAGGCCTGGGGGTTCTACGCGGTCTATGCCGGGCTGATCGGGGCCTCGGCGGTGCTGGTGCTGCTGGGCAGCGACGCGCTGCTGGGGCTGCTGACCAACGCGGTGCAGACCCTGGCCGGGGTGCTGCTGCCCTCGGCCACGGTGTTCCTGCTGCTGCTGTGCAACGACAAGGCGGTGCTGGGTCCGTGGGTCAACGGCCGCGGGCTGAACCTGTTCACCGGCGCGGTGATCTGGGTGCTGGTGATGCTGTCGATCGTGCTGACCACGGCAACGGTCTTCCCCGATCTGTCGGGCGGGACCATCCTGGCGATCCTGGGCCTGGGCAGCGCGTTCGGGCTGGCCGGGTACGGGAGCTTCGCGGCGCTCCGCCGCCCGCCCGCCCCGCCTGCCGTTGACGACGGCGCGGCACGGGCGCTGCGGGCGTCCTGGCGCATGCCGCCGCTCGAGACGCTGGAGACACCGCGTTTCGGCCTGGGCAAGCGGGTCTGGATGGGCGTGCTGCGCGCCTATCTGGTGGCGGCGGTCGTGCTGGTCGTGGTCAAGGTGGCGCTGCTGGCCGCCGGGCGATAGGCCCGGCGCCGTGGGGCGGGGCCCCCGGCCCATCTCCGCGCGGCCGGGCCCACTCCGCGCGGCCGGGCCCACTCCGGGCGGCCGGGCCGGCCGTGCCAGGGCAGGGGTCAGGAACGCGGCAGGATGGTCAGCACCGTCCGGTCGGTGAACTCCTTCACATCCTGCCCCGCCTGCCGGTAGAGCGCCCGGTCCATCACCAGATGCCGCGATGGGGTGATCTTCTCGCAGCGTTCGTCCAGGAACACCCCGCCCACCGGTTCCTCGGCGGCCGGATGGGGCCGCTCGCTGCAGGTCCAGCCATCCTCGCCGTAGCGGGCCTTGATCTGCTCGCCGAACAGGAAGGCCTTCTTGCGCAGATACAGCCTGGCTTGCGGATCGGTTTCGATCCGCAGCCCGTCGAGGCGGGCATCGGCGCCGATCAGCAGGCTCAGCAGCACCGGATGGCCGGCGACCACGGTTCCCTCGAAACGGTCGTTGACCCGCGCCATCGGATTGTCGGCCTGGTCGTAGCGGAAGCGGATTTCGTGCAGCCCGGCCTCGCCGGCGGGGCATTTCCGCCAGTCCTGCCAGCCCTCCAGCGCGATCTCTGGGGCGGCGGCGCAGGTGAAGCCGACATAGCCCTGCACGGGCAGATCGGCTGCCGCCATGCCCAGGCGGAACTGCCGCAGATCATTGGCGGGCTCGCCGGCCGCGGCACCGGCCAGGGACAGCACGCCGAGCAGTATCAGAACCGGCTTCATGGCGTGTGTTCCGGCCCGGGCGGTGCGGTCGTCGCTTGCTGGCCGGAGCCGGCCGGGGCGGTGCCGGCCGGGGCGGTGCCGGACGGGGCGGTGCCGGCCGTTGCGGTGCCGGACGGGGCGGTGCCGGACGGGGCGGTGCCGGACGGCCCGGGCTGATAGATGTGGCACATATGCGATGCCGCGCCGAAGAAGGCGATGCAGTCGGCGTATGAGGGCTCGCCCTTGCCCTTGATATTGGCGAGCACGTAGTCCGTGACCGCCTCGATATCCGCCTCCCGCAGGAACACCGCCGCCGCGGGGGGCATGGTGCCGGCCAGTTCCGACCGGTTCAGGCCGTAGCAGCCGTCGCCGTCATAGGCCTCCCGGTCGTGATAGGGCATGCCGCGGCCCGGGCGGCCGCAGCGGACCGTCTCGATGATCTGGTCGCGCGACAATTCCGTCCTGCGCAGCGACAGAGCCGCCCCGCCATAGCCGCCGCCGCCATCGCCGTGCCATTTGTGGCAGCCCATGCAATTGGCCCGTTCATAGACGCGCTTGCCCTCGTCGGTCGGCGTGTGCCCCGCGGTCTGCGCCTGCGCGCCCGCCGCCAGAGCCGCCGCCGCGAAACCCAGGGCCAGGGCTCTGAGGGTCATCACTCTGATGGTCATCGTTCTGATCGTCTCCCCGCTCCCCGCCCGATCCGCGGCGCAACCGGACCGCAAGCGCGCCAGGCGCGCTCACCAGACGCACCCGCCGGGACCCTGCACGATCCGGCGCGGCACTCACCGGGACGGATCCGGCGCGGCCCGGGGCCTCGCCGCCGGCCGGAAAGGGCCGGCGAAGCACCGGCCCATGGAACCACCCGGCCTGCGGGGGCAGAGCGATGACCGCCCCGCCCCCGCGCCCGGCTGCTACAGCGCGAACACGTACAGCATCGAGCTCGGCTGGGTCTTCTTCAGTTCCGGCGTGGACTCGATGAACCACTTGTCCCAGGCGCCGCCCTGGCCGACCAGGATCGCGATGTACTGCTTGCCATCGACCGAGAAGGTCATCGGCGGCGCGCTCAGCCCGGCGCCGGTGTTGAACTCCCACAGCTTGGCGAGCGTCTTGGCGTCGAAGGCCATCAATTCGCCCGAGGGCTGGCCCGCGAACACCAGGTCCGGGGTGGCGAGCAGTCCACCCAGCATCGGGAACGGCGTCTCGGCCTTGCCGGCCTCCTTGCCGGTGGTGACATCGATCGCGGTCACGCTGCCGGTGATCTTGAACGGCTGGCTCGGGCCGCCGCCGGTGAAGAACTCACGCGGCTTGAAGGACTTGCCGGGCACCATCTCGGAGACGGTGATGCGGTTGCAGCTCTCGATCACCGGGATGTACCAGAGCTTCAGATCCGGGTTGTAGGCGGTCGGCGGCCAGTTCTTGCCGCCCATGTTGCCCGGGCAGATGTCGGTCACCTTGTTCTCGCGCGAGGGCGTGACCGACTTCACATAAGGCTGCACGTCAAGCTTCGGGTCGTATTCGACCGGCTTACCGGTTTCCGGGTTCAGCCCCGCGGTCCAGGTGACCTTCTTGACGAAGGGCAGCCCCCAGACGAACTCGCCATTGTTGCGATCGACCGCGTAGGCGAAGCCGTTGCGGTCGGCTTCCAGCGCCAGCTTCTGCGGCTTGCCGTTCACCATCACGTCGACCAGCACGTTCTCGGCGACGCTGTCATAGTCATACGCGTCGTTCGGCGTGTGCTGGAAGAACCACTTGATCTTGCCGGTATCGGCATCGAGGCCCAGCGAGCTGTCGGTATAGAGGTTGTCGCCCGGACGGTATTCCGGATCCCAGTCCGGACCCGGGTTGCCGACGCCCCAGACCAGCGTGTTGCTGGACGGGTCGTAGCTGCCGGTGACCCAGGTGGAGCCGCCGCCGATCGCCGCCGCGGCGTGATCGTCCTTCCAGGTATCGCCGCCCGGCTCGCCCTTCATCGGGATGGTATGGGTGCGCCAGACCTCCTTCTGGGTGGTGAGGTCGGTCGCCGCGATCCAGCCGCGGATGCCGTATTCGGCGCCGGCCACGCCGGTGATCGCCAGGTTCTTCACGATCAGCGGGGCGCCGGTCACCACCTCGCCCTTGTCGGGATCGGCGATCTGGCGCTGCCAGGCCACTTCCCCGGTGTCCTTGTTGGTGGCGATCAGCCGGCCGTCGAGCGTGTGGGAGATGACCAGGTTGTTCCACAGCGCCGCGCCGCGGTTGTCGACGCCGCAGCAGGCGACCGCGCCCGCCCAGTCATGGTCGGTCTTGGGGTCCATCTTCCACAGCAGGGCGCCTTTGCCGCCATGCGCGTCGATCTTGTAGACCGAGCCCCAGCCGTCGGTGACATACAGGATGCCGTTCTCGGCGAGCGGCGTGCCCTCGAGCCCGCCATGCGTCCAGATGCCGCCGCCCTCGATGCCGCCCAGCGCCATGGTCCAGGCGACGTGCAGGTTCTTCACCGTGTCGCGGTTGATCTGGTTCAGCGCCGAGAACCGGTGCGCCGAGTAATCCTTGTGATGGGTGATCCAGTTGCCGGTTTCCTGGTCCGCGTTGAGCAGGCGGTCCTGGGTCATGGCGTCACCGGCCCGGCCCGGGGCCGCGGACAGTCCGAAGGCCAGCACGAAAGCGCTGCCGAGCAGCGCGGATCTCAGAGATCTCACTGGAGCTTCCCCTTGTTTATTTTTGGCTGGCACACATGCTCATCCTGCCGGGGCGGACAGTCAAGCACCAAGGCAGTCGATCGCGCGGCGGAGAGCGCATCGGTAACGATCCGTTCGGGCCAGGATCACGGTCTTTCAGGCCCTTGCGCCGGGATCGCCGCGCTGGCGCGGCAACCGGTCCGACAGACGACCGGCCACCGCTCCTGCTCTCTGTCTTATCGGGCAACTTTATCCGGGCAGATCAGGCGATCTGATCGGATGTTGCGCCAGAGCGGTGCCCGATCCGACAGACGATCGGCCACCGCTCTTGCTCTCTGTCTTATCGGGCAACTTTATCCGGGCAGATCAGGCGATCTGATCGAATGTTGCGCCAGAGCGGTGCCCGATCCGACAGACGACCGGCTCCCGCTCCTGCTCTCTGTCTTATCGGGCGACTTTATCCGGGCAGATCAGTCGATCTGATCGGATGTTGCGCCAGAGCGGTGCCCGATCCGACAGACGACCGGCCACCGCTCCTGCTCTCTGTCTTATCGGGCGACTTTATCCGGGCAGATCAGGCGATCTGATCGGATGTTGCGCCAGAGCGGTGCCC
>VFSW01013363.1_pt1 | contig 11416 bp, 8 predicted proteins | sample 5358111 | NCBI WGS metagenome assembly VFSW01 (sample SAMN11554181, study PRJNA540505) | mine drainage metagenome | isolation source: sediment from site ElyBrook_90M | place: USA: Ely Copper Mine, Vershire, VT | collected 2017 | reverse complement strand
GCTGTATCTGAGCTACCAGCGCACCCACGGCATCGCGGTGCGGGTGGCGCGCTACCACAACATTTTCGGCCCCGAGGGCACCTGGCAGGGCGGGCGGGAGAAGGCGCCGGCGGCGCTGTGCCGCAAGGTGGCGGCAGCGGAGCCGGGCGGGGAGATCGAGATCTGGGGCGACGGCCAGCAGACCCGCTCGTTCCTGTATATCGATGAATGCCTGGAGGGGAGCCTGCGGCTCATGCGATCCGATTTCTCCGGCCCGGTGAATATCGGCTCGGACGAGATGGTCACGATCAACGGGCTGGCGGCGCTGGTGATGCAGGTAGCGGACAAGCCGCTGGGGATCCGGAATATTCCGGGGCCACTCGGGGTGCGCGGGCGCAATTCCGACAATCGGTTGATTCGGGAGAAGCTGGGATGGGCGCCTTCGCAGAGCCTGGCAGCGGGGATCGCGGTGACGTACCGGTGGATCGCGCGGCAACTGGGCGGGAACCGGCGAGCGGCGCGGGTTGCATGAGTCCTTTCCATAACATGAAGAGTGAAGGGGATGGATATGGAGCTTTTGACATTCACCTCTGACCCTGACAACATTCCGGCTATCGTTGAAGAATTTGAGCAGAAGACCGGGCTCTCCGCACGATCCCTGGCTCTGGAGTTTGATACTCTCGGCTGCGACTGCGCCTTTGGTTTCATCCAGAGATATAGCGGCGCCGAGCCGCTGAGCTTGTTGCGTTTCGGCCACATGGATCTTCCGAACGTACTCAAGGGATTGGAAACGGATTTCGCCGGCCTGTCCGATCCTGCCCATCTCGTCGCGATCCTGCGCGATGACGGGGTATGGGACATGCATCAGCAACTCTATGACATGAACTGGCACACATTCCTCCATTCGTCCGACATCGGCGAGCAGGAACTGCTGAGGAAGCAGGCCAGGAATTTGGAATTCTTGCGCCGCAAGCTGCTGTCGGATATCGCTGCGGGTGAGAAGACCTTCGTCGTCTGGGCCACGGATACTCCGCTGACCGAAAACGAAGCGATGTCGCTGTTCAGGGCTATGCGAAAGCGGGGCAATAGCCGCCTGTTGTGGGTCGTCCAGGGCTCGCCGCCCGGCTTGGTGGAAGAGGTGAGGCCGGGCCTGATGCGAGGCAACATCGACCGCTGGTTCTGGTTGGCCGGTCCGGGCAACGGCAAGTATAGCGTCGGCGCCTGGCTGAATATGCTGGCCAACGCCCGGGAGTTGGCCGCGCGGAGCGACCGCTGTTCTGACGTTCCGCGGACGACCGGCGTGCGGACCGTTGTGGCAACGGAATTGAACTTTGGACGCAACGGCAATGCGACGCCCTGCTTGCGGCACGGGTGGTCCGACGGGGAAGACGGATTTACCTGGACCCTGGGAAAAGAGAGTGCGCTTCGCTTGCCGGCGCCCGTGGCCCCGTTCGGTTATTTCGTGGAGATCGAGGTCAATCCGCTGGTCGAGCCGGATGGGCCGCCGGCGCAGCGCTTGATCGTGGCGGTTGGCGAGCGGACCATCGGCGAGGTGGTCCTTCGGCTTGGCGCCCGCGTCGCCTTCTTTGCGCCACCGCCGGATGGGCCCGAGGTTCTGCTGTCCCTCCGCCACCCGGACGTACGCGTGCCGGAGGACTGGAACCGCGACGTCGCCCTGGCCTTCATCGCCATCCGCCTGCTGGCGTTGAGCGCGCCGGCGCCGGCTCCGACCGGTCGCATGTCGGCGCGGGTTCTTGGGGTGCCGGATGATGCCGACGACGCGACGTTGGCCCAAGCAGCCGAGCGGCTGACTGCCGTCCCGACCCGCGACCTGCTGATCGGTTTCGAGATGCTGGCCGGAAACTGCGAATTCGGCGGCGTGCAGCGTCGGTTCGGCGCCGAGCCATTGAGCCTGTTGCGCTTCGCCGGTGCCACGCCGGATGCCGCCGTGCGCGGGCTGGACAACGGCTTCGAGGGCGGCGGGGAGGACATCGAGCCCTGGGTCTCGCCGGACGCCGACCGCGAGTGGATGATCCACGATCGCCGATACCAGTTCGGCTATCATACGTTCGTTTCCTCGGAGTCCGTTTCGGCCGAGGCGCTCGTGCGGGCCGAGCGGCGCAAGGTGGCGTTCCTGCGGCGAAAGTTCCTGGAAGATCTCGCCGAGGGGCACAAGGTCTATGTGTGCGCCGATCGGTTCGGCCAGCCGCGCGAAGCGGCGCTGCCGCCGTTCCTGGCCCTGAACCGGCATGGGCCACGCGCCATGCTGTGGATCACGACGGCCAAAGATCGGCCGGTCGGCACGGTAGAGGAGATGTTTCCCGGCCTCATGGTCGGCTACATCGACGGTTTCATGGCGGACGGGGTTCCGCGGGCACTCGACGGCTGGCTGACCGTACTCTGCAACGCCTACCTGCTGCGGTCTTCGCCCCCCTCCGCCAAGTCACGGCTGCCTGCCGCGACCCGGCGTCTCGTCTTCGTCGGCAATTGCCAGATCGGTGCGCTGATGCACCTCTATGAACAATACGCGGCAGGTGCGCGCCGCGAGCACCTGCTCGCCATCGACGCCTTCGCGCCGCTGTCCGACGACAACCGGCGGGCCATCGCGGCTGCCGATCTCATCGTGGACCAGATCTTCGACACCGAACCGCCGCTCGACCTCGCGGTGCTGGCGCCGGGGCGAACGCGGATCAGCGTGCCGACCGTGAGCGGTGGGTTCCTCTGGCCGTTCGGCGGCCAGGCCCATCCGTCGAACATGGCGGATTTCGGCGACAACGGCGTGTTTCCCGCGGAGTTGGGCGATGCCTATCTCAACCGGTTGATCAAACGCGGCACCGACCCGGACGCCGCGGTCGCGCAGTACGCCGAGCTCGATGTCAACGGCGTTGTCAACCTCGACCGCCTGTTGGAGATGTATCTGGAACGGCAACGCCTGCGCGATGCAGCGACCGGCTTCCGGCTGGCGGACCTGATCGCGGAGCATTTCCGCACCGAGCATCTGTTCCTGACGCCGTTCCATCCCAATACGCGGGTGACACTCGCTCTGGCCGAACAGCTCTTCCGTCGTCTCTGGGTGGCGGAGGGCGAGATCGCAGGCATGCGGCGCCGGCTGGTCCGGAGCCCGTTTCCGCTCGACGAACTGCCCATCCACCCCCGGGTGCGCGAGCATTTCGGCCTCCGCTTTGTTGCTGCGGATTATCGTTATCGCCATTCTCCATACGGGCGGTTCACCTTCCACGAGTACGCCCGGCGCTACATGACCTTCGACTGCAACATCCCGCTGCGGAAAGGGCTCTGGCACGCCTGGCGCGGCGAAGACGCCGAGGCTCTGCCGCTCATCGAGGAAGGGCTGGTGCAGATGCCGGACTCTGCGGTGGGCTGGCAGGGACTGAGCAATACTCTCGCCAGGCAGGGGCGAACCGGCCCGGCACTGGCGGCCGTTGCCCGGGCGATCGCGGCGGCTCCCGAAGAGGCGGAACACCGGGTCGCACAGGCCAAGCTGCTCGCCGAGGAGCAGCATTGGGCGGATGCCGTCGCCGCCGCCCGCATCGCCGCCGGGCTCGAACCGACCAGCGGCGCGCACCACCTGATGCTGTCGGATCTGCTGTTCCGTCAAGGGGATCTCGATGGGGCGATCGAAGCCATGCTGGCGGCGATCCGGATTGCCGGCCCCTCCTCGGCGCTGCAGATGCGGCTGTCGGAGCTGCTCGCGCAACGCGGACGCGACCCGGAGGCGATCGTGGCGGTCGAACAGGCGATTGCGCTCCATCCCGAAGACAGCGCGCGCGCATACAACCACCTGAGCCATCTGCTCGCGCGACAGGGCCGTCTGGCCGACGCCATCGCGGCCATTGGCCGGTCGATCGAGGCCGCCCCCGCAGTGGCCGGGCACCGGATCGTGGCGGCGACCCTGCTCGCCGAGGCGGAACGATGGGCAGAGGCTGCTGCCTCTGCCCGCAGTGCCGCCGAGCTGGAACCGACCAGCGGCGCGCACCAGGTGCTGCTTGCCGACTTGCTGCGCCGGCAGGGGGACCTTGACGGCGCAATCACGGCGATCTCGGCTGCGATCCGCATCTCGCCACCCCACTATCAGTTGGAGTTGCGGCTGGCGGAGCTGCTGTCGCAGCGCGAACGCGACCCGGAGGCGATCGCGGCGGCCGAACGGGCGATCGCGCTGGATCCCGAGGGTGGCGCAGCCGCCTACAATCACCTGAGCCATCTGCTTGAACGGCAGGGCCGTGTGGAGGACGCGATCCGGGCCGGCCAGCGGGCGATCGAGATCGGTCCGCCGCAACCCGTGTTCCACTGGCACATGGCGCGGCTGCTGGCCGGCGTCGGCGCGGACGGCGATGCGGCGACGCAAATGCAAACGGCCGCGGCGCTTGAATCCCTTGTGCCGGTCGGGTCGTGAGGCGGCCTGGCCGCCCCCGTACGCCGCTGGTCAAGCCCGCCGCGGTGTAACCACAGGCCCAAAGCGAGCGAGCATGGAAACCGCACAGATCTACGCAAAGCTTACGCAGATTCTTCAAGACGTGCTGGGCGATGACCTGATCGCCCTCGCTCCGACTACGGTTGCGAGCGACATAGATGGATGGGACTCTTTCAACCATCTAAATATCATCGTCGCCGTCGAGACCTCGTTTGGAATCCGGTTCGGGACGAGGGACATCGACAGCCTGCACACGATCGGCGATCTGGTGCGGGCGATATCGGACCGGATCGCAGGCTAGCGCCGGCTCGTGCTCAGCGCCGCATGCTTTTGGGCACCACCTGGAAGTCCTCCGGGGCCAGCGCGATCGGCCCCTTCCACAGCAGTCGAAGGTCGCCGACCGGGAACATGGTGCCGTCGAAGCCCTGGAAAATCTTGATCAGATTGATCGGATAATACATCGCGTCGATCCGGTTGTCCTCGATTCCAAACCGCTCGAACAGCTCGCGCTCGACGAAAAATGCGTTGAAATCAGTGGCGGCCACCAATTCGTATCCTTTCTCCTTGCCAAGTTCGATCATTGCCAGCAGGGACGACCCGTGGAAGGCGCCGTAGTCCTGCACAAACAGGATGTCGTTGTCGATGGTCGGGTTGAACTCGATCACCACCACCCGGGGGCGATGCAGGCGCAGCGAGTGCCACACATGCCAGTCATCACCGTCGATATCGATGCTCATCAGGTCGGGGGCGGTCGGCGCGCCCACGCCAGCCAGCAACGTGTCGAGGCTGGTCTCGCCCTCCAGGGCAATGAACGCATGCACGAGATGGGGCGGTTGCGGCATATCCCGGAAGGTTTCGTTCAGCAGCTCGAAGCGCGCGCGGTCAGCCTCGATCAGCACGCCGGTCCAGCCCTGGTTGCGGATCAGGTCCCAGGTGTTGCTGGCGTGGCGCCCGTCGTGGGCGCCGAACTCGACACACCATCGGTTGGCCGGCGGAAGAATCTCGAATATGCGGGCGATGATGCCGTCCTCGCCATTCTGGGAGGTGACGTTGCGCGCCGCGCGAAGCAGCTTGCGCGACTCCGGCTTCAGTCGCATCGGATCGGGTCCACGAAATTCCAGACGGGGCAAGGGATGTCTCTCCTTTATGCGGCGAGCCGCCGGGCACGACGTTCACCGCCTGATGAACAGCGCGTCGCCCCAGCCGTGCCGGTTGATATCGGTCCAATTCAGCCGGAAGCCGAAGGCGCGCAGGAATCCTTGCAACCCCTCGATCGTGGCATCGTTCTCATACAGCCCGCCGTAGCTGACTTCGCAAAACACGTATTTCGCGTGCTGCAACAGCCCCGTCGCGCCCTTCAACACTTCAAGCTCCGCCCCTTGCACGTCCATGTACAGGATATCCACGCATTCCGGGGTGAACGCCGGGTCACGCGCGGCAAGATCGGCAAGGATCGTATCGACCGTGGTGGAGATCATGCGGATCACATGCGAAAACAGCACCTCGGGGTGTTCCGTCATGTGCCGCTGGGGACGCAACATGCTGGACGACTGGCCGCCGTTGGACGCGACATGGAACTCGCAGTCCCGCCCCACCTGCCCGGCGCAGAGCGCCTGCACCGGCAGATAGCGCGGGTCACCCGCCAGCCGGCGTTGCAGCTCGGCGAATGGCGCATCCAGCGGTTCCACCATGATCGCCCACTCCAGCCCATGCGCCCGGTAGGCAGGGATCTCGTCGCCGACATTGGCCCCGATATGGATGGTGCCACGGAACGTACCGCCCAGCCGGTGGATCATCTCCACCGAACTCGGGAACATCTGCGGAATGACCGACGGCGCCATGCTGATCCCTTTCGTTCGATCGGTACGTCCAGCCGGAGACCTGGACAAGCAAGTCCGTCGGCGTCACGGCTGCACGACCTGATAGGCAAACGCGCGCCCCCCCAGGCTGGACGCGAAATAGGCCGTGAACCCGGTGGTCCTCGGTACCACCGAAACCGCAACCGGCACGATGCCCTGCGGCGTGAGCGTCACAGCCGGAACCGCTGCGTAGGAAGTGGCGAACCGGACCGCGCAGGACGTGACCCTGCCGGCCCCGACCGCCACGACGCCGGCCGTGTCGGTGCCGCGCACCCGCGGGCCGGCGCCGCAGACGCGCGCCGGCGGCGCGCGCCCGGATGACAGCAGGTGGCCGGTGCCGGCGACGGCAAATCCCGGCAACCGGAGCGAGTCTCCGAAGAACCTGACGGAGGCGAAGTCGATGCCGTCGGCGGCGGTCAGGGACCCTTGGGTACCAGGGCCGACCCCGATCAGGGTGCCGTCGGCAGCCACCGGAAATGCGCTCGAAAAATCCCCGAACGCAAGGCCTAGCTTCCATCCCACCGCGTGCGCGGCATTTCCCAGCAGGATCGCCTCGTCGCCCCGGATGCCCTGGGATGCGTCGCCGGGCAATTCCGTGACCGCCAGACCGATCTTGCGCGGCACCGAGGTCCCGGCGCCGATCCCTACATCGATTTCCTCGGCGCTGACGCCCCCTGCCAGCCTGCCGAGCGACCCGGCGACATCGACCACCGGATTGGTCGCAAACGCGCTGCCTCTGCCGAAGGGCGAGGAGATGATGGTGGTGAAGGTCCCCGCGGCGACGTCCCCGTTCAGGGCCGGCGCGTTGTTGACCTGGATCTTGGCGGCGATGGCCGCGCGCCCGCCCCTCGCAGTCGGAGCATCCACATTGTCGAACAGGAAGAAGCCATTCGCGCCAACGCCCGGGGCAGCCACGCCGTCGTCCACGATGGTGGACATCAGGCTCCAGGGGAACGGCTTCGACCACCGTCCCGATTCAGCAAGGCTCACGGTCCACAGGGAAGACGTGGCGTTCGACACGGGCAGCCTGCCGCCATTCACCCCGAATCCCTGGTTTGCCAGCACGCGCCCGCCGGCGATGATGCTCCCGTTGTCGATGGTCCTGCCGTTGATGGCGAGCGTTCCGCTCCGCGGCGTGATCGCCGGGGCGTGTCCGGCCGTTCCGGGGGCAATCGTCAGCGCCCCAGGCTGGCCGGAGCCCACCACCAGGTCGCCCATCGTCGTGCCCAGCGCCGCCCCGAGGCCCGTCACGGCGACGGGTCCGTTCAGCGCACATCCCCCCGCCGCGTGCGGGCCGCCGGGCGCCGGGGTCGGTTGCGCGCCCGGCGGCCGCGCGGGCCAGGCGGGGGCCGCGATCGTGGCGGCGACAAACAGGCGGCGCATCGGGCTCATGCTGCCGGCACCACCGGCGTTCGCAGCATCAGACGTAGCGCGGCGGCGGGGAAGTCCCGTATCGCCTGGCACTGCGCCTCGGTATTGGTCCAGGTTCCAGGCGCGATATAGTCCCGGGCCGGATCGTCGATCAGTACCGTGCGCGCCCCGCGCGCGTGCAATATCGCCTCGATCCCGCTCTGCGGCCACCCGGGAATCTGCGTCTGCGAGGCAATCGAGCGAAACCCGACATAGGTGAGCAGCCGCGGGGCCAGCAGCGCCGCCGCCTCGCAGAAGGTGCCGTGACCGGCCACGATGTGCTGCGCGCTGACCAGGGTCGCCATGTCCTCGATCAGGCTCGCGCTCTGCGCGGTGTAGCCGATGCCGCGCGCGGCCAGCGCCTGCTCCACCACATCGACCGCCGGGTTGGTGCGGTCCTCGAACACCAGATGCACGAAATCGACGCCCAGCCGCGCGACGGCGTAATCGACCGCGCGCAGATAGTAGCTGGCCGGCGGCTGCACGTAGCCGGCGTGACTGCCGCCGGGGAAGAAGATGTCCCCGCCACGGAAATGCAGCGCCAGCACGTTGTCCCCGAGCGATCCTGCGCGACGGAGCAGCGGCGCATACAGGGGTGCGACAAATCGGCGCAGCGCGTCCAGCACCCGCGGCGGGTCGATGGAGCCCAGACACTGCTCGAACCCGAACGGGGCATAGAAGCTGCCGACCAGCACCGGCCGCAGCGCGCCGGCCGGTTGCTCGGCCAGCACCGTGATCCCGTCGATCTCGATCGGCAGGGTCTCGGGTCCGCCGTCGAGCGCGGGGATCTCGATCTCGGTCACGCCCAGCCGGCGGGCGAGCAGCCAGGCGTTCAGCATCTGATAGAGGTTGTTGCCGAAGCGGGCATAGCGGCGCACCCGCAGCCGCGCGATCCGTCCGTCGAACGGGTCCTGGCCGATGTAGTCGATGCCCAGCGGCACCTGGCCGAAGGTGTCCTGCACCACCCGCGTCTCATCGACGCCGTAGCGACGGCAGAACAAGGAAACCAGGAAGCCGGCGTCGCTCATGGTGTGGGCTGGTAGGGGGTGGGAATCGGGCCGGCTTCCAACTGCCACGCTGTGGAGAACACCGCGGCGCCCGGGGGCCCGGTCAGCCGCAGCACCAGGTTGCCCTCCGTCGCCGCCTCCGGCGCGGTCACGCTTACGCTGATCCGCTGCCATTGGTCGCGCACCGCCAGATCGGCAGGGCGCCAGGACTGATCGGCCCATTCGCCGATGGTCAGCAGCACCTGGCTGCCGGCGAAGTCGGCCGGCACCCAGACGAAGCATGAGGCGGTATAGCGCTTTGCACCGTCCATCAGCATGCCCCACCAGAAACCGCTGTTGCTGTCGGGGGAGACGGCGGGATCACCGCGGACATGGCGTAGCACGACGTTGCCGGCGAACAGGGGCGGCACGGCATCGCTCGGCGCGGCCGGCTGCTCCTGCCCGCCGGGGCCCCAGGTGCCGATGAAGCCGGCGGAACCGGAGATCAGATTGCGCCGACGGTTCTCCGCCGTCATTGTCGGTAGCCCGGCTTCGTCGAGGAAACCCCGCACAGACTCGGGCGGCACCACGAAATCGTCCCGGCTGTTCGCGGTCGGCGTCCCCGCAATGAAATCATAACCGAAGCCCATGGCGCGGGCCATGAAGGCGAAAGCGTCGGTGGCGATGTCGGCGTTGAAGAGTTCCAGCACCGCGGGTCTGCCGAGGTGCAAGGAGATCTGCGTCAGCCCCATGCCGTGCGGGGCGATGATGCGCTTCGCTCCGCGCACCAGGGCGATCTGGGTCTCGATCGGATGCTCGCTCATGGTGACGAAGCGGAAGCCGCGCTGTTCCAGGATCGGCCAGACCTCGCCCTCGTTCGCGAGCCGCCGCCGCCCGGCGTCCTTGCGGGAGATGTAGATGTGCTCTGCCTCGGCGGCAGGTTCGATCCGCAGGTGCTCGGCCACCTTCCGGATGACCCCGACGGACCGAGGGTGGGCCATCTGTGCCGGATGCACATATTGCTCGATCTGGTCGGAAAACCAGTAAATATCGCCGCGGGTTCGGAGATTGAGCGGGGTATGCGGAAAGAAGAACCGGTCCGGCGGAATGGCGTAGGCCGTCGACAGCGTGTTCAGCACCATGGCCTGGAACGGTCCGGGGACACCGCCCAGCACGAAAATGCAGTTGCGCACGTCCTCAATCCCGGCTTCAGCGAAATGACCGATCCGGGTGACGTAATCGAACAGGAAATGGGCAAAATTGGCGGCGTCGAATCGATCCTGGACGATCACGATATGTCCGGCCACCCACTGCTCCGGCGCCTGCTCGATCGCGCGTGTGAACGGGCGGGACGTGCCGGAAGGCCAGAACACGCCCTGCCGTTTACTGTAGATCTGATACCCGTAGGGTCGGACGAACACGTCGAGTCCGGCGGCTTGGTAGATCGTCAGACCTGGACGCATGCGATTCTGGATCACCATGTTGACCCGGCGCGGCAGTTCCGGCGCGCAGCAATCGTTTTCGCTGGGCGCGAGAATCGGAAACGCGGTCACCCGTCCGGCCGGGGCCGGCTCATAGAAGTCGTACGGGTGTTCGGGACAGAACGCGCGAACGAATGTCGGCAGTGGGTGGTGGTATTGATCGAACACCGACTCCCCCGGGCCTATCACCCCCTCGGCGCGCGCCACCCGGTTGATCGTATCGCGGGCCCGATGCACCAGATGATCGCTCTGGGCCCCGGTGCCTTGCAGGTAATGCGCGAGCAGGCTGGCGAGCGGGACTCCGGGCTTCTCGAACACGGCAGCAAATGCGCTAGTATCGGCGATCCTGGCCTTCAGGATCGCATCTGCCGCCGGCAGCGTAAGACCCATGTCCGGCCGGTCCCCGACCTCAGCCACGGCGCTGCACGATGACCGTATTGGAGATGATCTCCAGGCTTTCACCGGCCGACGAATCCTCCCGCACCTCCACCAGACGGCACCCGACCGTGTCGAGCAGGGTGTAGAGCGCCGGTTGCGGGAAACAGTGCATCTCGATCTCGAGCGGCGGGCGGCGCATGTAGGCATCGGCGGCGAAGCTGTAGCCCAGCATATAGGTCGGCACCTGGAAATACGCGACGCCGCCGGGTCGAAGCCGCCCCAGCAGCTTGCGCAACATGGCACCGATCACCGGCGGCGGGTTGTGCTGCAACACGATCAGCGACAGGAAGAAATCCAGCTCCGGCAGGCCGTCGAGGTCGGCCAGCCGCCCCAGATGCCGCAACTCGATGTTGGGTCGCCCCGCCTCCGTCACCGCTTCTTCCGCCAGCCGCAGGTGCGGGGCCGAGATATCGGCGCCGATGACATGGCCGAGCCGGGTCGACAGCGGGAGCGTCAGCCGCCCGACGCCGCAGCCAAGCTCGTACCCGATGGCCTTGGGGTCGGGTTGCACCCCGGAACGGGCGAGGACGCGCCATACCGTGGCGGTCACGTCCTCACCGGTGCGAAAGAACTCCGCCTTGTTCGCGGTGATGTTCGCGGCACGAAACTTGTCGGCGGTCAACACCGACCAGTGCGGCTCGGTCTCCCCGAGCTTGCGGAATCCGGCCTCGGTGCGCGCGATCATGCGGTCCAGGACGCCCGCCGGGACGTTCGTCTCCACCTTCATCGGCGGCCAGTCGAGCGGTCTCAGCACGTTGCGGGTTCCTCGCGCGAAATTCGATCCAAAAACCTGCCGACCGTGCCGGCACGATATGCTAGCAGTATCGCCGCCCC
>VFSW01013362.1_pt1 | contig 11416 bp, 9 predicted proteins | sample 5358111 | NCBI WGS metagenome assembly VFSW01 (sample SAMN11554181, study PRJNA540505) | mine drainage metagenome | isolation source: sediment from site ElyBrook_90M | place: USA: Ely Copper Mine, Vershire, VT | collected 2017 | reverse complement strand
CGGTTGCCGAAGCGGCCCCGCACGAAGTCGCCCGCCGTGATGTAGCCGCGCTTGTGACAGACGTTCCAGAGCCGCGGGAACACCAGAAACAGCACGGGATAAATGAGGATGGTGTAGGGCACGGCGAAGAAGGCCACCGCGCCCGCGCCGAAGGCGAGCGCCGGGACCGCGATGAAGGTGTAGGCGGTATAGATGTCGCCGCCGACCAGAAACCAGGTCACGACGGTGCCGAAGCGGCGGCCGCCGAGCCCCCACTCGTGCAGCTGATCGAGATCGCCCTTGCGCCAGTGCGCGGCGGCGAAGCCGAGCCATGTGATGAAGCCGAACAGCAGCACGAAGACCGCCAGCGCAATCCAGTTTATTTCCGGCACCATTCCCCCTTTCGCGTCCCCTGCCGCGTCACGCAATGCCCCGGCGCGCTCGTCCCGGGGAATCGCCCGGGGTCGGCGCGCTCACCACCTCAATCGCGGGTCGCCCAATACACCACCCCGGTGAACATGGCGCTGACGATCACCCACAGGAGCTGGAACCAGTAGAAGAACGGCAGGCCGAGCAGCGTGGGTTGCAACTTGTTGTAGAGCGGCGGCCAGAGGATCACCAGGAATTGGACGACGAAGAGCAGATACCACCAACTCAATTTCCGGCGTTTTTTTTGCGCACCATTCATTGACGGAGCCCGCGGTGACGGGTGAGCGACCCTGGTGGGAGGACAATATACGGAACTCCCGCGACTCGCCAGCGCCATGCGCCGAGCGGCGCCGATAGGCCGAAGCTCCCGGTCGCCGCCGCCCGGGGCGCGGCGCCCCCGCCGGGGCGCCAAAAAAAAGAGCCGCATGAGCGCTTGGGCCATGCGGCTCACTGTCGGACCGGCTCCTAGAACGAGTAGCGAATGCCGATGGTCGGATCGATGTTGGTGGTCTTGAGATAGCCGTTCGCCAGGCCGTTGGACACGTCGGTCCACATGGCGCCGGCGTAGGCATCGAACCGCTTGGTCAAATGGTAGTCGGCCGAGACGCTGACGGCATTCAGATTGCCGCTGCAGGCCGCGCTCACGGCGGTGGCGCAGCCGGCGTCCTTGCCCGTTGCGAAGCTGTTCTGCTTGTAGCCGTAATACGAGATGATTCCGGTTAGGTCCGGCGTGAGCACATACTTCACACCGCCCCAGTACACATCGAGCACCTTGTTCCCGTGTTCGTAGGCGGTGTTGGTCACGTACCCCAGCACATAACCGCCGATGTCGTTGAACCCCGGGTCGAGATTGATCGAGGGGTTCATGTAGGTGATGTGCTCGTAGCCGCCCGAGAGCGTGGCCGGACCCATGGCATAGGAGGCCATGGCGCCGAGCATCTTATTGTCGGAGACGATGCCGTTGAGCGAATTGCTCGCCGAATAGCCGAGAGCCCCGAGGCCCGCGAATTGCGCCCCGCTGAGCGCGGTCACCGTCACCGCATCCTTGATCTTGGTATAGAACACATCCACGGACGCACCGGCATAGTCGACCCCCATGGACGCTTCGAACGCGGTGAACGCCTCGCCGCTTCCTCCGGATGCATACGACTGCGCGGTCGAACCGGGGAATTTGTACTGCAGCGCCAGGTGCATGATGTCGGCGATGCGGCCGACGTATTTGATCGAGGAATCGAGCCGTCGATCCTGGGTGTCGCCGCCGCCCGCGGTCACGCCCGACAGACCGATCACCGAGAACGCCTGCGATGCCGATTGCGGGTCGTATTTCGCGACGCCGTCCGCGAGCACCGTATTCTGCCGGCCGAAGGTGAACGTGCCCCAGGTCGGGGAGCTGAAGCCCGCGAAAGCCTGCTGAAAGATCTGCCCGGCGACGCTGGTGTCGATGTTGACGCTCTGCGAGGTCAGGGACTTGCCGTTATTTTGCACGAGCGACTTCAAGCCGTCGCTGACCACGCCCGACTGCGGATTGAAGAAGGTCTCGAGCTTGAACACCGCCGACCAGTCCTGGAAGTGCAGCGATTCCTTGCCCTGCAGGCCGATGCGCGATTGGCTCATGTTGCTCGGCGTGACGCCGAACGCGGGGTTGTTGCTGTTCTTCGTGACGATGTCGCCGCTGCCCGCCGGGAAGTAATCGCTGAACGGCGCGCTATGAGTGTCGTACTGGATGCCGAGGTCCACGACTCCGTAGAACGTGATGCCGTGCCAGGTGAGACTCTCGTCGCCCGCGGATGCAGCCGGTTGAGATGCGCTCTGTGCCTGCGCAGCGCTTCCCGCCGCCAGCATGGCGCCGGCCAGGAGGCTCGCTCCTAGATACGAGAGGCCGCGACGGGCGGTGTTGGGGCGCGCCATCGCAGAGGCCGGGATCGGATTGAAGTTCCTCACTATCGTTTACTCCGTTGGTTGATTTCGATCGTTGTGTCGGGACTGCATGGCGCGAACTCGGCGTACCGAAGCGGGCTGTGTCATTGGCGCCACGCGGGCTTCGATCACTTCGGTGAAATTCGCAAACACGAAAGCCAGCCTCTCAAATCGATCCCCTGTCTTGGGGTCGTCAAATACTCTTCACAGTCATGCGGCGGTGCCGGTGCAGCCGCCGCACAGCGAGTCTTTTGCCCGGAAAAACAGCATCCATGATGTCTTTTAATATTGCATTTTTATGACGGGGGTCCGCTAACACCCTCTCGGTGCGAATATATATCACACATCTTCCGGGCTTGTCTTGGCGGTGGATGGTGCAGTGCAGCGGCCAGCACGGGGATCCCGGCTGGCGTCGCTTCGATGCCACAAGTCGGCTTTGCGGGAGCAAGACACCGGCCGGTCCGCGGTGCGGCGCAGGCAGCGGTCCAACCCCCTTGGCGGGCGCGCAGCGAGGCTCGGGTCAGCGGCAGCCGGCAAGGTCGGGCGGCCGGCGCCGGGCGGTCAGCGGGCAGGCAGCAGGCGGTCAGCGGGCATTATTGATGCCCAGCAGGTTCTCGACGCGCGTCACGCCCTCTGCCTGCGAAGCGACGTCCTCGGCAACCTCCCGCTCGAACGGGGTGTCGACCAGACCCCTCAGGTACACGACGTGGTTGATGGTCTGAATATCAATCGAGTTGGTCCCCTCGAGGGCCGGATATTGAGCATACAAAGCCCGCACGCGCGCAGTGATGTCCGCATCGCCGGGACAGCCCCGGAACCCGCACTTGTTGAATGCCGCGCATCCCGCTGCGCCGGCAAGCGCCAGTAGCAGGAGCGCCGCTGCGCAGATCCTCGATGCCGGTGGTGCGTGGTTGCTCATGAGGCGGGAGCTCCGATTGGGCGCCTAGGATAATCGGCGGCAGGCGGCGCGAATAGCCCGGGGTGCGGATAGCAGCCGCCGGCGGCAACCGGCGGCGGCGGCCGCAACGCGGCATCGTGACTCGGAAAGCCTGTTGGGCTCGCGGGATTCGACATACCCGCGGCGCGCCGGCCGTTACGGCTCAACCCGCTTGTACGGCCGGGCTCGCGACCCGGTTCGCCGCCGCCCGGCGGCGTATTCTCGGCGCCGCGTCCAGGGCCGCGCCGAAGATGCGCCGCAAGCCCTCGTTGATGGCGTCGCGGCCCCGAAATATCCGCGAGCGCACCGTGCCCACCGGGCAGGACATCGAGTCGGCCACTTGCGAATAGCTCAACCCTTGAATCTCGCGCAGGGCGATCGCGATGCGCTGTTCCTCGGGAAGTCTGCGAATCGCGCCATCGAGCGCGCGGCCGAGTTCCTCGGTCAACGCCAGATCCTGCGGCGTGTCGCGGTCGCTGAACGCCGCCGAGGCGTCGTACATCTCCGCCGAATCGTCGCAGGACATGAACAGACTGCGTTGCCGCGACTGAAGCATCGACGCGGTCTTCGCCGAGTTCACCGCAATCCGGTGCAGCCAGGAATAAAAAGCCGCTTCGCCGCGAAAATTGCCGAGCGCCCAGTAGGCCTTGAGAAAGGTCTCCTGGACCACGTCCTCTGCGTCCGCGGCATTGCCGGTGTAGCGCATGGCGAGCTTCAAGAGGCGGCGGCGGTACTTGTTCACCAGCAACCCGAACGCATCGCGGTCGCCCAATTGCGCCTGCCTCACCAGCCCCCGATCCGCGCTGTCTCCGTTCATGCCCGCCAGCCCAGTCTTGTAGATATGCTGCCAGCCTGCACCGGCCAGATTAAAACCGTGCTCGTGGAACATTAAGAATATCCAATTCAGGGGCGGCCGGGGGCTAGCGGTAGGCCGGAAACTTGACGCGGAAGCGGCTGCCGCGCGCGGGTTTGCTGTCCACATCCACTTCCGCGCCGTGCATCGAGCAGATCGATTTGACGATGGACAGGCCGAGGCCGGCGCCCCCGTCCTCGCGCGAGCGGGCCTCGTCGACGCGATAAAACCGATCGAACACGTGCGGGATGGCGGCCGCCGGAATGCCGACGCCCGTGTCCGACAGCTCCAGCACGCCGGCGGAGGCGTCGGCAAAGGTGCGCAACGTCACCCGCCCGCCGCGCGGCGTGAAGCGGATGGCGTTGTCGAGCAGATTGACGATGATCTGCTTCAGGCGCGCACGGTCGCCGCGCACCTGCACCGGGTTGAGCTCCGACAGGTTGATCTCGATGCCGCGGTCCTCGGCCAGCAGGCGCATCTGCTCGGCGGTGCTGCGCGCCAGCTCCGACAGATCCACGTCCACCCAATTCTGCTGTGGCTCACCCGCATCGAGCCGCGACAGGACCAGGAGTCCGGACACCAGATTCTCCAGCCGGGCCACTTCCTCGAGCACGCTGCCGACCCGCTCTTTCAGCTCCGCACCGTCGAGCGCCGCGCCGCTCGCCAGCTCCTGCAGCTCGCCCTTCACGATGGTGAGGGGGGTGCGCAGCTCGTGGGATGCGTCCGCCAGAAAGCGGCGCGAAGTCTGCACCGAATCGCGCAGGCGGCTCAGCATGTTATTGAAGGAGATCGCCAGCCGCTCGAGCGCATCGCCGCTGCGCTCCACCGGAATCCGAAAGGTCAGGTCCTGGAGACTCATCTGCTCGGCGGTCTGCGACAGCCGGTCCACCGGACGCAGCGCCCGCCCGACCAGCAAGTACCCGCCGCCCGCCGCACACAGAATGAGCGCCGGCAGGAGCATGGCGAGCAGGCCGAGCAGGTGGTCGAGCGCCGCCTCGATGGGCTCCGCAGAGGCGCCGACCTCGACCAGATACCTGCCGGAAGGAGCCGCGGCCGGGGTGGCGATCACCATGATCCGGCCGTCGCCGCCGAACCCCACGATCGTTGTCGCCGTTCCCGGCGCCTGCAGCCGGGGCAGCGACGGAACCGCGGCCGGATCGAAGCTGCGGTCGGCGGGAAACCCGGAGCGGTACACCACGTTGCCGCCGCGCGTCACGCGCACGAATCGATTGTTGATCTCGGGCGCTATCAGCGTGCCGATTTCCCGATCGATGGCGGTTCCCGTGGTGTCGGCCGGCAAGCCGCTCAGAATCGCGACGATCTGCCCCGAGCGGCGCTTGAGCGAGTCGCGCAGGTTGGACTTGAGCGAATGGTCGAGTCCGTAGAGCGTGCCCGCTCCGACCAGCGCGAAGGCGACGCTCAGCAGCAGCGTGTACCAGGCGCCCAGCCTAAATGCGAGGGAGCGGTGATTCATCCGACCTCCCTTCGACGGAGCGGCGCCGGTCAATCGGCCTGCGCCTCGCGCACGCAATACCCGACGCCGCGGACCGTATGAATGAGCTTGATCGGAAACGGCTCGTCGACCTTCTTGCGCAGATACCGCACATACACATCGACGATGTTGGTCACCCCCTCGAAACTCTGGTCCCAGACGTGATTCAGGATCATGGTGCGCGAAAACACCCTGCCCGGGGAGCAGAGAAGATATTCGAACAGCGCATACTCCTTGACCGTCAGATCGATCCGGTGTCCGCCGCGCCTGACCTGTTGGGTGAGCCGGTTGAGCTCCAGATCCGCGATGCGCAGCACGTCGTTGCGCTCGACCGGCGCACGCCGCATCAGCGCCTTGATGCGCACCAGCAATTCGGCGAAATCGAACGGCTTGGTGAGATAGTCGTCGGCCCCGGCCTCGAAATTGGCCACCTTGTCCTCGATGGCGTCGCGCGCGGTCAGCACCAGCACGGGCAGCGACGGATGGGTGATGCGCGTACGCCTGAGAACCTCGGTGCCGCTCAGCGCCGGCAACATCAGATCCAGGATCAGCAGATCGTACGGATAGGTCTCGACGAAACCCAAGCCCTCGCGCCCGTTCGACACGACATCGACGGCGAACCGCTCCGCGCGCAGCCCGCGGGCGATGAACTCGACCAGCTTGCGGTCGTCTTCGATGATCAGAATTCGCACGGCGCTTGTACCCGCCGGCGAGTGTATCCCGCGCTCGGCAAATTCCCAGCCCTATCTCATTAGGAGATTCTCATCCCAGCGGGCGGCCGTGTCCTGCGAGCGGCATCAGGAGGTAGCTTCCGCTTCGCTCGCCTGCCGCAATCGGCCGGCCACGGCGGCCCGCGAGACAAGGCCGCGCGCGACCGCCGCCGAGTCCTCCTCCGCCGCCTCGATCACCAGCACGTGCGTGAGTCCCGTGCCCTGAAACATCTGGTGCAAGTCGGACACGGTCAAGGATCGCAGCGACTCGTAATTCACCAGCGCCAAGTGGTCCCAGGGCGTCATGAGCTCCTCGACGCGCAGGGGGCCGCTTGAATTCCCGGGTAGACGGCGGCGGATGGGCTCGCGCTGCTGCAATCGTTGCGAGGTGACCAGCCCGAGCACCCGCCTCGGGCCGCCCGGCACCGCCCCGGCGACCAGCAGCGCATGAATTCCCAGCCGTGCCATGTCCTCGAGAGCCTCCTGCACCGGGTACTCCGGGGCCACGCAGATGGGCGACTCGCGGTTGAAGTCCGTGAGCGCATACGCGGCCGCATCCGCGCCGCTCAACGGGGCCGCCTCGACATACGCCGACCGGCAGCTCAGCACGGCGGCCGAGAGCGCATGCGACGGAATCGTTATGCCTACCACGGCGCGTGTCATCTCACCCAACCCGGCCTCCGGCAACCACTGGCGTCGAGCGCCCCGAACCGCGTCCCCGGCGGCGCGCTTCCTCGGCTCGACGACAGTCAGTGTGATGATGGAAGATTAAAAGCCGGCGAAGGCAACATTAAATCGCGCCCGCGCCCGATCCAGGAGCATTCGACATATATCTGAGCAGGCCCGTTGCACCCCGTCCGCCGATCGTGCGCGCCTTCCGTTGCGTTCCGTTACAAAAAATCCCCGACCGGCCGCCGGGGCTGCCCTATAAGGTAGCCATGGAGCAGACCCCGCACATCCTGTTCGTCGAGGACGACGCCGACATCCGCACGCTGGTGGCGGATTTCCTCGCTCAGAACGGCTACCGGATGAGCGTCGCGCGTGAGGGGCGCGAGCTCGATCGGACGCTCGAGATCAGCCGCATCGACCTGGTCATTCTGGACATCATGCTGCCCAAGGAGGACGGCCTGTCGCTGTGCCGCCGAATCCGGGCGACCAGCGACGTGCCCATCATCATGCTGACGGCGCGGGGCAGCGAAATCGATCGGGTGGTGGGCCTGGAAATGGGCGCGGACGACTATCTGACCAAGCCGTTCAGCACCCATGAGCTGCTGGCGCGCATCCGCGCGCTCCTGCGGCGCGCGAACCTGATGGCGCGGGCGCCGCGCGAGCATCGTCCCGCCGCGCTGTCGTTCTCCGGCTGGCGACTCGATCTCGGCTCGCGTCGGCTGCAATCCGCCGACGGCGCCGCCGTTCCGTTGACCGGGGGCGAATTTGAGCTTTTGGTGGCATTTTGCGAGCATCCCCGCCGGGTACTGACACGCGAGCAATTGCTCGATTTGACCCGGGGCCGCGCCGCGGCTCTGTTCGACCGCAGCATCGACATCCAGGTAAGCCGCTTGCGCCGCAAGATCGAAGAGAATCCCAAGGATCCCGCCCTCATTCAAACGGTGCGGGCCGGAGGCTACATTTTCGCAGCGGAGGTGGTGGCCACTTGATGGCTCTGCTGCGCCGGCTTTTTCCGGCCGGTTTGCGCGGGCAGGTCGCCGGCATCCTGCTGCTCGGGCTGGTGCTGTCCCAGGCGATGGCGGCGGTGCTGTACATGGTGCTGCTACCCCACTGGCAGAAGGTGCTGCGGCCCGAGCTGGCGGTCACCAAGGTGGCCATGGTGGTGCGGCTGCTGGAATCCGTGCCGCAGGTGGAGCGGCCGCGCTTCGCAGGCCTGTGGAGCGATCCCGGGTTTCGCATCCTCTACGCCGCGCCCGCCGACGCGGCGTTGCCGGATCCGCCTCCACGGGGCCCGCCCGACAGGACGCTGCGCGCGCAGATCGAGGGAGCCCTGCAGGGCTCCGCGGACCGGGTCGACGTGCAATCCACCTTCCGCGGCAATTCGGCCGACTGGAAGCGCATTGTGGTCGGCCTGCACGGCGGCGGATCGCTCGAGGTCATGACGCCCGTGGGCCTCGAGAGCCGCCTCGGATACCTCGAGCAGTGGGCCCTGGTCGCCTTCATGGTGTTCGCCATGGCGGGACTCTGGGGATGGCTCACCTGGACGGTCAATCATCCCCTGATCGCCTTCGCACGGGCGGCCGAACGGGTCGGCGTCGACGTGAACGCCCCCGTGCTGCCGGAACAGGGACCGGCGCAGCTGCGACGGGCGATTCGCGCCTTCAACGAGATGCAAAACCGCCTGCAGCGCTTTCTATCGGACCGCACGCGGATGCTCGGCGCGATCAGCCACGACCTGCGCACGCCGCTCACGCGCCTGCGCCTGCGGATCGAGACCGATCGGGCCGCGGAGGAGAAAGCGAAGGTGCTCGCCGACATCGAGATCATGGAGTCGATGCTCACCTCGACGCTGTCATTCATCCGCGGGGTCGATGACGTCGAGGCTGCGGAGATCGTGGACCTCGACTCGCTGCTGCAGACGGTCTGCGACCTGGTGTCGGACACCGGCGGGGAGGTCGCCTACGCCGGACCCGGGCGCAGCCGCTATTACTGCAAGCCGCAATCGATGATGCGCGCACTCACCAATATCGTCGCGAACGCGGCCAAGTACGGCGCCTACGCGGAAGTCTCGCTGTCGCGCAACACCCACGGCGGGTTCAGGATCGAGATCGCGGACGACGGCCCCGGGATCCCCGAGGCGGAGAAGGCCAAGGTGTTCGAGCCGTTCTACCGGACCGCGACGGCGCGCGACACCGACCGCCAGGGCATGGGGCTCGGCCTGTCGATCGCGCGCTCCATCATCCTGGCCCATGGCGGGGCGATCGAGCTGTGCGACCGGGCCACCGGCGGCCTGCTGGTCGAGGTCACGCTGCCCGAAGTGGCCGCCGATGTGGCGCTGCACGCCTAAATAACACCACGCAGCCTTAATATTTGTAACAGAATGTAACGGCGGCGCCCGCCGACATCGAGCGGTTCAATTCCCTTGCACTGGGAGCTCCCCGGGTCGGGCATGATCGGCCGCGAGATGACTTCGATGCGACGCACTTCCCGTCGGGAGCGTGCGAGTCCGCGGGAGCCGCGCCAGGCGGCCGAATTCATCGTGAACCCCTACACCGGCAGATTCGATCGGTGGTGGCCGTTTTGGCCGGGAAGCGCTCGACCTCCGTCGAGGGGTGCTGAGCAGAGGCGTGCGCCCGGCGGCGGCGACAGGAGACCGTTGAAGTGTGGATTGTTCAGATCGCTCTCAGGAGACCTTACACGTTCGTCGTGTTCTCGCTGTTGATCGCGATCTTCGGCGTGCTGTCGGCGCTGCGCACCCCGACGGACATCTTCCCGAACATCAATGTTCCGGTGGTGGCCGTGGTCTGGACCTACACGGGCCTGCTGCCGAACGACATGTCCGGCCGGGTCACCTATTACTACGAGCGCACGCTGTCGGCGCAGGTCGGCGACATCGAGCACATCGAGTCGCAGTCCCTGCAGGGCTACGGCGTGATCAAGATCTTTTTCCAAAAGAGCGTGAACATCCGCGCCGCGCTGGCCCAGGTCACCGCCGCCTCGCAGACCGTGCTCAAGCTGCTGCCGCCCGGCATCACGCCGCCCTACGTGCTCTCCTACAACGCGGCCACCGTGCCGATCCTGCAGCTGGCCCTGTCGAGCAAGTCGCTGCCGCAGATGAAGCTGTTCGATCTCGGCCAGAACTTCATCCGCCCGCAGCTCGCCACGGTCGCCGGCGCGGCCGTGCCGTCGCCCTACGGCGGGCAGATCCGCGACGTGCAGATCGATCTCGACCAGCACGCCATGCAGGCCCGCAACGTGTCCGCGCAGGACCTGGTCGATGCCGTGTCCGCCCAGAACCTGATCCTGCCGGCGGGCGATGAGAAGATCGGCAAGTTCGACTGGAACGTCTCGCTCAATGCGAGTCCGGTCATGCTGCAGAAGATCAACGACCTGCCGGTCAAGAAGGTCAACGGCACCATCGTCTACGTGCACGACGTGGCGTACGTCCACGACGGCGCCCCGCCGCAGACCAACATGGTGCGCGTGGACGGCGTGCACGCCGTGCTGATGACCATCTTGAAGGCCGGCTCCGCCTCGACCTTGAGCGTCATTCAAGGCGTCAAGGATCTGCTGCCCCGGGTCGAAGAAAGCCTGCCGTCCGGATTCGGACTGCATGCCGTGGGCGACCAGTCGGTGTTCGTGAAGGGCGCGATCGTCGGCGTGTTGCGCGAGGCGGTGCTCGCGGCCGGCCTGGTCGGCGTGATGATCCTGCTGTTCCTCGGCAGCTGGCGCTCGACCATCATCATCATCATCTCCATTCCGCTCTCGATCCTGTTCTCGGTCACCTTGATCGCCATGCTCGGCGAAACCATCAACGTCATGACCCTGGGCGGCCTCGCACTCGCGGTCGGCATGCTGGTCGACGAGGGCACGGTCACCCTGGAGAACATCTTCTTCCACCTGGAACAGGGCAAGGAGGTCGAGCCCGCGATCCTCGACGGCGCGCAGCAGATCGTGATTCCCGCCTTCGTCACCCTGCTGGTGCTCGACATCGTGTTCGCGCCCATGTTCGAGCTCGGCGGGGTGGCCGGGTATCTGTTCCGTCCGCTCGCCGAGGCGGTGGTGTTCGCGCTCATCGGCTCCTTCGTGCTCTCGCGCACGCTGGTGCCCACCATGGCGCGGTTCCTGCTCACGAAACACGTCCACGTCGAGGAAGGCGCGGTGCGCTCGCGCAATCCGTTCAAACGCTTCCAGCAGGGGTTCGAGCACTACTTCGCCATCACCCGCGGCCATTACCGCTCGCTCCTGGCCTTCGCCATCGCGCGGCCGAAACCGGTGATGTTCGGTTTTTTCGGCATCGTCGTGCTGTCGCTGTGTCTCATCCCCTTTCTCGGCGAGAACTTCTTCCCGACGGTGGATTCCGGGCAGATCCTGCTGCACGTGCGCGCCCAGCCCGGCACGCGCATCGAGGAGACCGCGCGTCTGTTCGA
>VFSW01013361.1_pt1 | contig 11416 bp, 9 predicted proteins | sample 5358111 | NCBI WGS metagenome assembly VFSW01 (sample SAMN11554181, study PRJNA540505) | mine drainage metagenome | isolation source: sediment from site ElyBrook_90M | place: USA: Ely Copper Mine, Vershire, VT | collected 2017 | reverse complement strand
GATCATCCCTAATAAAACGGCGGGCGTTTCACAACGCCCGCCGAGTTTCAGTTACCTGCGGGGGGTTCCGACTTGGGGTAATCCACCCGGTCACGCAATTCCTTGCCGGCCTTGAAATGCGGCACATACTTCTCGGGAACGCTGACCTTCTCCCCCGTCTTGGGATTGCGTCCCAGACGCGGGGGGCGGTGATTCAGCCCAAAGCTACCAAAGCCACGAATCTCGATTCGTTCGCCGGACACCAGGCTATGACTCATGGCGTCCAGGATCGTCTTGACAGCCAGTTCCGTATCTTTTGCAACCAGCTGCGTGTAACGATCCGACAGCAGGCTAATGAGCTCGGACTTCGTCATGAAAACCCCTTAGTTGCTGGAACCTGGGTTGCCCAGCTTGGCTTTCAGCAATGCACCCAAACTGGTGGTGCCTGCGTTGGCGGGACTTTCGGAAGCCACCCGCTGCATGGCAGCAGTTTCTTCCACAGCATCCCGAGCCTTGATGGACAAATTGATTCCGCGGTTTTTACGATCAATGTTGAGCACCACGGCTTCCACGGCATCCCCTTCGTTGAGATGGGTGCGCAGGTCTTCCACGCGATCGCGGGAGACTTCGGAAGCACGCAGATACCCTTCGATGTCGTCACCGAGGTCGATCACGGCACCCTTGGCATCCACGGACTTGACCACACCCTTGACCAGGGAACCCTTGTCATGGCTTGCCGTAAAGTTGCTGAAGGGGTCACCGGAGAGCTGCTTGATGCCCAGCGAAATGCGCTCACGCTCCACGTCGATGGACAGCACCAGGGCCTCGACTTCATCGCCCTTCTTGTAGTTGTGAACGGCCTCTTCGCCCGTCTGGTTCCAGGACAGGTCGGAGAGGTGCACCAGCCCGTCGATGCCACCAGGCAGGCCAATGAACACGCCAAAGTCGGTGATGGACTTGATCTGGCCACGCACATGGTCGTTCTTGTTGTGGGTCATGGCAAACTCTTCCCACGGGTTGGCGCGGCACTGCTTCATGCCCAGCGAGATGCGGCGGCGCTCTTCGTCGATTTCCAGGATCATGACTTCGACTTCATCGCCCAACTGCACCACCTTGGAAGGATGGACGTTCTTGTTGGTCCAGTCCATTTCCGACACATGCACCAGGCCTTCGATGCCCTGTTCGATTTCCACGAACGCGCCGTAGTCGGTCAGGTTGGTGACCTTGCCGAACAGGCGGGTGCGCTCGGGATACCGGCGTGCCAGACCCACCCAGGGATCTTCGCCCAACTGCTTGAGGCCGAGGGAGACGCGGTTTTTTTCCTGGTCGAACTTGAGTACCTTGGCTTCCACTTCATCGCCCACGTTCAGGACTTCGGAAGGATGCTTGACGCGACGCCAGGCCAGGTCAGTGATGTGCAGCAAGCCATCGATGCCACCCAGATCCACGAACGCGCCGTAATCGGTGATGTTCTTGACGATGCCCTTGACCACGGCACCTTCCTTGAGGTTTTCCAGCAGGTTCTGGCGATCAGCGCCCTGGGAAGCTTCCATCACGGCGCGACGCGACACCACCACGTTGTTGCGCTTGCGATCGAGCTTGATGACCTTGAACTCCATTTCCTTGCCTTCGAAGGGCGTGGTGTCCTTGATGGGACGCACGTCCACAAGGGAACCGGGCAGGAAGGCGCGGATACCATTGACCATGACGGTCAGGCCGCCCTTGACCTTGCCGCTCACCACACCCTGCACCAGCGTGCCTTTGGCAAGCGCGTCATCCAGATCCAGCCAGGCTGCGAGGCGTTTGGCTTTTTCGCGCGACAGTTTGGTGGAACCGTAACCGTCTTCCAGCGCATCGATCGCGACCTTGACGAAGTCACCGACCTGGACTTCCAGTTCGCCGCGATCATTCTTGAATTCTTCGATGGGGATCAGGCTTTCAGACTTGAGGCCCGCGTTGACCACCACCATGTTGGCATCGATGCTGACCACTTCTGCAGTGATCACTTCGCCCGAACGCATTTCCTGGTGCGTCAAGCTCTCTTCAAAGAGGCTGGCAAAGCTTTCCATCGGTGACTGGGTTTGTTGTGCTGTATTCATCATTGACGACCTTGTTTCATTTCAATTGCCCGCCGCGCCACGGGGTAGGTTTATAAACGGGCACCACACCGGCAGAGTTGCGAGAACGCCCTGAATCGCGCAGGGTGTGCTTCATGCCGGTCAATGCCACTTCAAAAAATCAGGACGAACGGGGCGCTACCTGTGCAAACCAGCCCAAGACTTGATCCACCGCTTGCTGGATGGTTAAAGACGTGGTGTCGAGTAGCAAGGCCTCGCCGCGTTGCAGGGGAGCCACGGCCCGGGATGCATCCCTGGCGTCGCGCTCCTCAATGTCCTGCAAAAGGCCTTGCATATTAGCAGGGATTCCCTTATCCATCAACTGGTTATACCGACGCTGTGCCCGAATTCCGGGCGCAGCCGTCAAAAACACCTTGAGGGCCGCGTCAGGAAAGACCACCGAGCCCATGTCGCGCCCGTCGGCAACGAGTCCTGGCGGCTGGCGAAAGGCGCGCTGGCGCGTCAGCAACCCCGCCCGTACTTCGGGGATGGCGGCCACCAGGGAAGCATTCCGGCTGCAGGCCTCGGACCGGATTTCATTAGTAACAATTTGATTTGAAAGAAATATTTCTCCGTCCGCAAAGCGCACGTCGAGATTTGCCGCAAGCACGCCCAGCGCTCCGGCCCCATCCAGAGGCAGCCCGTCCCGTTCGGCTGCCAGGGCCGTGAGGCGATACAGCGCCCCGCTGTCCAGGTAATGAAAGCCGAGAACGCGCGCCACCCGTTCGGCAACCGTACCCTTGCCCGAAGCGGAGGGCCCGTCGATGGCGATGACGGGAATCATGCGAGGCTGAGGGACAGGCCCGATGCAGCGGCGAGTGTGGCAAATCCCGGAAAGGATGTGGCCACATTGGCGCAATCGAGGATGGTGATGGGGGCCGTGGCCTGCAGGGCCGCCATGGCAAAACTCATGGCGATGCGGTGATCGCCCCGACTGTCAATGGTGCCACCGTGGTAGGGCCGGCCCCCGTTGATGACCATGCCGTCGGGCGTTGGAGTGGCATCCACCCCCAGGGCCTGCAGGCCGTCCGCCATGACCTGGATGCGGTCGCTTTCCTTGACGCGCAATTCAGCCGCCCCTGTCACGACCGTTTTTCCCTTGGCATTCGCAGCTGCCACGAAGAGCACCGGAAATTCGTCGATGGCCAGCGGCACCAGGGATTCGGGCACGGCAATGCCGTGCAGCGGCGCATGGCGCACCCGGATGTCGGCCACCGGCTCGCCACCCGCAAGTCGTGGGTTGTGCAGGGTGATGTCCGCACCCATCAGCTTCAGGATGTCGATGATGCCGGTACGCGTGGGGTTGACGCCCACCGCAGTCAAGGTGAGGTCTGACCCCGGGGCGATGCTGGCCCCCACCAGAAAGAAGGCCGCCGAGGAGATGTCGGCCGGCACTTCAATGGGAGTGGCATGCAGCGTGCCCTGGCCGTTCAGGCGCGCAGTGTTGCCCTGCCGCGTCACCGGATAGCCAAAGGCCGCCAGCATGCGCTCGGTATGGTCGCGGGTGGGCTCAGGTTCGCTCACCGAGGTTTCGCCGTCTGCATACAGGCCCGCCAGCAACACGGCAGACTTGACCTGGGCACTGGCTACGGGCAGATCGTAATGGATGCCGTGCAGCTGACCGACGGGGCCAAGGCGCACGGGCGGCAGGCCGCCCGGTTCGGTGTCCACCTGGGCGCCCATGGCCTGCAGTGGCCGGGCCACGCGCGCCATGGGACGCCGGCGCAAGCTGTCGTCGCCCGTCAGGCTGAGCGCAAAACCCTGGCCTGCCAGCAGCCCGGCCAACAGGCGCATGGAAGTTCCCGAGTTGCCGCAGTCGATGGGCCCGGGTGGCGCCTTGAGGCCGTGCTTGCCCACGCCGTGTACGGTCACCCGGCCCTGGTGTGGGCCATCGATGGTCACCCCCATGGCACGAAATGCGTTCATGGTGGCCAGCGCATCCTCGCCCTCCAGAAAGCCGCTCACTTCGGTGACGCCTTCGGCAATGGCACCCAGCATGATGGCGCGATGCGAAATGGATTTGTCTCCAGGCACCCGCACGGTGCCCGTCAGTGCCCCACCGGGGCGAACAAGATAGGTTTGTGTCATGGAAATTCTCAGGGCGTTTCAGTCCAGCTGCGACGGGCTTCGCGGGCCACCCGGAAAAACGCTTCCAGGGCCGCGCCGTCCTGCTGGGTCAGCAATTGGCTCAGGCGCTCCAGATGCTCGCGGTAGCGGGTTATTTCCAGCAACAGCACGTCGCGGTTGGCAAGGCCGATGTCGCGCCACATTTCGGGGCTGCTGCCGGCTATGCGGGTAAAGTCGCGGAAACCGCTGGCCGCAAAACGAAAAAAGGTATCTGCATCCACCCGGGTGGCGATGTCGTACACCAGCGCAAAACTGAGCAGGTGGGGCAGATGGCTGACCACCCCGAAAATGGCGTCGTGGCGCGTCACGGTCATTTCCTCCACGCGCGCGCCACAGGCTTCCCAGCACTTGCGCATGATGTCGCGCGGCAGTTCGTGCGTGCCCTCCACCGGAGTCAGCACCACGGACCGGTCGCGAAACAGGTCTGCACGCGCAGCGCGCACGCCGCTGTGCTCGGCCCCGGCAATCGGGTGTCCCGGCACGAAGCGTTCGAAAGCCGACCCCAGCATGGTTTGTGCTGCGCGCACCACCGACCCCTTGGTGCTGCCCACGTCGGTAATGATGGCGCTGGGGTTCAGGGCCGGGGCAATTTCCTGCAGAACCCCCTCAAACTGCCCCACCGGCACCGCAATCATGACCATGTCCGCGTCGCGCACCGCGGCCGCCGCATCGTGCACGGTGCTGTTGACGACCCCCATGTGCCGGGCGGCAGCAAGATTGATCTCGTCGCGATCGTAGCCCACGATATGCACTTCACGCGCAGCCTCGCGCAGGGCAAGGGCAAACGAACCGCCGATCAGGCCAACGCCGATGACGGCAAGGCGGCGCGGATGCTTCTGAAAAAGCTCGGCCATGGCCTAGGCCGTCTCGTGGAGGCTGGCCTCCAGCGCCGCAAGAAACGCCGCGTTCTCTTCTGCCAGCCCCACCGAAACACGCAGGTAAAGCGGCATCTGGTAAGCGGCCACGGGGCGCACGATGATGCCCTGGCGCAACAGGGACTCGTAGATGCGCGCACTGTCTCCCACCTTCACCGACACAAAATTGCCAAACGAAGGGATGAAAGGCAGGCGCAAGCGACGAAAGCCGGCGGCAAGCTGCGCCAGGCCCGCTGCATTGAGCGCACGGGTGCGTTCCAGAAACTCGCCGTCTTCCAGGGCTGCCTCAGCCGCTGCCAAAGCGAGGCTGCTGACGTTGAAAGGCTGGCGTACCCGGTTGAGCAGGCCGATGATTTCGGGACGCGCAAGGCCAAAGCCCACGCGCAATCCGGCCAGGCCGTAGGCCTTGGAGAAGGTGCGCGAGATCAGGAGGTTGGGCATCTCGCCAAGCCAGGACACCGCATCGTAGCGGTGCTCGGGCTGCAGATACTCCGTGTAGGCCTCATCCAGGACGATCAACACATGGTGTGGCACGCGCTTCAACGCTTCATGCAGGATCGGACCCGGTATCAGGGTGCCGGTGGGATTGTTGGGGTTGGCCACGAACAGCACGCGGGTATCCGTGCGGATGGCCGCGATCATGGCCTCGAGATCATGGGCAAAATCATGCGCCGGCACCGTGATGCCCAGGGCCCCGACAGCCTGCGTCACCAGGGGATAGACGGCAAAGGCGTGCTGCGAATAGATGGCCGAGGTATCGCGTCCCAGAAAGGCGCGGGCCACGAGTTCCAGCACGTCATTGGAACCATTGCCCAGCACGATTCCGTCGCGCGCCACGGAAAATCGTGCAGCCAGCGCGCTCTTGAGCTCGAAACCGTTGCCATCGGGATACAGGGCAATTTCCGGCAGGGCTGCCTCGATGGCCGCCAGTGCCTTGGGGCTGGGTCCCAGCGGGTTTTCGTTGGAGGCCAGCTTGATGATGTGGCCAAGCCCCAGCTCGCGCTGCAGTTCGCCAATGGGTTTGCCCGGCTGGTACGGGGCAATGTCCCGGATGTAGGACGGCGTGAGGTCGCACAGGTCCATCATAGGGCCGCCACCGGGTAGGAACCGAGAATCTTGCTGAACAGGGCCTTCTCCTCGATGGCCCGGATGGCCGTGGCCACGGCGGGATCCTGCTGGTGCCCTTCCACGTCCACGAAGAAGACATATTCCCACAGTGCCGTCCGCGACGGGCGCGATTCGAGCCGCGTCATGCTGACCCCGCAAGTGGCCAACGGTGTGAGCAGTTCATGAATGGCACCGGGCCGGTTGCGTGCCGCCAGCACCATGGAGGTCTTGTCGCGCCCCGAAGGCCCGGGAAGCTCGGGGCCCAGTACCAGAAAGCGCGTGGTGTTGGTGGATTCGTCCTCGATGTTGGCGTGAAGCACATGCAGTCCGTAGCGCTCGCCCGCCAGCTCGCCTGCAATGGCGGCCGAGCCCGGCTGCTCTGCGGCAAGGCGCGCGGCCTCGGCATTGCTGGCCACCGCAACCCGTTCGGCATGGGGCAACCAGGCATTGAGCCAGTGCTGGCACTGGCCCAGCGACTGGCCATGGGAGAACACCCGCTGCACATCCTTCAATGCCGTCAGCGTTGGTGCTGCCAGCAACTGATGGCGAATGCGCAGCTGGATTTCGCCGCAGACCTTGAGTGGCGTCTCGATCATCAGATCCAGCGTGCGGCCGACTGCGCCTTCGGTCGAGTTTTCTACGGGCACCACGGCAAAATCGGCCTTGCCGGTTTCGGCAGCACGCACGACATCATCGAGCGTGGTACAGGTCAGGATGTTTGCGGCGTGTCCAAACTGACGCACGGCCGCAGCCTCGGAATAAGTGCCCGAAGGGCCGAGGCAGGCCACCGTGATGGGACGTTCGTAAGCCAGGCAGGCCGACATGATTTCACGAAACAGGAAGGTGACCGTCTCGGCCCCCAGGGGGCCGGGATTGAGCTCGCGCACGCGGCGCAGCACCTGGGCTTCGCGCTCGGGGCGATAGAGCACCCCGGTCTTGAGCTTGCCGATCTCACCAGCAGCCTCTGCGCGCGCGTTGAGCAGGCGCAGGACATCCAGATCGATCTGGTCGATTTGCTCACGCAGGGACTGCAGCGACACTTCAGGTTTTGAATCAGCCATATCGACGCTCGAAATCTGCCATGAACGAGATCAGCGCTTTCACGCCGGCCATAGACATCGCATTGTAGATGGACGCACGCATTCCGCCCACCACCCTGTGGCCCCGCAGCTGGTGCAGCCCGTGCGCGTCAGCCTCCTTCAGGAAGACCTCGTCCAGGGAGGGCTCGCGCAAATGGAAGGGCACATTCATGCGCGAACGGTCCTGATGCTTGACCTGGGAGCGGTAAAACCCGCTACTGTCCAGAAAATCATACAACAGCCGGGATTTTTCGATGTTGATCTGTTCCATGGCCGCAAGCCCCCCCTGCCGCTTGATCCACTTGAAGACCAGGCCGGCCACCCAGATGGTGAAGGTGGGCGGGGTGTTGAGCATGGAGTGGGCGTGCACCTGGCTGTGGTAATCCATCAGAAAGGGCGTACCGGGGGCCGAAGGCTTGAGCAGGTCGTCACGAATGATGGCGAGGCTCAACCCGGCGGGGCCGATGTTCTTCTGCGCGCCTGCATAGACAAGACCGAATTTCGAAATATCCATGGGCCGCGACAGGAAGTGGGAGGACATGTCCACCACGAGAGGGACCTTGCCCACGTCAGGCACCCAGAAGAACTCCAGGCCATCGATGGTTTCGTTGGAGCAGTAATGCACATAGGCCGCTTTGGGGTCAAGGCGCCACTCACTTTGGTCCGGAATGGCGCAGTACTGGTCCACGCGGTTGGAAGCGGCGATGTTGACGTTGCAATAACGCCGCCCTTCCTCGATGGCCCGATAGGACCAGTAACCGGTTTCGATGTAATCGGCGCGCGTATTGCCCTGCAACAGGTTGAGGGGAATCATGTCCCAGTGCGCGCTGGCGCCTTCCTGGCAGAACACCACCCGATAATGTTCGGGGATGGCCAGCAACTCGCGCAGGTCCAGCTCGGTTTCGGCAAGGATGCCGGCAAACTCGGGGCTGCGGTGGCTCAGTTCCATGACGGACATGCCCGTGCCGCGCCAGTCTGGCAGTTCCTGTTGCACCTGGGTAATGACTTCCGTGGGGAGCGTGGCGGGCCCCGCCGAAAAATTGAAGCTCCTCATGACTCAGGCCTCCGCTTCGCCCGGTTCGACTACCGTTTCCGCTTCGGAGGCTGATTCATCGATGCGGCTGAGGGAGACCAGTTTTTCGCCTTCATCCAGCGAGATCAGGGTCACGCCCTGGGTGGCCCGGCTCATTTCGCGGATTTCCTGGACGCGGGTGCGGATCAATACACCACCCGTGGTGATCAGCATCAGTTCATCGTCAGAATTGACGAGCGCCGCACTGACCACCCGGCCATTGCGCACTGAAGTCTGGATGGCGATCATGCCCTGCCCCCCGCGACCGTGGCGGGTGTACTCGGAGATGGGCGTACGCTTGCCAAAGCCGTTTTCAGTGGCCGTCAGCACCGACTGGGATTCATTTTCGGCCACCAGCATGGCAATGACGCGCTGCCCCTCTGGCAGGCGCATGCCGCGCACGCCGCGCGCCGTGCGGCCCATGGGCCGCACATCGTCCTCGGCAAAACGCACTGCCTTGCCTTCGTCAGAAAACAGCATCACATCGTGCTTGCCATCCGTGATGGCCACTCCCACGAGATAATCGTCCGGATCGAGGTCCACGGCAATGATGCCGGCGGCGCGGGGCCGCGAGAAATCGGTGAGCGGGGTTTTCTTGACCGTACCCAGTGCCGTGGCCATGAACACATAATGCTGCTCGTCGAATTCCTTGACCGGCAGGATGGCGTTGATCTTTTCGCCTTCCTCCAGCTGCATGAGGTTGACGATGGGCTTGCCGCGACTGCCGCTGCTGCCCGCCGGGACGTTGAACACGCGCAGCCAGTACACGCGCCCCAGGCTGGAGAAACACAGGATGTGATCGTGGGTATTGGCCACAAACAGGCGATCGATGAAATCGTCTTCCTTGGTGGCAGTGGCCTGCCGGCCCCGTCCGCCGCGACGCTGGGCGCGATAGTCGCCCACGGGCTGCGCCTTGATGTAGCCGCCATGGGACAGCGTCACCACCATCTCGGCCGGGGTGATGAGGTCTTCGTAGTCGATGTCTTCAGCGTTGACCACAATTTCGCTGCGACGGGCGTCGCCGAAGGTTTCCTTGATGCTGGTGAGCTCTTCGGCAATGATGCGTGAAATCCGCTCGGGATGGGCGAGAATGTCCAGCAGGTCGGCAATGCGCTCCATGACTTCGCGGTACTCGTCGCGGATTTTCTCCTGTTCCAGCCCGGTGAGGCGCTGCAACTGCATTTCAAGGATGGCGATGGCCTGGGTTTCGGACAGGCGATACCCCTGCGGGTGCAGGCCAAATTCTGCGGGCAGGCCGGCGGGACGGGAGGCATTTTCGGGAGAACGGGACAACATGTCGCGTACCAGCGGCGAATCCCACACCTGCGCCATCAGGGCGTCGCGCGCCACGGCCCGGGTGGCCGAAGCCTTGATCAGGGCAATGATTTCATCCACATTGGACAGGGCCACCGCAAGGCCTTCCAGGATATGGGCCCGATCGCGCGCCTTGCCCAGGTCAAAGACGGTGCGCCGGGTGATGACCTCGCGCCGGTGACGCAGGAAGGCTTCGAGGAACTGCTTGAGGTTGAGCAGACGCGGCTGGTTGTCCACCAGCGCCACCATGTTCATGCCGAAGGAGTCCTGCAGCTGCGTCTGTTTGAACAGGTTGTTGAGTACCGCCTCTGGCAGCTCACCGCGTTTCAATTCGATGACGATGCGCATGCCGGACTTGTCGGACTCATCGCGCAGGTCGGAAATGCCTTCAATCCGCTTTTCACGGATCAGCTCGGCGATCTTGATGATGAGGTTGGCCTTGTTGACCTGGTAGGGCAACTCATCCACGATGATGGCCTGGCGCCCGCCTGCCTTGTCCACGTCTTCCACATGCGTGCGCGAACGCATCAGCACCCGTCCGCGACCCGTCAGGTAACCCTGGCGGACAGAAGCCGTGCCATAGATGATGCCGCGCGTGGGAAAATCGGGGGCCGGCATGATGGCGATCAGGTCTTCGATGTCGACGTCAGGATTGGCCAGCAGCGCGAGGCAGGCATCCACCACTTCACCCAGGTTATGGGGCGGGATGTTGGTGGCCATGCCCACGGCAATGCCCGATGAACCGTTGACCAGCAGGTTGGGGAACTTGGCCGGCAGGATCAGTGGCTCTTTTTCCGAGCCGTCGTAGTTGGGGCCAAAATCCACGGTGTCGCGATCGATATCCGCCAGAAGCTCGTGGGTGATGCGCGCCATGCGGATTTCGGTGTAGCGCATGGCGGCCGCATTGTCGCCATCCACCGAACCAAAGTTGCCCTGCCCGTCCACCAGTGGATAACGCAGCGAAAAATCCTGCGCCATGCGCACGATGGCGTCATAAACTGCCGTGTCGCCATGGGGATGGTATTTACCGATGACGTCCCCGACGATACGCGCCGACTTCTTGTAAGGTTTGTTGTAATCGTTGGAAAGCTCGTGCATGGCAAACAACACGCGCCGGTGTACGGGCTTCAGCCCATCGCGAACGTCTGGCAGGGCACGTCCCACGATGACGCTCATGGCGTATTCCAGGTAGGAACGACGCATTTCGTCTTCAAGACTGACGGGGAGTGTTTCCTTGGCGAATAGGGTCATAGGTTACGCTGCAGCAGCTTGCCGATTGATGAAGAATCAAATCATGAAATCTTAACACAACCAGAAGGTTTCATAATCCTTTATAATCAGACTCCAAGCTGTGTTTCTGAGCAGAATTAGCCTTGACAATCACCCTCCTAAGGAGAAAAACATGAAGCCCCTTGAGCCCAATAAGAACCAAAAACAATCCACCCTGGCCCTGTGCCTCGGTCTGGCGATTTCCAGCTTGGCGCTTTCATCTGCCGTCCAGGCTGCCGAAATGACCTATCCCGCCATCGTTCATTCCAGCGACAGCACGGTGGTACACAATAATTTTGGCGAATGCTGGGGAACGGGGTCCAACGACGTCTCCACCCAACCCACCACCGAATGTGGCCAGGCTGCGCCCAAGGTCGCCGAACCCGCCCCCCGGGGCGCCCCCCCCCCCCCCCCCCGCGGCCCCCGCCCCCCGGCGGCCACGCCCCGGGGGCCGCGGGCGGGCGCGACACGCAACCG
>VFSW01013360.1_pt1 | contig 11417 bp, 12 predicted proteins | sample 5358111 | NCBI WGS metagenome assembly VFSW01 (sample SAMN11554181, study PRJNA540505) | mine drainage metagenome | isolation source: sediment from site ElyBrook_90M | place: USA: Ely Copper Mine, Vershire, VT | collected 2017 | reverse complement strand
GTCGCGTGCGCGCCGCGCTCAAGCAGATCCAGCGCGATATCCCCCCCAGAGTTGCCCGCACCAATGATCAGGACACGCTTGCCCGTGAATGCTTCTCCATTACGGTATTGTCTCGAATGAAGCTGTTGCCCACAAAACGAGGCAATGCCCGGAATTTGCGGAATCTTTGGGGTATGGTTAAATCCGGTAGCCACCACAACGTGATTCGCCTGGAAATTGGTTTGCCCGGAATGAATAACCCAGTTGGCGCCAGCAGCTTTATCAATGAAATCGACCCGAGTATTCAAAATCGGAGTGATGTCGAAGTGATCGGCATAATGTCGCAAATAGTCTGAAAATTGGTCGGCTGTGGGATAGAGCGGATAGGAAGACGGCATGCGCAGATGAGGCAGCGCGGAAAATGGTCTTATGGAATTCAGCTTCAGACTGTCATAGTGTGATTTCCAAGAGGGCGCTAATTCATTGGCCTGTTCCAGAATTAAATAATCCTGCCCTACCCGTTTTAATGCCGCTGCAGTTGCCAATCCAGCGGGGCCTGCGCCGATGATGATTGTTTTGGAATGGGGATTCGCCATATTTACGGATCCGTTAAGATTTTAAGTTGACCATGCTAAACCATCCCATGTTTTGTGCGAGGGGATTCTCGTGTGGAGAAAGGGGGCGTTACCTACTTGATTTGTCAGCTTTCATAAATATCAGCAAGCTGGAAATGCCGCGTTAAGCCCCATAAACAACGGTTTTGCATCAAATCTGCTGGTAAAAGCGCACGCGGTTTCATGGCATAACTTGCGCGCTGCTTTATGTGCTACAGATAAACGGTCTTGCCAAGCCGCAGGTCATTCATTGAGCGAGACTTGTTCAATCACCAAGGTGTTCATGGAAGCATCCATTCAGGTTTGGTTCAAGTAACAGTCATTTTACGGAGTAATTTTCATCAGGCAAGTTCTCCATTGAAGGATTCGTCGTTGAGCTTGCATCAAGTCAAGCTGTTCCACATACCCCACATTGCGGATCGCGCGTCAGCTTGCTTTCAGTCCAGCGCATATTGAGTGCGTCGAGGCGTAACAATCGGCCATTCAAGGTTTGTCCGGCTCCGACGATAAGTTTGATGGCTTCTGCGGCTTGAGAATAACCAATGATGCCGACCAGCGGAGAAAATACGCCGTTCTGGCTGCAGCGGGTTTCGGTGGTGTCGTTGGTTTCCGGAAACAGGCAGTGGTAGCACGGACTGTTGTGCTGTCGCAGGTCAAAAGTGGCGAGCAGGCCGGAGAATTGTATGGCCGCACCCGAAACCAGTGGTTTTCTGTGGCTGACACAGGCGCGATTGATGGCGTAGCGGGTAGCGAAGTTGTCGCTGGCGTCGATGATGACATCGTGTTGCAGGATTGCTTCGTCGAGTGCCTGGCCGGATAAGTTTTCGGTAATGGCCGTGGGCTGAATATGGGGGTTGAGCGCGCGTGCGGCCTGGACGGCCGATAGCGCCTTGTTCTGCCTGATGTTCGCGTAACGGTGGATGATCTGGCGTTGCAGGTTGGAGGCGTCGACCACATCGCCATCGGCGATGCTGAGATGGCCGACGCCGCTGCCAGCCAGATACAGTGCTGCGGCCGACCCCAGTCCGCCTGCGCCGATCAGCAGGACTTTCGCCCTGCTCAGGGCTTCCTGGCCGGCCAGATCAATCTCGTTAAGCAGAATGTGCCGACTGTAGTGCAGCAGTTCGTCGTCATTCAAGCTCAAAGCATTTGCTCACGGCTGATCGTGATGCGCCTGCTCCAGAATGTTGATGCCTTTGAGCAGTCCCAGAGCCTGGTTGAGCTGGAAGTCATCTTTTCTGACTATGGCATCGGGATTTGTCTCGGCATCGGGCGCTGGCTTTTTGCCGGGAACCGTCTTGGGCGCTTCGATCTTGGGCGGCTGTTTGTCTGGGGTAGCACTGGCAGCATTCGGGTTGCTGAGGTGATTTTCCAGATCGGCTTCGTGAATGTTCATCAGGTCGCCATCGGTGTTGCTGTTGACCACTTTGCCTTCTTCAACAATGATGTCCGGCGTGATGCCCTTGGCCTGGATCGAGCGACCGCTCGGCGTGAAATAACGCGCCGTGGTCAATTTGATGCCGCTGCCGTTGCCCAGCGGCAGGACGGTTTGCACCGAGCCCTTGCCGAAAGATTGGGTGCCCAGGATGACCGCGCGTTTGTGATCTTGCAGGGCGCCGGAAACAATTTCAGATGCGGAGGCCGAGCCGCCGTTGATCAGCAGCACGATGGGTATGGTTTTGCTCCAGGCGGGCAGTTTGGCGAGGTAATCGCTTTCAGAGCCATGCAAGTAGTCGTCTGGTGTTGCGGAGAGACGCATCTTGGAATCCGCTGTGCGGCCATCGGTATACACCACCAGGCTGTTGGCCGGCAGAAACGCGGATGACACGGCGACAGCGCTGGTCAACAGGCCGCCCGGGTTATTGCGCAGGTCGAGTACCAGACCCTTGAGCGGCCCCTTGTTGGTGACGGCCAGTGCATTGATGGCATCCACCAGGTTTTCGCCCGTGTGTTCCTGAAACTGGGTGATGCGCACATAGCCGAAATTGGGTTCGAGCAAGGTGGATTTGACGCTCTTGACCTTGATGATGGCACGCATGACCTTGACGGCAAACGGCTGATCCACGCCTTTGCGCACGATGGTCAGCACGATGGGGGTGTTGGGTTCGCCGCGCATGCGCTTGACCGCATCGTTGATGGTCATGCCCTTGACGGGCGTGTCGTCCAGCTTGATGATCAGGTCACCGCTTTTGATGCCGGCTTTTTGCGCGGGTGTGTCTTCAATGGGGGCAACCACCTTGACGAAGCCGTCTTCCATGCTAACTTCGATGCCCAGACCGCCGAATTCACCCTGGGTGCCGTCTTCAAGGTCCTTGAAAGCATCGGCATCAAGGTACTGCGAGTGCGGATCCAGTCCTGAGAGCATGCCGTTGATGGCGTCGTCGATCAGTTTTTTGTCGCTGACCGGCTCTACATAATCGGATTTGATTTTGCCGAACACTTCGCTGAACTCGCGCAGCTCGTCGAGGGGCAGCGGAGCAACCGTCTCGCGGTCTGCGATGGCGGGCAAATAGACGGTGAGGGTGACGCCCAGCAGTATTCCGGACAGAACAAAGCCAATTTTTTGTAGGGTGTTACGCATTGAGGGTTTCCTTGAGGCGCTGAGTCTTAGGGCTCGTTAATGTTTTAGCCATGAATCGGGGTCAAATGCCTGACTGCGGTATCGCAATTCAAAATACAGGCCGGTTTCGTTGTTGCCGCCAGTGTTGCCGACGCTGGCAATCACATCACCGGATTTTACTGCATCGCCCACACGTTTATACAGGGTTTCATTGTCGCTGTACAGACTCATGTAACCTGCGCCGTGGTCGATGATGATGAGATTGCCGAACCCGCGCAGCCAGTCGGCAAAGACCACTTGTCCTGCGGCAACGCTGATTACTGACTGTCCGGCGGGTGCCTTGATGAAAACGCCCTTCCACAAAGTGCCACCCGCTTCTCGTGGAGTGCCAAAGCGGTGAATAAGTTCCCCGTGCGTGGGCATGGGCAAATGGCCCTTGAGCAAGCCCAGTCCATTGTCAGGCAAGCTGGGTTGTAGCAAGGGCGGCTGCGTTGGGTTTTCCGGACTTGTAGTGCCGCGGACATGGCGCGCTGGAGGCGGATGCCTTTTCCTGCGCTCGGCGGCGCGCGCGAGCGCTTGCAGCAGTTGGGTGATGCGTTTCTCGTTTTGTTCCAGTGTGCTGATCTGACGTTGTTGTTGTTCGATTTGTGCGCCCAATTGCTTGAGTATTTTTTGACGGGCGGCGTGTTCGAGCTGCAGTTGCTGACGCTGCAGTTCGCGTTGTTGGCGTTGTTGTTCCAGCTGGGCTTGCAATTGCAGTTGCTGGGCATGCAGTGTGTCGAGCTGGTGCGCGGTCTGTTGCAAGTTGGCGATGGTCTGGTCGCGCTGGCGGGCGAGATAGCCCGCGGAAGTCATGTTGCGGCCGATCTGGCCAGCATCCTTGCCATTGAACAGCAGCTCGGCAGACGTGGCATTGCCATTGACGTACAGTTGCCGCAACAGCGTGCCCAATTGTTGCTGCTCTTGCGTCATGCTGCGTAGGGTGGTGGAGATATTGCCCTGAAGCGCGGTCAACGCACTTTGAATCTGGGTCTCGCGTTGCTGGATTTCAAATACCGCACGGTTGCTGCTGCTGATGGCCTGTTCGGATTGGCGCAGTGCATCTGCCGCATGGGCACGGTCGCTTTCGGCAAGCTGATGCTGTTGGCGCAGTGCGTCGAGTTTGTGGTGAATGCTGGTCAGATCAGAAGCGGTGGGCGCCGCCTGCCCTGGCATGCAAACCAGCTGAGTGGCGCAGGCCAGGCTGATCAGGCTGGCACGGGTGCGATTCACTCGAATTGAATCAATGATTTGCCCGTCATCTCGGGGGGTTGCGGGATACCCAGGATGGCGAGCAGGCTGGGACTGATGTCTTCCAGCGCACCGGTATCCGCCAGTTTCGCCGGGCGTTGGCTGATATAAAGCAGCGGTACCAGATTGGTGGTGTGCGCCGTGTAAGCCTGATGGCTGACTTCATCCATCATCAGTTCGGCGTTGCCGTGGTCGGCGGTGATGAGTATTTCGCCGCCAGTGGCGAGCATCGCAGGCACCACGCGACCCAGGCACTCATCCAGCGCCTCGATGGCGCGGATGGTGGCGGCGAGATCGCCGGTATGGCCCACCATGTCGGCGTTGGCATAGTTGCAGATGATGGCGTCAAAACGGCGCTGATCTATTGCTGCGAGCAGTTTGTCAGTAACTTCGTAGGCGCTCATTTCCGGCTTTTGGTCATAGGTCGCCACATCGGGTGAGGCCACCAGAATGCGTTCTTCGCCTTGGTACACGGTCTCTTCGCCGCCGTTGAAGAAAAAGGTGACATGGGGGTATTTTTCGGTTTCCGCAATGCGCAACTGCGTGTATCCGAGGCGCGAAATGTATTCGCCAAATCCGTTGCGGATGCGCTCGGGTGGAAAAGCCACCGAGACATTGAAATCATCGCTGTAACCGGTCAGCGTACAGAAGTCAGCCAGCTTGGGGTGGTAGGCGCGCTCGAATTCCGTAAAATTTGTTTCGATCAGTGAGCGGGTGAGCTGGCGCGCGCGATCCGAACGGAAATTCATGAACACGATGCTGTCGCCGTCTTGCATGCGCACGGGCGGCTGGTCTGCTGCACAGATGCGTGTGGCCTGGACGAATTCGTCAGACTCGTTGCGTTCGTAGGCCATTTTCAAACCGGTCAGAGCATCCGGTGCGGTGAATTCGGCGCTTCCCTGGGTCAGCAGGTCGTAAGCGGTTTTGACGCGTGCCCAGCGGTTGTCGCGGTCCATGGCGAAGTAGCGGCCAATGATGGACACAATTTGGCCATTGCCCAGGCTGTCGATTTTGGCTTGCATGCGGGCGAGGTAAATTTCCGCACTGCGCGGTGCCGTATCACGGCCATCCAGAAACAGGTGCAGGTAGACCCGTTTCATGCCGGCGCGCGTGGCGCTGTCGAGCATGGCGTGGATATGGTTTTCGTGGCTGTGCACGCCGCCATCCGACAACAGGCCGAGGATGTGTAGCGCGCCGTTATTGGCCTGTGCCGCGCGGATGCTGTTGAGCAAGGCGGGGTTGCTGTAAAACGTGCCGGTTTTGATTGCCAGTTCAATGCGCGTGAACTCCTGGTACACCACGCGCCCGGCACCGATATTGAGGTGCCCGACTTCCGAATTGCCCATTTGTCCGGATGGCAGGCCGACTGCCGATTCAGACGCCTGGATCAAGGTGTGCGGATACGTTTGCCAGAACTGCATCCAGTTGGGTTTGTTGGCCAGCGCGATCGCGTTGTCGGTATGGCACTTGCGACAGCCGAAACCGTCAAGAATAATCAGCAATACAGGGGTCAATCTGGGTTCCTTGCAGCATGCCGGACAGCTTGTCCGGCAATGGATGGGTCAACAATGACGATTTTATTATATTTCCTCAGCCGATGCATTATAATCCTCAGATCATGTAGGGATTTTGACAGGGCAGACCATAATGTCGCGACTGGTGCTGAATTTTGAGCATATCGATTTGATCGACAAGGATGAGCACATCGAGCAGGCCTCGCGTGCCATGAAGGCGATGTCCCACCCCTTGCGTCTGAAAATCCTGTGCGTGTTGGGCGACCAGGAAATCAGCGTGCAGGACATCGTCGAACAGGTGGGCACCACGCAAAGCAACATCTCCCAGCACCTGGCCATCCTGCGCGACAAGGGCGTGCTGCGCACCCGCAAAGATGCCAACCGCGTGTTTTACCGCGTTGGCGACACGCGCACCCTGCGTTTGATCAGTTTGATGCGGGATGTGTTCTGCGGGTTTACTTGAGCAATTCGGTTGCAGGCAGGCTTGATTCGATAACCGGCTTGAGTCGAAACAGGGTTTCAGTTTCGGCTGGATTCGAGGGCAAGGGCAAATGTTCATCCGTAGCGACAAAGCCGATTTTCTGATAAAAAGCCAACGCACGGCGATTGGCATCGGCCACCCAGGCAAATACATCTTGTCCTGAACGCTGACACAACCACGCGCTGGCCGTGTGCACGAGTTGCGCAGCAATGCCTGTACCCCGATGTGCCGGTTCCAGCCAAAGCGAGCAGATGAAACACCGCTCTGGCGGCAAAACTGCTTCAAATGCACCAATCAAACCCACCGCTTCGCCCCCAACAAACGCAATGAACGTTGTGGATGTCGCGGAACTCGCGTGTCTTGCAGCCGTGGCATCGAACGAGGCCAGAGGCTCCGCCAGGGTATCATCAAGCCTCGCACCGAAGGCATAGGGCGCCTCAGTCAGGGCGGCGATGCGCAGGCGACGCAGTAAAGCGCCTTCATTGGCGGTAATTCGGCGAATCACGATTTTCTTTCTATTGCCTGCCACCGGCATATCCGGGCTAACGGATTATCTGGTTTAAACTGATTGTAATGCGCTTGGCGGACGAATTAAACTTTCAGCCGGAATTCCCAGGCCATTATGGAGCTTCCAAATCATAGCCAAGGTCAACGAACGTTTTCGATTTAGAATTTCGTATACGCGATTCAGGCGACCAATCATCGGCACCAAATCTTTTGCAGTTAAATCGGCTTGCTCCATGCGGAATTTGATTGCTTCAATCGGATCTGGCAGATCAATCGGGAAATGCTTGTTTTCATAGGCTTCGACCAAAGTGAGCAAAATTTCAAAACGATCACCGGCAGGTGTGCCTATTGGTGGTTCGTCATCGAAATATCCAGAAACTTCACGCATCACGGCTTTATAATCTGCTTCAGTATGAATAGGGCGAATTTCCATGAGGCTTACTCCGGTTCTATTGTTTCGGCATCAATCGCATCATACTGTGCGTGTGTGCCGATAAACTTGACATAGACAGCACCAAATCGATATGCAACAGACACAATGAGACGGTAATCATTGCCTTTGATGTTAAAAACTGCGCGCCGGTTTTTAAGAATGCTGGCGCTGCGGTACTTCTCTTTGATATCGGAGGGCTGTGCCCACGCTGCTTGTTTGACCTCATCAACCCAAGCTTTTAAATGCTGCGCTGAGTCTGGAAAAAGCCCCCAGAACTCGCGAAGGATTTTGACGGAGACGATTTTCATGAGAAGAATATAGTCCCGTTACGGGACTTGTCAAGCATGTATTCATTAACCAACAAGAATATATTGGTTTAAATCATTTGCGCAAAGAGCCGCACCCAAATGGCGATCAGAATAATGGCGCCCAGCAAAAACGGCAGCATGCGGTGAAGCACCTTGTTGTAGGTGGTATGAATCATGGTATGGACGTAACGGGTGCCGACATACAGCCACGCCAGTGTCACATTCAACAAATCCACATGCTTCGTGATGTAGATCAGGAGTGCAACCACATAAAACAGCAGCGGGATTTCGAGCAGGTTGTTAAAGTTCCGGCTGACTTTGACCAGGTATTCCGGCGTTTCCCAACCGCGATTGAGGGTGTAGTAACGTGGGTCAAGGTCGCCTTGCTTCACCGCTTTGAATCGCAGTCGCGCCATCCAGAGCGACACAAAGAAAGTCAGTGCCGCCAACGCAAATACAGGATACAGAATGCTTTCCAGGGGCATAAATTTTCCTTTACAGCGAGGATACCAAGGGGAGGCGCGCTTTTACGCAGACCCACCTTGGCGCAGGGTTAAGTTATTGTTTGCTGGATGCAATGGCATAAACCGCTGATATGCAAGCAGCCACACCTGAAAATGATCACCAGCCAAATTCATTCAACTGAATTTCCAGACACCTCTGAAGAACGAAATGTCTGGATCAGATCCAACCCTGCAGTTGTCTGACGGTCATTTTCCCCAGCGCGTCTATCCACGCGCTGCTTTCATTCAGCGCCGGGATGTAGTGGAATTCGCCGCCGCCCGCAGTGACAAACTCGGCTTTGACCTCCATGGCGATTTCTTCCAGTGTTTCCAGGCAGTCGGCGACAAAACCGGGGCAGACCACATCCACGCGTCCGGTTTTGGCGAGCCCCAGTTCGTCCAGAGTGCTGGCGGTGTAAGGTTTGAGCCATTCGGCGCGGCCGAAGCGGGACTGGAAAGTAATGCGGTACTGGTTTTCTGGCAAGCCCAGCTCGCGGGCAATCAGATGACCGCTTTCGAGGCATTGCCGTTCGTAGGGGTCGCCCAGATTGACGGCGCGGCGCGGGATGCCGTGAAAACTCATGACCAGCACATCTGGCCGGCCGTGTGTGCCCCAATAAGCAAGAATGTTGGCAGCAACGGCCTGGATATAACCCGTATCGGCATAAAACGTGCTGACGGTGCGAACGGCGGGCTGTACGCGCCGATTCTGCAGCCAGGCGAATACGGCATCCAGCGCAGATGCGCTGCTGGAGGCGGCGTATTGCGGGTACAGCGGCAAGCACAGGATGCGGTCGCAGCCCTGTTCGCTCATCCGGTTCATGACGCTGTCGACGGACGGGTTGCCGTAACGCATGGCGTAATCCACCATGAAGGGCTGCTGCAGGTGTTGTGCCAGCCAGCCTTCGAGCAGCTTGGCCTGTTTTTGGGTGTGAAAGCGCAAGGGTGAGCCTTCGCGCGCATCCCAAACGCTGGCGTATTTCTTGGCCGATTGCGCGGGGCGGGTGGTGAGGATGAAAGCATACAGTATTGGCCACCATAACCAGCGCGGCAATTCAACCACGCGCGGGTCGGAAAGGAACTGGCGTAAATAGGTTCTGAGCGCGGTTTTGTCGGGTCGGTCCGGGGTGCCGAGATTAAGCAGCAGTATACCCAGTCTGGTGGCGTCCGCGACAGGCGGCTTGGGTTCAGGCATGGATGGATTCCTCAGAAGTGTGATAGCGCGTTGGAAAGCAGTTTGGCGGTGATGTCGACAATGGGCACCACGCGATCGTAAGGCATGCGGGTGGGGCCAATTACCCCCAGTGTGCCGACGATTTCGCCCTTCACGCTGTAGGGGGCGGATACCACGCTGCAGTCTTCAGGCGGGCTGTTGGACGATTCGCTGCCGATGAAAATCTGCACGCCCTGCGCCTGCTGGCTGAGATCCAGCAGCTGGATCAAGGTGGTTTTTTGTTCAAACAGATCGAACAGGCGGCGCAGCTGGCTGATGTTGGAAAAGCTGTCGGCGTGCAGCAGGTTGTGCTCGCCGGTCAGCACCCATGCCTCTTGCGCGGGTTCCAGCGCCTTGGCGCTGGCGGTGAGCGCCTGTTGCATCAGGTGGTCGATGTCGCGATGCAGAGATTGCAATTCATTGTGCATTTGCTGGCGTACCTGGCTGAAGGTGGTGCCGGCGTAATGCTGGTTGAGCAGTTGTGCCGCCTGCGCCAGTTCGTCGCTGGTGTAACTGCGCTGCGTCACCAACACGCGGTTTTGCACCTCGCCATCGGTGGTGATGATAACAAGCAGGATACGGCGCTCGGCCAGTGGCAGGAATTCCAGCCGTTCGAAGGCGGCGTTGCGGCGCTTGGGTATCATCACGACTCCCGCGAAGCGGGTCAGTTGCGACAACAGTTGCGAAGCCTGGCTGATGACGCGCTGCGGGTCTTCATCGCGCAAGCGCGTCTCCAGCCGTTCGATCTCCTGCGGCAACAGCGGCTGTACGGTCATCAGCCGGTCGATGAACAAACGGAAGCCCAGCGCAGTGGGGATGCGGCCAGCAGAATGGTGCGGGCTTTCCACCAGCCCGACTTCTTCCAGATCGGACATCACGCTGCGAATGGTGGCTGTGCTGAGTTCAAGGTTGGTGTAGTGTGCCAAGGTGCGCGAACCGACCGGCTGGCCTTCGACAATATAGCGTTCGACCAGGGTTTTGAGCAGGATTTGCGCGCGTTCGGTGAGCATGTGTTCATTGTACAAAAAATCATTGCAGAAGAGTCATATTCTGGGTGCTTCTGCACGATATAATAGTGGCCATGTCCAGGTCATTCAAAACCATCGCCCTCGTGGGCAAGCATGACAGTCCGGAAATGGGCGACAGTTTGCCACGCCTGGCGGATTTTTTGCGCCACAAGGGCTATAACGTGCTGATCGCCGATATCACCGCCAATCTGCTGGATGTCGGCGATCACGATACGGCTACGCTCAATGATATCGGGACGCGTGCCGATCTGGTGGTGGTGTTGGGAGGCGATGGCACGATTCTGTCGATCGCGCGCGCGCTGGCTGGTTTCGCTGTGCCTTTGCTGGGTATCAATCAGGGGCGTTTGGGTTTTCTGACCGATCTCCCAGTCGAGAATATGTTCGATAACCTGAGTAATGTGCTCGGCGGTGCGTTCATCGAGGAGGATCGCCTGCTGCTTAACACCACCATCTTGCGCAAGGGCAAGGTGATTTTTACCGCCTGTGCGCTCAATGATGTGGTAGTCAGCAAAGGTTCGACGGGACGGCTGATCGAATTTGGTGTGTGTATCGACGGCGAATTTGTCTATAGCCAGCGTTCGGATGGCCTGGTGGTGGCAACACCGACCGGTTCCACAGCCTATGCGCTGTCTGCCGGCGGCCCCATTTTGCATCCCAGTCTGGAAGTTTTCGTATTGGTTCCAATTTGTGCACATACGCTCGCGGCACGACCGGTGGTGGTTAACAGCCACGCCGAAGTTGAGCTGGAGCTGATCTACGCTGACGATGCCCGTGTGCATTTCGACGGCCAGCGCAACTGTGAAATCCGGGTGGGCGATCTGGTGCGCATTTCACGTGCGCCTTCTCCCGTCAAATTGTTACATCCGCGCCATTACAGCTATTACCGCACTTTGCGCGAAAAGCTGTATTGGGGCAAAAAACTCTGACGGTAGCCCGATGCTGCTGGCCATGGGTTTGCGTGATTTCGTCCTGGTGGATGCCTTGGAC
>VFSW01013359.1_pt1 | contig 11420 bp, 9 predicted proteins | sample 5358111 | NCBI WGS metagenome assembly VFSW01 (sample SAMN11554181, study PRJNA540505) | mine drainage metagenome | isolation source: sediment from site ElyBrook_90M | place: USA: Ely Copper Mine, Vershire, VT | collected 2017 | reverse complement strand
AGCGACTCTATTATCCGGTAGCGTGTCCTGTTGCTTACGGCCTTGCCGAAGTCGTTTATCTTAGAACACAAATCAGACATAGTATGAAGATATTAGTATTTACTTATATATCTGTCAAATTAAACGAATGGATTAGGTGCGGTATATTGCGGGGGCATTAGGAATCGAACCCAAGTTACTTCTTTTGGAGAGAAGAGTCCTGCCACTGAACGATGCCCCCGTTCACGCAATACTATTATATTAGGCCGTACTTATGCAATCTTACAGCCTTAAATCTCAATAGTTGTGAATAGATAGCTCCCCACGACAACTAGAACGACCATTACTGCAAGCGATACAAATACGTCTGTGTACATGCTGAAGTGCGCGGAGTTGGTAAGCACTCCGCGCAGGGCATCGATCCCGTAGGTTAGCGGATCTATCTTGGCTATGTCGGATATCGCCACTGGCAGTCCATTTAGGGGGAATAATGCGCCTGAAAGGAAGAATATGGGCATTACCAGGAAGTTCATTATCAGCTGGAACCCTTGCACGTCTTCCAATACGGAGGCTATAGCCGTGCCTAAAGCGGTAAAGATTAGCGCTATCGTGAACATTATAAGAACGGCCGGTATCACCGAAAACAATCCAAACCCATCGAGGTGGAATCCGACCAGGAAAGTGAGCAGCAACACTATAACGCCCTGAATCGTTGCCACGGTTGCGCCGCCCAAAGTCCTGCCCAACATTATCTGCACGCGCGATACGGGGGCAACTAGGGTTTCCTTCAGAAATCCGAACTGCCTGTCCCAAATTATATCGACGCCGGTGAATATGCCGGTAAAAAGGACCCCCATAGCGATTACCCCCGGGGCCAGGAATTGGATATAGTTGCCGCCGCCAGCTTTCTGGAAGATCGGCCCGAAACCGAATCCTAGGGCTACAAGGAACAGTAAAGGCTGTCCCAATGAGCCGATCAGTCTGGCTCGTGAACGGAAGTATCTTTTTAACTGCCTCAACCAGAGTATGTATATGGCTTTCATGTCTAGCGTTTTGTATTAGCGGTGCATTCGACTGAAGCGCGCCCTTGATATCTCGGTGGCATCGGCGTCTCCTTCGCGTATGGCGTTACCGGTTAGCTTCAAGAACGCTTCTTCCAGGGAAGATGTGCCGGTTCGTTTTTCTAATTCCTCAGGCGTACCCTCTGTGATTATCTTGCCGTGGTCTATGACCGCAACCGTGTCCGATACGCGTTCTGCCTCTTCTATGTAGTGGGTGGTAAAGAACACGGTTATCCCCTCTGTTTTGTTCAGGTTCTTAATATAGTTCCATATGTGGTTGCGGGTCTGCGGGTCCAGGCCAAGCGTCGGTTCGTCCAGGAACATTATCTTGGGGTGATGCAGTAGGCCGCGTGCTATCTCCAGCCTCCGCTTCATGCCCCCAGAGAAGTGCTTCACCAAGCTGTCTTTCCTGTCCCAAAGTTCCACAAAGCGCAGCAATTCTTCTATTCTGGTGCGGCGTGTCTCTTTAACAACCCCGTAAAGGACGCCGTGGAACTCCATGTTCTCGTAAGCGGTCAATTCGTCGTCCAGGCTTGGGTCCTGAAACACGATCCCGAAAGAATGTCTGACATTATTTTGCTCGGTTACCGGATTAAAGCCGTTTACTATGATAGTACCGCTGGTCGGACGGAGCAGTGTCGTCAGTATCTTGATCGTCGTTGTCTTGCCCGCGCCGTTTGGGCCAAGGAAGGAAAATATTTGCCCAGCCTTCACGTTAAAGGATACGTCGTCGACGGCCCTTATGCCGTCGAATTCTTTCACTAAGCTTTTAACCTCTATGATATTCTTATCCATTCGCTGATTAGTATCTTAACATGCTAACTGTTTATGTGGCACGCTTGTCCATAGGTATATCGCGCGGCTGTGCACTATGCGGCCAGCGTACGGTCGCTCCCCGTGTGGATGAAAGCGGTTTTGACACGCGTCCCGTCGGAATCCATACTTTAAACATGATTCCGGACAAACTTAAGGTCGGCGACACGGTGGCGGTAATAGCTCCGTCCAGGTCGCTTGGCATAATTTCGGCAGAATGCAGGGATATAGCCGATAAAAGATTCAAAGATATGGTTTTGAACCTGAAGTTCTCCGAACACTCGTCGGATATGGACGAATTCGGTTCGTCGCCGGTCTCTTCAAGGATTGAAGATCTCCATAATGCCTTCAAAGACCCGAGCGTAAAGGGTATTTTCGCGGTAATCGGCGGGTTCAACGCAAATCAACTTCTGCAATACATCGATTGGGGCCTGATAGAAGCTAACCCGAAGATATTCTGTGGTTTCTCGGATACAACGGTCCTGCAGAACGCGATATATGCCAAGACCGGCTTGGTCACATATTCGGCTCCGGCATATTCAACTTTCGGACAGAAGCTGTACTTCGACTATACGTTGGACTACTTCAAGAAATGCTGCATGGAAAGCGCCCCATATTCGGTAAAGCCAAGCGTTTCATGGAGTGATGACCAATGGTATAAAGACCAGGACAAGCGGCACCTGATGGACAACTCCGGGTGGACGGTCATAAACGAAGGCGAAGCGGAAGGGACCATACTCGGCGGCAACCTATGCACTTTCAATCTATTACAGGGGACGGAGTACTTCCCAAATATGCGCAACTCCGTTTTGTTCATTGAGGATGACCATGTTGCCGACATCGACCTCTACGAATTCGATAGGAATCTGCAATCCCTGATACAACAGCCATCGTTCAGCGGCGTGCTCGGAATCGCTATTGGCAGATTTCAGACCGGCAGCAATATGCATTTCAGACTTTTAAAGGAGATTATAGACACGAAGAAAGAACTTGCCGGAATTCCCGTCATCGCCAACGTTGATTTTGGGCACACCGATCCTAAGATTTCCTTCCCGATAGGAGGCACGGTAAAGATGTCGGCGAAAAGATCGGACTCCGAACTTGAGATAGTGAGCCACTAGGACCCGCTTCTTTTGTCCGATGACGATCTGACCAGCATGGTGCTCGATACGAACAACAGGAGCGTTGTCAGTGCTGAGCCTAGACAGTACATGCATAAAGCGTGGATTACCCCCACCTGAAGGTATATGAAGTATGCTGATGCAAATAAGCCAAGCGTAGTTACACCCAGTATGAGACGAATAGGTCTTCTCGGGTCTCTGTTCGAAGTGTAGATATATATCGCCAGAAACAGTACTGAAAGATAGTATATGACGCCGAGCAGGGCCAAGGGGATCGGTCCTATCGTGGCATACTGGCTGGTAAGTACCGTCTCGCACCCGTTGAGGGTGCATGGTAGGGGTAGGCTGAAATAATGGTCTGCCGTCAGGTACGCAGCATCTGCGAACCCCAGGAACCCCAGGATTGAGATGATTACAAGATAGGTATTAAGCCCCTGCGGCCGCGAGGGCCTGGTCGATGACTGATTTGAATTGGTCATATGTCGTTGGGTTTTGGATCTGCTTCAAGTTAACGAAGAAGGTAGGAGTGTGATCGATCGATGCAGCAGTTCCGCTGGCCGTATCGTTCGCGACCTTCTTTGCCACCTGGGAGGAGTTTATGTCTTTGTCGAACTGGGTGACGTTTATGCCGATGGATGATGCATATCCATCGAAGAACTTGCTGACGACGTCCGCGGGCGCAGCAGTTGTCCAATCATTCTGTTTATCATAAAGCATATCGTGCATCTGCCAGTACTTGCCCTGCAGGCCAGCCGCCTCTGCAGCCTGGGCGGCAATCTTTGCGTCCGGGTGCTGCGGAAGGGGATAGTTTCTGAACACGAACAATATCTTGTCGCCATAGTTGGCAACTACCTGTTTCACTATTGGGGCGATGTATCCGCATGCCGGACATTCAAAGTCCCCATACTCGATTATAGATACCTTCGCGCTAGGACTGCCCTCCGTCTGATCCCCCGCCGTTATGGCCGCGGCGGTCGTAGCTACGAAATTTGAAGAGCTGTTGGGGGTGGATGGTTGCATCACGCCGAGTACGATAAGACCGGCTGTTACAAGGACGACGACCACAGCAACCGCCCAAATTATGATATTCCTTTGTGTGTCCGACATATTGTCTGATATTTATATCCCAGAAGGCCTATATCTTGCAATCGGGTTAATTCTTACATAATTGTCCATATTTTAATAGTCTGTGGTCGTCCACCGCTGCCGTTTCTAATGTGGGATATGGCAACAGTTATACGCTTGCGGGCGGATAACTTATTCAGTGTGACATCAAATGGCTTATAATGGATATAAAGATATGCCAAACGGTACGGGGCTCACGCAAGAGGAAGCGGATAGCAGGCTCGCAAAAATAGGATTAAACGTTCTGCCGGAGATCCACGCCGGCTTCGTTAAGAAGCTCGTAAAATCATTCCTGTCTCCCATAAGCCTCATGTTGTTGGCTGCCGCATTGCTTTCGTTGTACGACGGGAAGGTTTTCGATTTTTATTTCATAATCCTGCTTATAGCCGTGAACTTCACGGTGACTTACCTCCAGGAACACCGTGCTGATGAGGCCATAAAAAGGTTGAATCAGCGCCTCATGATTAAAGTGAGGGTCTTGCGGGACGGCGAGCTGACGCAGATAGAGTCCAAATTCCTTGTCCCTGACGATGTCGCGGAGATAGGTGTCGGAGACATAGTGCCGGCTGACGGTATGCTGATCGAGGCGACTAACCTGTCCATAAACGAGGCGTCGCTTACTGGTGAGTCTTTGCCTAAGGATAAGGCAGCCGGCGATGCTGCGTATTCAGGTTCTTATGTTTCGACCGGGATTGGGAAAATAAGGATCACGGCAACGGGACCGCGGACGAAATTCGGTAAGACGATACTCCTTGTGGAAAAGACCGTAGAAAGAAGCTCTCTCGAAAAGGATATTCTTAGCATTTCCAGGTTTCTGTCGCTATTGAGCGTTAGTGCAGTTCTTATACTGTCCATTATCTCGTTCGTTAATCGTGCTCCGTTCGGCGATACGCTCACGCTTGACCTGAGTCTATTCATTGCCGGAATCCCGATCAGTTTGCCGACGGTAATGACCCTTGTCATTGAGTACGGCGTTATCGGTCTCGCTAGGCGGAACGCCATAGTGCGCCGGATATCTTCATTGGAGGACTTCGCTAACGTCAACCTGGTGCTCACCGATAAGACCGGTACGCTCACGAAGAACGAGATCACAATCAAAGACATAGTGCCGTACGCACCCCTGTCGCGTGCTGATGTTCTAGATTATGCCTATGCTGCGTCATCGCATGACGACCGTGGCGACATAAGCCTTGCAATACAGGCTGAGGCGCGCGAGGAACGTGCGGACGCAGGTACTTTCCCGGTCGAGAAATATATTCCGGTCGATTCCCAAAGGAAGAGGGTCACGGCCGTTGTCCGTGAGAGCGGCGGGACCGCTGTTGTCGTGTCGCTCGGCGCGGCGCAGGTTATAGAAAGCCTGTGCGTACTTTCGGAGGACCAGAGAACCGCCTTTGAGCGTGACGTGGATAAGCTTTCGGAGCGCGGGTATCGCGTGATCGCATTGTCTATAGCAAAGGACAGCGCAGAAGAAAAGAGCATGTCCATGGCTGGTCTGATTGTTTTCTCTGATACTCTTGAACCGGACGCGAAAGAGACCATAGATTTCATGGAAGACAATGGCATTGACGTGAAGATAGTCACGGGAGATAACAGGGCTATCAGTAGGGAGATTGCCCGGGAGTTGGAATTTAAGGGGGATATACTGGTGCGAAGCGACCTGGATAAGACGACATGGAGCGCAGTCGGGCCTGATTGGTGGAGGGGCATATCTGTGTTCTCGGAAGTGCTCCCGGAGGATAAATATCATCTCGTGGAGGAGGCTAAAAAGTATTTCACTGTCGCGTCCACCGGCGATGGCGTGAACGACCTTCCGGCCTTGCAGATGGCGAACGTCGGCATAGCCGTATCGCGCGCCGTGGACGCGTTAAAGGCAGACGCAGACATTGTTCTCACTTCGCCCGGCATCTCGGTCATCAAGGACGCAATACTTGAGAGCAGGAAGATATTCATACGCCTGTACACTTATTCAACTTACAGGTTGTCGGAGAGTCTGAGGCTCATAATCACTGTTATGGTGCTTGGTATTCTAGTTGGCGCATACCCTCTGACGCCGCTCCAGCTCATACTCCTTGCTCTGTTGAACGACCTACCTACTATTTCGCTGGCTACGGATAGGGTTAAAATAGTTAACCGTCCGTCTAAGATCGACGTCAGAGGAAGATTCATCCAAAGTTCTCTGTTCGGCATAGTCGGGGTTATTAATAGTTTGCTGATGTTCTTTATAGCCCGCGGGATGGGATTGCCGTGGGCCACCATCCAGACGGTGTTCTTCCTGAAGTTGACCATCGGCGGACATATGTTGATCTATGTTGCGCATACAAAGGAGCGCTGGTGGAGATTTTTGCCGAGCAAGGGGGTGATAATAACGACGACGGCGACTCAGGCGATAGCTACGTTGTTCGCGGTCACGGGCGTTTTCATGGGCGGACCGATATCTTGGCAGTGGGCTGTGATCGTCTGGCTGTGGGCCTTTTTCTGGATGCAGATCACCGAACTTGTGAAGCCTTCCCTGAAAAAAGCCCCGAATCTTACGTTACCGCAGCCAAATACTGGTTAAACGGGGGCACGACCTTCCCTATCCACAGGATGGGTCGTTGACGTGATTTGGGACGGCCCTATACTGAGGTTGCATCTTTACAAAAAGTCGACGATCAATCATGGGGAAGCAGGTGTGAATCCTGCGCAGTGCCGCTACGGTGATTCGTGTTTACACGAAAAGTCCGATTACCATCTTTGGTCAGTAATATAAACATATTCCTCGAGCAAGGGATCATAAATATGGTAAGTATCATTTTTTGTCCCGCTCTGTGCGGGATTTTTGGTCCCGCAAATCATTAGTCAGCCGCAGGTCGCATCGCATCAAGACAAAAAAACAAAAAATATTTACCAATGGGCAAACTCTTTTACCACAACAATAAGATCAACATCATAGCTGCTGTATTATGTTTCGCTATGTTCGTCCCGGCGATAGCTTTTGCCGACGGTATCACCTTCAGCGGCGTGCAGAATATCTCTGCGGAGGCGACCAGACCGTCCGGAGCAGTCGTCTCATTCACTCCTACGGCAGAAGACGCTTCCAGTACTCCTTTAACGGTCTCGTGCAGCCCCTCTTCCGGAACAATTTTCTCTCTGGGTACTACAACTGTGCTGTGCAGCGCCACGGACAGCTCAAGTTCTACCTCTCAAGCTACATTCAACGTTGTCGTTAAAGACACCACTCCGCCGGTAATCACGCCGCCTGCCGAACAGACATTCGCTACGACGACCTTCCCGGCGTATCCCGTTCTGGTGTCCGCAACTGCGACGGATACTGTTGACCCGAACCCTACGATTACTTACAGTCCGACATCTTTCCCCTTAGGCACCACTACGGTCACGTGGACATCAACCGATGAGGCTGGGAACTCCAGCGCAACCACGTCTCAGGTAATCATCACTAACGCAAGTTCGACGCCTCCCACGCCCGTCGCAGTCAACCTACAGATATACAATTCAACAAGCACATTATTTTCCGGGGATATAAACGTCTCGGCATGCGCCGAATCTCCGGGGAGCTCAACCTCGACTGTGAACGGCTACTGCGCCGTCACGCAGGCCGCTCAGGCGGACAGATTCAGTGTCGGTTGGCAGTGGTTCTCCTTTGGTGCAGCGCTGACTTCCGCAGGAGGTGAAGGCGACTGGAACAACGGCCCGTGGTTCACGACCTTCTCGGATGGTCAGCCGATGTCCGATTCTCTAAGCGAGCACGTTCTTTCATCGGGCGAGAACATACTGGTAACCGACGGGCCTATGCCGCTTGAGGTCTCCGTATCTACCACCACACCTGAAGTCAACAGCACTACGACGGTGACCGTGCTTGGGTTCAATGCCAATAATTTCGATTATGAACCGGTCTCTGGGGCGGGGATTGGCGGTATCGGCGTTACCACTAATGCGAGCGGAACGGTGGGGATCTTGGCCACATCCACGACCCCGTTCCCTGTCTCGGTTTCTGCGAGTGGTTTCCTTACAAGCAGTCCGATCACCATAAGCCCCGTTGCTGCCTCAATCGAATCGAGTCCAGTATCGCAGATTATCGGCGGCGGTGGAGGTGTTTCGCACACGCAGTTCAATATTCCCTCCGCTCTTACATATCTGGCAAATAAGCAGAACACCGACGGGTCGTTCAACTCTTCTATTTTGACTGACTGGGCAGCAATCGCCTTTTCTTCGGAAGATTCGGCTGGTCCGTTGCAGAAGATAAAGAGTTACGAGTTGTCTTCCTCGCCTACAATGTCTTCAGTCACTGATTTCGAACGCCATGCGATGGCGCTTGAGGCCTTAGGAATCAATCCGTACTCGGGCACATCGGTCAATTACATCGCCCCAATAGTCGCAGCTTTCGATGGTACGCAGATAGGCTCTCCATCTCTAGATAACGATGACATCTTCGCGCTCTTCCCGCTCGTCCATGCTGGGTATACGGCAAATGACCCGATCATCCAGAAAGAAGCGGCATTCGTGGTATCAAGACAGGGAACGGACGGCTCGTGGGATGGGAACGCAGACCTGACCGCGGCGGCTATCCAGTCATTGAGTCCGCTCTATAGCCTTCCTGGTGTTAGTGGTGCGCTCAGCCGCGCGATCGGTTATCTCAACTTAACGCAGCAATCCGATGGCGGGTGGGGGACGATAGACTCAACCAGTTGGGTGCAGACTGCTATAAACGCGATTAATGAAGGTTCTAATCCGACTTCCGAGAGCGCATGGGTAAGCCACGGTGGATACTATCCCACAGATGCATTGGCTCAAGCGCAGCAATCCGATGGCGCAGTGCAACCCGTCTCAGATCCTTTAGATATGCGGATTTGGAGTACGAGCTATGCGATAGTGGCTGCGTCCAACAAGAGCTGGTTATCGATTTTAGGGACCTTTCCTAAACCGTCGGTCGCTTCCAGTGGCAGTGGTCCTTCGTATGTCTTGCCTCAGGTGACGTCTACCAGTACTCCGAACGTGAGCTCAACCAGTACGCCCGCGGTTATTTCGACCAGCACCCCAGTTACCGACAAAGGAGAAGTACTCGGGGCATCGACTACAAGTACCACGACGACGTTGATAGGTTTAGAGAAACAACTGGTCGCGCTAGAGTTCAAAGCGAACAGTTGTGCTTTCGTGTTCAATAACAATCTTTCCAGTGGTATGCATGGTGCAGATGTACATGATCTCCAGACGGTGTTGAACTATATGCCGATGACGGAGGTGGCGCCGATCGGACCGGGCTCTCCCGGAAGCGAGACGTCCTATTTCGGCTGGGATACGCGGGGGGCTGTAGCTACCTTCCAAGACCTATTTGCGGACAAGATCCTTATTCCTAACGGCCTTGCATCTGGAAATGGTTATGTCGGACCCTCGACGCGCGCCGTCCTTAACAGCTTGTGTTCGGGCCAGTAAGGCATTGGAATCATGAAGAAGAGATCGTACAGATATATATTGGGCATAGTTATTATCACCGCCGCCGGCGCGACAGCATTGGCATGGTCCAGTTTCGCATCTTATATCCCGTCTTCGGCAGCTAATTTACATTCAGCCGCGGCGGCGCCGTCTTCCTCCAGCACTCCGCAGGGCAATAGCGCAACTCTCGTGATATCCGACGGAACCGACGTCATGCTGCACGCGGCCGTGCCCGTATCGGGCACATCCACGATATTCAGCGTGCTGCAGTCGGCAACGGAAAGCTCAGGTATGGCCCTTTCATACAGGGACTATCCGGGTATGGGATATCTCGTGACCAAGATAGGTGATAAAGTTAACGGAGTAGGCGGCTCCTACTGGCAGTACTGGGTTAACGGCGTTTACGCTCAGGAGGGTGCGGACCATACGCCGGCCCGTACGGGGGACGTAATAGATTGGAAATTTGTCGCATCACAACAATAACAATCATACAAACATGAACAACGCCAATTCCTCAAAGATCATAAATATATCTATAGCCGTCGCGCTTGCCGTGGCCGCTGCATCATTTCGGCTTCTGCCTCACCCCGGGAACTTCGCCCCCATAGGGGCGCTTGCGCTATTTCTTGGAGCGCGTCTCTCATATAAACAAAGTATCCCTATTGTGCTCGGCGCAATGTTCGCATCCGATGCACTGATTGGATTCTATGACTGGCGCCTTATGTTCGCAGTCTATGGATCGTTCGCGCTCGCCACTTTTATAGGTTCTTGGATAGGAGCTAACTTTAAATGGTATAAGTTCGCCTTCGGTGCTGTGGCTGGATCGGTTCTCTTTTATCTGGTGACCAACTTTGCTGTTTGGGCCTTCTCGCCGTGGTACCCTCATACTGTCTCAGGTCTTGCTGCGTGCTATGCCGCAGCGCTGCCTTTCTTCCGCAATACTGTAATCAGCGATATGACTTTCGGTGCTGCGCTGTTCGGCGCCTATGAATTGGTTAAAAATAAGAGTCTGTCCTGGTACGCGCTGTCTCCTACTGCGTGCAAGATTCCCGCGTTACAGGGCAGCGCAGTTGGTGAGTAACGAGTTATTCCTTTAGCCGTAACGCCGTTAACGTTATAATAAATTAACTGTCGTAACGGCGCGCATCGTTATGGCCAGATAAGTTATAGGTTAATGCTCACCAAGTTCAATAAGAGGCTCCTCTACGTGAACATCCTCCTGGCAGGGGGAGTGTTGCTGATGATAAGCGTATCGGCATTCACGGGGCCCAGCTCCAATCCTCCGGGAGGACAGGCATCGGGGATACTCGGGGTCGCCAACGGAGGGACGGGAGCCAACGGCTATCCCCCAGACGTAGCCAATAACCTGGGCCTTGCCCTGAGCGGCAACAACAGCAACATAAGCCAGCTGACTGGCCTTACCACCCCCCTTACGGTAAGCCAGGGAGGCACTGGCACGAGTACATTCAACGGGATCTTGCTTGGTAACGGCATAAATCCACTGACTGCGATAGCTGCCGGCGCATCAGGCAATGTTCTTACATCTAACGGGACAACTTGGATAAGTCAGGCTTTTGGCGGGGGAGGAGGGAATCTTGGCATCTTTGGGTCAGGTATAGACGGCAATGTGACGTATTCGGCGACCGGCACCCTGACGCAGGATCTATACGCGCAGGATCTAACTGTTAATTCCGGCGTTACTCTGTATACCGGCGGATATCGTATCTTTGCCAATGGCACCGTATTGGTCCAGGGGACGATAGACAACTCCGGTGGAGTCGGAGGCACGGTGACTCCCGGTAGTGCTGCTGGATCCAGTTCTATCGGCGGCGGATCTGCGGGAGGGGCAGGAGCAAATGCCAGTGGATGCAGTAATGCAAATGGCGGCTCC
>VFSW01013358.1_pt1 | contig 11420 bp, 6 predicted proteins | sample 5358111 | NCBI WGS metagenome assembly VFSW01 (sample SAMN11554181, study PRJNA540505) | mine drainage metagenome | isolation source: sediment from site ElyBrook_90M | place: USA: Ely Copper Mine, Vershire, VT | collected 2017 | reverse complement strand
CTCCGGCGGCGTTGCTCGCTCGGGCAGAGACCGTTAACAGGTATCTTTCCTCGCTGGCGCCTTGCCGGAGAACCAAACTCCTCGTGACCAAGCGTCGTCTATCCCACCGTCTTGGCAGTACGTCCTTCGCGCAAAGTTGTTTGACGGCACTCTCCGCAGCGCCGTCATTTCCGGATTCCACGTTCCCGCGCGGGCCGTGTTCGACCAGGAACTGAATCTCCAAATTCTGTCCCAAATTACGTCATCATGTTAAAACTGACTTCCGGCCGTATTCGGCGCCATGCGCGTTTCGCATTTTTCATTTTTCATTTTTCGTTGGCGCTCCTCGCGTGGGCCGGCGTTGCGACCACTTTCGCCGCTTCCGCCAACGCGCAAGCAACGCCGGAAGTCCTGCGGGCAACGCTGCCAAACGGCTTGCGAGTGATCATCGTTCGCAACCCGCTGGCGCCCGTCGTCGCGACGATTATCAATTATCAGGTCGGCTCGGACGAAACGCCCGATGGATTCCCAGGCACGGCTCATGCGCTCGAACACATGATGTTTCGGGGCAGCCCGGATTTGTCGGCCGATCAATTGGCCGACGTGATCGCGGCCCTCGGCGGCGATTTCAACGCCGACACTCAGCAATCGGTGACGCAATACTTTTTCACCGTTCCAGCCGAGGACCTGGACCTGGCGTTGCGCATCGAGGCGGCCCGCATGGGCGGCCTTGCCAAGGATGAAAAACTCTGGACCCAGGAGCGGGGCGCAATCGAGCAGGAAGTCGCGCAAGACTTGTCCAACCCGGAATATATTTTTGAAATGAGGCTGATGGAAACGATGTTCAAAGGCACTCCCTACGCCCACGACGCTCTGGGAACGCGTCCGTCATTCGACAAAACCACCGGCGCGATGCTTCGCAAATTTCACAATGCGTGGTACGCGCCCAACAACGCCATTCTGGTGATCGTCGGCGATGTCCCGCCCGCGCGAACGCTGGAAAAAGTCAAAAGGTTCTTCGGGCCGATCCACGCAACCTCTCTGCCGGCCCGTCCCGCGTTCGCCTTTCAACCTGTCACGCCTCAAACCACCAAGCTGGACACTGATTTGCCATACGGCGTGGTGGTGATCGCATTTCGGTTTCCAGGGGCGGACAGCCCTGACTACGCCCCGGCGCAAATCCTCAGCGACGTTCTGGGCAGCCAGCGTGGCGATCTCTACGCCCTTGTGCCGGAGGGCAAGGCGATCTTCGCCTCCTTCTCCTACGACACCCTTCCCAAGTCCGGCATTGGTTACTCGGAGGCGGGATTTCCCGCGGGCGGCGATGCCAAGGCGTTGGAACAACAGGTCCGCGCCATTCTCGGCGCCTCCCTCACCAACGGCGTCCTTGAGGACCTGGTGGCGGCGGCCAAACGGCGCGAGATTGCCACCGATGAATTTCAAAAGGATTCCGTCTTCGGCCTGGCGATGGCGTGGTCCGCGGCGGTCGCCATTGAGAATCGCGAATCCCCGGAGTACGACATCGAAGCCATCCGGCGCGTGACGGTCGCGGACGTCAACCGGGTCGCAAAACAATACTTGACTTTTGATCACGCCATGACCGCCGTTCTCACCCCGCAAGCTTCGGGCAAGCCCGTGTCAACAAAAGGTTTTGGCGGCAAGGAATCCTTCGCGCCGACCAAGACCAAAGGCGTCAAGCTGCCGGCCTGGGCGCGGGAGGCTGTCAATCGCATGGAAATTCCCTCCTCCAGCCTGCATCCATTTGTGACCAATCTGCCTAACGGCATTCAATTGATTGTCCAGCCGGAGTCTGTGAGCGATACCGTCAACGTCTTTGGCAGCGTCAAAAACCGCCCCAAAGTGGAAATGCCCGAAGGCAAGGACGGCGTGGACCAGGCGTTGGACGAGCTTTTTTCGTTTGGAAGCCAGGCGCTGGACCGCCTGGCTTTTCAGAAAGCCCTCGACGATATCGGCGCCAACGAATCCGCCGGCGAGGAATTTTCACTCCAAGTCCTCAGCGATCAATTTGAAAGGGGCGCGCAACTCCTGGCGGACAACGAGATTTCGCCGGCGCTGCCTGAAGAAGCCTTCAAAATCCTTCAGCCTCAGTTGGCGGCGGCGGTGGCCGGAGAACTGGAAAGCCCAAATTACCAGGCCAGCCGCGCCCTTCAGAACGCGCTGTTTCCCAAAGGCGATCCAGTCCGGCGCGAAACCACCCCGGCGACCATCAAATCGTTAACCATCGAGGACGTGCGAAATTATTATCAACTCGCCTTCCGTCCCGACTTGACCACAATTGTAGTAATCGGCAAAGTGACGCCCGAACACGCCCAGGAAGTCAATGGCAAGTACTTTGGAAATTGGACGGCCAGCGGCCCAAAACCCGACGTCCTCAACCCGCCCGCCCCCGCCAATGCGCCGGGAACTTTTGAAGTGCCCGATGCCAGCCGCGTGCAAGACAACGTCACCTTGTCCCAGACGCTCCAACTGACGCGCACCAATTCCGATTACTACGCCCTGGAGTTGGGCAATCACGTCCTGGGAGGCGCGTTCTACGCCACCCGTTTGTATCGCGACCTGCGCGAGATAGGGGGCCTGGTCTATACTGTTTCATCAACCTTCCAAGTGGGGTTGACGCGGGGAGTGTATGAAGCCAGTTACGCGTGCGATCCGCCGAATGTTTCCAAGGCGCGCGCCATGCTGGTCAACGATCTCAAGCAGATGCAAACCACCGATGTGACCCGAAAGGAATTAAACCAGGCCAAAGTGCTCCTGCTGCGGGAAATTCCACTTTCCGAATCCAGCATTGAGCGCATTGCCAAGGGCTGGCTCTCGCGGGTTGAGCTGGAACTGCCCTTGGACGAGCCAATACGCGCCGCCCATCATTATGTGGGCCTTCAGGCCGAGGAAGTCCGAGCCGCCTTTGCAAAGTGGCTTCGTCCCGGCCAGCTCGTCGAGATCACCGAAGGGCCGCCGCCGAAGTGAAATTTGAAACACGCGGCGCGGCGGTTGGGATTTGTGTTAGAACCGAAACACCTTTTGATCAGTTCCGGGTAGTCATTCACGGCCTGTGTTTTTCCGGCCAATTTAAACACGCTCTCCGCCTTGGCCAGAGATGACCTTTACAAGCGCGGCGGACGATTGAGCCGGCGCCGGGCGATGGCGGCAGCCAGGGCTTATTTGGTCGTTTGCAGGGGCGCCACTGTGGGGGCCATCATTGGATTGGCCGAGTTCCAGCCGCCGCCGAGGGCTTTGATGAGAACGACCGTGGTAACGATGCGCTGGCCATTTAATTCGTAGGCGGATATTTCGTTTTCCAATTCGGTCCTGTCGGCGACGACAACTTCCAGATAGCTGGCCAGGCCTTCTTTGTAACGGAGGCGGGAAAGGACGGCCACTTTCCTGGCGCCCTCCACCGCAAGCATTTGGGTCTGGAATTGTTCTTTGAGCAGGCGCAAGCCGATCAGGCCGTCTTCGACTTCGCGGAATGCGACCAGAATCTGGGAACGGTATTGATCAACGGCTTGCCGGTATGCGGCTCGGGCGCGCTCGAGACCGGCGCGATTCCGGCCGCCCTCAAAGATCGGCAGGCTGATGCTTGGCCCAACGGTCCAGAGGCGGTTTTCCCAGTTGAAAATATCCTGCAACGCGACGCTTTCGGTTCCTGCGGCGCCGGTAAGTTCAATGGCTGGAAAGAACGCCGCCTTGGCGATGCCAATGCCTTCGCTGGCGGCGGCCATGTTGCGTTCGGCCTCGGCGACGTCTGGACGGCGTTCCAGGAGGTCGGCAGGCAGGCCAATGTGGATGTCCGGAGGCTGATATATGCGGGCCGTCACCGCCAGCGAAAAGCTGGCCGGGCTTTGGCCGCAGAGAACAGCGAGGGCGTTCTCCAATTGCGCGCGGCGCAGCTCCAACCCCACGAAGTCGGCTTGGGCGGCGGCCAATTCGGTCTCGGCCTGGGCGACGTCCACGGCGCTGTCGGCCCCGCCCCGGTGGAGGGATTCCACGAGGTTGAGATTCTTTTTCCGCAACTCAATGGTCTCTGACACCACCTGCCGGTCCAGATCGACGGAGCGAATCGTGAAATAGGTCTGCGCGACGTCAGCCTCAAGGGAAAGCATGAGGTTCTGATACGCGGCCGCGGTGGCCTGCGCCTGCTCGCGCGCGGCGCGGAAGGACCGCCGCACACGCCCCCAGAGGTCAATTTCATAGCTCAGGTCCATGGGCAGGATATACTGGGAGCCCGTGTAGCCACGCACGATGAATCCCGGCTGCGCGGTCCGCCCTGGCGAGTAGAGCGCGCGGTTCCCGGAGGGATCCAGGCTCAAGGTTGGGAAAAGGTCGGCCCGGGTGACGCGCGCGATTGCGCGGGATTGTTCGACCCGGTCGAAAGCCGCGCGCAGATCCGGGCTGTTGGTGGCAGAAAGCTGTTCAAGGCGGTTGAGAACGGGGTCGTCAAAAACCTCCCAGAAATTTTGTTTGATCTCGGCATCGCGCGGCCGGCCTTCTTTCCACGGCGGCGCCGCCTTCCATTGGGCGGGCAAAACACCAGGAGAGGGACGGTGGTAATCGGGTCCAACAGCGCACCCGGCAAGGATTAACGCGCATAGAAATGCCAAAACGAGGGCGGGCGGCGGCGCCGAAAGAATAGAGGCGATCTGACCAGACAGGTTCGCCAAACTCACGCTCGCCCTGACTGGGCTGATGCGTTGCCTGCCGCGCGCGCGCCGAAAATGAAATGTCGCGCCGCCGGGACAAATCTCATTCATGGGCTGGCGTGGCGGCGCCGGTTTCCGGCTTGGCGACTCGCACCTTGATGCCTGGCTGGAGGGAATCGGACGGGTTGACGATGACATTGTCGGTCTCAGAAAGGCCGTGGACGATTTCCACGCTGGTGCCGTAATCGCGCCCGACAGCCACGTCGGCCAGGCGCACGACATCGTTGGAATCCACCAAGCCGACCTGCACACCCGCCTCGTTGCGGAATAAAAGTGTGTTGACAGGAACGACCACCGGCTCGACCCCGGTGTCCAGGTTCACCCGCACCATCACATGGGCGCCGGGAAAGAGTTTCCCATCATGGTTGGACACCAATATCTCGGTCAGGAGCGTGCGGGAAACAGGATCAATGGCCCCGGCGGTGCGGTCGACTCTTCCCGTGAAGCTCTGGCCGGGCAGTTCGGAGAATGTGAGGGTCGCCAGATCGTTGGACTTGACCATCTGGCTGTAGGCCTGGGGCAAACTGACATAGACGCGCAACGGATCGATCCTGGCCAGGCGGAAAATTTCGCGCGAGGACCCGGCTGTGATGAGCGTGCCGGCGTCCACCGTCCGGACGGTGATAATGCCTGGGAACGGCGCGACAAGGTTTTTGAAGTTGGACAATTCCTTGAGGCGCTGGACGTTGGCTTCCTGCGCGTGGACGTCTGCCTCGCGGGCGTGCCAGGTTGCCACCCGGACATCGGTGTCCTGTTGCGAAACGGAGTCGCTCTTGCGCAAGTTTTGCCAGCGCTCGGCGGAGATGCGGGCGATTTCAAGATTGGCGTTGGCCTGGGCCAGCGCCGCGTTGGCTTGCACCAGTTCCTGGTCCAGTTCCGGGGTCTCGATTTCCGCCAATGCCTGGCCTGGAACCACATGCGTGCCGATGTCCGTGAACCACCGCTTGAGGTAGCCGCTGACGCGCGCGTAAATCGGCGATTCCTCAAAGGCCGTGATGTTTCCTGGCAATTCGAGCTGAATCTGCGCCGGTGTGCGCTTGGGATGAATGGTGCTGACCGTCGGCGCCAGGCTTTCGATGGTGTCGCTCTCCAACTCGGCCCGCGCGCGGGAGCGCGAGGAAAGCGTGACCCAGGCCAGAATAATCAATGCGACTGCAAGGATCGCGAGGACGAACAACGGAGTTCGGGCCACCGGCGGCGGCGGCGCGGACTGCGCGCCTGGGGCCCCCAACTGCGCTCCGTGCGGCACCGCGGACGGCGGCCGATTGGAGTGCGCCGGGATATGTTCCATTTGCGTTTGCTTCATCATAATTCTAAGCAGCCGGTTCCGCGCCGTCTGGGACACCCGCTTCCGAAGGGCCGCCGATTCGGAGCATGCAAAAGACCACCGGAACAAAAAAGAGAGTCGCGACGGTTGCGAATAGCAAGCCTCCAATGACGGCGCGGCCAAGGGGCGCGTTTTGCTCGCCGCCTTCGCCCAGCCCCAGCGCCATCGGGACCATGCCGATAATCATCGCCAGCGCGGTCATCACGACGGGACGCAAGCGAATATAACCGGCATCCAGCGATGCGGCAAAGGCGTCGCGCGTTTCCGCCAGCCGTTCCTTGGCGAAGGTGACCACCAGAATGCTGTTGGCGGTGGCCACGCCGATGCTCATGACGGCCCCCATGAGGGACGGGACGTTGAGCGTCGTTCGCGTCAAGAACAGCATCCAGATGATCCCGCACAACGCCCCGGGCAACGCGGTGATGATGATGAAGGGATCGCTCCAGGATTGGAAGTTGATGACGATCAGCAAATAGACCAGCACAATGGCAAAGAGCAGGCCCAGGCCCAGCCCTAGGAAGGAGGACCGCATCGTCTCGACCTGCCCCCGCACAATGATGGAACTGCCGCGCGGCAGTTTTTTTTCCGCCGCACGGACGATTGACTGGAAATCCTTGGCCACCCCGCCCAGGTCACGGCCCTGGACATCCCCGAAAACATCGATCACCGGCTGGATGTTGTAATGGCTCACGACGCCTTGCTCGGTGCCGCGAGTAATCGTCGCCAGATTTCCCAACAATTGCGGGGCCGCGCCACTGGATCCGGTGACGGGAATTCCGGCCAGGGTCTGCAAAGAATCCAAATGATATTGAGGCACTTGCGAGGCCACTTGATAAGTCACGCCATTGACCGGGTTAAGATAAAACGAAGGCGTCGTTTGAAAGCTTCCGCTCAGTGCTATCAACAGGCTGTTGGCGACATCGCGCTGGCGAAATCCGACTTCCTGGACCTTGATGCGGTCGGTCGTCACTTGAAGGCTCGGCAGATCGAACATTTGCTGGACATGCACGTCCACCGCCCCCGGGATGCGGCGAAGCTGGCTGGCAATTTCGTGGGCGATGTGGTAATTGGCCAGTTGAGCCTGTCCCACAACCTGAATGTCAATGGGCGATTGCAACCCGAAATTCAAGACCTGGCTGACAATGTCGGCGGGTTGAAAAAAGAAGGAAACGCCCGGAAAGTCAAGGTTGAGATCATGGCGGAGTTTTCGGATGTAGCCGGCCGTGGGATGATGATTTTAGCGGTTCAGAGAGACAAGGATTTCAGCGTCAAAAGGCCCGACGGTTCCCCCATTGTTGTAGGAATTGTTGATCCCGCTGGTGGGCAGGCCGATGTTATCAACGATGCTTTCCAATTCCCTCCGCGGTATGGTCCGCCGGATCACCTCCTCCACATGATCGCACAACACAGCCGTTTCCTCCACGCGTGTGCCTGATTTGGCCCGGACATGCAGCCGCATTTGCCCCGCGTCAACCTTCGGAAAAAAGTCCTGTCCCAGCAACGGCGTCAAAAAACACGACGCCACGCAGAAGGCCAGGAAGCACGCGGCGAACAGCCCGCGATGGTGCAGGCAGGCGTTTAGCCAGCCGCGATAGCCGTTGCGCAGGCGCTCAAATCCTGTTTCAAATCTGGCGTGGAACCGGCCAAACCAGCCTTTGGCCTCCGTGCCGGTTTCATGGACATGATGGCGCAAAAAATACATGACAAGTGTCGGCACCACCGTGCGGGAGAGAAGATACGAGGCCAGCATCGCGAAAACCACCGCCTCCGCCAGGGGCACAAAAAGGTAACGCGCCGTGCCGGTGAGAAAGAACATGGGAACGAAGACGATGCAAATGCACAATGTGGAGACAAAGGCCGGCACGGCGATTTGCGCCGCCCCATCCAGAATGGCTTCGCGCAATTCCTTTCCCTGCCGGAGGTTTCGCTCGATGTTCTCGATCTCCACCGTCGCGTCATCCACCAGGATGCCCACCGCCAGCGCCAGGCCGCCCAAAGTCATAATGTTCAACGTCTCACCCAACGCGCTGAGCGTGATGATGGAGCAGAGGATGGCCAGGGGAATGGAAATAACGATGACAAAGGTCGTCCGCCAATTGCCCAGGAAAATCAGAATCATGATCGCCGTCAGGCAGGCGGCGATGATCGCCTCCTTGATGACCGACTGCACGGCCGCCCGCACGAACAACGATTGATCCAGCAACATCCGCATTTCCAATCCGGGAGGCAGCGTCTTTGCCACCTGCGGCAGGGCCTTTTTGACGCGCGCCACAATGTCGAGCGTCGAGGACGCCCCGGCTTTTATGATCGTCAGGAGCGAGGCGCGGACGCCGTCGCTGCGCACGATGTTTTGTTGCACCACAAAGCCGTCGCGCACATGGGCGACGTCGCGGATGTAAATCATGTGGCCGTTGACCTGCTTGAGCGGAAGATCGTTAAGCTCCTGGATGGTGTCCGGGCTGCCGTTTAACTCGACGGCGTACTCCGTGCTGCCGATCTTCTCCGTCCCGGCGGGGAGGATGAGGTTTTCGGCGCCGATGGCGTTGACGACGTCGTTGGGCGAGAGGCCTTTGCCGTTCAAGGCCGAGACGTCAATATCCACCATCACCTGCCGGACTTTGCCGCCGTAGGGATACGGCATGGCGGCGCCTTGGACGGTGGCGAGGCTGGTGCGAAGAAAGTTGACCCCCAAATCATTGACCTGGGCTTCCGAAAGCGTCTTGCTGCTCAAGCTCAGTTGCAAAATCGGGACGCTCGAAGCGTTGTAAGTGATGATCAACGGCGGCGTGATGCCCGGCGGCAAGGAGCGCACCGTCGCCTGGCAAATGGCGGTGATTTGAGCGATGGCCATGTCAATTTTCACATTCGGATGAAAAAACACCTTGATCACGCCCAAGCCGTTGAGCGACTGGGATTCGAGGTGCTCAATGTCGTTGACCGTTGTCGTCATCGCCCGCTCGCTGTTGCTTACGATACGCAGGGCCATTTCCTGCGCGGACATGCCGGCGTAGCTCCAGACGACGCTTACGACCGGAATGTTGATGTCCGGAAAGATGTCCGTGGGCGTGCGCAAAATGACCACCGGGCTGACCAGCAAGATCATCAGCGCAACGACGACAAAAGTATAGGGCCGGTTGAGGGCCAGTCGGACAATCCACATAGACTTACGGTGTCAGGCCGCCCTCATGCCTTCTGCGTTTTGCCCGGGTAATTTAAAATGAGACATCGACTGTTGGGCCGCCATCCTCTCTTGCCGCGCGGCTTCAAAACTCGGCGAGCCACTGGCTCACGGTATGCGGCGGCTTCGGAAAATCAAGCGGCTTTTCCAACAACCCTGCCGCAACTTCATATATCAACAGTGCGGCTCAATGTTTCCAAAGGAATCACGGCTCCTTAGGCGAGGTTTTGAGGCGTTGCGTCTCGACTTGGGGCATTCATTGGATTACTCATCATGCTGGTATGTCTTCCATTCTCGCCGCCACTGATTTGGTTGTCCGCTACAATGAGCGGGCGATCTTGGATGGCGCGTCGCTGGGTATTGATGAGAGCGACCGTATCGGGTTGGTCGGACGCAACGGGTGCGGCAAGACGACTTTTTTGAGAATTTTGGCCGGGCTGCAAATTCCTGACAGCGGCGAAGTCACGTCCCGGCGGGACTTGGCCGTCAGCTACCTGTCCCAGGATTTCACGCTGGAGGCGTCGGCGGATGTGCGCGGCAATGTGCGAAGGGGCGCGTGGCGCGCACTGGATTTGATTTCCGAATTTGAATCCCTGCCCCCCGCGTCCAGACGGCATGAGGAGTTGGAACGGCGCATCGAGATGCTCGAAGGCTGGACGCTGGATCAACGCGTCGAAACGACGATGTCGCACTTGAATTGCCCGCCCGGGAATCGGCGGATCGATTCCCTCTCCGGCGGCGAGCAGCGTCGCGTGGCGCTGGCCCGGGCCATCGTCTCGCAGCCGGAACTGCTCATTCTCGATGAGCCGACGAATCATCTGGACCCCGAATCCATCGAGTGGTTGGCGGGCTTTTTGGAAGGTTTTCGCGGCGCATTTCTCGTCGTCACGCACGACCGCTATTTTCTGGACCGGGTGGCCAATCGCATCGTCGAGTTGTGCGATGGAAAGTTTTTTTGGCACGCCGGCAATTACACCGATTACCTGCTCGACAAGGCGGAGCGGCAGGCGGCCGACGCGAGCATCGAACACAAGCGCCAGATGTTCCTGAAAAAGGAGCTGGCGTGGGTGCGCCAGTGCGCCCGGGCGCAACGCAGCCAACAGAAGAACCGTTTCGAGCGTTACTACGAGACCGCCGCGCAAGACGGCGCGTCCGCCGACGAGGAGATGGAACTGGTCATTCCACCGCCGCCGCCGCTGGGAAACCGTGTTGTGGAATTGAAAAACCTCGGGATGGAAATTGCGGGGTGTGCGCTGTTCGCCGGATTCGATTTCATATTTGAAAATGGACAACGCGTTGGCGTCTGCGGCAGAAACGGCCTGGGCAAAACAACGCTGGTCAAACTTATTATTGGCCAACTCAGGCCCACAACGGGCACCGTCAAGGTTGGCCAGCTGACAAAATTCAATTACGTGGACCAGTCGCGCATGCAGTTAAACGACGAAAACACCGTTCTGGCCGAAGCCGCCGATGGAACGGAATTTGTGCAGTGGGGCGAGTCCAAAATTTCCCTGCGCAGTTACCTGAAGCGATTTCTGTTTGCCGACGAGCGCATCACCACACAGGTCAAATATCTCTCCGGCGGCGAGCGCAGCCGGCTTCTCCTGGCGCGCGTTTTGAAGTGCGGCGGCAATTTTCTCATCCTGGACGAGCCGACCAACGATTTGGACCTGCCGACGTTGCGCGTGCTCGAAGAAGCGTTGCTGGCGTTTCCGGGAGTCGTGTGCGTGGTCAGTCACGACCGCTACTTCCTCAATCGCGTCTGCACCGACATATTGGCGTTCGAGGGCGACGGCGCCATTCATCACAGCGTCGGAGACTACGATTATTACCTGGAAAAAAAACGCACGGCGCAGGAAGCCGCCGCGGGATGGATGCCCGGCACAGCGCCGAAAAAACCAGCGGCGCCTTTCTCGCGCCCGATCGGCGCCGCGCCCAAACCCGCCAAAGCAATTAAACTCTCCTTCAAGGAAGCGCGAGAATTGGAGGGCATCGAACCGCAAATTCTCGCCATGGAACAGGAGATTGCGCGGATTGAAGGATTGTTTGCCTCGCCCGATTTTCATCGCACACACGCGACGCAAACCAGCCAACTGCTCGGGGAAGTGGCCGCCGCGAAGGAGAAACTTCCGGCGCTCTACGCCCGATGGGAGGAATTGGAATCCCTCAAGTCCGCGGCCGCAAAGTGAGTCTCACATCCGTGTTCAAACAGAACGGC
>VFSW01013357.1_pt1 | contig 11420 bp, 13 predicted proteins | sample 5358111 | NCBI WGS metagenome assembly VFSW01 (sample SAMN11554181, study PRJNA540505) | mine drainage metagenome | isolation source: sediment from site ElyBrook_90M | place: USA: Ely Copper Mine, Vershire, VT | collected 2017 | reverse complement strand
GGCGTCAAGCGCGTCGTGGTGGTGATGGAGCATTCCGCCAAGGACGGCCCGAAGCTGTTGAAGAAGTGCAACCTGCCGCTGACCGGCGAGAAGGTGGTCGACATGGTGGTGACGGATCTCGCCGTCTTCACCATCGACAAGCACGGCAAGGACGGCATGGCGCTGATCGAGCTCGCCGACGGCGTCACCCTCGACGAGGTGAAGGCCAAGACCGAAGCCGAGTTCCGGGTGGCGCTGAAGAACGCGTGAGTTCTTCTCCCTCGCCCCGCTCTTCGCGGGGAGAGGGTGGTGTGAGGGGCTGCCTCAGCGAATTGCGAGCATGAGATTCATGCGGTGAGTCCCCCTCACCCGAAATTCGCTATCGCGAATTTCGACCTCTCCCCGCAAGCGGGGCGAGGTTAAGTCGGGCTCGTCACGCCCACGCCCATCACCCCTTCGCGGTCGCGACATCCTCGAGCCCGCGATGGCGCGGCTCGACGCCCCAGGCCCACACCACCACGATCTGGACGACGACGAGACCGATCATGAGCCAGACCACGCCCGGCAATTTGTAGGACGCCATCAGCGCGCCCACGATAAAGGGCGAGACCACGGTTGCGCCGCGCCCGAGCGTGTTGCAGATGCCGTTGGCGCGCAGGCGGATCTCGGTCGGGAACAGTTCCGGCGTATAGACCCCGAACAGGATCGCTGTCTGCACATAGATCGCGGCGATCAGGACGAATCCGACCGTGAGCACGATCGCGGGATCGGATGCCGCATCGAAGCGCGCATAGATGTAGCCGGCGACGATGGTCACGATCGACGCGCCGATGATGCTCGCGCGCCGTCCGACCGCGTCGGACAAATAGGCCCCACACGCGCAGCCGACCAGCGAAGCCGCCGACAGCACCAGCGTATAGGCCAGCGAATTGGTGATGGTCAGCCCCTGGCGCAGGAAGAACTGCGGCAGGAAGATCACGAAGCCGAAGATCAGCGTGTTGATCGTGATCAGCACCCAGGAGCCGACCATCATCCGCTGCAACAGCGGCGGCTTGAGCATGTCCCATGCATGGACCTGGGCGACCGGCGCCGGCGCCACCACCGGCGGCAGCGGCTTGCCGCCGGAAGCTTCCTGTTCGATTCCCAGCATCAAGGCTTCCGCCTCTTCGGTACGGCCCTCCGATTCAAGCCAGCGCGGCGATTCCGGCAGGTTCTTGCGCAAATACCAGACGATCAGCGAGCCGAACCCTGCGAGGATGAACATCGGCCGCCATCCGAAGGCCGGGATGATGAGATAGCCGAGCAAAGCGGTCGCCGGGAATCCGGCCACCACCAGGAATGCCATCATCGACAGCCAGCGCCCGCGCGAGTTCGGCGGCACGAATTCGGTCAGCGTCGAGTAGCCGACCACGATTTCGGCCCCAAGCCCCAAGCCCTGCACGAAGCGGCAGGCGATCAGCTGGGTCATGTCCTGCGAGAACGCGGCGGCCAGCGACGCCAGTCCGAAAATCAAAAGGTTGATCTGGTAGGTGAAGCGACGGCCGAACTTGTCGCCGACAAATCCGGTGATCAGCGCGCCCAGCGTCATGCCGACAAAGGTCAGCGAAATGAATTGCAGGTTTGCCGGCCCGGTCGAAAATTTGCTCTGGATCGCGGACGCCAGCACGCCGCCGGCGACATAGAGATCGTAGCCGTCGAAGAACATGCCGGCGCCGACCAGCCAGAAGATCCGGTAGTGGAACGAGGAGACCGGCAGCCGGTCGAGGCGTGCGCCGGCGTTTACTGCAAGAGCCATCCGAAGTTTTCCCCCTTATACGCTGGAACGGCGTGCGCCTTCGCTGGACGCGTGACGCCGCCTGTCCTCGTTCAGTTCAACCGTCGCTGGGCGGCCGTGTCGCGGTACCAGTCGAACGGCTGGTCGTGGGTCGCGACCATCACGCTCTTGGTATTGAAGTGGTCGTCGAAACTCTCGGTGCCGAATTCGCGGCCGACGCCTGAGTCATCGACGCCGCCCCAGGGCGAGGCCGGGTCGAGGCGGTGATGGTCGTTGACCCAGACGATGCCGGCCTTGACGTGGGCTGCGAGGCGATGGGCGCGCGCGACGTCGCGGGTGCGGATCGCAGCCGCCAGCCCGAACGGTGAATCATTGGCGAGCCGCAACGCGTCCGCCTCGTCCTTGAAAGGCGTGACCGAGGTGAAGGGGCCGAACACTTCTTCCTGGAAGATGCGCATGTCGGATTTGACGTCGGCAAACACCGTCGGCTGCACGAAGTAGCCGTTCTCGTGGCCCGGCACTTTCGCAGGCCCCCCGCCGGCCACCAGCCGCGCGCCGTCGTCGCGGCCGAACTGGCAATAGGACAGCACGCGGTCGCGCTGCCGCGCCGAGATCACCGGCCCGAGCTGGGTTTGCGGATCGAAGGGATCGCCGATGCGGATGCTTTTGGTCTTCGCCGTCAGCTTCTCGACGAATTCGTCATAGACCGAGGCCTGCACGATATGGCGCGAGGCGCAGACGCAGGTCTGGCCCGCGCCGATGAAGGCGCCGAACGCCGCATAATTCACGGCCTGGTCGACGTCGAAGTCGTCGAACACCATGACCGGCGTCTTGCCGCCGAGTTCCATGGTCTGATGCGCGAACACTCTTGCCGCCGCACTGCCGGCGATGCGGCCGGCTTCGGTGCCCCCGGTCAGCACCAGCTTGTCGATGTCGCCATGCTCGGCCAGCCACCGCCCCGTCGTCTGGCCGAGGCCGAGCACGACGTTGAACACACCGGGCGGCAGGCCTGCCTCGGTGAAGATCTGCGCCAATCTCAACGTCGTCAGCGGGGTATATTCCGACGGTTTGACCACCGTGACGCAGCCGCTCGCCAGCACGGCCGCGAGCGATTTGCACATGATCATCAAGGGGTGATTGAACGGCGTGCAGTTGGCGACGATGCCGATCGGGGTGCGCAGGGTATAATTCAGATAGGAGCCTTCGACGGGGATGACCGCGTCGCGCCGCGCCAGCGCCAATCCGGCGAAGTAGCGGAAGAAATCCGGCAGCCGCGACAGCTGCGCCCGCGTCTCGTTCAGCGGCCGGCCGTTGTTCAGCGTCTCCAGCCGGTACAGTTGCTCCAGATTGGCCTCGAACGCATCGGCCAGGCGGTTGACCAGCCGCGCGCGCGCACGAATGTCCATGCCGCCCCAGGCGCGGCCTTCGAAGGCCAGCCGCGCGCTTTTCATCGCACGGTCGACGTCATCGGCGGTCGAGTTCGGTATCCGCGCGATCACCTCGCCGGTGGCGGGATTGCGGACATCCAGCATCTCACCGGTTCCCGCCTCGATCTCGCGGCCGTCGACGAAATTGCCGTGGATTTCGACCGAGGTCGCGGCCGGCTTTGCGGAAACATTCATGCGTCTCTTCCTTCGGTCATGATCCGATCGGATCATTCTCTATGTTTGAGCATGATCCTCTCGGAAAACCGGTTCCCACTTTTCCGGATCATGCTTCGATAACAACTGCGTTGCGTTTGAGCGCCGGCAGCACACGCTTTTCGGTCTGGCTGATATGGGCCTTGATGAGGCGCTTGGCGCGCCTCGCGTCGCGCCGCTGCATTGCCTCGATCAGCGCTGTATGCTCGGCCACCAATTGGGTCGGATCGTGATCCCTGATGGTGGCGACGCTGACGCGCACCAGACGGTCGGCCTGTCCGATCAGGTCGCACAGCGCGACCGCCATGCGGCGGTTTCCCGAGGCGTGCGCGAGCGCGCAGTGAAAGGCGCGGTTGTAGGCGATGAAATCCTCGTGGTCGCCGGAAAAGCGCCGGTAATCGTCGAGCGCCGCAAGAACGCCGTCCGGGGCGTTCTCGATCGCCTCGGCAACGCAGGCCGGCTCCAGCGCCAGGCGGAAGCGCAAGAGGTCCCGCGCATCCGACAGCGAGATCGGATTGACCCGGTAGCCCTGGCGCGGCTGCACGGTGACGAGGTGTTCGCGCTCCAGCCTCAGCAACGCCTCGCGCACCGGCTGGCGGCTGACCGCATAACGCTCGGCGAGTTCCTGCTCGCGCATATCATCGCCGGGTGCCAGCCGGCAGGTCAGAATATCAGCGCGGAGGCTTTCATAGACATTGTCGCGCAAAAGCATGTTGATTTACTCGGGATTTATCCCCAGTCTTGCAGTCGTGAAATATCACGTCAAGCGATCAAGGCTTGAAAAGACCGGATTTTGACCTATCAATCGGCCGGCAAATGGGGCTGCTTCCTTGACACGAGAGACAGACATGGACCGACTTTTTGCCAATGGCACGGTCAACGCGGCGCAATCGGGCCAAGGATCGAACAAAGGATCGAACAAAGGATCGGGCCAGGGAGCGGATCAAGGATCGGGCAAGGCGCCGACGCTGTTCCTGTTTCACTCGCTGCTGTCGGACCGGGCGAGTTTCGACGCCATCACCCCGAGGCTGTCGCGGTCGTTCCGCTTGATCGTCCCGGAATTGCCCGGCTTCGGCGCCTCCCGCGCCGTCAGCGGCGGCCTCGCCGCCGTCGCCGATCGCATGGCCGAGGCGGTGAAGGAGGCCGCCGGCGGCAGTGACGCCATCGTGCTCGGCAACGGCTATGGCGGGTTCGTGGCGCTGCAGATGGCGATCCGCCATCCCGCCATCGCAGCCAGGCTCATTCTCGCCGATTGCGGGGCTGTGTTTTCGCAAGCCGGGCGCGAAGCCTTCCGCAACATGGCAGCCGCCTCCAAAGCCAGGGGGTTGGCTGCGATCACCGATGTCGCGATGCGCCGGCTGTTTGCGCCGGAGTTTCAGGCGCAGCATCCCGACCTGATGCGCGATCGCCGTGAGGCCTTCCTGAAAACCGATCCTGAAGTGTTTCAGGCCGCCTGCACGGCATTGGCCGAACTCGACCTTCGGGGCGAGCTTGCGCGCGTCAAGATGCCGGTGCTGGTGCTGGTCGGCGAACATGACGAGGCGACGCCGCCGCCGATGTCGCGCGAATTGGCGGCTCTTCTGCCGAACGCGCGCCTGAAGATTCTTGCGGGCTGCGCCCACGTCCCGCAACTGCAATCGCCCGAGGCGTTTCTCGACGCGATCGGCGATTTCGTGCCCGCTTCGCATGGGCCTTTCTGATCGCGCGCAAGTTTCCTTTCGGGCGACATTGCACGATTGCGTCTTTGCTCGCCCTTGGCCATGCCGGTCTCCTTTGGGTCAGGAGGCCGCCTTACGCCCTGGCTCAGCTTTTTGGCGAGCTGACTTCCTCCCCGCCTATGGCGCGGTCCAATGCATCGATCAGCGCCTGAATCTCCATGAATTTGTTGCGTGCTCGCTCCGCCTTGTCGCGGTCAAAAGGAGCGGCCAGCACCTTCACATGCGTGTCCCTGTCCTCGACCATGCGCTGACGGGCTTTCTTCAGAGTTTCAAGTCGCTCGCTCATTTGGGTTGCTTTGCTGCCCAAGAGGGATGCGCGCCACGCCAGGCAGGAAGCGCATCCCATTCGGCCCATCGCATTCGGCGCTCCTCATCCTCGACCCTGATAAAAACAAAGGCAGCGTCATCCTGCCCGGTTTTTGAACCGACAAACATTGCCGGAGCTCCGTATGCGTCCCTGATGATTGCTGTATTTGCCATTCTGGTCCCGCCTTCCGTTAACCGTCTGGATTCGGCTGCCCGCATGTTCGCCGAGGCGGACTGCCGCTGGATCATGACCGCGGCAGCCGTCAGCAGCGCAAAAAGACCGGGACCAGCACCGGGGGCACGAGCCACTCACGAATATCGAATTTGCGGGTATCAGACATGCGACCGCCTTTTTTGGTTGAGGCGGGAGCGCAACGCTCTCAGTCACCGATAATAGCCGGGGAAGCGCGATGATGGTAAAGATGTAGCAGCCTCCTCGCCAAATAGCGAGGCCAATCGCGTTTCGTTGCACCTGGTTTGCGGTTGCCAAGCCCGGTATGCACAGAGGTCGCTGCAAGCTGGACCGCTTACACTACCTCATCTGTCCAGACTTTAAAGCTGACCAAGGTGTTTGGCCCGAAAGTCTGGGTAATCGGCACGTCGGCGGCATCGCGGCCCTGGGCGATCAGGACACGGCCGATCCGCGGAATGTTGTTGCGCGCATCGAATGTGTACCAGTGGCCGCCGATATAGGCCTCGAACCAGCCGGCAAAATCTCCCGCGGCGTAGGGAGGCGGCATGCCGATATCGCCGAGATAGCCCGTGCAGTATCGGGCGGGAATGTTCATGCAGCGACAAAATGCGATGGCAAGATGCGCGTAATCGCGGCAGACGCCCTTGCCCTCGTTGAACGCTTCCCATGCCGTCATGGTCGCACGCGCATGCTCGTATCCGAACGCGATGTGGTTGTGGACGAAATCGCAAATCGCCTGAACCCGCGCCCAACCCGGCGTTGTCCTCTCAAAAAGCTTCCATGCAAGCTCGGAAAGCCGGTCGGTTTCGCAGTAGCGGCTGCCAAGCAGATAGACGATGGCCTCCGCCGGCAGATCCTCCACCGCGTACTGCGAGGCCGAAGGAACGAACGCGTCGGGCAGACCGCTGTCGTGAACGATCCCATCGGCCGCGAGGCGTACCCGACCGGCAGGCGCGACGATGCGGCTGCACCAGTTGCCGAAGCCGTCGCGATAGGGCGTGATAGGCACGGAAGGGCTGATGGTCAGATAATCAGGCACGAGGATGTCGGACGCCCGTGTAAAATGCGTGCCTACCACCGCAATCAAGGGCGTCGGCTGCGGAAAGTCGTAAATCATCTCGAAGCCGACACGAATTTTCATGCCCACACCCGATTCCAATTGCGTGCATTTTTCAAAAGAGCGCGCCGCCCCCGAGGCCGTTGGCGCGGCACTTGAGGCGGACAGTATCGCTTGAGCGCACAGCCAACCTCCGAGCCGGTCATGCGTCCAATCCGGTCTGAAAATTTCTGAAAATTGTTCCGGCGCACTGCGGAGATGGCCACGAAAGCGGCCGAATACAAGACTAGGCGCGGGTTATTCGACCTGACGCTCCGTTTCCTCGAGAAAGCGATAGCTATTCGTGCCAAAAGAGCGCACGGTGAAAGCATGCCTAACAACAGAGTCGGCGCCGTGCTGTTTGCGATGGGCAAACCGGCATGACCATGCGCTCGCGCCGGGAAACCATCACCTTCAAACATCCCTTCCGGATCAAGGGTATCGATCGCCTGCTGCCTTCGGGTGCCTACGAGGTCATCACGGATGAGGAGATGATCGAAGGATTGTCGTTCGCTTCGTTTCGTCGCGTCGCCACCATGATCATGGTGCCGGCGGCGCCCCCGCGCACTTTAACGACGGAAATGATTTCCATCGGCTCAGTCGAATTGTCCGATGCGCAGCGCATCGATGCGAGCGCGCCTTGTGACTGACAAACCGCTCGATCTGGACAAGCACCGCGGCATGGCCGCGCAGAAGGCGACCGACATAAGGCGTATTTTGGCTAGCGCAGAAAACAACGCCAGGGAGTTGCGCGATCGGCAGACAGCGCTCGAAAGCGAGCTTTTGTCGGCTCCGGCGACTTCCTGGCCGGACGCAGCCGCCAAGGCGCGTTACGTCCTGAATTTGTACGCGGCGGGCTTGCCTCCGTCCGACTCCCATCATCGAGATCTCGTAGCGGCCGTACTTGCCGACTTCGCCCGGCTCTCCAGCGAGAGCTGAGTGAATGGTTGTTCGCCGAACAACCGGAAGCTTCACCCTGCGGTCGATCGAAGATCGAGCGCATTTCTGAAAGTATATTTTATGCAGAATCTTTCGCCGCGCCACGTCAAAACGGAAGAGTCGCTCCGGCTTGGCGTCGTATCCGGCTGGTACAGCACCAAGGTAAGTGGAACGTTTGTCTCGGGGCCGCACGATTCCGAGGCCGATTGCCTTCGTAAAATTGCGCAGATTGATCCGCCGCCGACAAAGGCCGTAAGACCCGCCGCCTGACGGTCGAGACAGGACAGGTATCACAGTCGATCGAGACGTCGCTCCGGAGGCAGGAACGTCCTGGCAGGAGGCAAGCAAAATGGCACTGACACGCGGCAGCTTTGGCGGTTACGAGTTTGACCGGATGGTGGTGCTGTTTTCGATGGTTGACGGCCAGAGGGAGATACAATGTGCCGTCAGCACATCCGCCCTGGACGAGTTGGAAAAGCCGACGCGGACCAAGTCGGACCAGCGCGAAGCGCAATTCATGAGGCTGCGCGATCGGATCGAAGAGCGTGCCGCTAGCAAGTTTGCTGCACGGGAGTTGGAAGGCACTCCGCCCGGGATCGTCTTGCGCAGCATCGATTTTCGGAACTCGTTCTAAAGACCGGACTTTCCGTGAGGCAATCACCATGCGTCGGCTTGCAGTCAGGCGGCCATGAGCAATAATGGCCCCAAGAACCATGATACACCCGCGTTGCTGAGTTCCGAGGAATTCGATTCCTTGCTTGAGGTCGGCCGGGGTGATGCACAATGCGATATACCCCAACCTCACTGGGAGCGCCTTGTCGCGCTTGGCTTCGCGCTGAGGCGACTGGGGGTGCTCGGGCTGACAGAAGCCGGTATCCGCCGCCTCGCGGCCGGCAAGTAACCGTGGCGCAATTCATGCCTGTAAGCTGACAAATTCAGGGCATCGAAGCGTTCAAAGTGAGCGGAACCGGACAAAGAGTGATATTTCTGTGAATATCCAGAGATATTCGGGAATTCCCGATTTGACGGCCGACCCGACGCTTCCGCAAGATTTTGTTGGCTATTACGTAGGTCTTCTGATCCGAATAGGAGACATATCAAGTTTTGCGGGAACTGAAATCCGCGGAAACCCGCGCCCGATACCGGCATCACCATCTGAATCGGTGGCGGCTCGTCGCCTACAGCGATTTGATGGCGAGCCAGACGGCCGCCCACACCACCAGCGACAGTAGCACGGCGACGGCGACGAAGACGGCCAGAATCCGCATCAGCCGGCCGGCATCGGCGCCGACCGAAGACTTGTTGGGACCGCCGTCGAAGTCATCGCGTCCGGGAATTCGGCCGCGGATCCCGAAAATCCAGAAAATTGCGTCCAGGACGAACAGGCTCATGGCCTCGGCTCCGATATGTTACCCCATGAGCCAGCATCGCCCGGAAATCCGCGCCATTCTTTGAGCGAGCGCAAAGTCACGCCCCGCTTCTTGGGTTATTCAGATCAGGGGGCGGACCCGCCTCTATTGATGCCATTTGTTCAAGAAGACGGTTCGAAATGAGGCCTGATCTTGCTGCTTGCTACGGACAGGAGCGACTGCCGCGATATACCAGCTATCCGACCGCCCCACATTTCTCGGGCACCATCGGCCCCGACACCTACGCGGAATGGCTGAAGGCGATCCCGCGGGACGCCACCGCCTCGCTCTATCTGCATGTGCCATTCTGCCGGTCGATGTGCTGGTATTGCGGCTGTCACACCACGATCGCGCGCCGCGACGAGCCCATTTCGGCCTATGCCGCGGCGCTGCGCTGTGAACTCGATCTGGTGTCGCGGCGGATCGAACGGCGCATCAAGGTCGATCATATCCACTTTGGCGGCGGGACGCCGACGATCATGGCGCCCGAGCTGTTCGTGGATCTGGTGGGAGCGATCAGGCACGCTTTCTTTGTGCTCCCCACCGCCGAGATCGCGGTCGAGATCGACCCGCGCACGCTGACCGGCCGGATGGTCGACGCGCTTGGGCTTGCCGGCGTTAACCGGGCAAGCCTCGGGGTGCAGAGCTTCGATCCCGTGGTCCAGCGCGCCATCAACCGGGTGCAGAGTTTCGAGGAGACGGCGGAGGCCGTGAAAAGCCTGCGGCGCGCCGGTATCGCCGGCATCAACTTCGATCTGATCTATGGACTGCCCTATCAGACGGTCGCCTCCTGCCTCGATACGGTCAGGCGATCCGTCGAGCTTCGCCCCGATCGCTTTTCCGTGTTTGGCTATGCCCATGTCCCGACGTTCAAGAAATATCAGCGCAAGATCTCGGAAGCGTGGTTGCCCGACAGCCTGGAGCGGCTCGACCAGTCCTGCGCGATCGCCAACGCGCTGAAGGAAGCCGGATACCTGCAGATCGGGCTCGATCACTTCGCGCTATCAGGCGACGCAATGGCCGCGGCCCAGCGCGACGGCACGTTGCGCAGGAACTTCCAGGGCTACACCACCGACACCAGCAATCTCCTGCTCGGCTTCGGCGCCAGCGCCATCGGGCATTTGCCGCAGGGTTACGTACAGAACGAAGTCAACATCCACGCCTATTCCGCAACGATCGCCGGCGGCAGGCAGGCGACGGCCAAAGGCTATGCCTTGACCGACGACGACCGGCTGCGTGCCGAGATCATCGAGCGCATCATGTGCGACTTCGGCGTCGATCTCGCCCCGATCTGCGCGCGGCACGGATCGGCTGCGCAGGAAATGCTGAAATCGTCGCCCCGCCTGCGCGACCTGATTTCCCGCGGCGTCGTCGAACTCGATGGCGCCTCGCTTAACGTGAAGGACGACTCGCGATTTCTGGTCCGCAGCGTCGCGGCCGCCTTCGACGCGCATCTCGACGGATCGAAGCAGCTTCATAGCCGCGCGGTCTAGACTGACAAGTAGCAAGAAGCCCGCATGAGCCAGCGGGCATGAGCCGGCGGGTTGCGCGAATGCGCGCCCGATGACAGGCTCCGCGGTATGCGGGAACCATCGCCGATGCGAAGATCCCGGAGATCGCTCGCTTATCCGGGCTTCTGCGCTCGCTGCCCACAACAGACCTCACTCTTGCGGATAAATTGGCTCGGAACTTTTGCCGACGGCCAACGTTCGAAAAAGGTCAATTTCGTCATAGTCTCGCGCGGCGCGGCAATCCCCGGTTGGGACTCCCCATGACGTCCTTCACGGACATCACTTGCTGGAATAATCCATTCAGCAGTTGGGCTATTGCCTCGGCGACCGGTGTAGTCGCCGTGGCGGTGCTGAGCTTGTCGGGGCGATATTTTTCCCGCGTCACTTCGCTGCGCATCTATCTAATGATTTTCGCAGGCTTCACCTTGGCGATGGCGAGCCTTCTCGCCTGGCAGAAGGAGCATCGGGAATCGATCCGGGCGGAAAATCTCGCGGCTCTTAAAGCGTTTGATGCAGAGGCGAACCGGCTCTTTGACGAGAGTCTCACTGTCGACAACGCCGCTGACTATAAAGCCTACTTGGCGAAAGCAGACGGCTTTTCCGGAAGGCTGGAGAGATGGACTGCGAACAACCTTGGGCCCCGAGCATCCGAGATCGTGCTGCGTCACGATCCAAAGAACGTCAATACAGCATTTGAAAGTGCAATAGACAAAGACCATGCATCGGCGATAGCTGCGATCATTCAGACGAGAGAAAATATTGCGGCACTGATCGACGCCAAAACTTCCAACAGGTGCGTGAAGCCAACGGCGGCAGAACACCCGTTTCCACCAAACCTGGATTAGAAAGCAGCCT
>VFSW01013356.1_pt1 | contig 11420 bp, 7 predicted proteins | sample 5358111 | NCBI WGS metagenome assembly VFSW01 (sample SAMN11554181, study PRJNA540505) | mine drainage metagenome | isolation source: sediment from site ElyBrook_90M | place: USA: Ely Copper Mine, Vershire, VT | collected 2017 | reverse complement strand
AAGGATTCGGTAGATGATCTCGCGTTGAATCACGCCACTAAGAAAGGGAATGTCCTGCGGCGTATCCAGCAGGTCCACCAGGCGGCAGCATGCACTGAGGAATTCCACCGTCGTCTCACCGATCGCCATGCCAGGACTGTCAGACGGCGCCTCAGCCACCTCAATCTCCTCTCGGCTGAGAAGCTCTCGGACCACCGGCATTTCCAGTTTGAGCGACAACGCCAGGCAGGGCGCCTTTTCACTTGCCTCGATCACTCGGCTGACGACCGGCAAATCCACCGACGTCAGCAGGAATCGCGACGCATCGTAGATGAAAATGTTTCGGCCGAGTTCTACGCGCTTTCGCCCTTGGGCGATCACGGTCACGCTCGGCTCGTAAGTCATTGAGCATCGAGCGGTCGGGGCGGTCCGCCGGTGGAGCGTAAGGCCGGAAATGCCGGTTGCCCGATTCTCTGCGGATCCAATGAAGGCGGCAATTTTGCGAGCCAGCTCAGCCCGCAAGTCGCGCGCTCGATCCGGCAACGGAGTGGCGTCTTCTTTGCGGTTCTTCATGGTAGACGGTTTCGCTCTCCTCTACCCTTAGGATAACCGTCGGCCCTGTGCCTGCATCAACAGCGCAAGAGGAATAGGCAATAAATCGGAAGGATCGGGATACCGCCTCCGCGTCGCCCGATTCTAACCTGGAGAGGAGGGAAACAGTCCCCAAGGAGAAACAATGCAGAAGCGCAAACTTGGAAATAGCGGCCTGGAAGTTTCGGCTCTCGGCCTCGGCTGCATGGGAATGAGCTTTTCTTACGGGCCGGCAAAAGACAAGCAGGAGATGACTTCTCTTCTCCGGGCAGCCGTGGAACGCGGTATCACATTCTTCGACACTGCAGAGGTCTACGGTCCGTACACGAACGAAGAGCTCGTGGGCGAAGCTCTCGCCCCCTTCCGCAAGCAAGTGGTGATCGCCACCAAATTCGGGTTCGACCTCAATCCTGATTTCGATCCCCGCGGGATGAAGGGTGCGCCCGGCCTGAACAGCAGGCCGGAGCAGATCAAGCACGCCGCCGAGGGCTCGCTCAAGCGGCTCAAGGTCGATGTTATCGACCTGCTCTATCAGCATCGGGTCGACCCGAACGTGCCCATCGAAGACGTGGCTGGCGCGGTGAAGGACCTGATTCAGGAGGGCAAGGTCAAGCACTTCGGCCTTTCCGAAGCGGGCGTGCAAACGATCCGTCGCGCTCACGCCGTCCAGCCGGTCACGGCTCTCCAGAGCGAATACTCGCTGTGGACGAGAACGCCTGAGAAGGAAGTGATACCGGCCCTTGAGGAGCTCGGCATCGGGTTTGTCCCGTACAGCCCCTTGGGCAAAGGCTTCCTCACGGGTAAGATCGACGAAAACGCGAAGTTCGACAGCTCCGACTTCCGAAGCACCCTGCCTCGCTTCACGCCGGAGGCTCTCAAGGCGAATCAGGCCCTCATTGATCTTCTTGCCAGCATCGGGAATCGCAAGAAGGCGGCGCCGGCTCAGATCGCGCTGGCGTGGCTGTTGGCCCTGAAGCCGTGGATTGTTCCGATCCCAGGCACCACGAAGCTGCATCGCTTGGACGAAAACATCGGGGCAGTTTCAGTCGAACTTACACCCGGCGATCTCCGTGACATCGAGAACGCCGCGTCAAAGATCACGGTGCAAGGCGCCCGGTATCCCGAAAGGCTGGAGCAGATGACCGGCCGCTGAGCGACCACGCGAGGGAGTTCAAGAGATGGAAATCAAACGGAGCGGTTCACAGCCTGCCGGCAAAGGACCGGCAGAGTATTTTCCGGCGCGGTGCGGGTTGACCCGCTGTTCAATCCGCCCACGCCGGCGCGTGCTTTCGGCGCCAGCGTCACCTTCGAGCCCGGGGCTCGGACGGCGTGGCATACACACCCGCTCGGTCAGACCTTGATTGTGACCGCCGGTTGCGGCCGGGCACGGCGCTGGGGTGGGCCCATCGAGGAAATTCGGCCGGGTGACGTAGTCTGGTTTCCGCCTGGTGAGAAGCATTGGCACGGCGCCGCTCCAGCCACGGCGATGACCCATATCGCCATTCAGGAACAGCTCGACGGCAAAGCGGTCGACTGGATGGAGCAGGTCAGCGACGAACAATACTCGGGCTGACGAAGACCACGAAAGGAGCGAAATCGATGTACAAGACGAAAGCTTACTCCGCTGGCAGCGCGGCCTCGCCGCTTACCTCCACAACGGTCGCGCGTCGAGATCCAACCGAACACGACGTACAGATCGAGATCCTATTCTGCGGTGTCTGCCACTCCGATCTCCACCAGGTCCGTAATGAGTGGAACAACGTCATGCCGACAGTCTACCCCTGCGTCCCAGGCCATGAGATCGTCGGCCGCGTCAGGCGGGTGGGCTCGGCAGTGAGCGGGTTCAAGCCCGGCGACCTCGCCGCCGTTGGCTGCATGGTCGATTCCGACCGCACCTGCCCCGAGTGCGAGGCTGGCCTCGAGCAGTTCTGCCCGAACCTGACCCTCACTTACAACTCGGCGGACAAGCACCTCGGAGGCGTCACCTACGGTGGCTATTCCGACAGCGTAGTCGTCGATGAGCGCTTTGTCCTGCATGTCCCTTCCAACCTTGGGCTCGCCGGAGCCGCGCCTCTCCTTTGCGCCGGAATCACTACCTACTCACCCATGCGCCATTGGAGCGTCACCAATCGCAAGAAAGTCGGCGTGGTCGGTCTCGGCGGACTGGGTCACATGGGCGTGAAGTTTGCTCACGCGCTCGGAGCCCACGTCGTTGTCTTCACGACCTCACCCAACAAGAAGGAGGACGCGCTCCGGCTCGGCGCAAACGAAGTCGTCGTTTCGCGCAATGCCGGCGAAATGCGGAAGCAGGCCGGCAGCTTCGACTTCATCCTCGATGCCGTCTCCGCCGATCACGACATCAGCGCCTACATTCAACTCCTCCGCCGCGATGGCAACATCACCCTCGTCGGCGCGCCTGTGAAGCCGCTCGCCGTCCCTGTCTTCGGCCTTATTTTCGGACGCCGCAGCCTCTCCGGCTCGCCCATCGGCGGTATCCGCGAGACCCAGGAGATGCTCGATTTTTGCGGCGCACATCACATCACCGCCGATGTCGAAGTCATCCCTATCCAGAAGGTCAACGAAGCTTACGAGAGACTGCTCAAGTCCGATGTGAAGTACCGTTTCTCCATCGATATGGCTTCTCTCGGATCTGAGTAGGACAGGGAGGGCGGTATACGAGTGGGCATTCTGGGTTCGGGGTTGATGGGCGGCAAGCGCGGAACGCTCTCCGCACGTGCCGGGCATCGGGTGGTCTTCAGTTACGCGCGCAGCAACGAGAAGCTGAATCGACTCGCGCCTGATGCCAAGGGAAACTCGCGGGCGGCCACGCCGGGTGAGGCCGCACGCGAAGCAGACTCCCTTCGGATGGCCGCGCACTGGTCCCGAATTGAGGATGTATTGAAACAGGCAGGCGACTTGTCGGACCCGGGGGACTAATCTCGCTGTTCGGGTTTGATCCCGGCGCCGCGCCCGGGAAATTACAAGTCTTCGTCGACTTATTTCCCGCTACCGTGCTCTCGTTTCCTTCGGAGCAATCGCTTGGCCTCTTCACTAGCGATGGCATACACGCCACGGCGCTCAACCAGAATGGGAGCGTGAACTCCGCCTCCACCCCCGCCGCGCCACTGCCGCTGGACCAGGGGTAGAATCGCTTCGCGGTGATCGACAACAACGGAACCCCGGGCAGTACCTTTCGCGGGCGCCACGCCGGGCCTGACCTACGGCGTTTTTCAACTGACGCCCCGCCCCGCCCGCGTTGAACAACCCGCGCTCCGATCGCGCCAGGCGCCGGGACGCTCCACGCGGCCGGCCAGAGGCAATCCGCCACGCCGTTGTGGCGGACTAACTCACGTTCCGAGGCGGCGCGCAAGGGATCAAAGCGATTCCGAACGGCGAGTAAATTGCCAGACGCGAGAGAAGATGATGCTACCCAAGTTCTTCGTGCCCGTGTTTGTACTTGCGCCGTTTGCCGCGGCTCAAGTCCAGCTCCAGTTCGCTTCCCCAAACCTCCCTCCCGTGAGCGACGGGTATTCCTTCAGCCGCGTCGTGATGCTGCCGAACGGCGAACCGTTGGCCGTCGGCTCCGCCACGGCGTTAACGGAACTCGGCCTGAACATCGTCCCCGAGCAACACGCGCAGATCCTGCTCACCTCGATGGGCCCGGCGCCGTTTCAGAACGGCGAACCGCCGGACGTTCTGCCGGTGCTCGGTGGCAGCGGCAATGATCTGCCGCGGGCCGCCGCGGTCGATCCCAACGGCAATGTCTGGATCGCCGGCAACACGGACTCGGAAACTTCAACCTGGTCAACCCGATCGTGCTGCAAAAGGCGCCCTACCGCACGGCCGGCTTCGTCCTGGAACTCGATCCCACCGGAACCAAGCTGCTGTTTGCCACCTATCTTGCCGGGCAGCAGCGCCCCGGCCTCTCGTGTTCAGCCTGCTACTACGCCACCACGGCCACCGCGCTTGCAATCGATGAGTCCGGAAACGTGTACGTCGGGGGTTCCACCAACGAAGCCGACTATCCGACTACACCCGGCGCGTTCATGACCAAGCCAAACCCGATCGGGGCCAGCCCTTTCGGAGACACGTTCTTCTATTCGTTCGTGACCAAGATCTCTCCGGCCGGCAAGCTCGTCTACAGCACCTTTCTTGGCTCCGGGCCGGGCGACTGCGGTCTCGGCGGTAGCGCCTGCATCGGACACGAGTCGACCAGCCAAGACATCGAAAGTCTGGCGGTGAACGGCGCAGGCCAGGTGACTGCGTCTGGTGTCGGTGGCGGCGGCTATAGTCTGGGCTCGGGCTATGTTGCCCGCCTTGCCGCGAACGGGTCAAGCCTCCTTTGGTCGCACCCGGTTGGCGCCAACTACCCGGGCGTCGGCTGTCTTTATCTGGCGCAGCAATCCGACGGAAGCCTGGATCTGTTCGGGTGCTATGTGACCGCGATTCTTACTCCAGGTCTGCCCGCGGAGGCCGGAACCCCGGGCCTCTTCGCCACCAGGCTCGGTTCGGACGGCGCGACCGTCCTCTATGCCGCCGACTTCGGCCAATCTCCGGACTCGAGCGCCGCTGGAATCGCGCTCGATGCTTCCGGCAACGTTTTCCTCGCGGGCACAAGTTCCTCCGCGCAGTTTCCCACTCTCGCGGGTGTGCCCAACCTCGGTGCCGATTTCGTGATGGAGTTAGACCCATCCGGCGCTAAGCCGCGGGCTCTCTTCCGGTTCCCACGCGGAACGGTTTCCGCGCCGCCGTCGTTCGACACAAGCAGCCAACTCCTCCTACTGGGCTCGGGCGGCGCGCTGCTGACCTTGCCGCCAAGCTACGCCTTCGGCACGCCGGCGATCGTCGGGTTCGCGAACGCCGCTTCGTTCGCGTGGAACACCGGCATCGCGCCGGGAGAACTGATCTCGCTGATTGGGTTTGATCTCGGTGCCGCGCCCGGGAAGGTGCAAGTGCTCATCCACGGCTTGCCCGCTACCGTGCTCTACGCCGGCCCGAATCAGATCAACGTTCAGGCGCCTTTCGAACTCGGGCAGGTCTACGGCCCTTCTAATCTTGAGGTCGTCCTGCCATCGGAACGCGTCTCTGTGACACCCGTTCCTTCAGGACAATCGCTTGGCCTGTTCACTACCGATGGCATTCACGCCGCGGCGCTCAACCAGGATGGAAGCGTGAACTCCGCGTCCAACCCCGCCGCCCAAGGCTCCATCGTGACGTTATTCGGCACCGGCGCCACGTGGCCATCGGGGATCCACGATGGAGCCCTCGCCGCCGCGCCGCTGCCGTTGGATCAGGAGCAGAATCGCTTCGCGGTGATCGATAGTTACGGAACCCCGGCGAGTATTCTCTACGCCGGCGCCGCGCCGGGCCTGATCTACGGCGTTTTTCAACTGAACGTGCAGCTACCGCCAGACGCCGCCCCTCCCCTCACCTTGATAACATCCACTCCAACGCCATACATGACTGCGCTCTCGAGTAACGCCGTGCGGATTTATTTGAAATAGGCGCCGGAAAGGTCGTTACCTCGGGTCTCCTCGTGAAGGCCTACGGCGCCTTCGACCCCACGCTCCCGTTCAGGCTGGTTAGAAACTCGAACACGGCGCGGTGGGTGAGTTCGGGCTGGTCGGTCGAGAACATGTGGCCGGCGCCGGGCAGGATGACGCGGCGCGCGCCAGGGATGCGGCGGGCCAGCGTCGCGGCGTTCGCCGGCGGAAGAATGAGATCCGAGTCTCCGTGAAGGATGAGCGTCGGCGCCTGAATGCGCGGCAGGCGCCGGTAGCTCGACCAGCACAGCAGGCCCAGGAACTGGTTGCGGAACCCGCGGAACGTCGGCGTGGTGCGGAGGCGGATGGCCGTGTCCTCCTCGATGCGTTCGCGCGGCGTCGACGGCGCGTAGAGCAGCGGGATGAACGCGCGGACGCGGTCCTCGGGCGTGAAGCCGTTCCAGCGGGCCTGCGCGTAGAAGCCGCCGAGGCCCGGCAGGTGCGTGCGCGGGCCGCCGCAGGTCGTGCAGGCCAGCACCAGCGAGCGGACGCGCGCCGGCCAGCGCAGCGCGAACTCCTGCGCGATCATGCCCCCCATCGAGGCGCCGATGAGATGCGCGCTGTGAGCGCCGGATGCGTCGAGCACGGCGCGCGCGTCCTCGGCCATGCGGGGAATCCAGTACGGCCCGCGCGGGACGTCGCTGCGGCCGACGCCGCGGTTATCGAACAATATGACCCGATAATGTTTCGACAGCGGGCCCACGCTGCGATGCCACATGTCGAGCGCGAAGCTGAGCCCCATGATGAGCAGCAGCGGGTCGCCCGCGCCGTGCTCCTCCCACCAGATGCGCGCGCCTTGGCTGGTGACGTAGGGCATGCGCGACGCGCTACTGGGCGGCGAAGGCGATCGAGAGCACTTCGATCTCGCCGGCCGCCATCTCCGTCCGCTCCTCGATCCGGCAGCCGGGGCCGCGGATGGCGCCGGCCAGATCGTCCACCACGGGCCGCAGGCGCGCGGCCGTGTCCGGATGCATCGCCAGCGCGAGATCGTCGATGGGGCGGCCGATGCTGACGCTGCCCTCGCTCTTGGCCCGGTTGACGGCGGCGAAGGCGGCGATGGCGGTTTCAAACAGATCCCCGTCCGCCGTGGGCGCGTCGAGCTTCGGCCACGGCGCGCGATGGATGCTCGCTTGGCCGGACTCTTCGGCGAACGACCAGGACCAGACCTCTTCCGTGATGAAGGGCAGGAACGGCGCGAGCAGACGCAACAGCGCGCTGAGCCCGAGCCGCAGCGTCGCCACCGCCGAGGCGCGGCCGTCCGGATCGTCTTCGGCCCGCGCGCGCGCTTTCACCAGCTCGAGATAGTTGTCCGTGAAGCCGCGCCAGAAGAACTGCTCGGCGGCCTCGAGCGCGCCCGCGTGATCCCAGGCTTCGAAGCAGGCCGTCGCCCGCTCGACGGCGCGCGCGAGCGAAGCGAGGAACGCCGTATCGAGAGGCCGCGCGATGGGGCCGGGCGCGGCGGTTTGCGCAAGCACGAATTTGCCCGCGTTGAAAAGTTTGGTCACCAGCCGCTTGCCGACCTTGAGCACGTTCGCGTCGAAGGCCGTGTCGGCGCCGAGCCGCGCGCTGGCGCTCCAGTAACGCACGGCGTCCGAGCCGTATTCGTCGAGCAGGTGCATCGGCGTCACGACGTTGCCCTTGCTCTTCGACATCTTCTTACGGTCGGGGTCGAGCACCCAGCCCGAGATCGCGACGTGCTTCCACGGGATCGCGTTCGAGTGGAGCATCGCCTTCACGATGGTGTAGAAGGCCCAGGTGCGGATGATCTCGTGGCTCTGCGGGCGCACATCCATGGGGAACAGCCGCTCGAAGCGCGCGAGGTCGTCGGGCCAGCCCGCGACAATCTGCGGGCTGAGGGAGCTGGTGAACCAGGTGTCGAACACGTCGCTCTCGGCCGTGAAGCCGCCCGGGCGGTCGCGTTGGGACTCGTCGAAGCCCGGCGCCGGCGCGGCCATCGGATCGACCGGCAGCATCGCCTCCGGCGCGAGAATCGGATGCGCGAAGTCCGGCTCGCCGGACGCAAGCACCGGATACCACAGCGGGAAGGGCACGCCGAAGTAGCGCTGGCGGCTGATGCACCAGTCCATGTTGAGGTTCTCGGTCCAGCTTCGATAGCGCGCGCGCATGAACGGCGGGCGCCACTCGATGCGCTCGCCCATCTCGAGCAGCGCGTCCTTCTTGTCGAGCAGGCGGACGAACCACTGGCGCGAGGTCACGAACTCGAGCGGCTGGTCGCCCTTCTCGAAGAACTTCACCGAGTGTTCGATGGGCTCGGGCTCGCGGACGAGCGCGCCCGCCGAGCGCAGCAGCTCCACCATCGCCTTGCGCGCCTGCTTCACGTTGCGCCTGGCCAGATGCGTGTACGCATGATTGGCGGACGCGGCGTCTTGGCTGGGCCAGTCCGGCGCGCCGAATGCGATGGGCAGGAAGCGGCCGTCGCGCCCAAGCGTCTGGCGCAGCACGAGACCTTCGGTGCGCCACCAGTACACGTCGGTCGCGTCGCCGAAAGTGCAAACCATTACGATCCCGGCGCCTTTCTCGCGGTCGGCGAGTTCACTGGGGAAGATCGGCACGGGGACGCGGAACACGGGCGTGAGCGCCTTGCGTCCGAACAGATGACGGTAGCGCGGGTCCTCCGGATGCGCCGCGACGCCGACACAGGAAGCGAGCAGCTCGGGGCGCGTCGTGGCGATGAGGAACGCTTCGTCCGAGTCCTCGACCGTGAAGCGCAGGTGGTGGTAATGGCTGGGGATTTTACGGTCCTCGACCTCGGCCTGCGCGACGGCGGTTTGGAAATCGACGTCCCACATCGTGGGCGCTTCCGACGAATACACGTGCCCCTTGCGGTAGAGATCGAGGAAGCTGAACTGCGCGGCGCGGCGGCAGCGCGCGTCGATGGTCGAGTACTCTTCGCGCCAGTCGATGGTGAGGCCGATGCGTTTCCAGAGCGCCTGGAACGCCCGTTCGTCCTCGGCCGTGAGGCGCAGGCAGAGTTCGATGAAGTTCGCTCGCGAGATCTTACGCGGCGGTCCGTCGTCCTTGCCCGAGGCGGCGGCGAGGTCGAGCGCGGGCGCGTAGGGCTCGTGCGGGTCGCAGCGGACGTGGAAGTAGTTCTGCACGCGGCGCTCGGTGGGCAGGCCGTTATCGTCCCAGCCCATCGGGTAGCAGATGTTCCGGCCGAGCATGCGCTGATAGCGGGCCACCACGTCGGTCTGCGTGTAACTGAACACGTGCCCGACGTGGAGCGAGCCGCTCACGGTCGGCGGCGGCGTGTCGATGACGAAGGTCTCCTCGCGCGGGCGCGCCGCGTCGTAATGGTAGACGCCCGAGGCGTCCCAGGCGGCGGCCCACTTTTCCTCCACCCGACGGGATTCGAAGTGCTTGGGGAGTTGTGCGGGGTCGAAAGGCTTCACGGGTTGTTCAAGATAAGGCACGCGCGCCGAGCGGCGCGGGCGTCCCGAAGTTCATTTTGATGATAGCAGCGGGCGGACCGAATCGCGTCCGGACCCACGAGCAAGTCGACTCGCGGTGTTCGTCCATAATGGGAGTGTCTGTCGCAACCAGGAGATGCCTCCGCATGGCGTTTGAAAACTCTACGCCAACTGACCGTGAAGTTAAGAGCCACGCAACGGGTCTTGTAGACCCTCCCGCGCCATCGAGCTCCACCGGGAGCCGGGCGGCCAAAATGGTTCGGGAGATCTTTGAGTCGGGACGGCCCCTCACTTACATTCGGTCCGCCGAGGAGCAACGCGTCGGCAAGGTGCTGCGCGAAGTAAGCGACGAACTGCGCGCATCCGCGCCGATGCCTGTTTGGACGTGGAGCCTTACCGAGGGTTTGTGCCGCGACGGCGAAGCGCCCGAAACCGGCGCCCAATCTCCGCGCGGAGTTCTCGACTTCATCGTCGCGCACCGGGCCGCCGGCATTTTCCATCTCAAGGATTTCCACGAGCCGATGCGCGAGTCCGCCGAGATCCGGCGCCGCCTGCGGGATGTTTACGATCACTGCCTCGGCCAAAGGAAGTTCGTCGTCATCACTTCGGCTGTTCAATTCATTCCCGAGGAAATCGAGCGCAGCATGATTTCTCTCGAACTCCGGCCGCCCGACGTGATCGAGCTGGTGGAGCTGCTGCGGGAAGACGAAGGCGCCCGCGATGCAAGCGAAGATGTCCTGTATCAACTGGCTCGCGCTCTGCAAGGTCTCACGCTCGACGAAGCGCGGTACGCGCTGCGTCGTGGCATGGCCGCGCAGGGACGTCTTGGTCCGGAGGCTCTTCCCGCGGTGCTCGAAGAGAAGCGCCTCCTGGTCAATCGTAGCGGCGTCATCGAATACATTGCGGGCGGTACGACTCTTGGCGAGGTCGGCGGCCTCGAAGGCCTCAAATCCTGGCTGCTCGAGCGGGGTAAGCTTTTTCAATTGCGCGATAGCCTGACCACGGAGATCGTGCCCAAGGGGGTCTTGATCATGGGGATCCCGGGCTGCGGCAAGAGCCTCTGCGTCAAGGCCATCTCGTCTCACTTTCAGCTCCCTCTCTATCGCGTGGACATGATCGAGATCTTCTCCGGCCGGCATGGAAAGCCCGAGGGCGCATTCGTCGCCGCGTGCCGGATGATGGAGGAAATGGCGCCCGCCGTGCTTTGGTTCGACGAGATCGAAATGGGCATCACCTCCACGGAGTCGAGCGGGGAGCAGGGCAGAATTTTCGCATTCTTTCTCACCTGGATGCAGGAGAAGGCCCGCGGCCTCTTCGTCGCCGCCACGGCCAATCGAATCGACCTGCTTCCGGCGGAGATGATTCGTAAGGGGCGCTTCGACGAAGTGTTTTTCGTGGACTTGCCACTCGAGAACGAGCAGATCGAGATTTTCAAGATTCATCTCGGCCGTCGTGGAATCGATGCGCGCGATTTCAACCTCGCCCAATTGACCCAGTTCACGATCGGTTGGACGGGCGCCGAGATCGAACAGTGCGTCGTATCCGCGGTCACTAAGGCCCTGCTTGCGGGCCGGGCGCTCACCGAGCAGGACCTGACGAGCATCGCCGTGAAGCTTGTCCCGCTGTCACGGACCATGAAGGAACAGATCAATCAGATTCGAAATTGGGCGTTCGAACGCGCCGTCCGCGCGTCACCCCAACAGCGCTCCGGCCGGTAACAACGCCACGCGGCGGCTCTTGCGCGTCGCGGGGCAACGGTCGAAACCCCTTTGTAAGTGTGACCTCGGAAAGGAACGAGCCGCGCGTTTCGCGCGGGGCAGTGTGTCCTTTCGGCAACGGTGCGTAAGGCTTCCTAAATCAGGATTTCTTTTGGGTC
>VFSW01013355.1_pt1 | contig 11422 bp, 10 predicted proteins | sample 5358111 | NCBI WGS metagenome assembly VFSW01 (sample SAMN11554181, study PRJNA540505) | mine drainage metagenome | isolation source: sediment from site ElyBrook_90M | place: USA: Ely Copper Mine, Vershire, VT | collected 2017 | reverse complement strand
GGAACTGGAAGGGATCGCAAAGTTCTGCAGGACGAACGTCATGATGAACAGAACGATGACCAGGACTTCCGCGAGCGAGGCGAGGAATTCAGCCGCTGTTTCTCGCGGCTTTTCGCCTGTGATTTCGTCCTCTTCTTTTGCGCTTTTCGTCACCTTCGGGTTTCCTTAGAGAGCGTCAAGTTCAAGCGAGATTTGTGCTCAGTTTGCCGGCGCCCATCGCCAGAGTCGGCACACTCTTAGCGTACCAGTTTGAAGGTGCGGGACCAGCGCGTTTCATCAAAGAAATGGATGATGGTATGCGCCATGAAGCCCAGTCGGTCGCCCACCCCGTTCATCTCGTATTGATCGGACGGAGTGACAAACGACCAGTAGATGAACATGGGCCGGCCGATCATATTTTGTCGCGGAATAAAGCCCCAGAAGCGGCTGTCATAGCTCACTTCGCGGTTGTCGCCCATGGCAAAGTAGCTGTCCGGCGGCACGACGATGTCGTCGCCCACGATATGCGAGGGCAACTCCTGTGCCCATTTGTCGTTCCTCACGCCATACATTTCCGATGGCGGCACGGCTGGAAAATTATCTGTGTAGGGGCTGTGCTCGCGTTTGTGGCGAATGTATGGCTCATCGAGTTTCACGCCGTTGCGATAGACAACGTCATCACGCAAATGGATGCGATCGCCGGGAACTCCGATGATGCGTTTTACCAGGAACAAACCGGGTTGCTCCGGCGACATAAACACGGCAATCTCGTCGCGACGAACTTCGCGATAAGGCATCAGTCGTCCGATCCAGTGCGTTGGGTCGGCGAACAGTTCGCGGTTCACAAACAAGTGGTCGCCGATGAGCAACGTGTCCTCCATGGAGGAGGAGGGAATGGCAAAGGCCTGCAATACAAATGTAATGATGAAAAGGCCGGTGACCAGCACCCCGGCCAGTGACGCCAGGAATTCCACGGTCGTCTCACGGGGTTTCTCGTCCACCACGACTTCCTGCTTTTCTTTTTTGGCCACGTTTGGCATCCGTTTAGGAAGATTTTTTCTCAGCGACCTTAACTGCAAAATCAGCGAACCAACCGGAAAGTACGTTCCCAGCGCGTGATCTGGAACAAATGAGTGATCGCGTAGGCAAGGTGGTAAATTCTATCACCCACGGTAGGCGATCCCGGAAGGTCGTTGCTCATATTGCCTGACGACCAGTAAATCAAAAGAGGGCGTCCAATGATATTTTCGCGCGGCACAAAACCCCAGTACCGGCTGTCCTGACTGTCATCGCGATTGTCACCTAAAACAAAGTAGTAGCCTTCGGGAATGATCAACTGGTGATCCTCGACCAGCTTCGGCATTTCTTTCCACCAGCGGGCATCCACGCCGTAATCGGGAGAATCGGTACGCGGAAAGTCATCGCGATAGTAGTTGCGCTTGGCGGTAATGTACTGGGTATAGGGCTCCTGCAGGGGAGCGCCGTTGACGAAGACACGCTTGTTGACCAGGCGCAACCGATCTCCCGGCAACGCCACCACGCGCTTTACGAAATCCTGTGCGGGGTTCACCGGATAATGGAAGACGATGACATCCTGCCGCCGGATTTTGCGATACGGCATCAAACGGTTCCAACCGGTGTCGTCGCCGTAGCAGAACTTGTCGACCAGCAGGTAATCACCGACCAGTAGCGTTGACTCCATCGATTCCGACGGGATAGTGAACGCTTGTACGAGAAAAGTCACTACGAAAACAGCAATGACGATCGTCCCCGCGACCGATTGAATGGTTGCCGGCCAATCTCCGGCGGCGATATTTTCGCTCCACGACGTCAACTAGGCGCTCCGTTTTCCCGATGGTTCGATAGGGCCGTTCCCGGGAGCGCCGCGAGATGCTCCAGAACCTGCCGCGCGGCTTCCTGCTCGGCTCGTTTCTTGGTTGCGCCTTCCGCTCGCCCCACGAATTGCCTATTATCCAGCGCCGGCAATCGTACTTCGACCGTAAACGTCTTTTTGTGTTCCGGGCCTTCTTCCTTCACGAGCACGTAAATCGGTTGCGACCCTCCGCGAGCCTGCAGCGCCTCCTGCAATGCGGACTTGAAATCCATCACCGGAATGGCGCTCGGCTCCAGTTTCATGTGTGCCAGTTCCGGTGCCACGACCACACGCACAATGAAGTCCCGCGCCACCGCCCAACCGCCATCGAGATAGAGTGCGGCAAGGATTGCTTCCAGTGCATCGACCAGCAGGCTGGCTTTGCTGCGGCCACCGCTCTTTTCTTCTCCCCGTCCGAGGCGCATGTAATCGCCAATCTCAAGTTGTTCGGCAACGCGTAGCAAATGCCGCTGCCCGACCAAGTGCGCGCGTAATTTCGAGAGGTGCCCCTCGCGAAATCCAGGGAAACGATGGAACAGGGCTTCGCTCGTGACCAGTCCGAGGACAGCATCTCCCAGAAATTCAAGATTTTCGTTGTCTCCGGCGGACACGCCGCCGCCCGCGCACAATGCCTCCAGTTCGCGGGCTTGTGAGCTGTGAGTTAGTGCCTGCTCCAGCAGTTCGCGGCGCTGGAAATGATGGCCCAGGCTCGCTTCCAGCGTCATGATGTCGCGTGACTTCATTTGGTAGAGACGCGGCTTGCCGCGTCTGAGGTTTGCCGCACGCCGGAGACGGGGCAAGCCCCGTCTCCACGCGAGTGCGTCTAGTTCTTGGGCGGAGTCTGCGGTTGCGCCGGTGCAGCGCTGCCGGCGAGCGTCTGCAAGCGGTCTCGTTCCCGGCGAGCCGGAGTTCCAATCACGGTGTTGTCTTGCGTCATTTCCACGGCGCGGTTGGCCACCTTGAGGGCGTCCGCATACAACTTCTGCTGCTTGTCTCCAGCAGGCAGCGCAGTTGCTTCCTTGTCCAGCGTTAGCGCCAGGCGGAGAACGACAACAGGATCCGGGTTACTGGGGAACGCATCGATCGACTTCTGCAGATTGTCCTGTGCCGCCGGAAAATCTTCTTTCTTGAACTCAATCGTACCAATCACCGAATACGCATTCGAACGGAGCAGCCCTTTGTAGGAATCGATCTTGTCTTGCGGCGTGCCCGCTGGCACCTGGATGTCGGTATCGACGGTCGTGGTGGCTTTCTGCGCCATGGTGATGGCGTCGGCATAACGCTGGTCTTTGTCGATATCGGAGTCGTGGGTTCTTTCGGCGATCACTTCGGCCACCATGACCAGAGCCTCGGGATCGTCCCCGTCGAAGCTGAGTACCTTGCGGCCCATGGCTTCGGTCTTCTCGGCGTTATTGGCGTTCTGGTAGAGGCGCATCGCATTCTTGTAGAGAATCACGCGAAGTTCGCTGTCAGGAAACTTGGTTGCGAAGTCGTCAGCCGCCTTCTCCAAGCCGGCTGCGTCCGTGCTTGCCGCAGCTAATTTGTAGGCGTCGAACTCCGGCTGGGTTTTGGCTTGCGGTGGTCGCTTGGCCGCTGGCGTCGCGGCTCCTGCGGCTGGCGTCGCGGCTCCCGCGGCTGGCGGATTCTGCTGCGCTGGTTGTCCGCTGGTCTGAGCGCTGGCCCAGATCGCGAAACTCAGTATTCCTAAAATGATTGCTGCTCGCTTCATGCTGTCTCCCATAATGCAGAATTTCAAACCTAAGACTTGTTCGCGCCGCTCCGCCTCGCCAGTTCTGCTACTGCGGTTGTTTCGCCACCGGAGGCTCGTACGGTTGTTCCATGCCGCGTTGCGCCGCCAATTTCGCTTCCGGAAGAGTGGCCGCGGCGATCAGTGCCGCTCGATACTGGTCCAGCGCGTTGAATCGATCTTCTTGCAAGTCAAAAATGCGACCCAGGTAAATATGCGACCACGCAATCACCTTGGGTTCATGGGCCGTTTGCAAGGCTTGTTCAAAGTACTTGCGCGCCCCATCCATGTCGCGATTCACAGTGGCGACTTGTGCCAGGATAAAGAGCGCCCGCCCAGAATCTTCTTCCTGCTCATCCAGCGCCTGTTGCGCGAGTTTTTGAGCTGTCTCCGGATCGCCCGCCGCCAGTCGCCTCTCCGCGTTCAGGAGCAGATGCTTGGTGGGGCGGCCCGCGAGGTGCAGCAGTTCCGGCGCGGCCTCGCTCGAGTATTGAATCAATGCTGCCCGCTTGGTTTCCTTGCCGATATCAATCTGGCCAACCATGTCCGGATATGCATTCCGCATGCCGGCCGGATCCTTCTCGAACCGGCCCAAAGCGTCGTAGAAATAACGCGTGAGCACAAATCCTTCCTTGTCGTCTTCTTCCATGGTTCGCGACCGCTCGGCCTCCGTAGCCTTTGTCGAGCGCTCTTCAATCGCCCGTATCAGGCATTCGGTCACCAGCAGGGAAATGTTGCTTTTGAAAGCTTCATCCATCGGAGCTTCCCTAACGTCCTGGAGCAACGGTTCCAGTCGCTTGAACGATGCGCCATTCTTTAGGGCCAGCGGGTCCAGAAGGTAATGCAAGTAGGTATGCCGAATCTGCTGCATCTTGATCGCGGTGCCAGTGGTCGGTGAAATCACGACATAGTAATCGGTGGCGTAATTGCGCGCGTTCGTTTGTCCCGGCGCTCCCATCGCATCCAGATACACCGAGAACTGCCGCCCCAGGTATCCTGCCGACGGCATCTTCAAGTAGATCTCGGTGTCGAAAGTCATTTTCGCTAAGGGGGCGTGATAAATCTCGGTCCGTTCCGTGTAGCGCTCGCGGTGCCGCTCCCATATTGCGTGCAAGCCGATCTTTTCGTAGAAGGCTTGCAGCAGCGGCAGAATGCCCGCGACCGTTTGCGCATCGGGCGGGAGTTCCGCTTCCTTCACTTTGAGGGCGAAGGTGGGAGGCTCCCCCAGATAAAGAGCCAGCGATACATACTGTGACAGGGAGCGAGACGGATCCGGTACATCATGCTGCCGGTAAAACAAGCACATGGGAGCGATCACATCTTGCGCCCCGGCAGTATCGGTGACGGCCTTGCCGACTTCCGCCCGGATTTGCGAGCGCAGCGGGTCGGAAATATTCAGTTCCTGGTCATACCCGCAAGTGTTGATAGCGGTCAGTACGGTAAACAGTGTCTCGTTGGTTTCCAGAGACACCTGTGGACGGTTCTGGGCCCCGCTGGATATTGCGAGCAGCACAATCGTCACGTTCACGGCAAATATTCGTTGCGCGTGTTGTCCCAGAATTGTCCTAACAATCGCAGGCATAGACGGATGAGCTAGAAGTAGTGTACGAACTGGTCTATTGGCGGTCAAACCGGGAAGAGCCCACGCGGGGAATAAACTCCGCAAACACGGACAGCTGAGGGCGGCTGTCCTGATTTCAGAGAGCCGTTCTATCCCTTAACGCTGATCTTCGAAAACGAAAGGACTGCCGTCCCCGCTGTCGGCCGTCCCATCGAGAGCGCCGGGTGAAAAGTGGTGAAGATCAGGAGATTCTTCAGTTGCGGCAGCACCGCTTGTGCTTCGTCCGGTTGTGACAGGATGCGATAGTCCTCGACCCGGCCATTGGCATCCACGTAGGCTTCCACCACTACTCCGTCGTCGCCCATATTCCCAAGCGACGTGCCAAATGCCGATTGTTCCAGTTGAGGCCCGGTGTAGAGCATGAGCGGAACATCTCCGCTGCTGGCCCGCAGTTCCGCCGGCAAGGCAAAGAAGCCCAGCAAGAGTCCGAAAAACAGTATCGCGCTAACCAGTCCCGCCGTGGCCGGAACCATGAATGCATTCAGCGCATTCTGCAGGCGTACGAGCGCGCCTTCGTAGGGACGCCGCTTTTGCGCGGCCTCGCGGGAAATCGCAACTCGCAACTTCAATGCCAAGTCAGGCGGAGCCTTCTTCGGCCCAAGGCTGGCCAGAAGCTGTTGTGTGCTGCGCATCGCGGTGTACTCATGCGCGCAATTCGCACATTGCGCCACATGTCGCGTAATCGCGCGCATCTCGGACGCGCTCACCCGGCCGTCGAGATACGGCGAGAACAGCTGCTTGATGGCAGCACAATTCATCTCATCGCTCCTCATCTCGAAGTTCATGGTGTCACCTCAACTTCTCTAGCACCACGCGAACCTTCCCGCGAACTCTGGAAAGCTCTCCTCTGTCCGTCGCCGGCTGAAACCCGGGCCGCGGCTTCGGCAGGAACAAGCAACCCCAACTCCGGGCCCACTTCTCGGACGTAGCCCACCAACTTCTTGCGCAGTGCGTCGCGCCCACGTGTAATGCGCGATTTCACTGTTCCCAGAGAAATCGCCAGCACTTCGGCAATCTCCTCATACGACATTTCTTCCAGATCGCGCAGGATCAACGCCGTCCGGTAGGGCTCGGGCACTTGTTGCAGCGCCTGCTCCACTGCGGCGCGCACTTCGGTATGCGCGAACTTTTCGAACGGAGACTCGCCCGGATCAACCAGCCGATCGTCTCCTGAGAATTCGTACTCGCCGGCCCCGATTGGATCGATGGGCGTTTCCTGCGCTTTGTGCCGGAACCACCAGCGCCGCCGATTAGCCGCCTCGTGCAACGCGATGCGGTAGATCCACGTCTTCAGGCTCGACTCGCCGTGGAAATGCTTCATCCCGCGAAAGACCTTGAGAAACACGTCCTGCGTGGTGTCAGCCGCGTCGGAGGGGTCGTTCACGATGCGGTAGATGAGACCGTAGATGGGCTGATGAAATTCGCCAATCAGCCAGGAGTATGCCTGTTCCGAACCGGCCTTCAGTTCGGCAATGACGGTCGACTCTTCAGTCCGGGCTCCGATAGCGCTGGCAAAATCGCCCAATGTGGTAGCTCCCGCCATGATGGCGTTCCCTCGATTTTAAGTCACATCGGCCCTGAGCGGGAACCTTAATTGTTTGGGGAAAAGCAGTCCCCAGAGAGCCTTCCCGCTTAATGACTTAGACACTGGAGATGGCTGGAGAGTTCCCGGTGGAAGTGCTGTGTTTGCAATAGGAATGAGGAAGGGAAGCGTTGGGAGGGATTGGGGCCGCCGCACTCTCGCGCGCTTGGGATGCGACAAGGCTCGGCGGCCCAATTCGGATGATCTCTAGGAGGCTTGTTTGATTCTTACGGTGCCTCCCCCACCCGTAAGAATCGGGCTGGGACCGATCGTGTACCCGTAAGGATTAACCGGCGAGTTCGTCGTATAGGGTTTGGTTTGAGGGTTGGTCAAAGGGTAGATTGTGGACAGACCCGGGAACGGATTGCCGTTCGAGGTGTTCCAGGTAATTGAGTGGTTCACGCCATCGATCGAGTAGTACTCGGCCGAGCCTTGAAGCGGAATGGCTATCGTCTGTGGCGTGCAGGTCGTGCCGCTAACCGTTACGTACAGAGGGCCGTTTCCCACCTGAACGGCATAGACATCGCCGACAACCGCACCGGCCACCTGCACGATATAGTTCACGCTTCCGTTGGTGGCTTGAGGGGTCAGGGGGCCCGTGCTTTGTCCCGGAGAAAGAGCGACGTTGTTGAACAGTATTGGGCCGGGAGGGTTCGGAACTCCGGGAGGGTTCGCAGCAAATACGAGCTGGATCGATGCGCTCGAACTCGGCGAATTGCCAAAAACGATGTGGTCGGTCGCCAACATCTTTATCGCTGGACCGACGACGGTCAAGACATTGTTGACGTATTCGAAGGTGACCGTGTAGGTAGCTGCCTCTGCTTCAGGAAAAATGTCACGCGCTGTGGCCATGGCTGGCTCCTTTTGACTGGAATTTGGTTACTTCCCACTTGGCCGAAAACTAGGATCCGACAGTAGACTCTGCAAATCGGGCACACTCTTGAGGTTTGAGAGGCTGTTGCCTTTCTGCAAGCTCTTTTTGATGTTCTGCAACGCCTGACCGCGATCGCCTAAGTCTTCGTACGCCTCGCCGACGGCCTCTAGAACGTTGGCATCGTCCGGCGCGAGAACGAGTGCAGATTGTATGTGAGAAATGGCTTTTTCGCGCATCTTTTTCTTTGCATATAGAAGGCCCAAGTCAGCCTGTACAACGGGATCGCGAGCGGAGGTTTGAGCTGTTTGTTCCAACAACTCAAGTTCTCGATCCCATGCTTTCGCTGCTTTGTCCTTGTCCTTGAGGCCTTCATAAGCAATGGCAAGATTGCCCCACACCAGGAAGTCTTTGTCATTGATCTTCAAGGCCTTCTCTACGGCATCCGCGGCATCACTGAACTTCTGTTCTTGAATGTAGAGGTAGCCCAGGTTCGCGAATGCCGGATAACTCGGTTCAAGGGCGATCGACTTTCGCAGAGCTTCTTCGGCGCCCGGGAAGAATTTAGGATCTCCTTTATCGGTGTAGGCGGCGCCCAGGTTTAGATAGAGTGCGCCATTGTCCGGGGTAAGTTGGATAGCGTGCTGATATTGCGCAATGGCCTCGTCATAGCGCTGATGGTCTTCGAGAAAGCTGGCAAGGGAGTTGTACCCGCTCCAATAGTCGGGGCGAAGCGCGATCGCTTTGCGATAGGCCGCTTCGGCATCTGCTGTGCGTCCCGCGCTTTCGTAGGAATTAGCCAATCCGAGCTGGGCGTCGGCGCTGCGCGGGTCAAGCTGCAGTGCACGCTGGTATTCCTGCAGGGCTAAGTCGTATTTTCCGGCTACATGGTGGAGATGGCCCAGCGTTACGTATACGGCGGGCAGGCGGTCATCCAGTTGCTGCGCTTTCTGGCAATTTGCCAGGGCTTCGTCGATCCACTTTGGATTCTTATCGAGCTGATACTTCAGCCGGTACGCCTCGCCTAACTGCGCATAGCCCAGCGCAAACCGCGGATCGGCCTTTACCGCGTCATTGAGCGCCGCAATCGCCTGATCCAGATTCCCCGCTTTGTCATAGCGCTGCGTCAGCCCGAGCGCCTTCAGATACAGTTCATAGGCTCCGGCATTCGACGGGCCGCCCGTCGCGCGCAGCGTTTCCGGAGTCGCTTCGATCCGCATCAGTTTGGCGATGCGCGCCACCGCCTCGTCTTCGAGCGTGGAGAAGTCCTGGTCTGACAGGGGCACCGATCCAATCTGACGCATGGTTTTGGTCTTTACCAGATTGACCGTCATGTGAATCGTCTGCCCGTCGCGCTGCAGTGTGCCTTCGACGACCATGGTTGCTCCCAGGTCGCGCAGCGCCGAAGCCGCGTCGGTAATTTTGCGGCGGCGCACTTCGCTTGCGGGCACCACCCACAACGATTGCTTGTCGTTCTCAAGGTTGGTCAGCTTGCTGGAGAGGCTGTCCATTAGGCCGTCGGAAATCGCGGTGTTGGCCGGATCATTCCCAACGTTCTCAAAAGGCAAAACAGCGATGTGCTCCTCATGACGTCCGAACCATTCCGACAGCCGGTCGCGTACGGGCGGCAAGAATGAGAGCACCGCCAGTACCACCGCGGCCACGCTTGCACCGATTGCCCAGCGCGTCCACTTCGAAGCAGGAGCGACAGGCGTTCCCCACACCGGACGCGAAGCCTGTTCTATCTGCTTCCTGAGGTCAGCCGCACTTAAAGTTGAGGGGCGGGCGACGGGCCGGGTGATTGGTCGCGTGATCGGGCGGGGCGATGACCCGCTCGCGGTTTGCGGCGGCGCCGGTTCGAGATGCACGCGGACTTCTTTCAGGTCGTCCTCCATCTCGCGACAGCTCTGGTAGCGTGTCTCGGGTTCTTTCGACAGTGCGCGGTAAATCACGCGCAGCAGATCGAGCGGGAGTTCGTCCATGGGCAGAGGCGGCTCGTTGAGAATCGCGTAGATGGTCGCGACCGGGGTCTCCCGCTGAAACGGATTCTTGCCCGTGACCATTTCCGCCAGCACAATACCAAGCGACCAGATGTCGGTGCGCTGATCCACGAACTTGCCGACGGTCTGTTCCGGCGACATGTAGCCGATCGTTCCTGCGGTGCTGATGCTCTGTGTGCTGCCGGTGGATGACGCCAGCCGCGCCAGTCCGAAGTCAACAATCTTCGCGACACCGCTCTGGGGCAGAATGACGTTCGATGGCTTAACGTCGCGATGCACCACCGTGCCCGCGTGCGCGGCGGCGAGGCCTTCCGCCATCTGGATGGCAATGTCGACCGCCTCGGCCAGGGCGAGAGGCGCGCGGCGGATCTTATTGGAAAGCGCTTCCCCGGCGTAATACGCCATCACGATAAAGGAGCGTTGGCCGGCCTCTTCCATTCCGTGAATCACACCGATGTTGGGATGGTCGAGCGAAGAGGCAAAGCGTGCTTCCCGTAAGAAACGCTCTTTCTCCTCGCTGCTGGAAATGAGGTGCTCAGGAAGGAATTTCAGCGCGACGGTTCGTTCCAGCTTTACATCGAGCGCGCGATAAACGACGCCCATACCCCCGGCTCCGGCCAGGCCGAGGATCTTGTATTTGCCAACGACATCTCCCGCGGACATAGTGGCGGTCGAGTCAGACACCGAGCGTCCCCCAATGGGGAGTTACCCCAACGCGCAGCGATTTTGGGCACCGTGAAGGCAATGGAACGGCGCCTCGCCTCGATGATACGCTACTGTATTTTTCCCGGGCAAGAAAGTGGCCGCGAGGTGGACTAGTTCGTACGAATAGAGATAATCAGCGAACTCCGCACCCGCATAGGTTTTATTTCGCTGGCGAAGTACCCGGCGGGGCAACCGTCGTTGCCGGCTTCGGTTTCGTCACTTTCTTTTTCGCGGGCTTTTTTGCAGGCTCGGTGTCATCCACTATAATTTTTTTCGGCGGCGGAGGCGGCGCAGCGGTGAGCGTCTTGACTTGTGTCCGCAGCCGTGTCAGCTCATCCTCCTTACTGGCAGCCAGTTTTTGCATACGCTCGGCAAAAGCGCGGCGCGCGGTCTTGAGTCCGTTCAGGTCGTTGTCCAGGTTCTGAAACTCGTCTTTCGATCCGAAGGCTCCCGCCGATTCCGCTACCGATCCGAAAACGTCATAGAGCGCGTCGAGGTTGCGGTAGAGCTTGAAACTCGCTCCCAGATCTTCGGGCGAGTTGTTCAGTTGCGCGATCGTCTCCGGCAGCGAAGACTGCAGGTTGCGCTGGATGGAATCCACGTCGGCTAGGGTTTGTTTCTTGGTCCCGCCGTCGGTCTTCCATTTTTCTATGCGGGTATTTTTCAGATCGGATTGAATGTTCTGCGCCGTCTGCTGCAATTGCGTAAGGATACCGTTGAGTTCGCTGACCGACGCATACGCCACGGGCGGCTGCGTCCCGGATGGCGCGGCCGTTGTGTTTTGCGCGCTCGCGAGCGCGGACAAGAGCACCGCGACGAGACAGAGACGCTTTCGAACGACGACATATTGGGGGATCAACATGGGGCTCCAGATGTGTCTTTCTAGTTTGCCAACCATATCCTATTTGAGACAGACCACCCGAGTCGAGTTTGACGCAACGGCCAAGCTAAGCGAGAATTGAACAGTAGCAATTGCCCCTCGCAATACGTTGGGCCTGTGGCGCAGCTGGGAGCGCGCTTCCATGGCATGGAAGAGGTCGTCGG
>VFSW01013354.1_pt1 | contig 11423 bp, 6 predicted proteins | sample 5358111 | NCBI WGS metagenome assembly VFSW01 (sample SAMN11554181, study PRJNA540505) | mine drainage metagenome | isolation source: sediment from site ElyBrook_90M | place: USA: Ely Copper Mine, Vershire, VT | collected 2017 | reverse complement strand
CTTTCTTTTTCGCGGCGGGTTTGGAGCCTCCGCCTCCGCCGGCGGGAGCTGGAGGTTTCGGTGCGGCGGGTTTGGGAGCAGGAGGCGCGGGCGTGGCTACCGGCGCCGGGGCATGTGCATCCGGTTCGGGCAGGCCAGCTTCTTCTTCCTCTTCCTCTTCGAAATCTTCTTCCAGCGACTCGCTGTAAGCGCCGCTGTCGCTGAATTCATCTTCTTCGTCACGCCCGTAGAGCGTGGGGTCGTAGAACGTCATGGATCCTCCTGAAATTTTGGCGGCCCGGTGCGGGAATGAGCGCCCGGGCTGCGGGCACGAGAGAATTTAAAAGACCACCGGAACTTCTTCTGGAACGGCGCGAATTATAGCACGACGTTTAGTGCAGGCTGCAAGAACCGCCAACCCAGACCGCTGGTAATCGTGTTATCACAGCCGATAGGGGAAAGGGAAGAAAAAAGGAAAGGAGAACGGGCGTCAGGCGTCAGACTTGTATTTATAGAACCGCCCTTGTCTTGTCGCGCCATTATCCTGGCCCAAAAAAGCGGCGGACGCCCCGCAGAGGCGTCCGCTTGTCAGTGAACGGGGCTTTAGGGGCTTTTTAGAATTTAACCGCCGGAAGCACGCCCGTTCCTTCCACGCGGACGGCATCCAGGGCCTGAGGATTGATACCCAAGGCTTTAAGAATCGTAGGTGCCACCTGCGCAGTGCCTACTGCGGCCCTCACCGTCCCGGCTTTGAAGCTGGGATTGGACAGCAGCAGAACCACATTGGTGTCGTCATGCGCGAACCCGCCGTGCTCCGCCTGTTTCGCGTGGCTACCGGAGTACGTAACACCGACATTTGGGGTCACGATGATGTCCGGCGTGCGGGGATCGAAAGTTGGGTCGTTGTAGTTGAGGAAAAGCGACGGGCCGTAGAAGAGCTGCCCGAGCCCGATTCCGGTGGTCGTGGAAGGGTTGGCTTCGAGGATGGCGACGGCGGCATCCGTATCGAAGGAACTCGACAGCCAAACCAGCGAGACGTCATCTTCCGTCGGCCCAATGCCGGTGGGGTTGTTGGTGGATTCAGAATATGGAATAAAGCCTGCATTGGAGAGCAGGGTGACGGGCGAAGTCCCGTTGATGGTTTGACCGACGTACCGGCTGGGATCGATGGGCGACTGGCCGTGCTTGGCGGTGATCACGATCAGAGTAGAATCATAGAGCTCCTGTTTCTTCAGTTCGTTGACAAATGCGGCAATCGAGGCGTCGACGAACTGGAACTCGTTCAGCAGCGCCGCGCTGGGCGTGCCGGCAGCATCCAGATATCCGCCGGTCGTGCTGTTGCTCGCCTCGATAAGCTTCTGGCCTACGCTCAGGGCCTGGAAGTTCATGCCGAAGATGTTCGGTACTTTGGTGGTCGCGGTGCCGAGGTGGTTCTTCCCGTCGATCCAGTTGAGGACCGCGTCAACCTTCAAGGTGTCGTAGCACTGAATGTTCTCGAAGCTGTTGGTCCAAGCCGTCAGGTCTGAGCCTTTATCACGGACCGTGGCGCAGGATATGCCAGTGGGCGTTGTGACACCCGGGAGAGCGACTACGTTGGAGTTGATTTCAGGAGCGTAGAAGTCGTCGAGCGCACTGGGTCCGAGGCCGGAAGCGACGGAAGAGTAGGCAGGGTGCTTGTCAGACCATGCCGCGTATCCGCCGGCGGCGTGAATCACACTGAAAATGCTATTGGCGCGGACCCATTGCCACGGGTAAACGGGCGCGCAGCCTCGACTGGGGTCGCGAATCAGTCTCTTGGGATCGATGGAGGCGATGCCGCCGTCCGTCAGCGACGCGCCCGGTGCGCCACCGTTCACCTTGTGCTGGTCGATGTCGATACCTTCTTCATACTCGCTTGTGGTACCCGTCGGCGCCGCATACGGGGTGCAGGGGCCACCTGCAACGCCGTTGCCGGTGGTTATCGTGGGCGCGTCGAAATTCCTGGCGTAAGCAACGTCGTAATAGACGCCGGTCAGGGCCGGGCTTCCTCCCGTGACAATCGCGGTGAGGCCGGGGAACGAGTCCGAGGGTTTTGAGGTGCTGGCGGCGACGTAGTTGATGCCAGTAGCGCCTAGAGCAGCAATCGCCGGGCAAAAGGGCTGGCCGCCGTTGGCGGTGGCGATGCCGTTGGCACAGTTCAAGAAATCAACCGCGTGCATGCCGTCAATGCTGATGAGTAGAACATGTTGGATAGGTCCGGTGCCCTGTGCGAAAGCCATCGAAGCCAGAAGCAGGCCGAGAATGGGCGCGCCGACACGTAGTCTGCGAGTGAAGTTCATGGGGATTCCCTCCTGAGGATTGAAAAATCCTAGGAGCAAACAACTATCGGAGCCAGTTGAACCCCAGATGACAGGACTGTTACGCGCAGATGAAAAGAGTGTAAGAAATCTTTCAGCTTGGGGCGCGTTCAGAACCACGCAGAGACAGCCGCCTCGGCTGCCTGCCCTGAGCGAGCCGAAGGGTCCAAGCCAGAGCGAAGCTCGGCGCCCCAGTCCAACTGTTTCAGGTTTCAGGTCCGAGGTCCGGTCCTACCGCGCGTGCTGCACGATCAGGATCATACCCGGGCGCAGGATGGCGATGCCGTGGTTGTCGCGCTTGAGGGCAGCAACCGTGGTCTTGTAATAGCTCGCGATCGAGTAGAGGGTTTCGCCGGTTTTGACCTTGTGGCGAATCATCGGGGAGTTGGCGGTTGCGATTTTCTCGATCTGGGCAGACTTGGTCGCGGGAGGCTTGGCGGCCACGGTCTCCGTCTTCGGTGCACTCACCGGGCGCTTCGACCTGGTGGTCCGAGCGGATGCGACTTCGTTGCCATGCGCCGTCGGCGTAATGGGCAGATGCAGGGCCAGGATTCGGCGTCCGCTAAGGCTGTTGCCGCGCAGGCCGTTCCAGCGGCGGAGCATCTGCGGCGAAACGCCGAAATTCTCGGCCACTCTTTCGACGGTATCGCCGGGGCGCACGTGGTAGCGTGTGATGCGCCGCGCGTAAGTGGCTGTATCTGAAAGCGGATGCTTTCCCGGCGCGACCGGGATCACCAGCTTGTCGTCGGCTTCGAGTTCGACTGGGGCGTCGAGGTGGTTGGTATCGGCAATGGACTTGGCCGTGACGTGGTAAGTGTGCGCCAGCGACGCCAGCGTGTCGCCAGAATGTACGGTGTAATAACGCCACCACAGCCGCATGCCGGCGGGAATCTTCGCAATGGCCGTCTCGTACTGATCTTTGGTCCCGGCGGGCAGGTGCAGTTCAAACTTTCCTTCGCGCGGTGTGGTCAGGCGCAGCAGGCTGGGATTCAGATCCTGCAAGTCCTCAACCGTTGCGCCGGTGCATTCCGCGACCAGGCGCAGGTCCACGGGATAGTTGAGCGTCACTGTGTCGTAGTCGGAAGGATGCTCCATCGCGACTTCGTCCAGGCCGTACTGCGACGGATTCTTGGCCATGATGGTCACGGCCAGGATGATTGGAACGTAGTTGCGTGTCTCTTTGGGCAGAACGTTGCGCCGGTAAAGCTCCCAGAAATCGGCAAAGCCGGTACGCTTCACCGCGGATTGCACCGTGCCCGGCCCGGAGTTGTACGCGGCCATGGCTAAGTACCAGTCGCCGAACTCGTTATAGAGATCTTTCAGGTGGTGTGCGGCGGCGCGCGTGGACTTCTCCGGATCCTGGCGGTCGTCGACCCACATGTTGTGCGAGAGGCCGTAGCCGCGAGCGCGGCTGCCCATGAACTGCCAGATGCCGCGCGCCCCTACCCGCGAAACCGCCAGCGGATGGAAACCGGATTCGGCTTGCGCCAGATAGATCAGATCCTGCGGGACGCCTTCCTCTTTGAGGATGGAGACCATCATGTCGTGATAGCGGCCGGAGCGGGCGAAGGCGCGCTCGAAGCTGCCGCGTCCACGATTGGAGAAATACGTGATGTAGCCGGCGACCTGATCGGTCATCATCAGCGGCAGGTCGGAGCGCGTGAGCTTCATCTCGGCCTGCGCTTTGGCTTTCACGCCAGCGTCGGCGGCCGGAGTGATGCCGTTGGTCTCGTCGATGGGCGCAGGCTCGGATTTCTGCTGCTCTTCTGGATTGCTGCCGGCGTCGCCCAATGGATTGCTTCCTAAATCGTCTTCCGGTTTTCCGCCAAGGCCGTCCAGTCCGAGCTGATCGACTCCCGCCACCACGCGGTCAAATTCCTTCTGCAAGCGATCGTCGGAGCGGACATCCAGATTGCTGCCCAGCAGGGCGTTGAATGCGTTATCGAAATTCTTTTTGGCGGCGTCCGTGTTTCCCGCCTTGTAGTTCACCACTCCGGCCTGGTATTCCTTTTCGACCCGCGCGACCAGATCGCCGACCGGGTCGGAAGAATCCTGAGCAGTAGAGGCAGCGGGTGTAGCGTCAGGCTTTTGGGCCTTGGCTGGCTGCGACTGGGCTGACTTGGACTGGTCTGACTTGGATTGCGCTGGCTTGGCTTGCGCCTGAGCCGCGGCGGGAGTTGAACTAGCTGGCGCAGAGGCTGCGCCAACTTTGCTCAACGAAGGCGCCGTCCCAGGAGGAAGAAGCGACACTGGCTTCTGCGCGCTCTGGCACGCAGATCCTGTCAAAAACAGACAGGCCAGCCCTGCAGTCCATGCATAGGATTTTGCAAGTCGCATATTCTTCTATAAGATGCGTGATTCTCCCTGGGTGTTGGCGCGTACCGCTCTAGCCAAAATCCTACCCGCCCTTCGGACCTGGGTCAACGCCGAAAAGGCATCCCAGCAGGTTACTTTCGGCACCTGGCCCGGAAGATTACCGTGAAGCCGGCATCGGATTCCGGACCTTGGACTTCAGACCTAAGCCTGATCTGCGCCGCGCTTCGCGCTGGCTTGGACAGCCGAGGCGGCTGTCTCTACGTGGATCTGACATGGATCTGATGTAAAAGCCCAAGGTCCCACGCCCGCCCCTTCACACCCGCCAATAATCCGGACGCCAGTTCTGGATCGCCTTCTTGATGTCGTCCCGCGACAGTTTCTCCTTCAGCGCGCGCTCCACCAGTTTGGGAATCTCGGCGTCGGAGGCGAAGCGCAGCCCGATCAACTGTCCTTCGGTCAACTCAGGAATGCGCGAGCGCAGTGGCTCGGACAGAAGCTGAGTCAAACGCAGGCGCTCTTCCAGGCGGATTACCCGGTCCTGCACCCTCAGGGCATAGACACGCTCTTTGAAAGCAAGCACCAGCAGAGCCATCGCCAGCAGAATCAGCAGGAGGGCGTGGAAATGTTCGTGAAAGTCGCCGTGGGTGATATGCGCGAAGAAATGAACCAGTGCCAACACCAGCCCCAGGATGAACACGGGACCCGCGAAGAAATGAAACAGGGGATCAAATCGGGCGTGATTGGCAAAGGTCTGGGGAACTTTTTCGGCCATGACGAGGGCTCCTTGACGAAGACGTGCCAGTGTAGCAGAGGCCAAGTCATTGCGGAGTCTGATTCCAGATTCCGAATGCTGCACCCCAAATGACAAAACCGGAGGTCCATTGAATTTCACCCTTACCTCCGTGCCCGACTCACGCATGCCCATGTAGAGGCAGCCGCCTTGGCTGTCCAAGCTCGGGCGGGCGAAGCACAGCGCCCCAATCCAAGGGTGGAAGTTTCGGCAAGCACGCCACCGAGCCACCACCAATCCGCAGGATCAACCCGAACCCATCCCGAGTCCCGTATAATTTTCCGCGGCGCACATACGCTGAAGGAATTCAAAATGAAAGCCATTCAAGTAAAGCAAGTGGGCGGTCCGGAAGCCATGGAACTGGTGGACTTGCCGGTTCCGCAACCGAAGAGCCACGAGGCGCTGGTGAAGATCGCCGCCGTGGGTGTCAATTTTATCGACGTCTATATCCGCGAGGGCCGCTACCACGCACCCGTGCCGTTCGTCGTGGGGCAAGAAGGCGCAGGCGTGGTCACCGCGGTTGGCGCCGACGTGAAAACAGCCAAAGTCGGCAGCCGTGTGGCCTGGAGCGGCGTTCTCGGTTCTTATGCCGAATATGTCGCCGCGCCGGCGGCCGCGCTGGTGCCGATCCCGGAAGACGTGGGCGACCGCGATGCGGCTGCAGCCATGCTCCAGGGCATGACCGCGCACTATCTGTGTTACGACACTTTCCCGCTGAAACACGGGCAGACCGCGCTGGTCCACGCCGGCGCGGGTGGCGTAGGACTGCTGCTGGTGCAGATGGCGCACCATCTCGGGGCTCGCGTGATTGCAACCGTCTCCACCGACGCCAAAGCCAAGCTGGCGCGCGAGGCCGGCGCCGATGAAGTCATCCTCTACACCCACGCCGACTTCGAAGCCGAAACCAAACGCCTCACCGCCGGCAAAGGCGTGGATGTGGTCTATGACGGCGTGGGCAAAGCGACCTTCGAAAAAAGCATGAACGTGCTGCGCCCGCGCGGCATGCTGGTGCTTTATGGCGCGTCGAGCGGTCCGGTTCCTCCCGTGGATCCCATCACGCTCTCGCAGAAAGGTTCGCTCTACATGGCCCGCACCAACCTGGCCCACTTCACCGCCACGCGCGAAGAATTGCTGGCGCGATCGGGCGCCGTGTTCAACATGATTTCCAGCGGCAGCCTCAAACTGCGCATCGCGCATACCTACCCGCTGGCCGAGGCGCAGCAAGCGCATCGCGATTTGGAAGGCCGGAAGACCACGGGGAAGTTGCTGCTGATACCGTAGCCGTGGCCTAGCCGCGTCGCTGCGCTCCGCGGGACAGCCGAGGCGGCTGTCTCTACGTGAGCCGTTGCGGTCACCGCTTGCGGCTATAGCCCCGCGCATATTCCGGCACTTCCTGCCCGGGTAGCAGCCGGCCGTCGTCAATCGGCGTTCCCGCGACCATCTCCAGCGGCACCACCCCCGCCCATGTGGGAAACGCGTAGTCTTCTTCGTCGTCAATCGGCGGGCCGACGCGCACTTTGGCGGAGAACTCTTCGATCGGGAGGCGCAGCACCGACGTCGCCTTCAGTTCGCGTTCGTTGGGCTGGCGCGAGTCGTCCCAGCGGCCGGGAAGAATGTGTTGCGAGAGCGCGAACAAGGCCTCGATCTTCTCTTTCGGATCGTCCACCAGCGTGGCCTTCCCCAGGATCACGACCGAGCGGTAATTCATCGAGTGATTGAACACCGAGCGCGCGAGCACCAGCCCGTCGAGCAGGGTCACGGTCACGCAGACCGCAACGCCCTCTTTCATCTGGCGCAGCATGCGGCTCGCCGCCGAGCCGTGAATATACAGGTTGCTTCCCACTCGGCCATACGAAGTTGGAATCACGAAGGGCTGGCCGTCCGCCACGAAGCCCACGTGGCACAGAAACGCTTCATCGAGAATGCGGTACGCGGCCTCGCGATCATAAATACCGCGCTCCGCTTCGCGGACGACACGAGTCCGCGGCGTCGGCCCATAAGGTTGGGACATGTTTTGGGACATCGGGGAAACAACTCCGGCAAGCGCCAAGGATGGATGAAAGAAAAGTGTAACACCGGAAGTCAGAGGCGAACCTCGGACCCCGGACCTAAGTGCCGACCTTTGGACGTCAGACTTCAGCCCTCAGACTTCAAACCCAGCCCGATCGAAACCGAGCCAAGCAGACCGACTCAGAGACCGCCGCCGCGGCTGTCCAAGCCGGGGCGAAGCCCGGCGCCCCCATCCCAAAAGTCAGAGGTCCAAGGTCCAAGGTCCGAGGTCCGAACCCCACACTTAAGACGTCCGGTACGTGCTGTCCCGATACACCCAGCTGAACAGCACCGCAACGATCCCCAGCACAATCGGCGTAAAGATGCTGGCCTCCGGGCCCACGCTGCCTCCTGTGAGCCAACTCGGCCCGTTGAAGGCGCAGTTGAACAAGTTGTGATAGGGCGGGATGCCGCTATCCGGAACGCCGTAGAAAAACGTCTGGCCCCAGTCCCATCCCGCGTGAAAGCCGACCGCCCACCAGAGATTGCCGGTGCGCCGCAGGAATAAACAGAAGAGCAATCCGAAAAGCACTACCGAGAGCAGGCCGAACTTGGTCTCTCCCGGATTTCCCGCGTGCGCCAGCCCGAACAAGGCCGAGAGCAAGATTGCCGTGGGCCAGAAACCTATTCCGCTGGTGAGCGTGAACTGCAGATATCCGCGGAAAGCGAATTCCTCCGCCAGACCGACAATCACGAAAGTGGCGCTCCAGGCGGCGGTCGCAGCCACCAGCGTGCTTCCGTGAGTGGCGATCCCGGTCAGGTGGAACCCCTGCAGCGCGAAGATTCCCAGCAGGCCGCCGCTGATGGCCAGAAAGCCCGCGCCCGTGCCGACCCAGAAATCTTTGCGGAAAGCAAACCTCGCCGGCAGGCCATATTGTCCGTATTTGCGGCGCTCGATCCACGCCATGATCAGCGCGGCCAGAGAGGTAAAGACGAAGATCGCCCCCTCAGAGATGCCCAGCCCCAGGGGCGTGAGCCCGGACACGCCAAAGCCAACACTGGGGCCCCCGGCCTTGCCGCTCAGGCGAGCCATGATCGCAAAAGGAAGGGAGACAAAGAAAACCAGCGCGGCCAGAACGAGGAAGAAAATCAGCACCCGCCAGCCTGCGCGGATGCCGTTAGGCCCACGAAAAAAATTGTTGCGAGGGGAAGGTTGCGGAGTGCTCGTCTCCGCCGGAAGAACGACGCCTGGTTCAGACATGTTTGTTAGTCTACCGAAAAACAAAGGTCAGCCCGTCCAGCCGTATCCGATCCAACGTGATCCGCGTAGAGACAGCCGCCTCGGCTGTCCAAGCCCGGGCAAAGCCCGGTATCCCCGTCGCGGATTGTGCCGGGTTCCACAGTCCGCGGAATCGTCTGTCCCACGCCGAAGCCCGAAGCCCGGCGCACGCTCCTACCAGTTAATCTTCATCGCAAACTGGAACTGCCGCGGATCATACGCAGAAGTCGCCTGACCCGCATTGGTGAACAGCGGGCTCACCGCGGCCACGTTGTACTTGTTCGCGATGTTGAACATGTCGGCGATCAGCTCCAGGTTGTAGCGTTCGCCGAAATAAATGCGCCGGGCCACGCGCAGATCGTTGAACACGTTCCAGGGTGAAATTCCGGCGTTGCGGCTCAGATTGCCGTCGAGCGAAAGCAGCGTTCCGTTGAAGTCGGCGCCACACGGCTCCTGGAACGTTCCGCTCGGCGAGTACTTTGACGCTACCGGCAGATATCCCAGCGCGGTGCATGCGGGGTTTACGAAAGTATTGGGCCGCCCCGTAAGGGAAGACAGCTGCAGGTTGTCGCCGCTGCCGGTGATGATGTTAAAAGGCCGTCCCGAAGCCACTTCGATCAGCGGCGCGAACGTCCAGTCGCTGAGGAATTTGTTGCGCAACTTGCCGCTCTGGTAAACGCCGCTGAACACGAAGCGGTGCCGCTGATCAAAAAGTGAAGTCGAACGATCCACGCCGGGGTAGAAGCTATCCTGCGGAGTCAATGTCGATTGCAGGTCGGTCGAGTCGTCAATGGCGTGCGACCAGGTGTACGACGCCAGGAACTCATAGTGACGGTTGAAGCGTTTGCGCAGATTGGCGCTGAAGCCGTGGTAGATCGAACTGCCGTTGGAATAGTTGGCGTCCATGTCGCCGAAGGGAATGCAGTTGGCCAGGCCCGCAGATGGATTGCAGCCCCCGTTGAGCCCTTCGCTCGCTATAACCTGGTTCGCCAGGCCAACGCAAGCCGCGCCACCCGTGCCCAGATACGCTTCCGCCACGGACGGGTTCAGTCCGCCCGGACGGAAAAAATTGGTCAGCGCGGCCGGGAGATACGGCCCTGCCGGACCCACTCCGCAGCCACTCACCAGGAACGGGCTATCAGTCGGCAGATTCACATGGGCCGCGACGGCCGCCTTCAGATTGTTAAGCATCAGATCGCCGCGAATCGGGTTGGCGTTGATGGGACGATTCAAGTGGCGTCCGCCGTTGAAGTTGTAGGCGAGATTGAGGGCGAAGCCGCCGCCCAAATCCCGCTCCACGCTGAAGTTCGCCTGCTGCGCGTACGCGTAGACGAAATTCTTGGCCTGGGGATAGCCGAAGGGCTGAAACGCCAGCGGGAAACCGGCAGTGACGTAGCTCTGATTCAAGAACAAAGAATTCGGAAAGTTTAGAGCCTGGAACTGTTGTTGGTTCGGTAGATAGCCGAGAGCGGGTATCAGTGCGGATGGTCCCGGCGCGCACGCGGCCGTGTTGACCAATCCCTGGAAAATCGGAATCCCGTTGAGGTTGGCAGGATTCCCCGGTCCCGCGGTGCAAGCTTCCGTTCCCGGAAAAGCTAACTGGCCGCTCGACGAGCCGTCCGATGCATCGCCCAGAAAGTACAGGCCGAGCAGCGGGTGGTCGTAAAACATTCCGTAGGATGCGCGCACCACGGTCTTGCCGTCGCCGTGAGGATCCCAGGCCAGGCCGAGACGCGGCTGGATATTGTTTTTATCGGTCTGAATCCCTTTCTGCAATCCCAGAAAGTTATAGCCGGCCTGCGCCAGCGCCGTAGGCGGCTTGAACGTGGGCGGAATCTCTACGTCGTACCGCACCCCAAGGTTGAGAGTCACATTCTGGCGGACTCGCCACGAATCCTGCCAGAAGGCTCCGATCGGAATATTGCGGAACGAATCGCTGGGGCTGCCGAGGCCCTGGATGAAGTCCTGCGGAACCCCCGCGCCGTAAGCCTGCACCGGCGAAAGCCCGGGAAAGAACGAGGGGGCGCCGATATTCGCGGCGCTGAGCGGGCCGAAGTCATATACGCCGCCGTAATTCACAGTGAAGATGGCAGTGAGGGGAAGATAGTTGAAATCCCCGCCGAACTTCGTGTCATGCCGGCCAATGCTCCAGGAAAAGTTATCCGTAATCTGATAGCGCTGTTCCACCCGCTGAATGTAGGAATAAGGCTCGCGGCCGAAATAGGCGTAGCCGGGAATGTTCACCGCCGGGTCGGACCCTCCGGGAATTGCCGTGTTGTAAAAATACGACAACCCGCGCCGCGCATACTGGAAGCGGAATTCGTTCACTTTGTTGCTACCGAGCGTCCAGCTATCCTCCAGCACGCCGGTCACATCGCGATAAGTCTGCTGCGAGGTGCGGGAATATGCGTTCTGGCCAAAAGGCTGATCCTGTCCGCCTACTTCGATGCCGGTAATCGTGCTGGGGCTGACGTTGGCGCGCAGCATCAAGCGGTTGTTGTTATTGAAGTTGTGGTCGATGCGCAGCGAGTACAGGCTGGTGCCCTCAAATACCGGGAAGTTGCCGATCTGCGAATTCAATGTCTGATAGGAAGCGGGAACCGGACCCAGACAAGCCCCCGGCTGGCACGTCGTCGGGAAGCCCGCGAAATTCGTTGTAGCGCCGGCAGTTAGAACCCCCACCATTTGCGCAGGCCCCGCTCCCAGGATGGCCTGTCCGGAAGACGCGCCCACG
>VFSW01013353.1_pt1 | contig 11423 bp, 12 predicted proteins | sample 5358111 | NCBI WGS metagenome assembly VFSW01 (sample SAMN11554181, study PRJNA540505) | mine drainage metagenome | isolation source: sediment from site ElyBrook_90M | place: USA: Ely Copper Mine, Vershire, VT | collected 2017 | reverse complement strand
GTATACCCCCAACCACACCCCCCCGGCTACCACGCGCGAACCAACGAGGTGATCGCGGCACGGCGCGGCACGGTTGAGCCCCCGGCAACCGCCGGGGCCTCAACTTGCACTGTGCTAAACTCCCGCCGCTGCCGCGATTGCGGCGCGCCCGTGCGCCCGGCTTCCACCGGGCGGCGGAGACCACACGCAGCGACACCGCGTCGGAGCGGTGCCGGCGCCAAAGGCGAGCCCTGAGGCCCGGTTCCGGCACGAGCGCTGCGGAGGATACAACCGCAGGAGGTTCTTTCATGCCGTCCGCGTCGATGCGACAGCTCCTGGAGGCCGGCGTCCACTTCGGCCACCAGACCCGGCGCTGGAATCCCAAGATGAAGCCCTTCATCTTTGCCGAGCGCAACGGGATCCACATCATCGACCTCGCCCAGACCGTCAAGCGGCTCGACCTTGCCCTCGAGGCCGCGCGTGAGACCGTCGCTCGTGGCGAGTCCGTGCTCTTCATCGGCACCAAGAAGCAGGCCCAGGAGCCCGTCGCCGCGGAGGCGACCCGGGCCGGCCAGCCGTACGTCAACAAGCGCTGGCTCGGCGGCATGCTGACGAACTTCGTCACGATCAAGAAGCGCATCGCCCTGCTCGACCAGCTCGAGGCCCGCCAGGCTTCCGGCGACTTCGAGAGACTGACCAAGAAGGAGACCGCTCAGCTCGTCGAGGAGATGGAGCATCTGCGCGGCGCCTTCGGCGGCATCCGCAAGATGAAGCGCCTGCCCGGCATGGTCTTCATCGTCGACCCGCACCGCGAGCGCATCGCCGTCACGGAAGCCCGCAAGCTCGAGCTGCCGATCATCGGCACCGGCGATACCAACGTCGATCCGGACGAGCTCGACTACATCATCCCGGCCAACGACGACGCGATCCGCGCCATTCGGCTGCTCTGCCAGCTCGTCGCGGACGCCTGCATCGAAGGCCAGCGCGAGCGCGGCGCCCGAACCGCCGAGCCCGAATCGGTCGAAGTCGCGGCCGAAACGGTCGGCGAGGAGGCCGCCTCCGACGAGCTGGTCGCGGCCCTCGCGGGCGGCGCCGCTCTTACGTTCGAGCCGGATGCCGAGGAGGAGATGCTTCTTCCCGGTGCCAGGATCGTGCCGGTGCATCAGCCCGAGCCCGAGGCCGACGAATCTCCTCGCAGCCACTGAGACACGCTGGCCCGCCGGGGGCGCGGCGAGTCGATCGCCGGCCCGCGGCCTCGGCCATTTCGAACCGATACGAGCCGGGCACACGGAATCAGGGGTCCGGCCAGACCACAGGAGATACCAGAACAGATGGCGACCATCACTGCGGAGACCGTCAAAGCGCTCCGCGAGCAGAGCGGGGCGGGCGTCATGGAGTGCAAGCGAGCCCTCGAGGAGGCCGGCGGCGACCTCGAGAAGGCCGTGGCGCTTCTCAAGGAGCGCGGCCAGGCGGCCGCGGCAAAGCGGGCGGATCGCGAAGCTCGCGACGGCCTGATCTCGAGCTACATCCACCCCGGGAGCCGCATCGGCGTGCTCATCGAGGTCAACTGCGAGACCGACTTCGTCGCTCGAACCGACGAGTTCCAGAAGCTGGTCCGATCGCTCGCGGTCCAGGTTGCCGGGCTTCGACCCGTCTACACGACGGTCGAGGCGATCCCGGCGGACGTGCTCGAGGCCAAGCGCGCGGAGCTGCTGGCGTCCGATACGGTCGCTGCCAAGCCGGAAGCGGTGCGAGCCCAGATCGTCGAGGGCCAACTCAAGAAGTGGTTCAGCGAGGTCGTGTTGACCGAGCAGCCCTTCCGCGACGAAGATCGGACCGTCGGCGCTCTGATCACTGAAGCCATCGCCAAGACAGGCGAGAATATCCGGGTGCGACGCTTCGTCCGCTTCGAACTGGGGGAGTAATCGTGAGCGAGGCTACCTCGGCGAATGACGACTCCGGCTCAGGCAAACCCGAGCCGGCCGCGGAAGGATCGAATCGTCCGGTCTACAACCGGATCCTGCTGAAGCTGTCCGGGGAGGCTCTCCTCGGCAGTCGCCAGTACGGCGTCGATCCCAACTTCTGCGCCTTCATCGCCGCCCAGGTAGCCAAGGTCCACCGCTCCGGCATCCAGATCGGGATCGTGGTCGGTGGCGGGAACATCTTTCGCGGGCTGGCCGCTGCCGCTCGCGGGATGGATCGCGCCACCGGCGACTACATCGGCATGCTGGCAACCGTCATGAACGCCCTGGCCCTCCAGGACGCTCTCGAGAAAGCCGGCGTCCAGACCCGGGTCATGAGCGCCATCGCCATGAACGAAGTCGCGGAGCCGTACATCCGGCGCCGGGCCGTCCGCCACCTGGAGAAGGGCCGGGTCATCATCCTGGCCGCCGGAACCGGTAACCCGTACTTCACCACGGACACGGCCGCGGCCCTGCGAGCGGTGGAGATCGGGGCGCAGGTCATCCTCAAAGCCACCAAGGTGGACGGCGTCTACGACGCCGACCCGGTCCAGAACCCCGAAGCCAAACGCTACGAACGGCTGACTTACTCGCAGGTCCTGGCCCAGCGACTCAAGGTCCTCGACGCGACCGCGGTTTCGCTGTGCATGGACAACGACATGCCGATCGTCGTCTTCGATCTGAACGAGCCTGAGAACATCACGCGTGTCGCCGCCGGCGAACCCGTCGGCACCCTGATAACCGGAGGCAGCCCCGCATGAGCAGCGAGACGTTGTCGGCCATCGAACACAAGATGGTTCGGGCTGTGGAGGTGCTCGAACGCGACCTGCAAGGCGTACGAACGGGTCGCGCGTCGACTTCGATCGTCGATCGGATCCTGGTCGAGTACTACGGCACGCCGACCTCCCTCAAGGAGATTGCCGGAGTCAGCGTCCCGGAAGCTCACCAGATCGTGATCCAGCCCTGGGACCGGACCGCTCTGACCGCCATCGAGAAGGCGATCATCAAGAGCGACATCGGACTCGTTCCCAACGTCGACGGTTCCGTGGTGCGGCTCAACATCCCGCCGCTCACCGAAGAGCGTCGCAAGGACCTCGTCAGGCAGGTCCACAAGCGCATGGAAGAAGCGCGCGTGGAGATCCGCGGCCTGCGCCGTGAGGCGGCGGAGCAGCTCAAGAAGGACGAGCACGACGGCAAGCTCGGCGCCGACGAAGGTCGCCGCGAGCTCGAGCAGCTCCAGAAGGTCACGGACAAGCACATCGCCGACGTGGACCACGTGGGCGCCGTGAAGGAGCAGGAGATCCTGGAGGTCTAGTGGACCAGAGGATCTCGCGCCCGACGGACGCTCCGGCGCTGGTGCACCGGGGCGCACGCGGGCTCGATGACCAGACACCCGCCGCCGTCGCGCCGGACGCCGCCCCAACGGAGCCGTTCGTCGTCCCGGCGGAGGAGCTGCCCCGCCACGTGGCAATCATCATGGATGGCAATCGACGCTGGGCGAAGGCGCGCGGCCAGTCCGAGATGGATGGCCACTCCGCGGGCGTGGAGAACATCAGGGCAATCATTCGCCACTCGGTCCGGCGGGGCATCGCCGTCCTCTCGCTCTATGCGTTCAGTCGCGAGAACTGGGCCCGCTCCGACGACGAGGTGGCCGGCCTCTTCTTCCTGCTCGAGAAGGTCATCCGCAATGAGACCGCCGAGCTCAAGGAGCAGGGGGCACAGGTCCGGCTCCTGGGTCGGATGGACGAGCTGCCCGAAGGCGCCCGCGAATCCATCTCTCGCGCCGTCGCCGAGACCGCGGGCGGCCGGCGCCTCCAGCTCAACGTCGCCTTCAACTACTCCGGCCGCACGGAGCTGGTGGATGCCGCGCGCAGGCTCGTCTGCGAGCAGTCGCAGCCGGAGGCGATCGATGAGGCGGCGCTGGCCGCCTCGCTCTATACCGCGGGCCTGCCCGACCCGGACATGGTCATCAGGACCGGCGGTGAACAGCGGCTTTCGAACTTCCTGATCTGGCAGGCCGCCTACGCGGAGATCTACTTCACGGACGTCCTCTGGCCCGATTTCGGACAGAAGGAGTTCGACGACGCCCTGATCGAGTTTGCGAGCCGGCAGCGCCGGTTTGGGCGCTAGGGGGCCGCGGATGCTCCGCCAGAGGGCCCTGAGCGCGGCCATCTTCGTGCCGCCGCTGTTGATCGTCGTGGCCCTTGGCGAGCCGTTTTTCGGCGCGCTGATCGCCGTCTTCGTGGCCGCGGCCGCCTGGGAGGCCGCCCGGCTCGTCCGGGGCGCGGGGTACGCGGCCGTGCCGCTCGCGGCCGTGGTCGGTGGACTCATCGTGGCCGGCGACGTGGCCTCACTGGAACCGTTCCGACCGTACGCGGGCATGGGGATCGCCCTGGTGGTCGCGGCGGCGGGCATCGCCGCCTTCACTACCCGGGACACGAAGGTCGGCTATGCGGCGTGGATGGCGACCGCGTTCGTGGGTGTGTACGTCGGCCTCCTCGGCTGCCTGGTGCGGCTCGGCCAGGTGGCGCCGCCTCTGGCGGCCGACGCCCCGGCTGCTCAGCTGGGAGCGGAACGTGGCTGGATCCTGCTCGTGATCCTGCTCGTCTGGGCCTTCGACACCGGCGCCTATTGCGTTGGCGTCGTCCTTGGCAAGCGCAAGTTCCTAACCCACATCTCGCCGTCGAAGAGCTACTGGGGACTCGCCGGCGGTCTGGCAGCCTCGACGGCGGTGGCTGTCGCGGGCCTGTGGGCGCTCGGGCAGCAGCCGCTCCTGGGACTCGCCTGGGGCCCGCTCATCGGCGCGTTCGCCCAGGCCGGAGACCTTGCCGAGTCGATGCTGAAGCGCGCCGCGGGCGCGAAGGACTCGGGCACGCTCATCCCCGGGCACGGGGGCATACTGGACCGCGTGGACTCCTTCATCTTTGCCGCGCCCGTTGCGGCGGTCTTCGTGGCAGCGCTGGTCCGCTGACGTGGCCACTGCGCCCGGGGTCGCGGCGGGGGAGGGGATGAGCGGTTCGCCCGGCCTGGATCCCATCAGGATCGCCTTGCTCGGTTCTGCCGGCTCGATCGGCCGCCAGACGGTCGACGTCGTCACCCGCAACCCCGGTCTGTTTCGAGTCGTCGCACTCGCGACTGGCTCGCAGGCCTCATTGCTCGAAGAGCAGGCCCGCCTGCTGCGACCCGCGGCCGTCGCCCTGCCGGGCGCGAATGCGGCGCGTCTCGACCTGCCGGCCGGCGCCGAGCTCATCGGCGGTGAAGACGCCCTCGAAGCGCTGGCCACTCGTCCGGACGTCGACATGGTGGTAGTGGCCACGAGCGGCCTGGTCGCGCTGCGATCGGTTCTCGCGGCGCTGGGAGCGGGCAAGGTCGTAGCCACGGCCAACAAGGAGACGCTCGTGGCCGGCGGCCATCTGGTCATGCCCCTCGTTCGAGAGCTGGCCGCGCGAGTGGCTCAACAAAGCCCCCGCGATCCGATGGCCCATCCACTCGGCTGGCTCCGGCCCATCGACTCGGAGCATTCGGCGATCTGGCAGTGCCTGGTGGGCGAGGACCACGCCGACATCGGTCAGCTGATTCTCACCGCGTCCGGTGGGCCCTTCCTTGACACTCCTGTCGCGGATCTCGCGACGGTGACGCCCGCGCAGGCCCTCCGCCACCCCACATGGACGATGGGGGCCAAGATCACGATCGATTCCGCGACCATGGCCAACAAGGGTCTGGAGATCATCGAGGCTCGCTGGCTGTACGACGTTCCGCTGCCGGCGATCTCGGTCGTGATCCACCCGCAGAGCGTCGTCCATTCGGCGGTCCGGTTCGTGGACGGCTCGCTCAAGGCCCAGCTCGGAACGCCCGACATGAGATTGCCAATCCAGTACGCGCTCACTTACCCGCGCCGGAGGCCATCGCCGGCCACCCCGGTGGATCTGATTGCGGCAGGTCGCCTCGACTTCCGCGCCCCCGATGAACGCCGTTTTCCGGCTCTGCGGCTGGCCCGCGAGGCCGGCGAATCCGGTCCGCGAGCGAGCGCCGCGCTCATCTCCGCCGACGAAGTCGCCGTGGCGCGGTTCCTCGGTGGTACCCTCGACTATCCCGGCATCGTCCGGGTTCTTACGGAATCGGTAGCCAGGTTCGGCACCGGAGGGGCGTCTGAGCCGTCACTCCAGGAGATCATCGATCTAGATGCGGAAGTCAGACCCTTCGCGGAGGCCATTCGGTGACGATTGACGGGCTCTTGTTCGTGGCCACGGCCATCCTGGCGACGCTGGCGATCATCTTCATCCTGGTGCTCGTCCACGAGCTGGGCCATTTCGTGACGGCGAGGCTCGTCGGCATCCGGGTGCTCGAATTCGGAATCGGCTTTCCGCCCCGGGCGAAGGTGCTTGCCCGCCGCGGCGAGACGGAATACACGCTGAACTACCTGCCGATCGGCGGTTTCGTCCGGATGGAAGGCGAAGACGCGGACTCGGACGACCCCCACTCGTTCAACAACGCCGGGCTGCTCCGCCAGCTGCTCGTCCTGGTCGCCGGAGTCACGATGAACGTGATCACGGCGTTCCTGCTGTTCTTCGTGGTGGCCTGGCTGTTCAGCCCCGGCGAGTCGGTCAGCAATGTGTACATGACCCCGGGCGGTCCAGCCCAGACCGCGGGCCTCGCGAACGGCGTCACGATCGAGTCTCTCGACGGCCAGCGCTACGGCTTCATGAGCAGCCAGGATCTCATCGGCGCGATCCAGGAGCATCCGAACCAGGTCGTCACCGTCGGCTACATCGACGCTTCAGGCAGTCACAAGACTGTCCAGCTGCGGCTGGGCGCCAACGCCGATGGAAAGGGCGTGCTCGGCATCCAGTGCGCACCCGTCCTCACCTCGACTACCAGCTGCAGCTTCAAGCTGGTGGTGACCTACTCGCCGACGAATCCCGCGGCGGCTCTATCGACGGCCGCGGATCAGACGTGGACCTCGCTCCGGCTGATCACCGGCGCAGTGGGCAACATCGCGGGCCAGGTCGCGAGCAATCCCGGTCAGGCTCCGGCCGGCGTCTCGGGCCCCGTTGGCATCACCCAGGTCGTCGGCGTCGTGCTCCAGGATTACGGCTTCGTCATCCTGCTGCTGCTCGCCGGCCTTCTGTCGGCCAACCTGGCTCTGATCAACGTGCTGCCGATCCCGCCCTTCGACGGCGGCAAGATGGCCATCATGGTCATCAAGAAGGCATTCGGGGTCCGTGCGGTGACCAATTACGAGATCGTCACGAACCTCATCGGCTTTGCCCTGCTCATGGCTTTCGTGCTCTGGATCAGCTTCTTCGACGTGATCCGGATCGGCTCGGGCGGATAGCGTGGAGACGTTCAGGCCGCGCCGCGCGTCCGCCGCGGTGGACGTAGACGGCGTACTCGTGGGTGGCGGCCATCCGATCGTGGTCCAGTCGATGACCAACACGGACACCGCGGACGCCGACGCCACGGCCCTGCAGGTTGCCCGGCTGGCCCACGCGGGCTCGGAGCTGGTCCGGATCACCGTCAACACGGAGGCGGCCGCGGCCGCGGTTCCGGAGATAGTCCGAAAAGTGCACGGCCTTGGCGTGGCCGTCCCGATCGTCGGCGATTTCCACTACAACGGCCACAAGCTCCTGGCCGAGTATCCCGAGACGGCTCGGGCGCTGGCGAAGTACCGGATCAATCCCGGCAACGTCGGCCCCGGCCGCCATCACGACGACCACTTCTCGACGATCGTGCGGATCGCCATCGACAACGGCAAGCCTGTCCGCATCGGCGTCAACTGGGGCTCGCTCGATCAGGCGGTCCTGGCCGAGCTGATGGACGCCAACGCTCGTCTGGCGGAGCCTCGCGACTCCCGCGAAGTCATGATCGAGGCGATGGTCGAATCGGCGATCCGATCGGCCGAGCTCGCCGAGTCGACCGGACTGGCGCACGACCGGATCATCCTCTCGGCCAAGGTTTCGGGCGTCCGGGATCTGGTCGAGGTCTACCGGCGCCTGGCGGCGCGCGGCGATTACGCGCTCCACCTGGGCCTGACCGAGGCGGGCATGGGCATGAAGGGGACCGTCGCCTCGACGGCCGGCCTGTCGCTGCTGCTCGCCGAGGGGATCGGGGACACGATCCGGGTTTCGATCACGCCGCAGCCGGGTGGCGACCGCACCGAAGAGGTGGCCGTCGCCCAGCAGGTCCTTCAATCGCTGGGCATCCGATCGTTCCTGCCCCAGGTTTCCTCGTGCCCGGGCTGCGGCCGCACGACAAGCACCTATTTCCAGGAGCTCGCCTCGGACATCCAGACGTACCTTCGCGACCAGATGCCCGTCTGGCGCGAAGTCCATCCCGGCGTGGAGGAGCTGCGCGTGGCGGTCATGGGCTGCGTCGTGAACGGCCCCGGAGAATCGAAGCACGCCGACATCGGCATCAGCCTGCCGGGCACGTTCGAGGATCCGGTGGCGCCCGTCTTCGTCGACGGCGCCCTGGACCGGACGCTCCGTGGAGACCACATCGCCGACGAGTTCAAGGCGCTTCTCGACGGCTACGTCGAGCGGCGGTTCCCCAGAGCCGGCGCGGCCACGTGGCGGAACTCGTAGGCGACCTTCAACCGGCCGCTCGGGCCACTCGGGCCGCTCGCGAGACTCAACAGGCGCGCCAACGGCCCAAGCCGCCAGAGAAGGCCGGGCTCGAAGCTGCGAGACGTCTCAACCCAGCCATACCCGGACAACAGATGACCGTCCGCGCCGGCGATGGCAGACGTCTGCGCCGCCGTTCCCTCGTACTCGACCGTGTGCCGGTCGCCCGTGGAGGCAGGCCGGTCATACCACGACAGCAGGTGATCGCCCGGATGTTTGGGTGGAAGCATGCACCGGTGCCCGTCCAGCTCGCCTTCGCAGCGGCCCCAGGCGTGCGGACCCGGATGCGAGGGCGCCTTGACGCATCGATATCCCTCCTCGTCCGTTGCGGGGCAGCGGAGCCAGTTCGCCAGGTCGAACTGGGAGGAGCTCATGGTCGGCCTCGGCGGTCCCCGGAAAGGTGACGCAGGGAAGACGGCATGCTCGTGAACCTAGACCAGCGCGGCCAGCTCGAAGACCAGAAGCACGACGGCCAGGCCGCAGACCGCGTACTCCGTGATCATCGCTCCTCGGCCGGTCGACTGAACCGCAAATCCTTCGCGGCGGCTCGGAATGACCGCTCGCTCCTGCGCTGCCACGTCGGCGATGGAGGCAAGCGGGGCGGCCAGCCCGTGGACTTCGGCGAACCGCTCGCAGGCGTCCATGTGGCGGCGGTAGACGTCGGCGGGGCGGCCGGCAACGTTCCGCTGCTCGATCATCGGCAGGTCGATGCGCAGCGGCCGGACGCCGGCTGCAGTCACCACGAGCGAGGCGTCCGGCCAGTAGGTCGCGAAGGTCAGCGCCCGGTCCGGAGCCAGGAAAGCGGCCGAGACTCCGTCGCGTTCCAGGAATGCCCAGTCCGGCTGCCACTCCTGCCAGGGAAAGCGCCGTCGCAGCTGGCCAGCCAGCCGGAAGCCCAGGCTCCGCAGCTCGGCGCGAGTCTGTTCGAGGTCTTGCGGCAGATCGCCGTCGGCGGCCTCGACGGCTTCGAGCTCGAGCGCCGCGAAGCCCGCGAGCGTGCCTTTGCGATAGGCGTGCCAGGCCCACGTCCAGCCGAGCAGCAGCAGGGGCTCCAGCGCCAGCGTGAGAATGGCGAGGGTCCGGCCTCCGGCTGAACCCGCCAGCGAGCTCGCCACGAAGATGGCGAGAGTGGCCGCGACGAAGAATCGAACCTTGACGAGCTGCTCGAGCAGCTTCAACCGGCACCTCCGGAGCGTTCGCGCGGATGTCGCGCGCCGGTCCATTCTAGGGAGCGGGACGCCGGGCGATCTCAGTCGGGCAGCTGGTCGCGGCTCCTCGAGGGCATGCCGCCCGCCGCGAGGCTAGTAGCCGCTGCTCCCGGAGCCGTTGTTGCAGGCCGCGAGCACGATCGGGAGAGCGGCGATGGCGAGCCACCAGATTCGCGAGCGGACGACCACCGGCACGCGGGCGACCTTCCTGGGGCGGAAAGGCGCCGAGACTGTCTCGCGCAATCGTGGACGAATCGACGGAACAAAAGAGACTCCAGCTGCTGCCGGGCATCCACCCGGCATAGCAGCTACGCCGCCGTGGGGCCATCCGGTTCACGTCCGGTCGCCGGGTTGCGCTGCATGCGCGCTGGGTCGCGGGAAGTGGGCTTCGGGCGGCGAAGTCTCAGGCCGAGGCTGGCGCCAGCACCAGATTGCGGAAGAGGTGATCGAGCATGGCCTCCGGATCCTCGGTCATGCCCGTGTGCGGCTCGGAACGCTGGACGATCGTGCTGTGCGGCGAAGACAGCCAGTGAAATCTCTCCGACTGCGACATGCAGGCGATCGGGCCGGCCCCGGCCGCACCCTCGGCGACTCGGACGATGGCCTCGAGCTGCGCGGCGATCTCATCCGCGTCCGCGCTGGGATCTAGTGCCAGGAGCCGGGCCCGGTCCAGCCCGACGCGCGCCCCGAGGAACTTCTTCTCCCGGCAGAACAGGACCACGCCGACGTTGATGAACTCGCCGCGCTCGACGTGCGGCACCGCCCTCACCACCGTGTAGGCGAACGGGCTACGCGACTCGGACACGTTCCGCCTCCTCCGCGAACGTGCGCGGCGCCTCGAGCCGGCGCACCAGGTAGTCGACGTAAGCCGTGCGGTGGGCGGCCGGGGTCGAGAGGTCGGGCCTCTCGGGCCGATCCGGCCGGGCCGTCTCCGGCCTCAGCCATTCGTCGGGGACGAGGGCCACGATCTGCTCGAGCAACGCGGGCGTGAGCCTGGACGCCAGCCTCTCGTCTGCCGCCAGGATCGAGCTCGAGTACGGCAGCAGGACGTTCGACCTGATCTCGACCATCGGCCGGCGGGCGTGGCCTTCCGGATCGCGCCAGGTGTGGTGGACGTAGAGCGCGGAGCCATGGTCGATGAGCCAGAGGCGCTTGTGCCAGACGAGCAGATTGGTGTTTCGGGCGTCCCGATCGACGTTGGTGACGAGCCCGTCGAACCAGACGACTTCGGCGCACAGCTCGGGCGGCGGGCGGAACCCGGTGGCCGGGTCGAATCCGAGAGAGCCCGGCAGGAAGTCCAGGCCGACGTTGAGGCCGCTGCTCCGCTGGAGCAGCTCGCGTATCTCCGCGTCGGGTTCCGCGGCGGCCAGCTGCGGATCGAAGTCGAGCAGCACGATCTCGGGCACGAGCAACCCGAGAGCACGGCCTATCTCACCGGCGATCAGCTCCGCGACGAGGGCCTTCTCACCGTGGCCGGCGCCGCGGAACTTGGCGACGTACAGCCCGTCGTCGTCCGCTTCGACGATGGCCGGCAGCGAGCCGCCTTCGCGCAGCGGGGTCACGTACCGGGTGGCGGCCACTCGTCGGATCATGCGCGCAGTATCGACGCCCCGGACGCGGCGCGCTGGCACTGTCCGCGCTCCGAGGCGCGG
>VFSW01013352.1_pt1 | contig 11424 bp, 11 predicted proteins | sample 5358111 | NCBI WGS metagenome assembly VFSW01 (sample SAMN11554181, study PRJNA540505) | mine drainage metagenome | isolation source: sediment from site ElyBrook_90M | place: USA: Ely Copper Mine, Vershire, VT | collected 2017 | reverse complement strand
CCCGACCATCGCGAGCCGGGGGGGCGAGGCGCCGTCGCTCGGAGACGTGATGGATACCCTCCGGCCGCTGGCCGCTCGCATCGTTCCGCTCCTCGCCGAGACGTCGAAGCTCGTCGAGAGGGCGGTGCGCGGCGGGAAGAAGGTGCTCTTCGAGGGCGCGCAGGGGACGCTGCTCGACATCGACCACGGCACCTATCCCTTCGTGACCTCGTCGCACGCGACGGCGGGCGGCGCCTGCACGGGCGTCGGCGTCGGGCCGTCGCGGATCGACTACGTCGTCGGCTTGGTCAAGGCGTACTGCACTCGCGTGGGCGGCGGCCCGTTCCCGACGGAGCTGACGAACGACGTCGGCGAGCGGCTACGAAAGCGCGGCGCCGAGTACGGCTCGGTCACGGGCCGCCCCCGCCGCACCGGCTGGCTCGCCCTTCCCGCGCTACGCCGTGCGCATAAACGGCCTCGAGGGCCTGGCTCTCACGAAGCTCGACGTCCTGACGGGGCTGGGCGAAATCGGGGTTTGCGTCGGGTACAAGACGCCGGGCGGCGTGTCGGAAGACTTCCCCATCGACGACGCCGAGCACGCGGAGCCCGTCTACGAGATGGTCCCCGGTTGGCGGGAGGACATCGGCACCGCGCGCAAGCTCGGCGAGCTTCCCGAAGCCGCCCGCATGTACGTGGAGCGAATCGAGAGGGAGGCAGGATGCCCGGTCGTGCTCGTGAGCGTCGGCTCGCGGCGGGACGAGACGATCGTGCTCGGGGATCCGTTTCGCAAGCCGTCGCTCATTTGATGGGCGAGGACGCGTGAAGCGCTAGGCGGGACGCGACGTGCACTGGCCCTACTCGCTCGACTTCGCCGGGGCATTCCTCGCCGCGCAGTCGTGCGCCGGGCTCATGCTCACGGCGCTCCTGCTCTACGGGCAAATCCGCTCGCGCCTCGCGCGCGGCGTCATGCTGCTCGCGGTGTGGCTGGCGGTCGTGGCGTACTCGCTGCCGGGCTTCGCGGCCTCGATCGACTACAAGCCCGGGACGGACGCGCTGCGGCAGATCCTCGCCGCCTCCGCCGCGATGGGGACGCTCGCGTCGGCCATCGCGCTAAGCCCAGCCGTTTCGGCCGTGGCGCTGCTCGGTGAGATCCCCCTCTGGCTCGTCGACGGGTTCGTCAAGGACTCGGAGGCCGAGATATGCGGGCTGCACCTGGCGTGGCTGGGGCTCCTCATCGGCTTGCTCGTCCGCACGCGGACGCTTCGCGGGACCGAGAGCTCTCCGATGCGCGACAGCGCGCGCACGACCCCCGGCGCGAGTGCGCCCTCGTACCTCGCTCACGACGCCGTCGCCTTCGCCATGACCGTCCTCCTCGCGGCGCTCACGTGCATCTTCCTGCTCCGCAAGCGCGACGGCGACGCAGACGAGTGGGCGTACACCTATCAGGCGGCGGTCTTCGCCAAAGGGCGCCTCTACGCCGAAGCGCCGCGCTGCCAGCCGTTCCTCGAGAACTTCTACGTATTCGGGGCCTCCGGAAGGCTCTTCTCGCAGTACACGCCCGGCTGGCCGCTCTTGCTTGCGCCATTCGTCGCGCTCCGGGTGACATGGCTGGGCGCCCCCGTGGCGATGGGTCTCATGGTGGTGGGGATCGCGCGCGTGGCGCGCAGCCTGACGCGGGGGTTCGGCCACGGCGACGCTGCACCGAGCGAGCGCGTCGTCGCCGCCGCAGGCACCGCGGCCGCCGTGCTCGCGATGCTGGGCACGTGCACCCTCGTGCACGGCGCCTCTCGTCTCTCCCACGTACCCGAGGTGGCGCTCTACGCGTGGTCGCTCGAGGCGCTCTTCGTCGTCGCCACGCCAGGCCTCGAGCGCAAGCGCCAGTACCGTTGGGGGATCGTGCTCGGCTGCACGGCGGCGTTCATGCTCGCGACTCGGCCGGCGGACGGGGCGTTCCTCGGGCTCGGGATCGCGCTCGTCTTCGTCTATGAGCTGGCGCGCCGGCGCGTCGGGTGGCGGGCGCTGGCCATCGCGGCCGCAGGCTTCGCGTTCTGGTCGGCGGTGACGCTCGTCATCCTGCGCGTCCAGCTCGGCAAGTGGTTATCGACCGGCTACTCGCTCAACGCCGTCTTCCACCCCTGGAACGTCGTCAAATACAGTTGGCCGCAGCCCAACCAATGGAAGTACGGCCTTCCCCTCGCGACGGGCGCCTACTGCTGGTGGCCTGCCTCGATGGCCCTCGGTCTGGCGGGGCTCGCCACCGTACGAGGACGCTCGCTCGCGCTCCTATGGGCGATCACGCTGGGCTGCGTCGGCTACGTCGTTTATTACATGTACCTCGACGTCGGCCAGCGCGGGTTCGACTGGGGCTACGGCCCGCGCTACCTCATGCCGCTCCTCTTGCCCATGTGCGCGGGCGGGGGCGTGGCGCTCGCGCCGCTCGTGGTCGCGGCGCGGCAGCGGAGCACCGCGGGCCGCTCGGCGCTCGCGCGCGGAGGGCCGATGGCGCTGGCGGCGTTCGCCATCGCGTGCGGCTGGGTGCGAATCGTGCCGCTCCACTGGCCGACGGTCGAGCAGCACACGCGCCGCCACGCGGGCGTCAACATCGCCGTCGATGGCATGCACCTGAGGAACGCCCTCGTCCTGGTGCAGCCCGGGACGACGGGCTCCGACACGGGCGACCTCACCACCAACCTGCCCATCGACCTCTACCCGCAGCAGGACGTCATCATCGCCGTCGACAAGGCGCCGGAGGCGGCGTCGTGCCTGCGCGCGGCGTTCCCGACGCGGCGCTTCTACCGCGCGTCGGGAACGGAGATCGTGCACATCACTCCCATGTGATTCCGAGCCGTCCTCGAGCCGCGCTTCCCCCATGCTACATCCCGCCGCATGAGCGACGAGCCTCGCCGCCCTTCCGACCGCTACGACCCGTCCGCGATCGAACCGAAGTGGCAGCGGTACTGGGACGAGCACGCGACCTTCCGCGCCGAGCGACGCCCGGGAAAGACAAAGCTCTACGTCCTCGACATGTTCCCGTACCCCTCGGGCGCCGGCCTGCACGTCGGCCACCCCGAGGGCTACACCGCGACGGACATCGTCGCGCGCTACAGCCGCATGCGCGACAAGGACGTCCTTCACCCCATGGGGTGGGACGCCTTCGGTCTGCCCGCCGAGCAGCACGCCATCCGCACCGGCGAGCACCCGCGCGACGCCACCGTCCGCAACATCGCGACGTTCAAGCGCCAGCTCAAGATGCTCGGCTTCAGCTTCGACTGGTCGCGCGAAGTCGACACGACCGACCCGGCGTACGTGCGCTGGACGCAGTGGATCTTCCTCAAGCTCTTCGAGCGAGGTCTCGCCTACCAGGCGGAGATCCCTGTCAACTGGTGCGCGGGCCTCGGGACCGTGCTCGCGAACGAGGAGGTCGTCGACGGCAAGAGCGAGGTGGGCGGCTTCTCCGTCGAGCGCCTCCCGCTCCGGCAGTGGATGCTGAAGATCACCGCCTACGCCGACCGGCTCGAGGGGGACCTGGCGGATCTCGACTGGCCGGACACGAAAGCCAAGCAGATTCACTGGATCGGGCGGAGCGAGGGCGCCGAGATCGACTTCGACGTGGTCGGCCACGAAAAAGAGCACGTCCGCGTCTTCACGACCCGCGCGGACACGCTGCCCGGCGTCACGTACGTGGTCCTGGCCCCCGAGCACCCCCTCGTCGGGAAGCTCGTCGACGAGGAGCATGCCGCGAGCGTCCGCGCCTACGTCGAGGCCGCAAACAAGAAGAGCGACATCGATCGCACAGAGGCCAAGACCAAGACGGGCGTCCCGCTCGGGGCCCGGGTACGAAACCCCATCAGCGGCGCGCAGATCCCTCTCTGGGTCGCGGACTACGTCATCGCGACGTACGGGACTGGCGCCGTCATGGCCGTTCCCGCGCACGACGAGCGGGACCACGAGTTCGCGAGGGCCTACGGCCTGCCGATCGTCGAGGTCATCGCCCCGGCCGGAGGGCAGCGAGCGGACGTGGGAGCGGCGGCATTCGTCGACGAAGGCGTCACCGGCTACCCGCACATCTTCGCCGACGTCCCCGACGGAACACCGAGCGCCGAAGCGCGCTCCCGAATCACCGCGTGGCTCGCGTCGCAGGGAAAAGGCGCCGCGCGTGTCAGCTATCGCCTGCGCGACTGGGTCTTCTCGCGGCAGCGCTACTGGGGCGAGCCCATCCCCATCTACTTCCCCGTCACGACCGCCGGAGACCCTCGCGTCCCCGGTGCCACGTTCACCATCCACTACGAAACGCCCATCCCCGTCCCCGAGAGCGAGCTCCCCCTTCGCCTGCCCGACCTCGACGATTTCAAGCCGGGGAACGACCCCGCCGGCCCCCTCGCGCGAGCCGCCCGCTGGCGCTTCTTCCAGACGGACGGCGCCGGGCCGTGGTACGCCCGCGAGACGAACACGATGCCCCAGTGGGCCGGCTCGTGCTGGTACTACCTCCGCTACCTCGACGCGCAACGAGACCGCAACGATCGCGAGGCGTGGAGCGCGAAAGGCTACGGCGACTGGATGCCCGTCGACCTCTACGTCGGGGGCGGCGAGCACGCGGTGCTGCACCTGCTCTACGCGCGCTTCTGGCACAAGGTCCTCTTCGACATCGGCGCCGTGAAGGACCGCGAGCCGTTCCAGAAGCTCGTCCACCAGGGGATCATCCTCGGCGAGGACGGGCAGAAGATGGCCAAATCGCGCGGAAACGTCGTCAACCCCGACGACGTCGTCAAGGCACATGGAGCCGACGCCCTGCGCATCTACGAGATGTTCATGGGGCCCATCGAGCAAGCGAAGCCGTGGCAGACGAACGGCATCGAGGGCGTGAGCCGCTTCCTCGACCGCGTGTGGCACGTTTCGACCGGCCCGCTGTCGAAGGACCCGGCAGCCTACGACGAAGCCACGCGCCGTCTCGTGCACAAGACGATACAGAAGGTGACGCACGACATCGAGGCGCTTCGCTTCAACACCGCCGTCAGCACGATGATGATCCTCGTCAAACACCTCGGCGCGCGCAAGGAAGTCCCCTTCGACGCCGTCCGCACGCTCACGCTCCTCCTTTCTCCTTTCGCGCCCCACCTCGGCGAGGAGCTCTGGGAGCGCCTCGGCCATGCCCCGTCGCTCGCCTACGAGCGGTGGCCGGAGTTCGATCCCGCGCTCGTGAGGGACGAGGCGGTCGAGATCGGAGTCCAGGTGAACGGCAAGCTCCGAGGAACCGTGACCCTCGCCGTCGACGCCGACGAGGAGACGGCGCGGCAAACCGCCCTCGCGGAGGAGCGGGTGCGCGCCCACCTCGAAGGGAAAACCGTGAAGAAATTCATCTACGTAAAGGGCAAGATCGTAAGCTTCATCGTGGGGTGACGATCTCCCTTCCTTTTTCGCTGCGCCTCCGAGCTTGGGCGGCGCTCTTTCTCCTCGCCGGGTGCGGTTACCGCCCCGTGTACGGCGGCGAGGCCGAGCCCCTGCGCGTGAAGGTCGTCCGCGTCCTCGTCCCCGACGCCGTGGCGAGCGACGAGGTGGCGAGCGGGGTGCGCGAGGCGCTGGCGCGCGGGGGGCTCGTCGAGGCGGGGGACGCATACCCGCGGGTGTAGATCTCGGTTCTACCCGAATCATAAAAAAAAAAAAGGATCGCGGACGTCGGCGGCACGCCGCAGGCGCGAGCCATCCGCGTGGATCTGCGGGCGCGGGCGTGGATTGCCCGCGGGCCGAACGGCGCGCCGGAGCGCGACACCGGGGACATGAGCGCGCAAGAGTCGGTCACGGTCGACGCGCGAGGAGGTACGCCGGACTCGCGGTCGGAGCTCTTCCACTTGTCCGACGCGCGCCGCGCTGCGGCAAGGCGCCTGGGTCACAAGCTCGCCGACAAGCTCTTGGGGCTCCCCAGCGCGGCCGACCAGCCGAACGGAACCGAAGAGCCCTGAGGGGCCGTGCTACCCTCGTCCGACTCTCCCCAAAGCGCCATGATCACCATCGGCTGCGCCGGTTTCCCGGTACCTGCGACTCGCTATTTCAAAGAGTTTCTCTTTGTCGAGGTGCAGGATGCGCACGTCACCCAGCCCGGAACGGGCACCATCCGCCGCTGGAGGCGGGAAGCGCCGGAGGGGTTCACGTTCGCGCTCCTGGCGCCGCGCGAGATCGGGCAAGAGAGCTTCCGCGAAGGGAAGGTCGCCGAGATGGCACTGAAGAACCTCGTCTTGGTCGGGAAGGACCTCGAGTCGCAAACGGCGGTCTTCGTCGCGCCCCCGGATTTCCCGGCCTCGCGCGCCAACAAGACGGCCGTGAAGGAGTTTCTGACGAGCGTGAAGAGGAAGTTCAAGCGGATCGTCTGGGAAGCCCCTCCGGAGTGGGACGCCGACGAAGCCCTCGCGCTCGCGCAGGAGTCGGGCGCGACGGCGGCGCGCGACCCGCTGCTTCACGGCACGACGTCGGCCCCTCAGGGCTACTACCGGTTGCCCGGCCCGGCAGGCCACAAAAGCCGTTACGAGGACCCCGCCATCGAGAAGCTCGCCGCAATCGCGCTCGCGGCAAAGAACGAGCACGCGACGTACGTCTTCACGAACGTCGACATGTTCGCCGACGCAAAGCGCCTCAAGAAGGCGATGGGGCTTTAGAAGGGTGGTGTATTTCGGCCGATCCCTTCGCGATCCCGTCGTCGGCCGCGCTCAAAATACGTCAGTATTCCTCGCGCGGCCTCCTAGGGCTCGCTCGGTTTCGGCCGAAATACACCACCCTTCTCCTCGAAAGACAGGAGCCTCTATCTCGCGCCCTTGCCCGTGCCCGATCTTGGGGCGTGGCGGCTTCTCGGGTAGACGGCCGACTCCCCGTCACCGTCGCGTACCGGGCACGCTTTCCCGAGGGTCACCCGCACCGAGCCCGCCGCGGCATCGAGCTCGAGGCTCGACAGGCTGACGACCGCGACCTCCTGGACCCGGCAGTCGGCGACGCACGAGCTCGAGCCGGGCCCGTGGTCGCACTCCTCAAGCACGGGATCGCGGATCCGGTCGCCGCACGCGTGGCTCACGGGAGCGTCAGGTCCCGAAGCCTGGTCCGACGAGGCGTCGTCGGTCGTCGCATCGACGTCCGCTTCGGGAGTGAGGGCATCCGTGTCCGACGAGTCCGCATCCCACGGGATGCGGGGCGTGCCGGCCTCGGGCAGGTCTTCCTCGACGGGCAGAGAGGGGGTGCTTGGCCAAATGGATGCGTCGTCAGTTGCTGCGATCGGACCGGAGCCGCGGCCCCCACAGCCGGCGCCGAGCGCGAAGATCGCAGCGCTCAGGCGCGCGCGCCCCCTCGTGGCTCGGCCCACGGCCTCTCCGACCTCAACCCGGAGCAGCAGCCCATTCGGATGGCGCTCCGATTGGGCATTGAGCACATCAGGACTTTCGGAGGTCGAGTTGCTTTCGTAAGTCACTAGGTGGCTTGGACAGGACACTACGGAGACGCCTCCTCCAGCTGATCCTCGGCGAGGGCCAGCTCCACGATAGTGCGACCCTGTGCGTCCGCGAACTCGACCTCATAGGCACGGTTTGGCGAGTCGAAGATCGCGACGATTGCACCCACCGCACCTCGTCGAAGGCCATGTTCAGGCAGGTCCTCCCGCAATCTAACGGTGGCATGAAGTTTCATCCGAGCCTCTCAGCGGACGAAGAGAGTTGTGAGCGAAGGCACGATTGAGTCCCCAGTGAAGATCCAACCCGTGCGTACGACGCCGCTCCCAGGTGGTAAACATCAACGCGCTTGCGATCGAGGACCAGGCTGTCCCGCCGGCCGACTCGCCGTTACCCTGTCCCTAGAGGCGGCGCCTCCGGAAAGCCCCCACGAGGGCCGCGATCGACACGACGAGCCACGGCCAGTCGCCCGTGCGCTCGTACACCGTGCGCGACCGCATCCAGCGGATCGTCGCCGAGATGGCCTCTTGGTCGAACGTCCCCGACTTGGCGACGACGCGCCCCACGGGATCGATGACCGCGCTGACGCCGCTGTTCGTCCCTCGCACGAAGTAGCGCCGGTGCTCGATCGCGCGGAACTTCGCGAGCGCCAGATGCTCCCAGGGCTCGGCCGTGTCCCCGAACCACGCGTCGTTCGTCATGTTGACGAGGAGCTCCGGGTCCGCGTGGCGGACGGCGTCGTTCGTGAACCGCGGCAGGACGTCCTCGTAGCAAATGAGGGCCGTGACCGGGTGGCTGGCTCCGCCGACGTCGATCGTGAGCGGGTCGAGCGAGGTGCCCGGGGTGAAGTGCCCGCTGTTCGGGGACCACTTGTAGAGGACGGGGAAGGTCTCGCCGAACGGCAGGTACTCGCCGAAGGTGAGCAGAAACTCCTTGTCGTAGCGGCCGGTCACCGTACCGTCGGAGTCGCTCGAGACGGCGGCGTTGTAAAGGACGTAGCGCCGGTCGTCCGGCACGAGCTTGACGATGACGGCGCCGAAGATCGCCGGCACCCCGATGCGCCTCGCCACCCCGTAGCGGAGCTCCTGCCGGTACGTCTCGTCGCGCACCGGGCGCATCGACGACGTCTCGCTCCAAACGACGAAGTCGGCGTTCGCGTCGCGCTCGACCTTCTGGCTCAGCGTGACGTGGCGCCGGAGCCCCTCGTCGGATGACGTCCGCTTCTCCATGAGGCCCATGTCCGCCTGCACCACCCCGACGACCGACGACGGCGCCGCCGCCGCCGCCTTGTCCACGGAGCGGATGCGAATCGCGCCGTAAAGGCACGTGATCGCCACCGCCCCGGCCCCCACGGCGAGCACCGGACGGGCAGCCTTCCTCCCCTCGAGGCGCGCGAAGACGAGCTCGGCCAGGGCGAGGTTCGGCGCCACGAGGGCGAGGCCGACGAGGATGGGGCCCCCCACGTCCGCCAGCTGCGTGAGGAGCGGGACCTGGTGAACGGTGGCGGCGTAGTACCAGGGGAAGAGCAGCGGAAAGAGCAGCTCGCTCGCGACGAACGCCCCCGCGAAGACGATCGGCGCCGGCCACCCGCGGGTGCTCGCCCTTCCGTACAGCCAGCCGAGCAGCGCGACGCGCCCGCCCTGGTACCCGCAGACGACGAGCACGAAGAAGAAGCAGACGATGGCCGGGAAACCGCTGAACTCGATCAGCATGTGCTGGAGCCAGAAGAAGCCGGCGACGTTCATCGTCCATCCGGCCACCCAGCCGAGCAGCGTCGTCCGGCGCGTCGACTGGCGGTGCATCGCGACGAGGAGCGGCACCCACGCGACGAACGTGAGCGGCCAGACGTCCATCCCCGCGAACGCCAGCCAGTAGAGGAGGCCGGAGGCGAACGCGCACGCGAAAGCAGCCGGCGCGCGGAGGGGCAGCAGGGGCGCCCCCACGTTACTTCGGGTTGATCGCGAGGAGTTCGATCTCGAAGACGAGCGACGAGTTCGGCGGAATCACCGGCGGGCGCCCCCTCGGGCCGTACGCGAGCGACGGCGGGATGACGAGCTTGCGCTTCTCGCCGACCTTCATTCCCACGACGCCCTGGTCCCACCCCTTGATGACGCGGCCCTGGCCGAGCGTAAACTCGAAGGGCTGTTTCCGGTCCCGCGAGCTATCGAATTTATTTCCGTCGAGCAGCGTCCCGACGTAGTGAACGCTGACGGTGTCCCCCGTCTTGGCCGCAGGACCCCGCCCGTGCACTAGCGTCGGCGACTGCATGGGCTGCTCGGGCGCGGCGGCGGGCGCAGGCGCGGACGCGGAAGGCGTAGGCGGGGCAGAGGGCTGCTGCGGGGGCGCCTCGTGCGTCGCGGCGGCGGAGGGCTCGACCGTGGCGACCGCTTCCGGCGTGGGAGGCTGCGTGAGCGTGGAACAGGCGGTCAGCGCGAGCGCCAGGGGCAGCGCGGAGAAGCGGAAGGGGAGGGGAGAAAGGAGCGAGCGCATGGCCGGAGGGACTTACTGCGGGGATGCGTAGGAAGTCAAAGGGGGGGAACGAGCGTCACGAGCCCCTTGGGCTTCTCCACGGTCGCCTCCGGTCACGCTTCACCGACGCGTTCTGTCTCGCCACCGGACCACGCGCAATCGGCCGGTCTTTCCGCCGCCGGCGTAGAAGCGGTCGTTGCCGTCGAATTCGAGGCCGCTGAGCGACGCGTCCGGCATGGCGACCGCTTCGAGCACCTTGCCGGTGCTCGGTTCGACACGTCTCAGCTCGGCTTGGTCCCCTTCGATCGCCCCGTGCCACAGGCCCCCTTGCGCGAAGGTGACGCCCGTCACCAAGCGATCCGATGGGACCGTTCGAAGGACGGCGCCCGTCTCGGGATCGAGCTTCAGAATCCGCCGCCCCTCGTACTGCCCGACCCACAGCGCGCCCTCCGCCCACGTGAGACCCGCGTAGTCCGCGTCGGGCGGCGCGGGGACGATCGCCACGACCGCGCCGGTCGCCGCGTCGACCTTCTGAATCTTCCCGGCGGCGATTTGGTAGAAATGCCGGCCGTCGAACGCGCTGCCGGCTTCGGCACGGACGGCGATCGCGCGGCCGAGGGTGCCTTCGGGCGTGACCGCTTGCAGTCGATCGCCTACGGCGATCCACGCGACCTTGCCGTCGTGGGTGACGCCGTGCACCCGCGCGATGCCCGGGAACGCGTATTCGGCGAGGATCTCGGCCTTCTTCGTCTCGGTCACGACGAGGACTTAGCGCGAGCGCGTGGTGAGCAACAACGTCGTCGCGAAGCCGTCGGGCGGGCGAGCCACCCAGCGGCGGCTGGGGCCCGCGCCGTGCGAGTCGATCTTGCCCGCGTGTTTCAGCTCCCCAAGCGCGCGCTGGACGGCGCGTTTTCCGAGGCCGCTCGCGCTCGCGAGCGCGGAGCTCGACCAAGCCTCGCCGCCGCGAAGGAGCGCGAGCACGAGCGAAGCCTCGCCGTCGCCCGGCGGGAGCAGCACGACGACGGGCGCGCCACGCAGGGCGAAGCCTTCGCTTGTCGAATCGATCGTCAGCCCCAACGTACCGAGCGGCGCGAGCGCCCGACGAAGACGTCCGATTTCGACGCGCAGCCGCGTGCGGAGCGAGTCGTTCGTGCGGCGCGCGCCGAACGTGCGCTCGAGGAGGAGCGCGCGGCTTTGGGGGAGCGGTGCTGCTTCGCCGAGGGATTGCGCGAGCGCGAAGAGAACGGGCCGAGTCGAGAGGGAGACCATCGCGGTGCGCAGGCGAAGCTCACGACGACAGGCATCGATCACGAGCGCGGGGTCGCGAGCGAGCGACGCAACGTCGGCCAGCGTGGCGAGAGAGCTCCTTCCGCCCCGGACGAGGCGCGCGACGGGCGCGGCGATGTCGGCCGCCACACGCGTCACTCGGGCGGACAGCGGCGGGAGCGCTGCGGACCGCGCGGCTCTGCCCGCGCGTGCGATCGCCGCTTCGGCCTCGAGCACGTGGCAGCGCCGCGCGGCGCTGTCGGCGCGCAAGAGCTCCGCAGCCACG
>VFSW01013351.1_pt1 | contig 11425 bp, 8 predicted proteins | sample 5358111 | NCBI WGS metagenome assembly VFSW01 (sample SAMN11554181, study PRJNA540505) | mine drainage metagenome | isolation source: sediment from site ElyBrook_90M | place: USA: Ely Copper Mine, Vershire, VT | collected 2017 | reverse complement strand
TTGATCTACCATGCGCCGATCGTCTTCCGGCTAGCATTCGGCTTTGTCTCGCTCCTTCTGCTCTACATCACCATCAAATTGTGGTTTGGGACTTCGCGCGTCACCATCGGCAACAACGGCCTCACCCTCCAGTCCGGATTGCTTGGCGGCGGCAGGGTGCAACTCGTTCCGCTCCCCGATATTGCATCCATCGGCGACCGGATCACCTCGCATCAAGGCGGAGCGACGGGCACTCCTTACTACGACATCGAACTCACCTTGCGCGACGGCAAGAAGCTAACGCTCGGACACTCCGTGCGCGACAAACACGAGACTGAGTGGCTGGTTAGCGAGATGCGCCGGCTCGCCGGCCTGGACCGCAAGAGCATGACGGCGGCCATTGCGTAAAACTCGCGTTGATCTGCCCCACAAGACTTGTCATCCTGGGCAAAGCGAAGAACCTGCTGTCTCGGCAGCGCAAGGTCACAGCAGACCCTCAACCGCCTTTTCCAGCTCCCGCGCAATCTCCTCCGGATCAGTATCCGGCGCAAACTCCACCGGCTTGCCGATGCACACTCGAATCTCCCCCGGCGCCGCAAACCTCCTTCCGGCCCTCTTGATTTCAAACAAGCCATCAATCCGCATGGGAAGAACAGGAATGCGCAGATTGTTGGCAAGCAGCCCCACCCCGCTCCGAAACAGCAGCAGCTTGCCGTCTTCCGTGTGCTTTCCCTCGGGAAACACGAGCACACTGTAACCGCGATCCACGGCTTCTCCGGCATAGGCAAAGCTCTTGCGAAAGCCCGATTGGCGCGGCAGGGGAAACAGATTCAGCAGAGCGACACCGAGTATCCACTGCACGCGGTCGTACACTCTTCCCAACCACCCGCGATCCACGCCCGGCGACCGCAGCAGTTCGAGCGCCTCTCCGCCAGTCGCCGTCGCCAGTTTGTGCCGGATGCGTCCGGGGAGCGCCGCCTGGATCAACCCCACATCGACGTCAGACACATGGTTCGACACCACCAACAGCGGCCCCCGCACTCCCCGCAGGTTCTCCCGGCCAAGAACGCGGGGCATTCCCAGAACAAATACAGCCGGCTGCGCCAACAGATAATTCGAGGCGCGGCGCAGCCATGTCGTCGGCCAGCGGAGCGTCCAGCGCGGATAATGGAACTCCCGGCGCTCTCCTTGATCGCCACTCAACAATTTTTCTAGATCGCCAACGGTCGCCGCATTTGCAAACTTCGTTTCGCTCAGATCAACCTGATAGCGGTCTTCGAGTGCGCTCAGCAGTTCGACGCGCTCAAGCGAACTCAGTCCCAGACCGCTTTCCAGATCTTCGTCCGGCAAGAAGTTCGAAGCCGCGCGTCCCGTAATTCGCGTCAGCAGTTCAGCCAGTGGCCGTGTAGAGCGGACACCCTTGTCCCCTGCCATTGCATCCTGTCCAGCCAATGCAGCCTCAACCGCCTCGCGAATCACATTGCGCCGCGGCTTCTGCGTCGAACTGCGCGGAAAGTCTTCGTCGGGCCAGACGAACCAGTTCCGCATGCGTTGATATTCCGCCAGCTTCTCGTTCGCCTGCATCACGATCTCTTTAGCCGTATCGCCTGCCGCGGCCGCGCGCTCCCGCAGAATCAGTACGGCACACGGCTCGGCATTTCCCCCGCGCTCCAGCCCGACAACCACGCAATCGCGAACCTCTCCCCGCTGGCGCAACGCGGCTTCCAGGTCCTCCGGATAGATATTCATTCCGGCAGGCGTGACGATCACTTCCTTTTTGCGTCCTTTGAAAAAAAGATTTCCCTCCCCGTCCAGTGCGCCCAGATCGCCGGTGCAATACCAGCCTTCATCGCCCGCAACCGGCCGCAGTTCGCCTCCCGTCCAATATCCACTGGCGACTCCGCTGCCGCGCACCAGAATCTCCCCATCTTCCGCCAGCTTCACTTCGCGCCCCGGCAGCACCTTCCCAATCGAACCCCGGCTCGTGTGGAAAGGATGGTTCAGGCTGATCAGCGAGGTCGTTTCCGTTAAGCCATATCCCTGAACCACGGCGTACCCCAGCCGATGCCAGAATTCCTCCGTCCCCCGATCGAGCGCCGCGCCGCCGCTGATCATCGCCCAGAACTTCCACCCAAACTGCCGGCGCACATCGCGAAAAGTCCACCAGCGTCGCAGAAAATGCTGGCCCGCGGCGCCAGCATAACGTGCAGCAAAACTCGTGTGGTAACGTGGCGGAGCCTGCCCTGAGCGGGGCCGAAGGGCCCCGTCCAGATCCCGTTCGATCTTCTGCTTCAGCGACTCGATCATCCGCGGTACGGCCACCAGCACCGAGACTCGCTCGCGCCGGATCGTCGCCATCACCTCAGTCGGGTTCAATGTGTTTTCAAACACCACCGTCCCGCCGAGCAGCGGAGGAAGAAAGATGCCCAGAAATTGCCCGAAAACGTGGCTCAGCGGAAGAAGATTCAGAAAGCGAATCGGATGCACCGCTCGCTCATACTTGAGATATTTCCCGATTTCAGTCTCGATAGGGATAAGGTTGCCGACCACATTGGCGTGCGTGATCACCACTCCTTTGGGCTCGGCCGTAGTGCCGGAGGTAAAAACAATTTCGAGCACACCGGAAGATTGCATCTCAACAGGACGGAAGCGTTGTGCGGAATGTTCCGCCACCGCAGCCTCAAAATCGGCGGGATCGAGAATGATCACGCCGTCGATATTCGCAAACACCGCGGCACGCTCCCGCGGACACAGCACCAGCCGAGTCCGCACCTGGGCACTGATTCGCTGCGCAAAATCGGAGCTGGCTGCATCATCGATAGGAACGGCTATAACGCCGCATAGCGCGCATCCCAGAAAAGCCGCGACCCATTCGGCGCAGTTCGGACTCCACAACAGCACCGCATCGCCCGCGACGATCTTCCGCGCCGCAAGCTCCCGCGCAAACTGGTACGCCATTCCCGCAGTGCGTCGATAGCTCCATCGCTCCCGCCGGTATCCTCGCGGAAACACATAAGCGCAGTCGCCGCCCCAGCGCTCGAAATCGTCCAGCGAATCCAGCACACTTGCCCGCACACCCTGTTTAGTAGCACAATTCCCAGAACTTTACAGGTTGTCCCTGTTACAGAACAAAAACTGTACGGGAACCAGCGGCGCCGGGTCGACTATTCTGGACTGCATGACTCGATTCTTCACATCTCGGGTTTTTACCGCGCGCACCGTTCTCGCGCTGGGAATTTGCTGCCTGGTTTCGTGCCAGCCGCCTGCTTCCTCAAATGCGACGTCTTCTTCTTCGATCGCTACAAAACTCGAGTCGCACTCCACAAATGTTCCCACACGCGACCTCAGCCAGGACGAAGCCGCCGGTGGTCACATTCTGCGCAAGCACGTCGGCCAAACTGACGACCAGCTCCGCGAGCGCCTGGAACGGGAACGCAACATCACCGGCGCGTCCACCTACACCGATCGCGCCGCCGCCGAACAGGCCGTGGGCGCCGCCATCGCGCAATCGCAAGACCGAATCCAGCGCTGGCTCGACCGCTCCGGCGGCCATCCCAACCTCGTGCTCGACTACGACAGCGAATCCCCCATCGGACGCACCATCAATCGCGGCGACAACCAGTCGCGTCCCTGCGCCCACGCCCTCGTCGTCCTGAAATATGCCGGGCCCAGCAACTACTACGTTTTGACTTCTTATCCGGAGTGCCGCTGATGACTTCGAAACCGGAAATCACCGCCGCCAACTTCCCCGCGCTGCATACCTTCCTGCGCGGATACTTCCACGAAGATGTTGCCGACGAGTACGGAACGCCTCCCGAAGCGGCCGACCAGTTTTGCGACGACGCCGAAACCGACGAACGCATTCCAGTCGCCCGGGAATGGCAGCACGTCACGGAACTGACGGGATCGCACCCTCCCGCATTGAACACGGCCCTGAAGAAGCTGGGCAGCGCGATCCGGCTGAATGAAGCGGAAATTTCGCAAGTGTCAGCAATCTTCGCTCGCTGCCTGGCCGTGAAGCCGCCCCGGCGCGTGGCGAACGAGTAACGGCAGAGCCCGGTTGAGGAGCCTATCTATGAACACCAGCCCCGTAAAGGTCGAAGCCAAAGTCAAGCAGGCCGTCCCATTTTTCATGGTCACGAACATCCAGCAGTCAGTCGACTTCTATGTCAGCGGCCTGGGCTTCGAGATGGCCAACAAATGGATCGACCAGGGCACACGCCAGTGGTGCTGGCTCCAGCACGGCGGCGCGGCTCTTATGCTGCAGGAGTTTCGCGAGGAAAAACGCGAACTCATGGCGGTCGAGGGAAAGAAGCTCGGCGTCGGCGTATCAATCTGTTTCCAGTGCGAAGACGCCTTAGCCATCTATCGCGATCTTAAGTCGCGAGAGATCCAGGCCGAGCGGCCATTCGTCGGCAATGCGATGTGGGTGACGTCCGTATCGGACCCCGATGGCTATAAGCTCTTCTTCGAAAGCCCGACCGACGCTCCCGAGGAATCGTTGTACTCAGAGCCAGAGTGAGTTGACCAACGGCATTGGCGGTTACCTATCGCCGCCTACGCCTCCCGCCCAACGCCCAACGCATCCGCCACGCGGTTGATGTAGTTGAACCACGACGCAATCAGCGTGATCTGCAGAATCGCCTTATCCTCGAAACCGGCCGCCCGCAATTTCTCATGATCGTTTTTCCAGACCTTGGTCGCGTCCTTCGTAATCTTCACCACGTAATCAATCATCACCCGCTCCTGCGGAGTGATCGGCGCCGTCGTGTAGTCGCGCTCCAGCGCTTCCACCAGTTCCTTATCCAAAGTGACCCGACGCAGAAACTCTGCGTGCGATTCGATTCAATACACGCACCGGTTGGTCACCGACACCATGGTGGCGATCATCTCGTGATGCCGACGCGATAGCGGCAAGTCGGGCGACATCAGCGCGCCGAAAGTCGAAAACGCGTGATAGAGCGCCTGTGGAATCAGCGAGTGCGAAGCCACAATCAGCGATCCGCCGCCTTCCGCCGGATGAATCGGCACGGCGTACTCCTGCGGATAGAGCGGCTTCTGCCCCTCCATCGCCTGCCGCAGTTCGTCATCAGCTTCCGAGAACGGAATGGTGCGAATCCAGGTCATAAGATTTGCGTCGCCCTCCCCACGAGGTCCTCCGATTTTAACGTCCCCACAACCTACACGCTCACCCGAACCATTGCCAATAGTGCGAAAACGCTATACGCCGCAGCCGCAAAACGGCACCAATCGTCAGCCCAGAGCCTGGGTCCCCAGCACGCCCGGTTTTGGCGGGATGCGGTGCAAGGGCGTCAGCGCTTGGAAGACGCAAGCTGGAGACCACGACTCCAGACGGACGCTTCTCCCGCGCACCGTGATACTCTGCCTCAAGAGTTTTCACTTTTCATGGCAAATTGCATTCAATGCGGACGCCAGCTTTCCGCACTTACCTTCGGCAAAAAAATCTGCCCATGGTGCAAGCAGCACGAAGCCGCCCAGCGCGGCGAAGATTCTCCTGTGCAGCGAGTCGAAACCGCCCCCTGGCTCCGCCAGCAATCCACCTCGATGGCCGTCACCCAGGCCATCTTCGGCATCAACGTCGCCGTCTTCATCGCCATGGTCATGGCGGGCGTTGCCATGTTCGACAATCCGTCCGGGCAGGATCTTGTCCACTGGGGAGCAAATTTCGGGCCGCTCACCGTCACCGGACAGTGGTGGCGCCTGCTGACCTGCGTCTTTGTTCACGGCGGCCTGCTCCACATCGCCTTCAACATGTGGTGCCTGTGGGATCTTGGCCGGCTCGCAGAATCCCTCTACGGCCACTGGACGTTTGCCGTGGTTTATCTGATCACCGGATTATCGGCGAGTTTGACCAGCCTCGCCTGGAATCCGGCGGTTCTCAGCGTCGGCGCTTCCGGGGCAATCTTCGGAATTGCCGGAGCCCTGCTCGCATCTTTTTATCTGGGTGAGTTTTCGATGCCCCGCGCCGCGATCACCGGCACCCTGCGCAGCGTCGCCATGTTTGTCGGATACAACCTCATCTTTGGCGCGGTCATCGCCCGCACCGACAACGCTGCCCACGTCGGCGGCCTCGTCATGGGACTGCTCCTCGGCGCGCTCATCGCCAAGGTCGCTCCCCTCCAAGATGATGTGCTGCGCCGCGCGGGCGTCCTGCTTGTTGGAGTGCTACTGGTCGCCGGCGGAATTATGTGGCTGCAGCGCTCCCGCGCCTACATCTGCTCCATGAATCAGGCCCACCAATTCCTGACCGACGGAAAACCGACGGACGCGATCACGCAACTGAACGCCATCGTGCGCCAGCATCCCGATTATTGGCCGGCCCACCTGCAGCTCGCCCGCGCCTATACCATTCAGCACGACCTTCCAAAAGCTGAGGCGGAGCTGAAGCGCGTCATCGAACTCAACCCGCGCAATGAAAACGCCTACTATTTTCTCGGCTACACCGAACTCGAACAGAAGCGCCCCGACCAGGCCCAGCAGGCCTTCGCGCAACTTCTGAAGCTCAACCCCAACAGCGCCGACGCCCATGCCGGACAGGCCGCCGTTTTTTCATTCGAAAACAATTATTCCGGCGCGTTAGCCGAGTATCAAAAGGCGGCCCAGATTGATCCCACGTATCAGAACGTCGCTTACGACATGGGCCTGATGCAGAGCAAGCTGGGCCTCTACGACGACGCCATCAAATCATTCCTGAAGCAGCGCGACAACGGCGACGATCCCGACAACGAAAACGCGCTGGCGGAGAGGTATGAGAACAAAGGCATGAAAAAAGAGGCTGCCGACGCCCGCGCGCGGGCAGCGCAATTTGAAAATCAGAAATAGAAATCTCCGCTACCTTGCAGCAGCGGCAACCCTGAAGCGGACTCGTTCACGGCGCTGCAGGTACTCAACAATCTCGAACAAGTTCCGCGCTTGCGGATTTCCCGATGGACCCAGCATGCGCATCAGACTTTTGGCGGAGTGATCGGTCGCCTCGGCCAATTGGGCGAACCCGATCGTGGCGTTGATGTAGTCGCGAAGGATGCTCTTGCCCACTTCCACGTCTCCAGAAAGAAAGCATTCCACTCCCTGGCGCAGCAACTCCTTCCGAAACGCGGCGTCACGGCGGACTCGTGCCTGAACGGTTTCTTTGAATTCACGCGTCAATGACATTGTGTTTACTTCTTCCTTTGCTTGTAATCGGCCCATCGAGCTTGAGCGCGAAGAGAACGGACTGCGTCCATTCAGGTCAGAATATTCAAGAATCACGACCAATCAGATGGTAACATATATGTTACTTACGTCAACCCCCGTGAATTGCCGTTGACCTTGATCCATTGGGAGCGAGGCGTTGTGGACGCTGATAGAAACGGCGCTCTCACGTAGAATGACACTCCCGTACACGCGCGGGCACTGACGCTCAAACTCTGCATTTGTGATGATTTCGACCGCTCAGGGTCTGGGGATCAGAGATTTCCATGCGAAAGCAGCAAATTCCCTCAGTCACGCGGATGACTTCGACTTTGATTTATGCCTCTTTCGATTGCGGTCAGAACTTCCCAATCGCCTGCTCCATCCTCTTCAGCGTCGTCGCTTTCCCCAACACTTCCAGCGTCTCAAACAGCCCCGGAGCATTCTTCCGCCCGCACACCGCTACCCGGATCGGCTGGAACATCTGTCCCGCCTTCAGCCCCATTTCCTGCGCCGCCGCCCGCAGGCTCTGGTCCAGTGGATCATGCTTGAACTCCGTCCCTGCCAGCACTTCCCGAGCCCGGCTGAGAACTTTCAGCGCCATCGCCGCGTCCCCCTTTTGCGGAATCAACTCTGCCGGATCGTAAGGTGCCAACTCCTCCACAAAGAAGAAATCGGCTGCGGTCAACACATCGCGCAGCAGCTTGATACGCTCGCGAATCAGCGGAGTAACCGCATGCACCTTCTCCGCCGAGACCGCCAATCCCGCCGCCTGCACCACCGGCAGCAGGCGCGCACTCAGCTCATCCACCGAAAGCCCGCGAATATGTTCGGCATTCAGCCACAACGCCTTCGGATCGAACGTCTCGTCCGGAGTCGCCGCCGGCTCCTTGAAATTGATGACAGCATTCGCGCGGTTGATGCCCTCCAGAGAAAAAGCCGCCGTCAGTTCCTCCCGCGTCATGTTCTCCCGATCGTCTTTCGGCGACCAGCCCAGCAAGCAAAGAAAATTGATGAATGCCTCCGGCAGAAATCCGGCATCGCGATACGTCGTCACGCTGACCACCGGCCCGTGCTTGCGCTTCGAAAGCTTCGACCCGTCCGGTGCGACCAGCAGCGGAAGGTGCGCGAACTGCGGCGGCTTGGCGCCCGCGCCTTCGAAAATCAGCACATGCTTGTAGGTATTCGAAAGATGGTCCTGCCCGCGAATAATGTGGCTGATGCGCAGGTCAATATCATCCGCGCACGAGGCAAGGTGGTACGTAGGCATCCCGTCCGACCGCAGCAGCGCAAAGTCTTCAATATCGTCGGCGGCCTTGACTTGCTCGCCATACACCGCGTCATTGAAGCGAACTTGCTCGCCGAGACCCCGCGGAACTCGGAAACGCAGAGCAAACGTCTCTCCCGCCGCCGCCCGCCGGTCGCTCTCCTCCCGCGAAAGTTCCCTCATCCCCGGATTAAACAGCCATGTCTGATTCGCCCCCGACTTCTCGCTGTCCCCCGTATGCGCCGGTGTGAAATCGCGGTACGCTAGCCCTTTCTGGAAAATGGCATCGGCGATCTGTCGGTGCAGAGCCAGCCGTTCGGACTGCCTGTACTCCTCATCCCAGCCCAGGTCGAGCCACTTCAACCCCTCGAAAATCGAATGGACCGAGGCGTCGGTATTGCGCTCGACATCGGTGTCGTCAAGCCGCAGAACCATCGTCCCGCCGTTGCGACGGGCGTATAGCCAGTTGAAAATAAAGGTTCGGGCACTGCCAACGTGCAGAAATCCCGTGGGAGACGGCGCGAATCGGACACGAAGCATAACTGCTGAGTATAACGGGATCGCTCTCCTGGCTCTAGTCTAGTGGTCAAACAGACGGACATGTATTCGTTTTGAAAGGGATGGGCTTCAGCCCATCCGTAAATACATGCAAATAAGACGCGGCTTCAGCCGCAGCGGGAGCGCCAGTCATGCCGTTTCTAGCTTTTCCAGTCCCTCATACGCACCCTTATTTCCGACCCACTACTCTAGAACTGGTCTCATCAATGGTTTTGGGCAGGGCACGGCTTCAGCCGTGCCGCTACGGGCCAACAAAATTGACGGCTTTAGCCCCTGAGGGCCGGACAGCCGGCTCTTCCCCGAATCTCTGACTCAGCACTCTGGCTGCGCGTCGAGCCCCATCTGGTTACCGTCGGGTTACGAAGGTAACTCTGGGGACGAAGATCCCTATAGCGCCGTCGCATCTGATAGGAAGATACTTTCTGCCAACGCCGTGCCCAGGGCGGAACCTGCCGGAAGACACCTGTTGTTTCGATCTGTCTGGTGTGACAGGATTCTGGTGTAAGCGGATTGGCCTATAATTTCCAGCCGGCCATAATTACGATTAGCGAGGAAGCACACAACCAATGAACAGCCTTGCTACTGGTCAGGTGCTGATTCCCGGGGCTGTCGCCCTGTTGGTGCTCCTTGTCTTCACTTACCTCTACGAACAGAATCGCCACAGCTATTTTCGCGCCTGGCAGCTGGCTTGGGCAGCCTACACACTGCATTATGCCGTTGAAGCCGTGATTTACTTTCGCGGACCTTCCGCGCTGCTTTTCTTTGCCAGTTCGGTCCTGCTGGTGGGCATGGCGACTTGCATTTTCGTCTCGACCCGCCTGATGAGGGAATCCTTTCAGCTGAGATGGTACGACGTCGCAATCATGGTAACCGGCGTCCTCCTGACCTATGTGGCCGTCCGCGCCCACATCGCCGATGGCGTGTTCAACGACAAAGCCTTGCCTTTGCCCTGGTTTTTGCGGCTGGAAGTGGGACTGGCGGTCGTTCTGTTGTATGCCTCGTTTCATTATTACCGCTACGCCTTCCGCAGGAACTCGGTTGCCTTCCGCACGTTGGCTTTCTCGCTGGCATTTTGGGGAGCGCTGATGTGGGCAGGCCAGCTCCGTCAATCTTTCGTTGACGCCGCAGGCCAACTCGGAGGCTTTCTCGGTCCCATTCCGCAAATGCTGCTTGCCATCGCCATGGTCATGGTGCTGTTCGAAAATGAGCGCAACGCGGTTCAGGATAACGCCCTCGAGTTTTCCACTCTGGGAGTCGATCCGCGCCAACTGCTCTCCGCATCGGACCTCGAACCTCGCCTCCAGACTTTTGTGGAGCGATTAATCGCGCCCTTGCCTTCCCGTCGCGCCGTCTTTTTCGTTTCCCAGCAGTGGCGCGGTACCCTCCCCTCCGTGCAAAAGGGATTTTCCGCCGAGTTTCTGGAGAAACTACAACGCACTCAAGCCGGCGATTACATTGCCGAACTGGCATTCCGGCGCGGTGGCGTCGTCACCTTCCGCGATCTCGCCGATCTCGAAGAGCCCCTGCCCGTCCTGGCGGGCGGAAGGTTCGAAGCCTGCAGGCAGACCTTGCTCGCTGGTGGAATCACCGACCTCATGGCCGTGAGCCTGCAGACCCGGGAACACAATTTCGGAGTCCTCCTGTTCCCCCACGCCGAACGGCGCATGTTCGGCAATTCCAATCTCCGCCTGTTAATTGGCTTGGCCTTGCAGATCGCGCTCACGCTCGAAAATTATGTCGTCATGCACGAGGCGCAGCGCCGTACCAAGGAATATGAGTTGCTCACCGAAATCGGCCAGGCCGTCAGTTCTCACCTCAATCAGGATGAAGTGCTGCGCACCGTTCAGGTAGAACTCGGCCAGATTTTCGATACCAGCAACTTCTACATCGCTTTCCAGGAGGAAGATGAAATTCGCTTCGAACTGGAGATCGAAGGCGGCCTGATTCTTCCCAAGCGATCGCGCAAGATCAGCAATGGATTCACCGAACACATCCTAAGAACCGGCGAGCCGCTCCTGATCGAGTCCGACCTTGAACAGGTACGAGCAAAACTCGGCGTCGATTTCGTTCCCACCCGTCCGGCGCGCTCTTTCTGCGCCGTGCCCGTTTTCCTCGGGGGCAAGGCCATGGGCGTAATGGCCGCTCTCAGTATGCAGCGCGAAGCGCAGTTCCAGGCCCGCGATCTCGAGGTCATGCAGACCGCGGCTGGACAACTCGGCGTCGCCATCGAAAACGCCCGTCTCTTTACCGAGGAGCAGCGCCGCGGCCGCCATCTGGCATTCCTGAACACTATTTCGAAAATGGCCATCTCCAGCGAAGATGCCGAGCAGATGATGGCCGACATCGTCCGCGAGATCCAGAAGAACTTCCACTACGATCACATCGGCATCGGCATCATGGACTATGCCACCAAAGATATCGAGATCAAAG
>VFSW01013350.1_pt1 | contig 11425 bp, 7 predicted proteins | sample 5358111 | NCBI WGS metagenome assembly VFSW01 (sample SAMN11554181, study PRJNA540505) | mine drainage metagenome | isolation source: sediment from site ElyBrook_90M | place: USA: Ely Copper Mine, Vershire, VT | collected 2017 | reverse complement strand
CCGCATCCACGAAGCGCGCGGCCCACGGCGAGAGGCGCGAGAGATCAGCGGCGAAATCATCTGTAATGGTATCGGTCCGTTCCCCGAGTTCCAATGGCAGCTCGGTCCCGCGGAGTCCCAATTCAGAGGCGAGACAAAAGACCACGGCGTTTCCAGCGTCGACGATGGATACAGTGAAGCTGCGCCCGTCTTTTAGCTCAATTACCTCAGTTGCTTTGCCGGTCGGCAAGAGATGGCCATTCACGGTTCCCTGAGGATCGATGAATTCGAGATCTATCCGCGCTCCTGTGCCGCGAACACCTGGCATGGCATAGTTTCCCTCCCAGGATGCGAGACCATTGCTGACAGGCACACGAGCAATGACCCGTTTGCCAGTGTTGATGTTATGGATGGATACCTGTGTAAGAGGTTCCACTGCAGGCACGAGTCCTTGATCGATGGCAAAGGGGCCTACGGCAGCAGTTAAATTGCCGCACGTTCCACCCCAATCCACCATTGCCGCAGTGACGCTTACCTGTCCGAATAGCACCTGGACGCCCGACCTGTCTTCCACAGCAGGGCCGATAATCATTGCTTTACTTGTGTTTGAGGTGCCACCGCCGACACCATCCACCTGGGGTGCGCCTGGACTACCAAAGATGGTCAGCAGAACTTGAGTGCGAACGTCCTGCGAGTAAGGCAGATCATTCTCGTGGAAGAACATTCCCCTGCTGGTGCCGCCTCGATATATTGCACCTCGAATTCCTCTGATTTTCAAGGTTTCACCTTTTTCATCCTGTTGCTTCCGATCCGATCTGGCGCATAAGCATAACCAAGCGTCACCAAGTCCCTTCCAGTAAGAGGTTTACACGCCTCAATGCAGGCAAGGGAATTCGTAAGTTGCGAATGAGGGAGATAGCTTGATAGCGTTTGGTTATAGGTGGTGCGGTGTTTTCATCATCCGTGCGGACTCTGAGCGAGCAGTCGTTCGCGCCCACTCCATCGTTACTCAATGAGCTGCAAATATTTTTGCCGAAGCGTGGTTAAGTTCGTGGTCATTGGCGAGGCGAGGCGACCGGTTGAGCAAGGAGAAGCGGGCTATTCCAGTGGTGATTTAGCTGGTGATTCAATGGGGGCAAGGGTGGTCATTGACCTTTCAAGATGCCGGATGGTAGGGTGTTCGCTACGGGAAAACATGTAGATATGACCGACACCTTGCATATGGCCTGGTTCAAGCTTTTTCCAGACGGCAAGGCAGGGCGATTTCCATGGCAACTGAGGCGCCGGTGCGCTGTTCAGGAGATCAGCGAGCTGCCCAGAGAGCGGGCAATCACGGCTTCGATGAGTTGTGAAAGGCAACCGCTGGGACAGCGCGCCCAGCGAGGTACTATCTGGCTCGCTGGAGGTGGAACGGCCACATGGTGAGTGCTTTGAACACCAAACTCCAGGCCGAGGATGCAACCCTTGACTTCCTGCCCCGGTATAACAGGACACCGCTGCATTCGACCCTGAAGTACGGCGACTGGGTCCAGCTTGAACGGGATTGGTATCGAAGAATTAGAACGATTACAAGCCGATGACGAATAACCGACAAGGCAGGCAATGGAACGTCTGGAGCGCAAATATCTGCTTCCTGCTTTTCCATAACCACAACGACTATGAAATATAACCAGCTACAGGACAGGAATTCTGAAGGGGAAGGTCCGTCATGGATTTCACGCTTACACAGATTCGGGCTTTTCTCGCGGTAGCCCGGTTTAACAGCTTCAGGCAAGCGTCTCAGCTTTTGTATGTTTCTCAACCCGCTTTGACCGTCCAGATGCAGCAACTGGAGGAGTCGTTGGGTCTACGGCTCTTTGACCGCGATACGCGGCGAGTTGTGCTGACGCCGGCGGGGCATGCGCTGATGCCCATGTTTCAGCATCTCATTTCGGAGTTGGAGGCAATTGTCGAGAACGCGAAAGACCTTGCCATGTTGCGGCAAGGAAAAGTGTCTTTGGCATGTGTGCCATCGATCGCGACGACTTATCTTCCCGAAGCAATGATGCGTTTCCGCAAGCAGCATTTGAATGTGAAGTTTGACCTACGAGACGCCAATGGACAGCGCGTGGTGGCCATGGTGCGAGCCGATGAAGTTGAGTTCGGAATAACCAACAGCGATCAAAAGTGGCCGGATCTTGATGTTATCGGCTTGTATCGAGAGGAGATCCATGCGGTATTTCCGAAGTCTCATCCTATTGCAGATATGAAAGTAGCAAAGCTCGAGGACATCCTGAACTATCCTCTGATTATCCTTGATGCCGAGTTTAATTCGCGAGCGGTGCTGGAAGCAGCTTTTCTTACATTGGGACGATTGGTTAAGCCCGCATGCGAGCCTAAGTACACCTCGACGGCGATCGGAATGGTGCGAGCCGGGCTGGGTATAGCGTTGCTTGGGTCTTTGGTTATCTCTGCCAGCAATCTTGGCAGTTATCCTGAGCTTTGCTCTCGACCTATTGAAAGTCCACCGCTTGTGCTGTCAATCAATCTCATTCGAAAGAAGGGGCGGACACTGTCACCGGCGGCGCAGGCTTTCATCGATTTGCTTTTTGAGAACAATCAGGAGGGTCTTTGGATCGATTGCACTCGGCCCAGTGAGCCAGCGTATCTTGATGGAGTCGAATTTTTCTAGGCGAAGCTGCGCCTTCAAGTCTGATTACGAATCGCGCAGGTACATCGGCATGGGCTTGAGAATGCTTGAGCGGCATGACGGTTTGTAGTTATCACTTTCTTCCCCGGAGAATCTGTCCAAAAACTATATAATTCGCTGCGATGCGTCAATCAACCTTTCAAAACCAGCCACGACGTAGAAAACGACGAAAACAGGGGTCGGCGGATTCAAGGTTGAAGTGCAACAAACAACAGCAAAGTCTCTCGCTTGTAGTTATTGGACAGGTTCTGAGGAGTTTTCTTTCTGGTACGCGCGCTCTGCTTACTGGGAGTCTTTCATTGCGCGAAGAGCAGCCGCTCTACCTGCGCGGCGTCCAAATACTGCGCCAGACATGAGGCCACTTCCTCCCGGATAGTTGTGGTAGAAAAGGCCGCCAACAAGTTCCCCGGCTACAAACAATCCTTCCAGAGGCCGACCTGTATTCGATATGACTCGGCACTGATTATCGATGCGAAGGCCGCCGAAGGAAAACGTGATGCCGCAGGTAACGGGAAATGCCACGAAGGGTTTGTGCTCTATGCGCAGAGCCCAGTTCGATTTAGGTGGCGTGATGCCAACTGCTGCTTTGCCGTCCTTGATTGCCGGATCAAATACACCTTCCTGAACTGCGGCGTTGTATTCGTTGACGGTCTTCTCCAGTTCATCCGGATTGAGCCCCATCTTCTGCGCCAAACTGCGGATGGAGTCTGCTTCGAGGCGCGTTGTCCCGGGAGAGCCGTAATCCACTTCGCTCAGAAGCTCGACAGTTTGCTTGTCAAACAACTGAAATGCCTTGCCGCCGGGCTGATGCATAATCGCCCGCCCATACTTCGCATAGGTGTAGTTTCGGTAATCCGCACCTTCATCGACGAAGCGCTTTGCGTTCGCGTTGACCATGATTCCATAGGGGTAGCCCTGCCGTGAGAGCCGATTGGTCAGTATCCAATCGCCGGTTGACTTTGCGTTTGCATCCCAGGCAATCGCATGACAGCCACTCCAGTGCCCCTTGGCTTCGGCACCCGCAGCCAGCGCCATGTGGAGGACCTCTCCAGTATTGAACTCCGTGCCGCGCACTTTGGCGAGATCCCAGCCGGGACCGAGATAGGTAGCCCTTGACTGAGCGTTCGCCTCAAAACCACCACTGGCTATGATGACCGCCTTTGCGGTAATCCTTTGGTGTGCGGATGTTCCATCTTCCAGGGCTTGCTTGCATAGCACACCAGAAATGCCCCCTGCCGGATCGAAAAGGAGTTCTATGACTGGACTCTCGTATCTGATCTCGATTCCAGCGGCTTCTGCGATGCTCCTGTGTTGCTGGATGAGACCGGCTCCGCCGCCAGTGGAGCCTATAGCGAGACCACCCCAGAAGACAATTCGATCACCCCGCCGGTTCGACTGACGTTCAAAAAGCAGCTCCCAGCGAAGACCTTTGCTATGCAGCCACTGAATGGTCTGAAATGAATCGTCAACCAAAATATCCGCGAGCTCAGGATCGGTCTTGCCCTCTGTCACCCGATCGAGATCGTTGCGGAATTCTGTTCTGCCATACTCAGGGATATCGATGCGGCTGGCCAGTTGATCGGTCAGGTCAGGCAACACGGTGCGCAGTTGTTCCAGGTTGCCGAACGCAGAACGGAAGGCGCCGGCTGTGAAGTAACTGTTCCCGCCGGAGCGTTCCTTGTCTGCTTTTTCCACCATCAGGACTTTCTTCGAGATCTCTCGTGCGGCGTGTGCCGCACTGAAAGCGGCGTTTCCTGTGCCAACTACGATGACGTCATATGCTTCCGACATTCAATCTCCTGTTGCGTAGATTCGATGCACTTCGACGCTTTGCCAGATCGTCGCTGCCACGTCGCATGCTACAGGATTCCTACGCATGATATGCAAGTCCCACCCAGGAGTGACACCTTGTCGAAGAGGACTCTGCCGGCGAGCGGAGTTGCCAGGGGCAATGGAAAGAAACGCGTCATCTGTTCCGAACCGAACCGGCGGCGGGGCAGGAGGGGATGTGGAAGGCTTCGCCGCACGATCCGACTTTGTTTCATTGCAGCGGTGCAGGCGAAGAAGGGCAGTGGAGGTGGGTGCAGCAATAACCTGAGCCTATCAAGTGCCAATCACCATTCGCAACTTACGAATTCCCTAACGAATGCTGAAGCATGTACACCTTATCCCGTCCAAAAAAACTTGTGGGTCAGGTTGGCTATGCTCCGCGCCCAGAAGTGATCAGAGGGAGAAAAAATAATATGAAGAGCATCCAAGTCGCCGATGTGCTCGCACGAGCACAAAAGGCATCAGGGGCTAACTGGAAGAAAGCACCTGAGGACGGTATTCCTGCCGGGCAAGCTGGAATAGATGTCACAGGCGTTGGTGTTGCGTGGCGTCCCACGTTCGATGTCCTTCGCCAGGCTGTTGCGCAACGAAGCAATCTCATCCTGACCAAGGAGCCGATGTATTGGAGCGATTCCATTGCCAGGCCCGAGGCCGAAGTGAGTGGGCCCTCCCCAACCGAGCAGATTGAGCATACGGAGCTATACCTGGAAATCAAGGATTATGTTGCCAAGCATGGTCTTGTTATTGGCCGGCTTTCAGGGAATTGGGATGGTGCACAGGCACGCCGCCTGGAAGGTCTGGTTGCATCCTTCGGATGGGAGAAGTCGAAGGATGCCTCTGCAAGCCTGAAGCTGGCGAATACGCAGACGGCCATCTTCGATCTTCCTGCCATGTCCGTGCTGCAACTGGCTCAGACGGTGAAATTCGCAAGCAGAGGAGAAGCTGTTCGGGTTGTGGGCAATCCGACGGACAGCGTGCAGCGCGTTGCGGTTCGGCCCGGCTATCTGATGGTTGCGGACCTGATGAAGATTGTGAATTCAGGGGTGATTGATGCGGTGGTGGTCGGCGAAGCATGTGAGTGGGAAGCCTACGAGTACATAGAGGACTGGATCACAGCAGGTCGCGGCAAGGCCATGGTCATGCTGGGTCTGGCTGTTTCAGAAGATCCCGGCGCCAGGGCTATGGCGGATTGGATCAGATCCTTCGTCCCTGAGGCGCCTGTCAACTACATACACACTGGCGATCCGTTCACCCCGGTCAAACTTTAAGGAGCCTCAGCATGCAAAAACCTTCCTTCTACACAAGGCGCCAGTTCACGAAAAGTGCATTGCTTGCCAGTTCCTTGCCATTCATTAAATCTGCATCGATGTTTGCGCAGGACGAACGCATAACGGCCCGTCAACTGGTGGACCAGATCAAAGCGCATCTTGGAATTCCCTGGAACCCAAAGACGTATCGCGACACGTTCAAAGCGGGCAATCCCGACACTCCGGTTCTGGGTGTAGCTTCCACCTTCATGTCGACATTCGATGTGATTAAGCGCGCCAAGGAAAAGAATCTCAATTTCGTCATCAGCCACGAACCTACCTTCTGGAGTGATGCTGATACCATCGCTCCGGTCGAGCACGATCCTCTATACCGGACGAAGCTGGATTTTGTTGAGAAGAATCAAATGGTGATCTGGCGCATTCATGATCACTGGCACATGATGCGTCCGGAGCCAATGAAAACCGCCATGGACAAGGCGCTTGGATGGGACACCTATGTTATTCCGGGAACAAAGTCGTATAAGTTCCCACCCACCACTTTGCGGGCGCTTGCATTGCATGTAGCGGATGGGCTGCACTCGCGCAGCGTCCGAATTGTTGGAGACCCTGATCTTATGGTGAGCACTCTGGCGCGTGGGTCGCATGTGCTAAGTGGCAATCTCGACGCGCTCGCCAGTGCGGATGCAATTATTACGTCTGAGACCAGAGAGTGGGACAGCGTAGAGTTCATCCGAGATCTTTCTGCTTCAGGTGCGCGAAAAGGGCTGATTCTAATCCCGCATGAAGCCGGTGAAGAAGAAGGCATGATTCTCTTTGAAAAATGGTTTTCTGAGCAGTTCCCTCGCATCCGAAGCGAGTCTGTTCTGACGACGGATCGGCTTTGGCTCGCGTGAAAACCTCGATATCTCCACTGAACCTTGACTGCGCCAATAGCGGGGCTGGAGAGACACTCTTGTTCTTATATGGGTAACAGGTATAGCCATCAGGCGAGTTCCATCGAATTGTTTGCGTAGTGCCAGACGCGTCATACCCAGCCTAGTTCTCTCCTTCCAAGCAGCCAGAGGAGTAGAGCCTATAGTTCATGCGCTTTGTTCCGCTGTGTCGTTGCGGTATGAAGCTTGCCTATTCTCATGCGGGGAATAGCATTTTGTACATTTTCGCTGATAGCCGCGTCCGGAGTTGAAGTAACACCCAGGAAGCGGCACGGCGACAGGAGGCACCACATGCATCACGGGATTACAGGACTATTCAGCAAGAGACTGAAAATTACAATTTTATTGTTTCTGCTTCTTGGCATATTCAGCCGGAGCGGAATCGCCCAAACATCGTTCGGAACCCTGACGGGGACTATTTCGGACACCACCGGCGCAGTTGTTTCCAGTGTTCCTCTGACCCTCACCAATACTGAAACTGGAGAGCAGCGCAAGGTGATCGGTGATGCCTCTGGAAACTACAGCTTCGTCAATCTGATCCCGGGTGTTTATAAGCTAGACGCTCAGGCGGAGGGATTTCAGCATTTCATCCAGAGTCAGATTGTGATCCAGGTGCAGACAACCACTCGCATCGATTTGGCACTGAAGGTTGGCCAGCTGTCCCAGTCGATCGAGGTCACCACTCAGGCAGCACTGCTGCAGAGCGATAGTGGAAATCTAAGCACAGTCATCGAGGGGCGGCAGGTTCAGCAGGCCCCGTTGAATGGCCGCAACGTGATGAGCCTGGTAACCCTGGTTCCCGGTGTAGTGGCACAGGGCGCATCGGAGGGGAATCCCGCTGGCAATAACACCCAGGGCTGGGGCAACTTCCAGTTTGGCGGGGGCCTTGCGAATCAAGGCGCCGAGTATTTTGATGGCGTCCTGCTGAATACGAACTATGCCAACCAGCCAGCGCTGATTCCCACGCAGGATATGGTTAAGGAGTTTAGCGTCACAACCAATAGCACCGGCGCGGAGTACGGAAATACGGCTGGCGGGGTAGTGAACATCGCGAGCCAATCCGGCACAAATGGGTATCACGGTTCAGTGTACGAGTTCATCCGCAACAAGGACCTGAATGCAAATCTCTTCTTCAACAAACAAGTTGGTGCGCCGCGGTCGGCATTTACCCAAAACCAGTATGGCGCCACTTTTGGCGGTCCGATCAAGAAGGATAAGGCATTCATTTTTTTCAGTTGGGAGGGTTTCGCTCTCCGCTCCGGCAACCGTTACATCGGCAGCGTACCGACTGATGCGCAACGCGCAGGAGACTTCTCTGCTCCGGGGCTGCACTCCATCTACGATCCATGTGCGGGAGCTGTAAGCGCTAGCGGCCTTTGCAACGGAACCCCGCCGGCAAAGACGCAATTCGCCGGTAACGTCATTCCATCTGGCCGGATTAATCCTGTCTCTGCGAAGTTACTAGCTCTCTGGCCGCATGCCAACGTTGCTAGTGCAACCCCTGTAAATAACTTCACGCATTCCTTCAGCAACGGCTTTAATTACAACCAGTACAACGTCCGTGGCGACTATGCTATTTCGAGCAAGCAGCAACTTTTTGTCCGGTATGCCGACTGGAGGGACACGAGGCTGCCCGCGGACAATCTTGGCACCCATGTAGCTCTCATGGGAGGTTTCCAGTCCAAGCAGGCGGTTGTCGGCGATACGATAACCATCAATGCTTCGACGCTTGTGGATCTTCGAATTGCACTCACTCGCTTTGTGACCCATACCGGGCCACAGTCCGCGAATGTGGACCAGACTACGTTTGGGTTGCCGTCGAGCTATAACTCCGAGTCGAACCGAGGTGACCCATCACCCTGCGTTACCGGCATCTTTACGCAGTTCTGCACAACAAATCTGGGGCTCACCATTGGGGCCACAAATAATAATTATGAGTTTGTGGGCGGCATCACCAAGATACTTGGAAAGCATTCGTTGAAGGCTGGCTACAGTATTCGTCGAATGGAGTTCAACCAAGGCCAGGTCAACTATCCTTCTGGATTTTTCAACTTCGATACAGCCTTTACAGCCAATGGTGCTGGAACAGGGGATGCGTTCGCTTCCTTTCTTCTTGGCTATCCCACTCGGGCCGGTGGCGGCGCAATCACAGGCGTCCAGCAGGGCAAGCGGACCTCTGGCCTTCAGTTCTATCAGGGGTACTACCTTACAGACACTCAGCAGATTGGTTCGCGTATAACTCTCAACTACGGCGTAAGGTGGGAGATTCCGACAGCATGGCAAGAGCGCCATGATAGTCTTGCGGTCCTTCTGCCCGGTACTACCAGTCCGCTCGGTAGCCAGATCCAGGATCCGATAACATCGCAGGCGATTCCACTCAAGGGGACGATGGCCTTAGTCAACTCACCGCTTTACCACAGCCGGTACGATATGAACACGCCTTATACGCTGTTTGCTCCACGTCTCGGCGCATCTTTCCGTGTATCATCCTCCACCGTGGTACGTGCTGGTTATGGCATGTTCTATCTTCCGGCTGGGGTTTCGTTCCTGTCCTCCCCGGCAAATTTCTCTGTGAACAATGCCATCACCAATCCTCCTTTTGCGACGGGTTCGACACCGGTCACCACCATGTCTAATCCATTTCCAAATGGGATCCAGCAGCCTGGTGGACACAGCCAATCGTACCTGGATTCACTCTACGGAAAGGCAATCAATACAGTTACTCCCCAGCAGTCGTACCCGTACAACCAGCAGTGGAACCTGACGGTCCAGCAGCAACTCGGCGGCAGTGCATCTGTTGAGGTGGCATACGCAGGAGCGTCAGGCGTTTACCTTCCTCAGTCGATCCAGCTCGACGTGCTCCCGTTGTCTTACCTCCACCAGGCGTCGGCACAGGCAGCGTCCGGTCAAGCGGTAACATTCGCCAGCAAGGTCAGCAATCCTCTGGCCGGACTGATTCCGAACGCTCCATCCACAACAACATACGGCCAACTCTTACTGCCCTACCCGCAATATCTTAGCGTTCAGAACACGCAAAACAATGCTTACCATTCCTCGTATCAGGCATTGCAGGCGAAACTTGAAAAACGCTTCTCAATGGGGGCGAGCCTGTTGGCTGCCTATACGTGGTCGAAGGTAATAAGCAATACCGACACCCAGTCGACGTACCTCGAAAGTAATAACGGAAGCAACAACGGTGGTGTTTTCCAGAACGCTCTTGATCCTGCAGGTGAGCGTTCCGTCTCGGCTGGTAATGTTCCTCAACTGCTCGTGGTCAGCTATACGCTCGATTTACCGTTTGGTCATAATCGGCGGTTTCTCAGCAATGCTGGTCCAGTTGTAGACCACATCATAGACGGGTGGGGCGCGAATGGCATCACCACGTTCCAATCCGGCTTCCCGCTCACCCTTACACTCGCAACGGTACCGTCTCAACTGCAACCTTTCAACTTCACTAGTGTTCGACCGAATGTTGTTGCGGGATGCCAGAAGGAGCTATCTGGTTCGCGATTTGACCGTGTGAATTCCGGGAGCTGGTTTAACAAGAGCTGCTTTACGGCTCCAGCTGCCTACACACTCGGTAACGAACCACGAGTTGACCCCACACTTAAGATGGACGGCTTTCGCAACTTTGACTTCGCACTGTTCAAAAACACTTCCGTGTTCGAGCGAGCGACAGTGGAATTCCGTGCCGAAGTGTTCAATCTGTTCAACACGACACGGTTCGCAGCTCCTAACTCGCTCTTTGGGAGTGCGGCCTTTGGAACTGTGACGGCGCAGGAAAATAACCCTCGCCTGCTACAGTTTGCTCTCCGCTTGAAGTTCTGAAGTGCTTCTGCGTGATTGACCGTTTACTGCTTCATAGGTAAACGGTCAATCTCGATTTAGAGCCTGCTGAAGGCTCTAGCACCTTTCTGCAGGAGTGCTGGGAATCGGTCGTCGCCGTCATGCAGTATAGGCGGATGGTGGACAAGTGTCAGGTTGGTCATCTGAACGATGTGAGCGATGGGGAGTGGGTGTTTGGGACACCCCATATGGCGTTGCGCAGGGAGGACGTGCCGCAAGTCATTCCACCGTTTGCGGGTGGGGTTCAATGTGGTGCGCTGTTTAGTGAAGAGCAGGGCGCATTAGTGGATGATGCCCAACGATCTGCCGCGCTGGCCCGTGGTGTATCTGCAGACGCAGCGCTGGAAATGAGCGGGGCGCTTAGAGATCATAGTGGTGGGCTTCGCTCCCTGCTGCGCGAGTTCGCCGGGCACAAGCCGCAGCCCACGGCGATGGGGGTAGCCAGTCGGACGCTTCAGTCCCCGCTGCTGCCGGTGCGGCCAAGCAGGGTATTCAACTGGAAGCGGTCAGGCACACGGAAGCCAGACGCGGCTTCGTTCTGCTGCCGCACCGCTGAGTATTGGAGCGAAGATTTTCCTGGGGCGCCACTTCTGCCGACGGACCGGAGACTACCAGAGCCTTTCACCGACCCTCACCGACCCTCACGGCCTTTCGCTACTTCGCCTTCGCCTTCGCATCGTTTATGCGCAGCAAGCACTTCAGGTTAGTCAATCAAAGTTATTAATGGGCCCTAAGTCATATTCAATCGGGATCACATTCAGACTAGTTACTACTCACTGTACAAACTTGAGGCGATCAGGCGGCTAAGTGCCAGGCAGTTGTTTGAGTGATTGTTTGTAGATGATGTTGGGAGTGTTTCATGTGGATTGTTCGTCTTGCGC
>VFSW01013349.1_pt1 | contig 11425 bp, 11 predicted proteins | sample 5358111 | NCBI WGS metagenome assembly VFSW01 (sample SAMN11554181, study PRJNA540505) | mine drainage metagenome | isolation source: sediment from site ElyBrook_90M | place: USA: Ely Copper Mine, Vershire, VT | collected 2017 | reverse complement strand
CCCAGCCTGCTAGTCTATTAGTTTAAGGGCTGAGCGTGCAAAGACTTCTGGTAGTTGAAGACGATAATTCTGTCCGAAATACCATCCAAACTTTTTTGGAATTGGAGGGCTATACCGTGGACGCCGTCGCGTCCACCCGCGAAGCACTGGAACGCCTCCGCGACGACGCCTACCCCATCGTTATTTCCGATATCTATATCGACGAGCGCACCGGCCTTGATGTGCTCGAAACTGCCCGCAAAAAGAATCCCCAGTGCGCCGTCATTCTGATGACCGCGCGCGGAACCATTGAAACGGTCATGAAAGCGACGCAGGGTGGTGCGTTCGACTATATCGCCAAGCCCTTCGAGTTGGACCGCATGCTGGACACGGTGAAGCGCGCCGAGGCATCGGTGGGCCAGCACCAGGACGACAAAGACTCCGAGATCGAAGATCTGCCCGAGAGCGAAATGATCGGTAGTTCGCCCAGGATGATTGAGATCTACAAGACCATCTCGCTGGTAGCGCCCACCAATGCCACGGTGCTGCTGGAAGGCGAAACCGGCACTGGCAAGGAAATGGTGGCCCGCATGGTCCACAACAACAGCTCGCGCGCGCATCAGCCCTTCGTGCCGGTGGACTGCGGTTCCATCGCGCCGTCGTTGCTAGAAAGCGAGTTGTTCGGCGCGCTCAAGGGCGCCTACACGGGCGCCGATCGCGACCGCATGGGCGTGTTCGAAGCCGCCAACAACGGCACCGTCTTCCTGGACGAGATCGGCGATCTGGAAATAGGCTTCCAACTCAACTTATTGCGATTCCTGCAGGAAAAAGAGATCCGGCCACTGGGTTCGCCGCGCGGAAAAAAGGTGGACGTGCGCGTGGTCGCGGCCACCAATCGCGATTTACAGAAAATGGTGGAGCAAGGCAAATTTCGCGAGGACCTGTGGTATCGCTTGAACGTTGTGCGCATCGTTCTTCCGCCGCTGGTGGAACGCCGCGGCGATGTTCCTCTGCTAGCCCATTATTTCTTGAAGAAATACAACGAGCGTTACCATCAGCAGGCCCGGCTCACCGAGTCCGCGCTGCGGGTTCTGGAAGACTATAGCTGGCCCGGCAATGTGCGCCAACTCCAGCACATGATCGAACGGCTGACCATTGTGACTCCCCAGGGGCGCATCGACGACGCCGCGATTCGCGAAGCCATCGAACTCACCGAGCCTCGGGATACCGCGAGCGATACCCTGGCCGATACCGAAGCCGACCAGATCCGGCGCGTGCTTGCCGCCACCGGTGGGAACAAGAGCCGGGCCGCCAAAATCCTCGGGATCGAACGTAAGACACTCTACCGAAAACTCGAACGCATGGCGTTGTAACCGCTCGCATCCCCCAAAACAAATCGCTCAAAACGACAAATCGCTCCAAGGGACCTACGAATACCCTGTCATTCGCCTTCGATCAGGCATATAATCACTGTGGCTCGTATCATAACCGGACTTATAAATAAAGTCGGCCGGACTCACGTACTCCCAGGGAGGTTGTCTATGTTTGAAAGCCTCGACGAGCAGCTAAAGTTGGACGCCCACAAAAGCACGTCCAGCACCGAGCGCGTAATGCGCTGGGTCTTAGGAATTGGAATTGCCGTAATCGTCTTTGGCGCCCTTTACTGGGGCGTTCACATGATGCAAGGCAGTTAAGCCGCGTTACTAGCCTGTCAACCACAACGTGGGTAGAAGTGTGTCAATCGGCGGCGAACACTCGCGGCTGTGAGCTGGAGCCAATGGCCCGCATCACAGCTTTTACCCGTTGGGAGTATTCCGGCAAGGGGTTATAGGTCTGGAGCTTGCTGTCGATGTCTTTGTCTCTGTATCTTCTTGATTTTCCTAGCTGAGCAGCCACGTAGTGGATCCCGGCGCGAACCGAAGTGAACCTCTCCCTACAGGAAGCCCAACCAAAAACGTTGTTGTTCGTATAATCTTTGCCGCCGCTCGATTCGATGATCGAAATGCTTGGCAGCAAACGCCAATCCAAGTGATTCTGGTCGGCAGCGATCAAGAAATCCTTGGCCGAATCGCGAAGAGGGCAGTCCCGATCTCCAAAGAACTTCTGGAGCCGGGATAATCTCGGATCGTTCTGTTTGGCTGGCGGCGCCTGATACTGCTGAACGCTGACACTAGCGGGCGCTGCCAACAATCCGGCAACTAATAGAAAATCCTTCATGGGTTCCTCCCTGTGCGTCTTTCGCTCAAAAAGCGATCGTCTTGGAAGTCTTTGAAAACTAAGAGAAATCTGATGTTTCTTTGAGGTTAGTGCTTTAAAATCAATAAGTTAGCAGGTTCATGAATTCCAAATGAGTCCTCAGTATAGCATGCTCAGCCTTTGGCAAGTTGGTCACGCCCGGCGTCGGCTGTACCCTCCACCAAGTCCACCCAAGTCCACCAGAGCGGCCAACAGTAGCCAGAGCAGATTAATCCCTTGCACCGGCAAGTGGCTGTTGACCAACCACGCGTAGACCAACGTCGTAAGAGGGAGAAATAGGAAGCCCAGGATCAGGACGAGAATGCTGCTGAACACCCGGTCTAGATAGTGCGTGAAAAAGAATAGGAGCGCCAGTCCGAGGCGCGGAAACGCAAGCAGCACGATCAGCAGTAAGCAGGGCATGTGTTGGGGTCACCGTCTGAACATGGACGCACCAATGCGCCAGCCGTTTCAATCTGGTACGCTAGCCGTCCAAGGAGGATCCTATGCCGAGAGTGTTGATCACAGGAACCAGTTCTGGAATCGGACTGGCCACGGCTTTGGAACTGGGCCGGGCCGGCCACCACGTTTATGCCACGATGCGCAATCCAGCTCGCGCTCCGCAACTGGGCGAACAGGTGTCCCGCGAAGGACTGCCGGTTTCCATTCTGACGATGGATGTCGATTCCGATCAATCGGTCGCGGACTGCTTTGCGGGCATCTACGGCCAAGGCGGGCACATTGACGTGCTCGTGAACAACGCGGGAATCGAGCGGCATGGCTCGGTGGAAGAACTTCCGATGGAAGACTTTCGGGCCACCATGGAGACCAATTACTTCGGAGCTATCCGATGCATCCAGCAAGTGCTGCCGCGGATGCGCGAATCGCGGAGCGGCTGCATCATCAACGTAAGCTCGGTGGCGGGCAAGATTGCGTGCTCACCGCTCACCGCATATACGGCGTCCAAGTTCGCGCTCGAAGCCCTTAGCGAGGCGCTGGCCGGGGAAATGAAGCCGTTCGGTGTGCGTGTCGCCATCGTAGAACCCGGAATCATCGAAACGCCGATGGCGCACGCGGTCGCCTCCGCGCCCGCCTCGCGGTACCGCCAAGGCAGGCAAATCGCGGCCTTGTTTCAGGCCTCGCTCCGGCAGCCGGCACAACCGCCGATCATCGCGGCGGCAATCCGAAATATCGTCGAAAGCGAAACCTGGAAACTGCGGCACCCTTGCGGGCCTGACGCCGAACCATTTCTGGGCTGGCGAGCCGCCATGAACGACGAGCAGTGGGTCGATTTCAACGCGCTGGACGCCGACGGCTTTCGGCAGCGCGTGAAAAAAGATTTCGGTCTCGACCTGGAACTTTCTTCCGATGCAACATCGGCAAGTTAATTAATTGTGCCGCGCGCTCGTGCGAAGACTCGGTGCGGGGGCCCGAAGTCGTTCACGAAACTCAGGCATCCCGATGCACCGTGGCCGGGTCGAATGCGGCCAGGCAGACGGCGATGTACTCGGCGCCCTCCGGTCCGGGAGTGCTGTAGCGTACCCATTCGCCGCGCGCTGCGATAACGGCTTGCCCGGCCTTCACTTCCAGCACCCCGCTCTTCGATTCCACTCGCAGAGCGCCCTTCAAAACCACGGTGTATTCGTCGAACTCAGGCTGCTGCCCCGGCTCGCTCCATCCCGATGGGCTGTGCATGTGGGCGATGCTGACGGCCGAGTCCTTTGTATTCACCCTGCCGATGTATTCTTCGATCTTCTTATCGCCTGGGACGGGAATGCGCGTGGCGCTGTGAACGAGTCTAGGCATGGCTATCTCGATAGTTGATATTAGTGATCGCGATCCGTGACCAGTTCAGTCAACGCGTACATCGCCCGCTGATTGGGCGAATCGGGAAACTCGCTCATGATGACGCGCGCACGTTCGGTGAAAGATTGCGCCCGCTCGCGCACGCGGTCGAACCCATGGCGCGCCTGAATCATGCGCAGGATTTTCTGGAAGGGGGCATTGTCGTAGTTGCCGTCCTTGAGCACGGTGGCCACCAGTTGCCGCTCTTCCGGCGTCGCCTCTTCCAGTGCATAGACCAACGGTAGCGTGACCTTGCCCTCGCGAAGATCGCTGCCCACCGGCTTGCCGAGCACTTTCTCGTGCGAGGTGAAGTCCAGCATGTCGTCGACTAGTTGGAACGCGATCCCGAGATTCCAGGCAAATTCGCCCAGCCTGGTTTCGGTGGCTTCGCTGGCGCCGCCCATCATTGCGCCCAGACGCGCGCAGGCCGAAAACAGTCCGGCGGTCTTGCGATCGACCAATTCCATGTAGTCGGCTTCGGAAATATCGATCTTGCCGATGCGCTCCAACTGGAGCAGTTCGCCTTCCACCATCATCTGCGTCAGCGCGATCAGCACGTCCAGCACATGGAAATTGCGCTCGCGCAGCGCCACCTGGAAGGCCTGCATGTACAGCCAGTCGCCCGCCAGCACGCAGGTATGATTGCCCCAGATGGCGTTCGACGACGGACGGCCGCGGCGGGTTTTGGCGATGTCGATCACATCGTCATGCACCAGCGTCGCCGCGTGGATCATTTCCACCACGGCGGCCATCCGAACGGTGCCGTCGCTCACTCCGCCAACCAGTTGCGACGCCAGCAACACCAGAATGGGCCGCAGCCGTTTGCCACCGCCGTCCTGGAGGTAGCGGGAAATGGTGGTGACCGCATCGACGCTCGCCACCGACTCCAGGCTGATCTCGCGCTCCACCCGCTCGAGATCCTTCTTCACCAGTTCGAAGATCTCCCGCGCGGTTAAAGTTTGCCCCAGCCTGCCTAGTCCCATGGGATTTTTTAGTTTAGCAGGTTGCTCGGAAAGGCCGTCCTTGTGCTAAATCTGTGGAGGACCGCCATGCTTGGAGAGCAACTTCAACTTCTGCTGACGCTGTACGTTCGGCCCGTGCGCGCGGCCAGCCGGATCATCGATCGGGGACGGCTGTGGTTTGCGGTGTGCGCCGCGCTTCTGGCGCTCTGGGGATTGCCGAACGGAGCTTTCGCTCGCTCGTTGATGTCGGCCATCGATCCAGCGGCGATGATACGGACCATCGGCGCTACGGCACTGGCGTTTGTACCGGCGGTGATCCTCGTTGTGACGCTCTACCGATCGCACGAAAGTTTCCCGGTCATGCTTCGTAAAGACTATCTCACGTTCCTGAATTGCGTCTTGCTCTCGATGGCGGCGGCGTTCCTGCCGCTAGCGGTGTTCAGTAGATTTTTTATCCTCGGCCCAAATGCATTGGCGCTGGCGATTCTCATCGCGGCGGAGATCTATTTCCTGGTTCTAGTAACCTTCTGTGTGCGGACGCTGTGGGGGACCGGGCTCGCGGTGGCCGGCGGCGCGGCCCTCGTTGGTATGGCGGCCATGTTTGGCGGCATGGTCGCGTTCCTGTTGTTGGGTTCGCTGCTGTATTTCCTGGCGTCGCCGTTCTTGCTATTTTATGCGTACGTTCTGCTCGGCTCCGATCTTCGCTCCCTGGGCGAAGGCATGCGCGCGCGCCAGCACCTGCGGCAACAGTTGGACATCGCCGCCACCAATCCCCAGGATGCCGATGCGCACTATCAGCTCGGATTGATCTACCAACAACGCCACCAATACGACGAAGCCAAGCGTCGATTCGCGCGCGCCGTTGAGATCGATGGCCGGGAGGCGGATCCGGTCTTTCAACTGGGCCGGATCGCGCTCGAAGAAGAGCGTTGGAACGATGCGATCGAGTTGTTGAACCGGGCTGCGGCGCTGGACGACAAATGTTGCTCCCACGAAGTCTGGCGCGATCTGGGTGTCGCGTACTTTCGATCGGCACGATTGGAGGACGCTCGCCTCGCTTTGAGCAAGTTCGTGGAACGCAGATCCTACGATCCGGAAGGGCTCTATTGGTACGGCAAGGTTCTGCACGGTTTAGGTCAATTGGACCAAGCCAGGCAGCAGTTTGAGCAGTGCCGTGAGGCGGTGGAAACCATGCCTTCGAACCGGCGGAGGCAACTGGGAAAGTGGAAACGTCTGGCTCTGGCGGAACTGCGAGAAATCAACTGAGCCAGTCTCCGGTCCAGCAAAGTGGGGCGGGCGCCCTCGCCCGCAGCCGACGCCCTCGTCGGCCTCCGTTCTAGTGCGTCAAAGCCGGACCAGGGGCACCTGCTCCACAGACAGGAGAGTAGCGGGATTTGCCAGCAGAAGCCGGCGGAAGTTTTCGCTGGTAATGGCGCAGATTTCTTCGTAAGATTCTCCGCGCAGTTCGGCCAGCTTCCGCGCGGTATGCACAATCAGCGCCGGCTCGTTCCGTTTGCCGCGCTTCGGCACGGGCGCGAGGTACGGCGCGTCCGTTTCAATCAAGATGCGATCGCGCGGCGTGGACTTCGCCGCTTCTTGAACGGCCAGCGCCTTGGGAAACGTCACGATGCCGCCAAAGCTCAGGTAGAAACCGAGGCCGAGCGCGCGCCGCGCTTCTTCCGGGCCGCCCGAAAAACAATGCATGATGCCGCCCAGGCCGTGCGGCGCCCAATGTTGCTCGATCAGCGCCAGCGTGTCGTCCCAGGCCTCGCGCGTGTGAATCACGATGGGCTTTCGCGCCTGCGCCGCGATTCCCATTTGCTCGATGAACGCCGATTTCTGGACTTCGCGCGGCGAAAAATCGTAGTGATAGTCGAGACCGATTTCGCCGACGGCAAGCACCTTGGGATGTGACGAAAGATCGATGAGATGTTTGAAATCGTCCGGCGACGCCTTGTCGGCATCGTGCGGATGAATCCCTATCGTCGCGTAGAACGCCGGGTGATCCTCGGCGAGCCGCAGCCCCGCTTCCAGGTCGGGCGGACCCTCGCCGGTCCCGATCGCCAGCATATGCTCCACGCCCGCTGCAAGGGCGCGTTCGATGGCCGCATCGCGATCGTCATGGAACTCGGCACTGTCGAGATGACAGTGGGAGTCGATGAGGCTGGCTTGCGCCAGGCTCACTTCAGGCGCGCCCCCACGGGCACGTCTTCGAGGAAGCCCGCCAGCACCGGCTTGCCGCCTTCGAGCGATGCCGCAACGATCATCCCGTTCGATTCGATACCGCGCAGCTTACGCGGCAGGAGATTCGCGACGATCACCACCTTGCGCCCCAGCATTTCTTCGGGCGGATACGATTCGGCGATGCCGGCGACGATGGTTCGCGGCTGCTCTTCGCCAATGTCGATCTTCATGTGTAGAAGTTTGTCGGCGCCTTTCACGCGCTCGGCGCTGACCACTTGGCCGACGCGCAGCTCCACTTTCACGAAATCGTCGATCGTGATTTTGCCCGCCCCGTCGGAAGCGGGAGCCGCCGCCGGCTTGCCCGATCCAAATAGCGCCGCCTGGCGGGCCTTCTCCTGTACTTCCAGATGCTCCATCTTGACGATGGCGCTGGCGTCCAGGCGGGGAAAGACGGCGGCAATCGAGCCGATCTTTTGTCCGGCTGGCAATCTGCCCCAGTGCAGATCGGCGAACGTTATGGACTCAATCGGGATCCGCATGCCGAGTTGGATCCAAATGTTGCGGGCGGAATTCGGCATCACCGGATACGTCCACGCGCACAGGATGCGCAGCGCCTCCGCCGCGCTGTACAGCGTTTCGTCCAGCATGTTTTGAGCCTGGGGGGAGGTGTCTTTGCCAAGTTTCCACGGCGCGCGTTCGACGATGAATTTGTCGATCGCTGAAATGAAGCTCCACAGCGTCTCCAGGCCCCGCGAGAAATTGAAATCGCAGAACGCGTCCATGGTGAGCTCGGTGGTCCTGCGGGCGGCTTCTGCGATGTCGGCCGCTCCGGGAGAATCGGGAATGATTCCAGCGCGATATTGATGAATCATCGTCAGCGTGCGGCTGGCGAGATTGCCCAGCCCATTGGCGAGGTCCGCGTTGTAGCGCTGGATCAAAGCGTCGTAACTGAAAGTGCCGTCCTGCCCGAAGGTGATTTCACGCAGCAGGAAATAGCGCAGCGCGTCGGCGCCCACTACGTCCACGATGGGGCCGGGCCGCACCACGTTGCCGCGCGACTTGCTCATCTTGTTGTCTTCGTGCAGAATCCAGCCATGCGCGAACACCTGTTTGGGCAGTGGCAGCTCGGCGGCCATCAGGAAGGCCGGCCAATAGACGGCGTGAAAGCGCAGAATGTCTTTACCGATCAGGTGCAGATCGGCCGGCCACAAATTGTCGTCTTTCACCGCGCTCATGTAGGAGATCAACGCGTCGAACCAGACATAAAATACATGATGGTCCGCCACCGGCGCGGGAATGCCCCATTGCAGACTGGTTCGCGTGATGGAAAGATCGTTCAGCCCTTGCTGGACGAAGGCGATCATTTCGTTGCGCCGGTGATCGGGTTTCACGAACCCCGGATTCTTTTCGTACAGTTCGAGCAGTGGTTTTTGAAACGCGGACAATTTGAAGAAGTAATTCTCTTCCGTCACCGTTTCCGTCGGCCGGCCGCACTGCGGACAAGGCTCGCCGGGGGTTACATCGTTCACGTATGCCTCGTCGCTGACACAGTACGCGCCGGTATAGGAACCCTTGTAGATATAGCCGTTCTTGGTGCAGCGTTCGAACAACCAGCGCACCATCTCGTGATGCTTCGGATCGGAAGTGCGAATGAAATGGTCGTAATCGATACCGAGCTTAGCCCACTGGCTGATGAACTCGGCCGCCATCTTGGTGGTGTACGCCAGCGGGTTGACGCCCGCGGCCGTCGCGGCGCGCTCCACTTTCAGGCTGTGCTCGTCCGAGCCCGTGGTCAGGACCACTGGATCGTAGCCCTCCATTTTCTTGAAGCGCTTGATCAGGTCCGCGGCAAACGTGGAGTAAGCGGTTCCCAGATGCGGCGCCGCGTTGACGTAATAGATGGGAGTGGTCAGGTAATATTTCATCGAGAGTTTTTCGAATAAGCGAGATTCGCATCGGCCAGGATTTGCTTGAGCGGCACTCCGGATTCGCGCGCCAGCCGCCGGCAATCCTCGTATTCGGGCGCGAACGATCCATTTTCGGCGATCTTCATTCTTACTGTTCCGTGTGGCGTGGCGATCTCTATGGAATGCCGCGCCTTCACGCGCCGCTCGGCCGAACTGATTCGCAGCCCCAGTGTTGAGGTCTCCTCAAAGATCAGGCGCGCCAGCTTCTCGCGATCTTCGGGCCGCGCAATCACGCTCAACAGCGTGCCCGGCCGGCTCTTCTTCATTTGCACCGATGCGAGTGTCACGTCGAGCGCGCCGGCCTCGAGCAGCCGTTCCATGGCGTAGCCAAGAACTTGTGGGCTGGAATCGTCGATGTTGGCTTCGAGAATCGCCACCGTCGTGGATTCTTGCGCGCCGCTGGTCTCGCCGATCAGCACACGCAGCACATTGGCATGTTCGGGAAAATCGTAATCGCCCGCGCCGTATCCGCTAGCGATCACTCGCATCGGCGGCAGCGCGCCAAACTCGACTGCGAGCGTGGCGGCGATAGCGGCGCCGGTCGGGGTGGTTAATTCCAGGCTTGGGCCGCGCGCGTAGACCGGCTTTCCGGTGAGCAACTCGGAGGTGGCGGGAGCGGGGACGGGAAGGATGCCGTGCTCTGTCTTCACCGTTCCGCTTCCGACATTCACCGGGGAGCTGTACACCGCACCGATGTCGAGAAGGTCGAAGCCAATGCAAGCGCCCACGATGTCGCAAATGGAATCCACCGCGCCTACTTCGTGGAAGTGCACTTTTTCGATGGATACGTCGTGGACCTTGGCTTCGGCCTCGCCGAGGCGCTGAAACACCGCCGAGGCATTCTGTTTGGCGCGATCGGAGATGCCGGACGCCGCGACGATCTCCAGAATGTGCTTCAAATGCCGGTGTGTCTTGCCGTCGCCGCCGGCTTTGCTAGTAACGACGCGAAACTTCGAGGCTGCGATGCCGCGCCGCTTCGTTTTTTCCACTTCGAACCTGGCGCCCGTGCCGAGCGCTTCGAGCGACTGCACAAGCGTCTTTTCGTCGGCGCCCGCGTCGATCAGTGCGCCAACCGTCATGTCTCCGCTGATTCCGGAGAACGCGTCTAGATAACAGATCTTCATGCCATCAATTGAGGCAAGAGCTCGCCCGAGGGCCCTTGCAGAAATTCGTCGATTCCCTCGGACAGCCCGGTTTCCGCGATATTGATTTCCACCACGCGCGCACCCGACGATTTCGCCATCGTTGCCAGGCCCGCCGCCGGATACACTACCGCCGATGTTCCGATCAGTAGAAACAGATCGGCCGACCGCGCGGCCCTTTCCGCTTCCTGCCAGATTTTCTCGGGTAATGCTTCGCCGAACCACACCACGCCGGGGCGCAGCATGCCGCCGCATTCGCAGCGCGGGGGAATTTCGGGCAGCGGCGTTCGACGATCTTCGCGTTCACGCCCGCACTCTAGGCAGCGCAGCATCCAGATGCTTCCATGCAGCCGAAGGACATTGCGGCTTCCGGCCAATTCATGCAGCCCGTCGACGTTTTGCGTGATCAACGTGAATCTGCGCGCACGCGATTCGGCCGCCGCCAGCGCATAGTGTCCGGGATTCGGTTTGGATTGCGCGATCAAACCCCGTCGCCAGTCATACCATTCCCACACCAGCTTCGGATCGCGCGCAAACGCCCCGGGCGTGGCAAGGTCTTCGGCGCGAACCTGTTTCCACAATCCGTGGTTGCCCTGGGTGTTGCCCTGGGTGTTGCCGCGAAACGTGGGCACACCGCTCTCCGCCGATACCCCCGCGCCCGTGAGCACGGCAATCGAGGAGGCCTCGCGCAGCCATTCGCGAACCGTGTGCATTACTTTCAGATTAGCAGCCGCGCGACGAGATCCCCTGCCGGCATCGCGCAGGCCCGCGCCACGCCTTGCCCAGCCCAAAGCGAAAGATAATCCGCGAGACCTTGCTGCGCTGCCGCCGTGCGCATGGGGCGAGTCAGCGCATTATGCAGCGGATACGGCAGGATCGCGCCCTGGCGGTCGTTGAGCCTTGCGATGAACGCGTTCTTGAGACCGCGCGCGGGCCGCCCGGAAAAGGCTCGCGTGATGACGGTTGTGTCTTCTTTCGCGGCCAGGATGGCCCGCTTGTGGATTTCCGATGCGCCTGACTCTGGACACGCGAGAAACGCCGTTCCGAGTTGCGCGGCCGATGCGCCCGCTTTGAGCGCGGATACGATGTCGCGGCCATCCATCAGGCCGCC
>VFSW01013348.1_pt1 | contig 11426 bp, 10 predicted proteins | sample 5358111 | NCBI WGS metagenome assembly VFSW01 (sample SAMN11554181, study PRJNA540505) | mine drainage metagenome | isolation source: sediment from site ElyBrook_90M | place: USA: Ely Copper Mine, Vershire, VT | collected 2017 | reverse complement strand
TTGGGCGCGCGCTTTCGCTCTATCAGGATGTGGACAAGTCGTCGCAGTAAATTGCCGCATTCTCCCAAAAAGACGCCGCCAAGTATCCCGAGTTTGCCAAGTCGCTGGCCAAGATTGCCGCTGTCATCGGCGAGGCACTGGCCACCACTCCGCCCGACATCGACCACCCCAGCAGCGGCGACTTGTGGAGCATGGTGAAGACCGGCCGCGCGATCCGCAAACTGGGCAAGCGCGACATGTTTCGCCTGCTCCGCTGGGGGCCCATGGCCGTAGCCGACCTCGCGTCCGAATATTTCGAGACAGAGCTGCTGCGCGCGGTGATTGCAGCTCGCGGGGTGTTTGGAACATTCCTGGGCCCCTGGTCGGCGGGAAGCGCGCTGGTGCTGCTCATTCGAGCGGCCGCCGATCCTCATCCAGCGGGCTCGTCATGCTTCGCCGCGGGAGGCATGGGCGCGCTTACACAGGCCATGGCTGCGGCGGCCAAGGCCGTCGGCGCCGAGATTCGCACCAGTGCCGAGGTCATTGAGATTCGCGTGCAAAACGGCGGCGCCACCGGCGTAGTGCTCTCCACGGGCGAAGAGATTCGCGCCAACGCCGTCGTCTCCAATGCCGACCCGAAACGTACGCTGCTCAAATTGACCGATCCTACGCACCTTTCCCCGGACTTCGTGCAGAGACTGCAGCACTACCGCGGCAACGGCACAGTCGCGAAAGTAAACTTGGCACTCTCCGGCCTGCCCAAGTTCACCGCTTTGAAAAACGGAGACACCACGGCACTCAAAGGCCGCATTCACATTGGCAATGAGATTGACTATCTCGAACGCGCGTTCGACGAATCGAAATACGGCAACTTCTCGCGCCAGCCCTATCTCGAAGTTGCGATCCCGTCGCTTACCGATCCCACGCTCGCTCCCGAAGGCAAGCATGTGATGTCCATTTATATGCAATACGCACCCTACAAACTGAAAGGCGACTGGCCGAATTGTGACTGGGAAGAGCAGCGCAAGGCGCTCGGCCAGACCGTTGTACAAACGCTGGCGCAGTACGCGCCCAATCTGCCCGAGCTGATTCTGACCCACCAGATCATCACCCCGCGCGATCTGGAAGAGAAATACGGGCTGACCGGGGGACAGATTTTCCACGGCGACCTGGCCCTCGACCAGTTCTTCACCATGCGTCCGCTGCTCGATTGGGCGCGCTACCGCACTCCGATTGAGAACCTGTACCTGTGTGGAAGCGGGACGCATCCCGGCGCTGGGCTAACCGGCGGTTCAGGTGCAAATGCGGCGCGCGAAATTCTGAAGGAACTAAAGAAGTAGCGCCGGCACCGGGGTACCTCCAACCTGAAAAGAGGGAATCCTTCGCCTGTGCAAGAGTCGCGGGACGAACCTTCTTCACTCGGCAACTCGTCGCCACAGTCCGCCCTCGACACAGACGTTCATGTACTTCCGCGACTCGCTTCCACCGCGTGAGAGTGACGCTCCGGTGGTAACTTGCACCCGAAGTAACTTTTCGTTTTTACTTAGGCATTAGTAAAGCTTCAAGGGAAAACTCTCGCTTTTGGGGGCATTTTGGGCGACGACCTTCGGTTTGAACTAGCCATTCTGGCGACTGTCCAGGGCTTCTACCAGAAGCTCATGATTGAGTCGTTGAGCGGCGAAGTGCCGGTCCCAAGCGGCCTCGACGAGGACGCCCTTCGCCACTCCGAGCGCGAACTTCCCAACACGCTGTCGCGCATGTACCGCTGGCTGCACTTGCTGGATATGGCCATCACGCCGGCAATGCTGCGCCAGGCGCTCACTCCAGATACCGATTCCGAAGTAGCCGAAGCCCTGTTGCGCTACTTCGTGCGCCGCCGCGAACCCAGCGACGTGAATCGCGACAAGACCGATCTGATTGCAACTTTTCTCTACCGCCATCCTCGCGTGCCTGGCCAGTGGCAACAGAGTGGATACGGGCTCGACGGCGCGCTGCCCTTGTCGCCCTTCGAGATTGCGCTGATCGAGATCCTCGCCGACACGGACGTGCCCTCGCTGCCCGAGGAGCATGTACAATTGCTGCGGCGTTTCGATCCCCTGCGGGAAGAGATTTCCCGCTTTCGCGACTTCAACACGCTGATCGATTCCGGCATCGTCGGTCGCGTACGCGAACTGAAGCAGTGGCTGGATGCTTCCTTCTACCATCCCGGAGTCCTGGCGACGGTTTCCGCCTACAACGCGACGTTTGGCCGGAAGTTCGACGAACTCTTCGCCAAAGCATTGACCGAAATCAAGACTTTCGGGCAGGCGCTCGAAGACATGGGCGGGACGATTCTTACCACGGTCGATGGAGTGGAAGTAACCGTCGAACACGTAGCTGCGATCCAGGAACAGCAGATGTTGCAGGCCGACTATGGCAGCACGCAGGAAAAATTCCGCAGGGTCTCAAAACTGAAGAAGGAACTCGACCGGCGGCCTCCGATCCGGCGCTCGCTGCTGAACCCCACCGCGCGTCCATCGAGCCAGCCTGGCGGCACCGCGGCGGCGCCGAGAGCGGCGAAGGCAGCCGCAGCCAAGGCCGTGATCGCCGCGCCGGTATTCCAGCCCCCCGCGGTAACGGCGCAGCAAATCTCGGCCGAAGAAAGCAAGCTCCGGCGGGTCGAGGAATCCATTCGCGTCTTCGTGCGCGTTGCCGATCCCAAGTATCGCCGGGTCGTGCCCATGCGCTTTTTTAATCTCACCCTGACCGCGGCGGAGGCCGACGCTTATGGCGCGGCCTTCCTGGAAGAAAAGACTCCTCGCGCCGACGTGGCCCGGACGATGATCCGCCTGGTCTCGATTTCCGCGCGCATCAGTACCGAGCTGGAAGAATTGAAACGCAGCCAGAAAATGTCGTCCCTATGGAAGCTCCACGCCGACGCCCTGGTCGTGCTGCTGGATATGGCCAGCACCTCCACTGAAGATGCGGGCGCCATCGCGCGCCTGGCGCAGCAAAGCGGCTCCATCGCCGCAGGCAAGGCGATTCACGAATCGGTGGACAAATTGCGCAGCCAGGGCGAAGCCGCCGTGAAGACTCTGGCGAACGTCGAAGGCTAAGTGTTTTTCCTCTGCCCGGTTTCACCTGGGGAAACAATTCACACTCCTGTCCCCGATCTCACAATCCAAACTTGCAGTTGGCATCGAGAGGAAAGTTTCCTCCCGGACTTAACAGGTTGAGCAGGTAAAGGTAAGTCGTGAGGTGGTGACAGCAGGCTGGATCCATCTTCACCTTGAGAAACGAATTGATGGAGAACAGCTGGTTGACGTGGTCGTAACCCCAAACCGACGGCGGCATCTTGGGCACAAGATCCAGTTCGTTGGCGATGCGCCAGGTGTTGGGGACTTCAGTATTGTACGTACGGGCAAATTGCGGATCTCCGACCAGCGGACTGGCGAAGGTGATGACCTCCGGCGTCGCGAACGCGCCGCTCTCGGTCACGTCGAGGGCGAGGAGGGTGGCCAGCGCGGCACCCAGACTGTGACCGGCGATAGCCAGCGTCGCATTTGCAAGAGGACTGAGAATTCCCTTCAGCACGTCGACCAGGCGTGGAATGCCGCCGGTCGAGGCCACCACGAGCGATTGATAGACGTCGGTAAAGCCGTCCTCGCTCTCGCCCGCGCCGGTGGCGAAGGGATAGGTGACTCTGAGAAAGCGCGCATCCTGAACCCACTCCCAGATGCTTGCGGTTCCCCGGATCGCAACCACGAAATCGTTGGCGGGAGCGGGCGACTTCGCAATAAATCCGAAGGGAACAATGTCTTTGATCTGGTTGATGTCGGTGGCAAGGTCGTTGCCGTAGATGACCTGAACCAACTGAAAGCCAAACGGTATCGCGTACGTGAGGGGATTCGTAGTGGTTGGATTTTCGGCGGCATTGACGAATTGTCCAAGATTGAGGGCCCGTTGAATGTTCATTGCCATAGGCATCTCTCTGGGAAGAAGTCGGAGCCCGATTCGGGGGGGAGTATATCGCGGGCATCGCAAGGAACGACGCGGGAGCCCGTCTTTGTTACGAAAACGGAACGGGGCCTTCAGCAATGGCCGAACCACAGAGCGATCGCGCGGCGAGGAGCAGTAGGGTTACGGCGTACGGACTCTTTGTGCGACTTCCTCGCCCAACATCCTAAAGTGCGCGGTATTCCAGGTGTACAGAATGTCGACGCCTGCTTTCAAGGCGCAGGCCGCTATCAATCCGTCGTATAAATTGCCTCCGACAATCCCCTGCGCGGCAAACCTTCGGATCGCACGCACATACTCCGGAACTTCGAGGGCTATGACGGTGAGGCGCTCACCGATTTTCTCCACTGAAATCAGCGCTTGTTCCGCGCTCAAACGGTCCTTTCCCGGATAGCGGGTGAGCGTGGCGTACACCTCCGCCAGAGTATGGGCGGCGCAAAACGCAGACGAGCGCCTGGCGGCGGAGAAAACCGGAAAGCTTCGTTCGTAGTGCTCGTGATCTTCAAGGACGGCGGCCACGAGAACCGTGGTGTCGAAGAATACTTTCACCGGGACTTCCCGCGATCCACCTGCGTATTCTTCCGGGGATGGAGAGCCGACTGGGCACGGTCATCGCGTAATTGGCGAATGGTTTCGTCAACCGAGGATGCGGAAACCGGCTGCCCCGTTCGAAAGACCCAAATGCCGTCTCTGAGGCGCATCTGCGCAGTTCTCCGAATCGGACGGAGGACAATCTGGCCTTCGGAACTCTCCAATTCTAAGGAATCGCCGGCATGGAGCAGCATCTCGTCCCTTATCGGTTTCGGCAGCACAATGCGGCCAGCCTTATCGACGGTCAAAGTGGTATTCATAATGGCATTTTACCATTCCATATGCCATTCATATTGCCATTTTGCTCCCCAGCATTCCAAAAGCAAGTGGCTGTTTACCTTGTTCACGACCTGGGGGTACCCCCCCTCCCCCGATCCACTAGAATCAATGGCTCAGCGTCAAAATCCAATTTGATCTATGGGGCTCAATAACTTGCGGGCAAAATCTTGAGCCGTAAGGACTTAGGCGGCTATTTCTGGATTGTCAAAGGGCCTGGGTCAAACCTACAGGATTGGGCTCGATTGGGGACCGCGTCAAGACCACGAAAGTAGGTAACGGATGCGGGGTTCCCAAACTCTGTCCCTATGGTTGGCGACGGTTCGCGGGGATGCTCTGGCTTGTAGCCGCAAAGTCCAATTGGCGAAAAGTCGCCACGGTACTCATCGACCAACCGTCAAACCATCGGCGCGGGCTAACAAGAGTTATGGCGAAGTCCGAGCAGCCTTTGTCCTCCTCGTCGATTATTTCCGGGCAGCCCGTTGTCGGCCCACAATTTACCGTGCCATACGCACTCGCGAAGGGGGACCGTTGTATGCTCGTGTGATCCGGGATGTTTGGAGGTGGGAGTGATGCCCTCAATTTCTCTGAAGGTAAACGGTCAGGTTCACACGGTGAACGTCGATCCGAAAACTCCTCTCTTGTATGTACTCAGCGACGACCTGCAATTGCGTGGACCCAAGTTCGGCTGCGGCCTCGCACAGTGCGGAGCCTGCACGGTAATCATACGAGGGCAGGCGGTGCGTTCCTGCGTGATGCCGGTCAGCGCCGTGAAACAGCGGGAGATCACGACGCTGGAGGGTTTGGGAACTCCGGACAAGCCACATGCGATTCAGCAGGCGTTTATCGACGAAGGCGCAGCGCAGTGCGGATTCTGCCTTAGCGGCGTGATGCTGACGGCAAAGGCACTGCTGGACGAAAATCCGAAGGTTTCAGACGAGGAGATCCGTGAAGCAATGTCGAATGTACTATGCCGGTGTTTTGCTCATACACGGATGATGCGCGCAATCCAGCGCTATCGAAGGGAGCGCGCATGAAAAACGAGATCTCTCGTCGCGAGTTTGTCAAGGCTTCTGGCGCGCTGGTCGTTTACTTCAGCACGGCAGCGTCAATGGAGCCATTGGCTCGGGGACAGGGCCCTTTCGACACCCATCAATCCCACATTGATCCGGACAAACTGGACTCATGGCTTGCGGTCGCTTCCGATGGCACGGTGACCGCGTATACCGGAAAATGCGACTTCGGCCAAGGCATGTACACCGTGCAAACACAGTTGGTCGCCGAAGAACTGTGCCTATCGATCGCCAAGGTGAAGCTGATTGAGTGCGACACGTCAGTGACGCCGGATCAAGGAACAACGTCTGGAAGTCAGTCCACGCCGGCCAATTTCAACACGCGCAATCTGGCGCAAGCGGCGGCTACCGCGCGCGAGGCACTGGCCGGAATGGCGGCGCAAAGGCTAGGCGTGCCGGCAGATCAACTTACGATCGAGAATGGAGTCGTCAGTACGACGAGTGGACGGCATGTCAGCTATGTCGAACTGGTTGCTGGCAAGCATTTTGACATCGCGGTGAACTCGAAGGCCAAACGCCGATCCCCGAGTGAATGGAAGGTGCTGGGCAAGCCTGTTCCTTCGATGGACAGAGTTGCGCTTGCAACCGGCACGTTCGAATTCGTTCACAACGTACACGTGCCAGGAATGGTTCACGGTCGAGTCGTGCGTCCACCGGAGGCTGGAGCGACGGTTACGAGAGTGGACGAGAAATCCGTGCAGCACGTTCCCGGGCTGATTAAGGTGGTCGTGCGAAACAACTTCGTGGGAGTCGTCGCCGAAAAGCAGTGGCAGGCAGCGCAAGCGGCAAAGGATCTGAAGGTGACCTGGAAGCCGGGTCCGGGGCTGCCGGCGCAAAAAGACTTCTACGACTACTTGCGGAAGCAGGCATCACGCGACTCCATGCTGGTCAACTCCAACGACGTAGACAGCAAACTGAAATCGGGTTTGCGACTGTTGAAAGCGACGTATTTACATCCCTATCAGGCACACGGTTCGATTGGTTCCTCATGCGCCGTGGCCGACGTGCAGGATCTCAAAGCTACGGTCTGGTCGGCAACGCAGTCGGTGTATCCGACGCGGCACGGAGTGTCCGCGCTCATCGGCCTGCCCCTCGACAACATCCGCGTCATCTTTGTTCGCGGCTCGGGCTGCTACGGATTGAATGCCGCGGACACGGTCTCCTACGACGCCGCGCTGCTATCGCAGGCCGTACACAGGCCGGTTCGCGTGCAACTCACGCGCCATGACGAGTTCATTTCCGAGAACTATGGCGCCGCCTGTGTAATCGAGCAACAAGCTGGGCTCGACGCAAGCGGCAGAATCGAAGCCTGGGATTGCCAGACATGGTCGGCGTCGCATGGCGGAAGGCCAGGATATGAAAAACCGGGAAACGTCATCACGGGGATGTTGGCGGGCTTTGATCCCGAAACGATTACTCCGCGGGCGTCGGCCGAACCTGCCGGAAATCTGCGCAACGGCAGCAATGCGGTCCCGTCGTATATGGCGGGCTGTGTCAACGGCAAGTGCGGCGGAACAGGCTCCATCCGAAGTGAACGAGTGCTGACCCACGTTGTGAATTCTCCCTTCTTTACCGGACCGCTGCGATCGCCATTGCGATTGCAAAACACCTTCGCCCACGAATGCTTCATGGACGAGATCAGCGCGTCGGTTAATGCCGATCCCGTCGCCTACCGGTTAGAGCATCTGCGGGAGACCCGCATCATTGACGTCGTGAAAGCCGCGGCGAAAGCCGCGAGCTGGGAAACTCGTCCTTCACCGAAACCGGGTACTGCGCGCACCGGCCAGGTCACTGGACGCGGAATCGCTTGCGTGGCGTACGAGGGCGACAACGGATACGCCGCGCTTGTCGCCGAAGTGGAAGTCGATCAGGCGAACGGGCAAGTACAGGCCAGGCGATTTGTCGTCGCCCTGGATTGTGGACCAATCTCGAACCCTGATGGCTTGCGTAATCAGATCGAAGGCGGAGTATTGCAGGGAACGAGCCGAGCGCTCGGGGAAGAAATCACCTGGGACGACCGCAAGGTGACTTCGGTCGACTGGCAGAGTTACAACACGCTGCCGCTTGGAATCCAAGTGCCAGTCATCGAGATCGTTCTCATCAACCGCCCGGGAGCGGAAGCCACGGGCGCGGGAGAAACGGCGATTACGCTCGCCGCCGCGGCAATCGGGAATGCGATTTTCGATGCGACGGGCGCACGAATTCGGCAAGCGCCATTTACGGCCGGTCGCGTGAAAGCAGCGTTAGCTTCGCTGGGATGAGAAGAAGACCGGGCAACAGTTTGTCAACAAATCTGGCGGTCAATCTTACTTCTGAGTGGAGCGCATCGAAGTTCCTTGCATCAGAAAGAAGAAGCGAGCAGTTTCGCGGGACCTGTTTTAGCGGAACTGCGCAGGGACTCACGCGCGGCTGTAGTTGAGCGCAGTTGGCGGCACTGTGGTCGCACCCTTCCCAAAACCATCGATGAGATAGGTCTTAGTTGCCGTGGAGACGTTCCACGTCTTGATTGGTGAATACGCGAACGGCGTGGGGTTTGTGCGTCTTCCAAAAGGACGCGGCTTCGGCGACCGTCACTCCGTAGCCGAGCAGACGGAGAGATTGCGCGTCGGCTACTTCCTGGACTCCGACGTTCACGATGCTGGGAGGCAGGGTGGCGGGGAGTTCTGCGCCGCTGATCTCGATCAGGCTCGAGGATTCGGTGGCGGCAGGATTTTCGCCGGCGGCGGCGCCGTAGTAGATCGGGAGAAGATCGAGGGGCTTTTGGATGGGACCCGGCGTGAGGGAGAGTTGCACGCCTCCGCCAGCTTCCGCGGTCGGGTTGGCGGGCGGCGAAAGCGACAGGGACGGAGTCGCGATGGACTGAAAGAACAGGGGCGAGCCGTAGTTCATGAGGTATTGCGGTCCGGCGGGGAAGTTCGACTCCTGCGCGGCGCAAATTGCGCCAAGCGCGAGGGAGAAGCACAACAAACTACGGAAACGCATAAGAGCCTCCGGGTCGATAGGTTATTTCCTGTGGTTATTATGAAACGAAAGAGGGGCAGGTGGCCAGAGTCGTTGGACTCCAATTCCAGCTTCCTGTATGGCTTTCGGGGAGGTGTCAAGAAAACGGTTCTGATTGCGGAACTTCGTTACGGACGTCCTTACATTTCTTAGTCTTTAGTCGGAAGGGTACCGATTTGATTTCGCACCATGGCTTGGAACGGTGCGGAAGACTGTCTTGTGTGGCTTAGGTTCCCTCGGCGCTAAACCGGCTGCTGAAAAAGTCGTCTGCACCGCCATAAGCGAACCTCAGGCGCTGAAGCGCTGTCGGCGCTAAAGGACTTAACCGCACGACTGAAGTCGTGCCCTTCCCGAAACCGCGTTCGGAGCGGAATTTTTTACCAGCCTGTACAGCCGGGGATTGATTGACGCGAGTTTACGGCGCGGCTTAAAGCCGCGCCCCTTCAAAGCAATACGAAATGGGGCTCCGGCTTTCAGGCGCGGGCGGAGCGGGCGGCGCTTCTCTCGCGGCGGTTGGATCGGATGACATAGAGCATGTAGAAGATGACCATCAGGTTGGCCACAAATAGGGCGACCCGCAGCCAGGTGAGACCGCGCAGGAGTTCGCGTATTTCGAGGGGGAGCAGAAGAAATCCGGAGACGAAGGCAAACCATTCGGCCCAGGCGCGTCCCTTCCACAATCCGTAGGCTTCGGTGAAGCGGAGCGCGGCGTATACAAAGGCGATCTGGGCGGCGGCCCAGAGGCGCGCATCGGTGACGCTATCGGCGAAGTCGAGAAACTGCTGGGCAACCCGGCGATCGGTATTGATGTGGAAGAGCGCGAGCAGGCTCTCGGCGTAGAGCCAGGCATCTTTGTGGACCAGCAGCAGGGCGCATAGGCCCATCAAGACCACGAAAATGCCTTTGAAGCATTCGACGGAGGCTACGGCCCGGAGCAGGCGGCGTTGGCGGCGATGTGAATCGGACGTGGCTCCGGGCTGGGGCATGAATACGGGCGATAATCCATGGCAGAGTATCACGACCGCAGGCGCAGCAGAAAAAACGTGCGCTCCGAGTAGTGGGCCGGTTTGAAAAATGAATCGGCTCGGCGGCTAAAAGCCGCGTTGATTCCCTTTGCCCGGGGCACCCATTCCCTTCCTACTCTCTTACTGTTTGTTTGGTGAAGCCTTCTTGCGAATGGCGGCTCGCAGTTCGGCGACGATTTCCTGCGATGCCTTGATGGCGGCGGCGTGCTGATTCACGTTGAAGGAGATGGCGCCGACGCGGGCGTGTCCGCCGCCGCCGTAGCGCTCGCAGATTCGGGCCAGGTTCACTTCCGGCTCTTGCGGGGCCCAGGGATTCGATCCGACGGAAACCTTCACGCGAAAGCTGCTCTTGCTCAGGCCGACGCTATAGACCGATTCGGGATGCAGATAGTAGGGCACGAATTTATTGTAGCCCTCGAGGTCGTGGTCGCTGACGTCGAAGAAGATGGTGCCGTCCTTGCACTCGGTGCGTTTCTCGAGAATGCCGATGGATAGTTCGTGGCGTTTGAGCAGAGGCGCCAGCAAGGGAGCAACAAAAGGCTCTTCCAGAATTTGGGCTAAAGACCTGGTAGCCAGCAGCGGAATCAGGTTGGGGACGAAGCCGTGATCGGGCGCGGATTCGATGACCATGGTGAGCTTCATGGCGGGCGCTTCCATGGCGACGGCGGTCTTGGCATCGGGATACATGGCGCCATCGATGATGTCGGCCCAATGCACCAGATCGGCCAGGGGGGTGGGATCGAAGCCGAAATGCTGCTGCGCGATCATGGCGATGAAACTGGTGCAGGACTTGTAATTCGGGTCGTAGAACTTGCGATTGCTCTGATTCTGCTCGAAGTGCTCGGCATCGGCCGGCGACAGGAACGCGCTCTCGTGATGATCGAACCACCAGGTAATTTTGGGCGAACTGGAGTACTTGAAGTCGACGATGGCATTTTCGTCGCCGTCAAACTGTTTTTCATCGAACAAGGCTCCGGCGCGATGAACCAGGCCGGTGAACTCGAAAGTGGCGTCACTGGCGATGCGCTCGCGGTAGAAGCGTGAAAACAGGGCGGCGGAGGAAGCTCCGTCGAAACACTTGTCGTGATAGAAAACGCGAACTCGCAATGAATGCCCCGATCGTGACAGGATTCCCGGCATCGAAAAGCCACACAACGAAGTGGAATCGGGGCGCGGGTAAAAGGTAATAGGATTGACAGCTTACAGGAAGAAAGTCAAGGGGCGGCTCGGCTTCGGGGAAGAAAATAAAGCGAGTTCATTCGTGGGGGCGAATGAACTCGGGTGATTCGTGGGAACTGCGCGGCGACCGAGAGACTAGATTGCGTTGGCTTGCTTTTCCGCCATGTCGCCGATGAAGGGCAGTTTCCACATCTGGCCGCCGTTGGCCTTCAGCAGCATTATTATCCAGGCCACGAACGAACCCACCGCCAGGGCGAACCAGAGGAGCGCCAGGATGAGATGGCCCAGTATCGGAATGAAGGCCAGG
>VFSW01013347.1_pt1 | contig 11426 bp, 9 predicted proteins | sample 5358111 | NCBI WGS metagenome assembly VFSW01 (sample SAMN11554181, study PRJNA540505) | mine drainage metagenome | isolation source: sediment from site ElyBrook_90M | place: USA: Ely Copper Mine, Vershire, VT | collected 2017 | reverse complement strand
CAGATGAAATCGGTGGGAGAGGTCATGGCCATCGGGCGCAGTTTCCAGGAGTCCCTGCAGAAGGCCCTGCGTGGATTGGAAACTGGCGCCGATGGGTTGAATGAAATGACCACCGAGCGCACCACCATCGAAGCCGAGTTGGCCAATCCCGGTCCCCATCGCCTGTGGTATCTGGCAGATGCCTTTCGCATCGGGCTGGAGCGGGATGAAATCTACCGTTTATCCCATGTGGACCCCTGGTTTCTGGCGGAAATCGAGGATCTGGTGTTCGAAGAACAGCGGGTACGCGGGTTGGAACTTGCGACGTTGAGCGCAGCGCGTTGGCGCGAACTGAAAGGCAAGGGATTCTCTGACCGGCGCTTGGCTTACCTGATGGGAAGCACGGAACAAGCGGTGCGCGCCATGCGGCATGCCCTGAATGTTCGCCCTGTATTCAAGCGGGTGGATACCTGTGCGGCAGAGTTTTCCACGCAAACCGCTTACCTCTATTCCACTTATGAAGAAGAGTGTGAAGCGCATCCCACGGATCGACGCAAGATCATGGTGCTGGGCGGGGGACCGAACCGCATTGGCCAGGGGATCGAATTTGATTATTGTTGTGTTCATGCGGCCCTGGCTTTGCGTGAGGATGGGTACGAAACACTCATGGTCAATTGCAATCCAGAGACGGTTTCCACAGACTACGACAGTTCGGATCGTCTGTATTTCGAATCACTGACACTGGAAGATGTCCTCGAGATCGTGGCGCTGGAGAAACCCGCGGGTGTCATTGTCCAATTCGGTGGTCAGACTCCCCTCAAATTAGCCCGTGGGCTGGAAGCCGCCGGGGTCCCCATCATCGGGACAACTCCGGACAGCATCGATCGCGCTGAAGACCGCCAACGTTTTCAGCAACTCTTGCATGAGTTGGATTTGCGTCAACCGGATAACCGAACCGCAGGCCATCGGGACGAAGTCTTGAAGGCAGCGCAGACGTTGGGATACCCCTTGGTGGTTCGACCCAGTTACGTGTTGGGGGGGCGTGCCATGCAGATCGTCCATACCCCGGCAGATCTCGAAAAATATCTGCGTGAGGTCATTACGGATGGGGAAGGAATGCATGGTGTGGCGATTTCACCGCATTCCCCCATTTTGCTTGACCGTTTTTTGAACGATGCCATCGAAGTGGATGTGGATGCAGTCTGTGATGGACAGGAGGTGGTGATTGGTGCCATCATGGAGCACATTGAGCAAGCGGGCGTTCATTCGGGAGATTCGGCCTGTTCCATTCCGCCTTATAGTCTGACCCCTGCCATCCAGGATGAACTTCGGCGCCAGACCAAGGCCATGGCCCATGCATTGGGGGTGGTGGGGTTGATGAACGTGCAGTTTGCGCTTCAGGGAGATACCGTTTATGTTCTCGAGGTCAATCCCCGCGCTTCGCGTACTGTTCCTTATGTGGCCAAGGCGACCAGTCGTCCTCTGGCTAAAATTGCGGCGCGCTGCATGGTGGGACAAAGTCTGGCCGAACAGGGAATTACCGGCGAGTTGATTCCAGGCTACTATTCGGTCAAAGAGGCGGTGTTCCCCTTTACCAAATTTCCTGGAGTGGATCCCATACTCGGACCGGAAATGAAATCCACGGGGGAAGTCATGGGGGTTGGGGCGACCTTTGCCGAGGCCTTCGTCAAGTCCCAATGGGCGGCAGGAGTCAAGTTGCCCACAGGAGGCAAGGTTTTTCTGAGTGTCAAAAATGCGGACAAAGCGCCCTTGGTGGAGATTGCACGCCAATTGGTAGAATTGGGTTTTGCGCTGGTGGCCACCCGTGGAACGGCGGCAGCACTCAGTGCTGCCGGTCTCGAGGTGGTACTGGTCAACAAGGTTATGGAAGGGCGTCCGCATATCGTGGATATGATCAAGAATCGAGAAATTTCATTGATCATCAATACGGTAGAAGAACTTTCCAGGGCCGTACAGGATTCCTGGTCGATTCGCAATGCTGCGTTGCAGGGACGTATCACCTATTACACTACGGTTGCCGGGGCACGGGCAGCCTGTATGGGGATGCGTCTTGGACAGTCCAGCGATGTCTATGAATTACAGGCATTGCACCGAGAGTTGAAAATCTGACCCCTCAAGAGGGGCTCAGGCCATATAACACGTAATTGGGTAGCGAGGAAGGAGAAGCATGAACAAGACACCATTGACGGTACGGGGTGCCGAAAAACTCAAGGAAGAATTGCACCAGTTGAAGCATGTGCAACGTCCGGCAGTGATCCAGGCCATCAGTGAGGCGCGCGCTCAGGGAGATCTGTCGGAGAATGCCGAATACGATGCAGCCAAAGAACGTCAATCCTTTATCGAAGGACGGATTGCGGAATTGGAATCCAAATTATCCCATGCCCAAATCATCGATCCGGCTGCGTTGGATGCGGACGGGCGGTGTGTCTTTGCGGCCACGGTGGAAATGGAAGATTTGAACACCGGCGACGTTCACACTTATCAGATCGTGGGGGATGACGAGGCGGACATCAAGGAGGGCAAGATATCCATTGGTTCTCCGCTGGCCCGCGCCCTGATCGGAAAATCAGCGGGAGATGTGGCTGAAGTCCATGCGCCAGGGGGAATGCGTGAATACGAGATCAGGAAAGTACGTTATGGTTGAGCGCCGCAGGTCCTTATCCCCTCCCGGGTCTGCGTGGCGCGCGGAACGGCCTGGAATTTCCAAAGGAAAGAGCGGGGTCAGGAAGGTTTCCGCCAAAAAAGTCGCTGCTAAAAAAGTGGTTCCTGTCGTTGTGCCGCCCTTGAAGTTGCCTGAGATGGGGGCGACATTGGAGTTGACGGTGGCTGAACGGGTGCGCTTGCGTCAGGAAGCTCATCGCCTCAATCCTGTGGTGCTGATGGGGCAATCCGGTATGACAGAGGCGCTTCTCCTGGAAATAGAACGGGCTCTTCGCGCCCATGGTCTGATCAAGGTCAAAGCCAGCGGAGTCGACACAGTAGAGGCGCGCAGCGCTCTGGCAAATATTCTTACCCAGCGTCTTTCAGCCGCATCCGTTCAACAAATCGGCAAGATTCTGGTTCTTTATCGTCCCCGATGAAACCTACCCGGACCAGCAAGGCCTGGATACGGGAACATATCAACGATCCCTTCGTCCAACGAGCAAAACGGGAAGGATATCGGTCACGGGCTTCTTACAAGTTATTGGAAATCGATGACCGGGACCACCTGTTGCGTCCAGGGATATCGGTGGTAGATCTGGGGGCCAGTCCCGGAGGGTGGTCACAGGTGGCCCGTCAGCGCATGGGAGTGCACGGCAAGGTCATCGGGGTCGATGTGCTGCCCATGGAAGCGCTGGAGGGCGTCAATTTTCTGCAGGGGGATTTCTTAGCCCCCGCGGTGCAGGAGCAGGTGAGAGTTCTGTTGGGAAACCGGTCGGTGGACCTTGTATTATCGGATCTTGCCCCCAATATCAGTGGTGTCACCTTGTATGATCAGGCCCGTGCAGCCGAGTTGTGGGAAATGGCTCTGGAGTTTTCGCTTGAAGCGCTGGGGCCTGAGGGTGGGTTTCTGATCAAGGTTTTTCATGGAGCAGATTTTGAATCCTTCGTGCGACGGATGAAACAATGCTTTGTCCGGGTGGTGACGCGAAAACCTGCTGCATCCCGAGACCGAAGTTCGGAAGTGTACTTGTTGGGTCAGGGGTTGAAACCGAAACACAAGGGGTGAGTTGGTGAATTTTGAACAGGTGGACGCGCTTGAGCGTACAATGATCCTTCGGAGTCTGGGGGAGTTGGTCGGATCGACTTGGAGGAAAGAGTCTTGAATAGCATCGTTAAAAATGTCTTGGCATGGCTTTTCGTAGGATTGGTGTTGATGTTGCTGGTCAGTCAATTCCAGAACCATCAACCGTCGGGCGATGTCCTGAGTTATTCCTCTTTTATCGAAGAGATGAAAGCCGGACATGTCACCAAGGTGATCATCGATGGTCGGGCGTTGCGTGGCGAACGCTCCGATGGCAAACCTTTTACCACTTACACGCCCTCGGATCCATGGCTGGTCAGTGATTTGCTCAAGTATGGCGTGAATGTGTCGGCAAAGCCCGAAGAAGAGCCTTCCTTTTTCATGAACATGCTCATGTCCTGGTTTCCCATGTTGTTGTTGGTGGCGGTCTGGATATTTTTCATGCGTCAGATGCAGGGAGGTGGTCGGGGAGGGGCTTTTTCCTTCGGCAAGAGTCGTGCGCGTATGCTGGATGAAAACACCAACCCTGTGACTTTCGCGGATGTGGCTGGGGTGGATGAAGCCAAAGAAGAAGTGAGCGAGTTGGTGGAATTTTTGCGTGACCCCGGAAAATTCCAGAAATTGGGAGGACGGATTCCGCGCGGCGTGCTCATGGTAGGCAATCCCGGAACGGGGAAAACTCTGCTGGCCCGGGCGATTGCAGGGGAGGCCAAGGTTCCTTTCTTCAGCATTTCCGGTTCGGATTTTGTGGAAATGTTTGTCGGGGTGGGGGCAGCCCGTGTGCGCGACATGTTTGAACAAGCCAAGAAAAATGCCCCGTGCATCATCTTCATCGATGAAATCGATGCCGTAGGCCGCCAACGGGGCGCCGGTCTGGGTGGAGGCAATGACGAGCGGGAACAGACCCTCAACCAGATGCTGGTGGAAATGGATGGTTTTGAAGCGACAGTGGGCGTCATCGTCATTGCCGCCACCAACCGGCCTGATGTCCTTGATCCTGCACTGTTGCGGCCAGGACGTTTTGACCGCCAGGTCGTAGTACCCTTGCCAGACATTCGTGGGCGTGAACAGATCTTGCTGGTACACATGCGCAAGGTCCCTATCGCACCCGATGTGCGGGCCGATATCATTGCACGGGGCACGCCCGGATTTTCAGGGGCGGATCTGGCCAACTTGGTGAATGAATCAGCACTCTTTGCCGCACGATCCAATAAGCGCCTGGTGGACATGGATGATTTCGAACGGGCCAAGGACAAGATCATCATGGGCGCGGAACGACGTTCTCTCGTCATGCCTGAGCAGGAACGGCGCAATACGGCTTACCATGAGTCCGGGCATGCCGTAGTGGCCCGCATGCTGAAACTGACCGATCCGGTTCACAAAGTGACCATCATTCCCCGTGGGCGTGCACTGGGGGTAACCATGCAGTTACCCACGGAAGATCGCTATAGCATGAACCGCGACCAGATCCTGCAAAATATTGCCGTATTGTTTGGGGGGCGTATTGCGGAGGAAGTGTTCATGAATCAGATGACCACGGGAGCCAGCAATGACTTCGAACGCGCCACCGATATGGCGCGTCGCATGGTGACCCAATGGGGGATGTCGACTTCCATGGGGCCTATGGTTTATGGAGAAAACGAAGGAGAAGTTTTTCTTGGGCGGACCATTGCCACCCATAAGAATGTGTCGGAAGCCACGATGCAGAAAGTGGATATGGAAATTCGCCGCATCATTGACGAACAGTACGTCTTGGCGCGGGGCATCATCGAAACTCATCGCACTGAAATCGAGGCAATGACCCATGCCTTGCTGGAATGGGAAACCATCGATGCGGAACAAATCGAGGACATCATGTCCGGACGTCCGCCCCGTCCACCCAAACCGCCTGCGCCAGTAACGCCCAAGGCGCCACCTCCCAGCGCTTCGCCGCCCCCGGCACCCGCCTCCACGGCTCAACCGGCTCAGGGCGTCTGAGTCCAGAGGGGTTTTGTCAGTGTGGATTCCCGGCGCGCCGGGTGGATCACCCAAATCACTCCCCGCAGTACACTGCGGGGAGTTTGTTTTGTCCTTGGCGCAACCTCGTATCATGGGGATTCTCAACGTTACTCCCGACTCATTCTCTGATGGGGGGATGCATCGCGATGCGCTGACCGCCATAACCTGTGGACAAGCCTTGGTGGCACAAGGGGCTGACCTGATCGATGTAGGGGGGGAATCCACCCGTCCCGGAGCCCCTGAAGTGGAGTTGGCCGAGGAGTTGCGGCGTGTGATTCCGGTCATTGAAGGATTGGTGGATACGTTGAAGGTGCCCGTCTCCATCGATACCCGTCATCCCCAAGTCATGCAGGCAGCCATTCGTGCAGGAGCCACCCTGATCAATGATATCGAAGCTCTGCAGGCCCCCGGAGCCCTTGACTGTGTGCTCGAGCATGAAGTGGGCATTTGTCTGATGCACATGCAAGGACACCCCTTGACCATGCAGCAGTTGCCCCATTATCCTCTGGGGGTGGTAACTGAGGTATGCCATTTTCTTGCGGAGCGGGTTGCTTTATTGGAGCAGTATGGTGTGGAGCGCGCACGCATCCTGATCGATCCGGGGTTTGGTTTTGGCAAGACCCGTGCCCACAACCTGACCTTGCTGCAGCAGTTACCGGTTTTGGTGGATCTGGGGTACCCGGTATTGGTGGGCCTGTCCCGCAAATCCATGCTGGTCGGCCAACCCAGCATTTCCCCGCGCGAACGTCTGGGAGCCAGTCTGGCTGCGGCTTGCTGGGCGATTCAGGCAGGGGCGCATATCCTGCGTGTCCACGATGTGGCTGCGACCCGTCAGGCCGTGGATTTATGGATGAATACCTTGACAGTGGAGGAGCAATGAGTCGTCGTTATTTTGGAACGGATGGAATTCGTGGGCGGGTGGGCAGTGAGCCCATGACCCCTGTGATGATGCTGAATCTCGGGTATGCCGCAGGCACGGTGCTGGCTCAGGGAGCGGCTGCCAAAGAGGATCGTCCGGTGGTGATTATTGGCAAGGACACCCGCATTTCAGGTTACATGATCGAATCGGCCCTTGAGGCCGGACTTTCTGCAGCAGGGGTGGACGTCATTCTGTTGGGGCCCATGCCAACCCCGGCAGTGGCCTATTTGGTTCGGGCCTTGCGTTTACAGGCGGGGGTGATGATCAGCGCTTCCCATAACCCTTTCGAGGATAACGGGATCAAATTCTTCTCTGCCGATGGGATGAAATTGCCCGACAGCGTGGAACAGGACATTGAAGCCCAACTGAATCAACCCTGGTCTTGCCGTGACTCGGCCCAGTTGGGGCATGTCCGCCGCATGAATGACGCCGCAGGGCGTTATATCGAATTTTGCAAAAGTACGTTCCCCTCCAGTCTCGACCTCAAGGGACTGAAACTGGTGGTGGATTGCGCGCACGGGGCAACCTATCATATCGCTCCTTTGGTATTTCACGAATTGGGCGCCGAAGTCATTGCCATCGGCAATACCCCCAATGGCGTCAATATCAATGATCACTGTGGGGCGACACATGTCGACACATTGCGTGAGGCCGTGCGTACCCACCAGGCCGATATGGGGATCGCTCTGGACGGCGATGGAGATCGTCTCATCATGGTGGACGAGACAGGGAAAAGTTATGACGGGGATCAACTGCTTTATGCTGTGGTCAAACACCGTCAATCTTTGCCGGGATTCGCCGGCGGAGCAGTGGGGACCTTGATGACCAATCTGGCTGTGGAAAAGGCCTTCGAGCGACGACGAATTCCCTTTGTGCGGGCCAGAGTGGGGGATCGCTACGTCCTGGAAACGATGTTGGAACGGGGTTGGCTTTGGGGTGGAGAGAGTTCGGGGCATCTGATCTGTCGGGATAAGCACAGCACGGGAGATGGCATCATTTCGGCGCTTCAAGTACTGGCAGCCTTGACCAGCCAAGGGGTGACCCTGGCCAGTTATACCGCCGAAGTGGAACTCTACCCCCAACGCCTGATCAATGTGCGTACTGTCCAGTCGGTGGATTTTAAAACATCTGCACAGGTTCAGCAGGCAGTGACGGCAGCAGAGGAGGATATGGCCGGACACGGGCGGGTACTCTTACGTGCCTCAGGGACGGAACCCTTGATTCGTGTCATGGTGGAGGGGGAAGATTCCACCCAAGTGGAGCGTTGGGCAGAAACCATCGCCGCCGCTGTGCGCGAGTTGGCAACCTAAATCAGTTCGGGGTCGATCACTGCATGGAGGATGAGTTGGATTTGTCCGTTCCGTTCGCGCTGTGTGAGCCACCAGAGCGCGCCTTTGCGTACGCTCCAGGGGGCGACTTCGCCCGTGAGTAGCCAGGCTGCGGTTTCTCCCAGGGTGGGTTGGTGGCCCACCAGCAGGGTGTAGGGATCAGCAGGCGCAGGCCAGGCGCAGGCCTGCAACAGGTCGCGCGGACGAGCCTGGGTTCCCAGATGCGTCACCGTTTCAAAGTGTCTGGAAAAGGCGCTGGCGGTTTGCTGGGTGCGCTGTGCCGGGCTGACCATAATGCGGGGTTCATGAGGCAAATGGGTCTTCAACCAGCGGGCCACTCGCCGAGCTTGTTGGTGGCCCCGTTCAGTCAGGGCACGAGCAAGGTCAGGAAAACCTTCTTCGGCTTCGGCGTGACGCCATAGGATCAGGTGGGATTGGCTCATGAGGAGGAAGATTTCTGGCTCAAATGCTGCAAGAGAAAGTCATGTACCCGGAAGCACGAACTGCCGCGCCGTGGATGGGTTCGCGCATATTGCCCCTCGCCGTTCATGATCCAGGCCGCGTGGTTGTCGCGCAGATAGGAACGGAGCCCTTCGCTCAGTATTCGTCGTTTGATGCGTGGATCGAGAATGGGGATACAGACTTCGATGCGGCGAAAAAAATTACGGTCCATCCAGTCTGCACTGGCGATGAATACATTGTGGCTTCCTCCATGACGGAAATACATGACCCGATGATGTTCCAGAAAACGACCGATCAGGGAGCGTACCCGAATATGTTCGGATAAGCCTTTGACCCCGGGACGGAGCAGGCAGACCCCCCGGATGATCAGATCGATATGAACCCCTGCCTGGCTGGCTTCATAGAGCGCTTCGATCAGAAGAGGTTCGGTCAGTGCATTCATTTTTGCGATGATGTGGGCTTTATCACCCTTGCGAGCAAACTGGATTTCACGGGCAATGGCCTGCAGGGTTCCTGAGTGGAGGGTGAAGGGGGCTTGCCAGAGATGGCGTAATCGCTCTTGCTTGCCCAGTCCCGTAATTTGCATGAAGATGGCGCTGACATCGGCGGTGATTTCCGGATGGGCAGTAAACAAACCGAAATCGGTATAGGTGCGCGTGGTTCGGGCATGATAGTTGCCTGTTCCCAGGTGGACATAACGCCGTAGTTCGCCTTGCTCGCGCCGAATGATGAGACACATTTTAGCGTGAGTCTTGTACCCGAAAACGCCATAGACCACATGGGCCCCGGCGGCTTCCAACTTTTCTGCCCAGTTGATGTTGGCTTCTTCGTCGAAGCGGGCCAACAGTTCCACCACCACGGTGACTTCCTTGCCTTGGTGGGCTGCCTCGATCAAGGCTTCGATCAACTCGGAGTCCGTGCCGGTACGGTAGACCGTCTGTTTGATGGCCAGTACCGCAGGGTCACGCGCCGCTTGTTGAACAAACTGAATGACGGGCATGAAGGGCTGAAAGGGATGATGCAGGAGAAGATCGCGTTTTTTCAAGGTTTCAATGAGAGGAACTGTTTGATCCAGTTCGCGGGGCAGTTGGGGCTGAAAGGAGGGAAACTTGAGATCCGGTCGGTCAACCAGGTCGGCGACCCGCATCAGGCGCACGAGATTGACGGGACCGTCCACTCGGTACAGATCCGTTTCTTCCAACTCGAAAGTATCAAGCAGGAATTGAGCCATGGTTTCGGAACAATTTTCCGGGACTTCAAGGCGTACTTCATCGCCATACTGGCGATGACTCAATTCGCCTTGCAAGGCGAGACGCAAATCACTGACTTCTTCATCTTCCAGAAGTAACTCGCTGTTTCGGGTCAAACGAAATTGATAGCATCCTTCGACAGTCAGACCATGAAAAAGATCGCCCACGTTGGCATGCAGGATCGAAGATAAAAAAATGAACCCATAGGGGCAACCACAAATTTCTTCGGGCAGTTGTATGAAGCGAGGAAGGGAACGGGGGGCTTGTACGACGGCATGGGTGCAGGGACGGCCAAAAGCATCGACGCCCGAAAGTTCCACGGCAAAATTGAGACTTTTATTGAGGATCCGAGGAAAAGGATGGGCTGTATCCAATCCAATGGGGGTCAATACCGGTTTAATTTCGCGCAGATAATAGTTGCGTGCCCAAGCGTGCTGGGCCTCGGTCCAATGATTGCGACGGTGAAAGCAGATACCCTCTTCTGCCAAACGTGGCAGGACGCGCTCGTTTAATAGATGATATTGATGGGCGACGAGTTCGTGTGCCACGTTGCAAACCAGACGGTAAACCCGTAAGGGGGGCAGACCATCCGGGCCGGTTTTCGTGATGCCTTCGCGAATTTGCTGTTTCAGGCCGGCAACCCGAATCTCAAAAAATTCATCCAGATTGCTGCTGACGATGCACAGATAGCGCAGTTGCTCAAGGAGAGGGGTCTCGTCATCTTCCACCAGGCTCAGGACGCGTCCATTGAATGCCAACAGGCCTAACTCACGATTGAGAAACCGGGACGCTGGTGTAACGGGATTGCTCATAAAGTCAGTCAAGAATGGGAACCGTGGAACGCCTTCAGTGTACCACCCTACGAGTATCAGGAAAACCAATATGATGCGGGCCTGTATTCATCGTCACGAATAATTCATGGCAGGTTCATGGCGGGGTAACAAGGCCAGGGCAAAGTGGGTAAACCTTCGTTCTGATGGAGAGATCCATGACCCAACTTGATCAAAGTCTGCAGAATATTCGTCAACCACGTCTGATATTTCAATATGCCCGCTCTCCTGCGGATGTGCGGGCGGCTCAGCAATTACGTTGGCAGGTCTTTCATGAAGAGATGGGGGCGCACTTGCATTCCCCCGAGGCAGGACTGGATCAGGATCGATTCGATGAACTCTGCGATCATCTGATTCTGCGCGATACGCGTAGTCATGAAGTGGTGGGCACCTACCGGATACTCAACGCGCAGCAGGCGGTGTGGGCCGGAGGATTTTATGCGGAAGAGGAATTCGATTTGACCCGCCTGTCCCATCTGCTACCTCATGTCATGGAGGTGGGACGGGCCTGCGTTCATCCGGATTATCGAAATGGTCTTTCCATTGCAGTGTTGTGGGCAGGTCTGGCCGAATATATCCAGACACATCGAGTGCAATATCTGATGGGCTGTGCCAGCATGACCATGATCGATGGGGGCCATACGGCGGCCTCGCTCTACCGCCAGTTGGAACTTTTTCATGGGGCTCCTGCAGAATGGCGTGTTTTCCCCCGTTGTGCATTGCCTCTGGCGGCGCTCGACAGCACGCGCGTGGTGGAGATCCCGCCGCTCATCAAGGCTTATCTGCGGGTGGGTGCCTATGTTTGCGGAGCTCCGGCGTGGGATGCGGATTTCAACACGGCGGACTGTCTGCTTTTGTTGCCCACGGCAGCCATGGATCAGCGTTATTCCCGCCGCTTCATGAAGGCCTCGGCTG
>VFSW01013346.1_pt1 | contig 11427 bp, 10 predicted proteins | sample 5358111 | NCBI WGS metagenome assembly VFSW01 (sample SAMN11554181, study PRJNA540505) | mine drainage metagenome | isolation source: sediment from site ElyBrook_90M | place: USA: Ely Copper Mine, Vershire, VT | collected 2017 | reverse complement strand
GCAAATGATCCACTTGGCCTTCCTCAAGGTACTGCTCAGAAGATCGTAAACAGGCCCTTAGGCGCTGAAAAACCCTCAGTTCGGCTTCCCTGAATTGATCTTCTGACGTACTTCTTGACCATCCCAAAGGCCCAACTAGAGATTTGCTAACCATTAAGGTGTGATGCAGCGCACAGTCAAGCATTCTTTCTGCTACGTACCTTGCCAATTATCCGCCGGAGAAATGTGATCTAGCACACATAGACGGTGCCAGTTCAACATTATTCCTAAGGCGCTGCACAACGAGCGAGGTAGGTATGGGTCATTCCATTTGGCAATCGATGGAGCAGAAGGGTTACAGCCGCAGGGACTTTCTCCAATTCTGCGCTGCAGCCGCAACAATGGCTGGGCTAGGCCAATCCGGCGTTGCCCAGGTTGTCTCGGCCTTCGAGAAGAAAGATAAACCGGCCGTTGTGTGGATGCACTTTCAGGAGTGTACCTGCTGCAGCGAGTCGTTCATCAGGGCTTCGCACCCTATCGTGCTCGATGTACTTCTGGACGTACTCGATTTGAACTATACCGAGACGTTAATGGCTGCTTCCGGCTTCCAGGCGGATAAGTGCCTCAGCGACACAATTGAAAAGAACAAGGGCAAGTACATTGTGTTGGTGGAAGGCGCTGTGCCCAGAGGCGACGACGGCGTCTACTGCATGATCGGCGGCAAAACAGCGGAGTCGATTCTGCAAACCGTGGCCAAAGATGCGGCTGCAGTGGTGGCATGGGGCAGTTGCGCTTCCAATGGATGCGTTCAGGCAGCCAAACCCAACCCGACCGGCGCCACGCCGATTTACAAACTGGTGGATAAGCCGGTGGTCAACGTGCCCGGATGCCCGCCGATCGCTGATGTGATGATGGGTGTGGTAACCCACCTGCTGGTGCTGGGGCGGGTTCCGGAGCTCGACAGCCAAGGGAGGCCAAAGGAGTTCTACGGCCGCCGCGTCCACGACACCTGCTATCGCCGGCCCAACTACGACGCCGGTCTCTTTGTTGAGTCATGGGACGATGATGCCGCGCGCAAAGGCTATTGCCTTTACAAGATGGGTTGCAAGGGGCCCGTTACGTATAACGCCTGCTCGGTAGTCAAGTGGAATGAAGGCACCAGTTATCCCATCCAGTCTGGCCATGGCTGCATCGGCTGTAGCGAAGCAGGATTCTGGGATAACGGACCGTTTTATCAGCATCTTCCTTCGTTCCCCGGTTTCGGTGTCGAGAGTACGGCCGACACGGTTGGCACGGTGGTGGGTGTGGCCACTTTGGCCGGAGTTACGGCCCATGCGGTGGTCACCAATATTCGCAAGCGGAAAGTGATCGCGGAAGTCCACGCTGAAGATCAAAAGGAGTCGTGAGGCACTATGACACGCGTAGTCGTCGATCCTATAACTCGAATTGAAGGCCACCTGCGCATTGAGGCGGTGGTTGAAAACGGCGTCATCACCGATGCGTACAGTGCAGGCACCATGGTGCGCGGCTTAGAAAAGATCTTGATTGGCCGCGACCCGCGCGATGCTTGGGCAATTACCGAGCGCGTATGCGGCGTCTGTACCACCGTGCATGCTCTCACCAGTGTTCGCGCAGTCGAAAGCGCGCTTGGCATCACGATTCCGCCCACGGCCGAGCTGATCCGCGACATCATGATGACCACACAGTACGTGCAGGACCATGTGATCCACTTCTATCACCTGCACGCTTTGGACTGGGTGGACATCGTCAATGCGCTGAAGGCTGATCCGAAAAAGGCAGCGGAGCTGGCACAATCATTTTCCAAGTGGGACAAGAACACACCTGCTTATTTTGCCGGGGTTCAGGACAAGATCAAGGCCTTCGCCGCCAATGGTCTTGGCATTTTTGCCAACGGCTATTGGGGACACCCGGCCTATAAGCTGCCACCAGAGGTGAACCTGATCGCAGTGGCTCACTATATCGACGCTCTGGCTTGGCAGAAAGAAATCGTCAAGATCCACGCAGTTTTCGGAGGCAAGAATCCGCATCCGAATTACCTGGTGGGCGGCGTTCCCTGCTCCATCGACATGAATGAAGTAGCTGCCATCAACTCTGAGCGGCTCAACCTGGTCTCGAAGCTCATCAGCCAGGCTGACGAGTTCATCAATCAGGTTTATATTCCCGATCTGATGGCGGTTGCCTCCTTCTACAAGGACTGGGCAAAGTGGGGCGGTGGCTTGACGAATTACCTCAGCTATGGCGAGTTCCCCACCAAGGGCTACGGCCAGCCGGAGTCGTTCAAATATGCACGAGGCGTAGTGCTCAATCGCGACCTCAGCACGGTGCATCCGGTCAACGCACGCGATTCGCAGGAAATCAAGGAATATATCGCGCACTCCTGGTACAGCTACGACGGCGGAGACAATGTTGGTCTGCATCCATGGGCTGGAGAAACCAAGCTCAATTACACCGGCCCCAAGCCGCCTTTTGAGACACTGGAAGGCCATGACAAGTATTCATTCTTAAAGACGCCACGCTGGAAAGAACAGGCGATGGAAGTGGGTCCACTGGCGCGGCTGGTGGTCTCCTATGCGGCCGGCCGGACTGAAGTACAGGATTTGGTCAAGGACACCCTGGGTAAGCTCAACGTACCCGTGGGCGCACTCTTCTCCACTCTGGGACGCACGGCAGCGCGCGGCCTGGATGCTGCGCTGGCGATGACTTGGCTCAAGGAGTACTTTGGCCAATTGATGGACCGGGTGAAGATTAACGAAGTCTCAACATTCAACGGCGAGTTATGGGAACCGAAGAACTGGCCCAAGGATGCCGAGGGGGTTGGACTCACCGAAGCTCCTCGCGGAGCGCTGGCGCACTACATCAAGATTCACAATGGCGCCATTGAGAACTATCAGTTGGTTGTGCCTACCACATGGAACGGCTCGCCGCGCGACGCCAAGCAGCAGCGCTCGTCCTTTGAGCAGGCGCTGATCGGCACTCCGGTGGCAAAGCTCGACGAGCCTGTCGAAATTCTGCGCACCATCCATTCCTTTGACCCGTGCCTGGCCTGCGCCGTGCATTTGTATGACCCGCTGGGCAAGCACCTTCACCAGGTTTCTTTCGAGTGATGGCTATGAGCAATCCAAAGTCTGCTGCGGTTGTTGGCGCGAGCAATGGTTTTTCGGCGAATGGCAGCCAGCCAGTGGAGTACCGGCGCATCTATGTATGGGAACTGCCGGTACGTGTCTACCATTGGATTAACGCAGTGGCCCTGGTGCTGCTTTGCGTCACCGGCTACCTGATTGGGGCTCCCATCCGCGCGTTCTATGCGAGTGAGGCCTACCAGCAGTACTGGTTTGGCTGGGTACGCTTCATTCACTTTACGGCCGCATTCGTGTATGTGTTCAATTTTTTGGTGCGTCTCTACTGGGGCTTCGTCGGCAACAAGTACTCTCACTGGAACGCTTTCTTTCCGCTCAAACATTCGCAGCAGCAGGAGATTGTCGATGTAATCAAAGCCGACGTCCTTGAAACCAAGTTGCACGGCCCCATCTCCACCGGACATAACGCGCTGGCTGGCCTTATCTATTTCGGCACTTTCCTCGCCTTTGTGTTTCAAACCATCACTGGTTTCGCTCTCTATTCCAGTATGAGCAGTTCATGGCTGCCTCGCATGTTCACCTGGATCGTACCGCTGATGGGTGGCGAATTCGGCGTCCGCTTCTGGCATCACTTGTTCTTGTGGTTCTTTGTCACATTCGTTATTATTCACGTCTATCTTGCCTTCTATCATGACTACATTGAGGGCCGCGGAACGGTTTCCTCAATCATAGGCGGATGGAAGTTCGAGCGGGAGAAGCGTGACAAATAGCCTTCTGGAAGCGAATCACAAGAAAACGCTGGTGCTGGGCCTCGGCAATGTCATCCTGGGTGACGAAGGCATCGGCGTTCATGTTGTAAGGGCGCTGGAAAAACAGACATTGCCGGAGGGCGTGGAGTGTCTTGACGGCGGCACGGGCGGCTTTATTCTGCTTGAGCCGCTGGAGAACGCAGACCGCGTCATCTTGATCGACGCCGCGGCAGATGGTAATGTTCCTGGCACTATCACGAGAACCACGCCACGCTTCTCGCGCGATTATCCACCTACGCTCACGGCCCACGACATCGGCCTGAAAGACCTTCTGGATGTCTTCTATATGCAGGGCGGCGGACTCGATGTCGTTCTCTACGCCATCACCATCGATCCCCACCAGACCATATCGATGAACCTCTCCGCCGAAGGGACAACGGCCGCGGCCGAAGCAGTCGAGCGAATTCTGGCCGAGTTGAGGGCCAACTCCGCCGCCAGCCTTACTGACTGAATGCAACTGCCGGGGCCCCCCCCCAATCGAGATCATCTGGCAGATTATTTTATGAGCTTATGGTGGCACCAGAGCCGATATATCCTGAAGCCGCAGCGCTTAAGTCGACGCGGCCATCAAGGTGCGGCGACATTGCATGAATCTCATCGGGACACAGTAACTTTGGTTCCGCTCTAGTGAACCACTCCCGCGTCTTTGGTCGGCCAGTAAACAAAGACGGCTTTGCCATAGATAAGTGAGCGGGCCACGGGGCCGAACTCACGGCTGTCGGACGAGATGGAACGGTGATCGCCCATCATAAAATATTTTCCCTTGGGAACGACGATCTCCGCCATTGAACGGCTGTCCTGAAACTCTTCCGGAACGTATTTTTCGATCTGTCTCTTGCCGTTGAGCCAAACCTGGCCGCGATCAATGCTCAACCTGTCTCCGGGCACAGCAATCACCCGCTTGATGTAGCTCTTCTCAGGATCTCGCGGATAGTGGAAGACTACAACGTCTCCCCGCTCGATGGCCGAAACTCGATAGACGAACTTGTTGATGAAGAGCCGGTCTCGATCTTCAAGCCGCGGCAGCATACTGGTGCCTTCCACGCGGACCGGCTGATAGAGAAAGGTAATAATCAGCACTGAAGCAGCAGCCGAAATTAGCAAATCGCGCAGCCAAAGGCCAATGCCTCCGCCTTTAGGGTGCTCCACTGAAGCAGGGTTGAGTGAAGGTTGGTTAGCGCCCGTTTCTTGAGCGCCGTTCTCGTTGGGAATTGGGGAGTTTTGGGGAACCGTTTCCATCTCTCTCTAGATTACTCTCAGCCAAGCGCCCTTGCGAAGTCGTGCTAACGCTGTTCTCTTCCTTCAAAATCCATTCTCTCTATAGACGGCCTGATCGCCACAGGAGATAGCAATAATCTTGCAGATAGAGTGTAAAAATGGGACACATACCCCAGACTGGCGCTCAAATCGCGTTACGATGCAAAGCAGCGATGAAATATGAAGAGACTACACTAGGCATAACGTCTGCCGATCTTCGCAGGCGGTTTGCAGCCGTTTACGGCCTCCTGGCCGATGCCATCTCCGCCCATGCCTTTCCCGGCTGCGCTTTTGGAGTACTATCCGGCAGTAAAGTAGTGCTCCAGGACGCTCTCGGCCGTTTCACCTACGAAAAAAATGCGACCGTCGTTACGCCTGAGACCATCTACGACGTGGCCAGCATCACTAAAGTAGTGGCCACTACGGCGGCTAACATGCTGCTCTGCCAGCGCTGCCTCCTCGACCTTGATACGCCACTCGGAGAGTTGTTGCCGGGCTTTGTGGTGGGAAGGGCGCCCGGCGACCTGGCGCGTTTTGTTACGCTGCGCCACCTGCTGGCGCACAATTCCGGCCTGCCGGGGTATGTGGAATTTTATCGCGCAAGTTCCACGCCGTCCGCGTTATTCCGCGCCTGCCTGGAACTGTCCCTGGAAGCCAAGCCCGGCGCGCGCGCCGAGTATTCTGATCCAGGCTTCATTCTTCTGGGTAAAGCAATTGAAGTACTCCTACAAGAGAATCTGGACTCCTGGGTACGTCGCGAGATCTTCCAGCCCCTCGGTCTAGCAGCCACGGGCTTCTGCCCGCCATCTGCCGCACGACTCGCAATTCCGCCCACTGAAGAGGACCAACTTCTGCGCCATCGCCGCATCCAAGGCGAAGTGCAGGATGAAAACGCATGGCTGCTGAATGGAGCCGCTGGGCACGCCGGACTCTTTTCCAATGTCCCTGACTTGCTGCGCTTCTCAGGCGAAATCCTCAAAGCCGACTCCAAAATATCGCCCAATCAAGGCCTTCAGCACATGTTTGACGCTGAAACCGTCGCGTGCTTTGCCCAACGGCAGGGCCCTGAAGGTAGTTCGCGAGCTCTGGGCTGGGATACTCCATCTGGAAACTCCTCCTCGGGCCGCCTTTTCTCGTCGCGTTCGATCGGCCATCTGGGCTTTAGCGGTTGCTCATTATGGATTGACCTGGAGGCTGGAGTGGCCGTTGTGCTGCTGACCAACCGCACCTGGCCTGACCGGCAAAGCCAATTGATTCGCGAAGTAAGGCCAGCCTTTCACGATGCAATTCTGGAAAAATTGTAAAATATCCTCAACTTGCAATCTCCATGGCAGACGCGACAGCAGAGAATTCTAGCTGGATTTGACCAGTTTGCAGATACAATTGAAACTTGGGGATAGATGCGATGCTTATGAGTACGACGACGCAGGGAATGGCCGACGCCCAAAATGAGGATACGAAAAAAGACCAGGCATCCCTGCTCCAGCAACTGACCACAGAGAGCCAAAATGAGGCATCTCAAGGGTTTGACACCAAATCCGCGCTCGAGATCGCACGCATCATCAACCATGAAGACGTGAAAGTTCCCGCTGCGGTCAAGAAGGCGATTCCTGAGGTCGCGCAGGTCATCGACCAGGTGGCGCGCTGCCTGCGCGATGGCGGTCGGCTGATCTACGTTGGCGCAGGATCCAGCGGACGCATCGCAGCTCTGGATGCTTCCGAGTGTCCGCCCACCTACTCTACAGTTCCAGGACAGGTGCAATATATCATGGCCGGCGGGCCCAAAGCTTTGGCTTCGGCAGTCGAGGTTAACGAGGACTCTGAAGAGCTAGGCCAGCGAGACATTGCCCGCCGCCGCCCTACCCGCAAAGACATTGTGATAGGGCTCTCAGCCTCGGGACGCACTCCGTATGTAGTCGCTGCCGTAGCCTATGCCCGCGCCCGCGGAGCGCATACTGCCGCTGTCACATGCAATCACAACACGCCCCTGGCGGGCGCCGCTGATATCGCCATCATTGCCGATGTAGGACCCGAAGTTGTCTCCGGTTCCACACGCATGAAGGCAGGTACCGCGCAGAAGATGATTCTGAACATGATCACCACCGGAGCCATGACCCGGCTTGGTTATGTGTACGAGAACCTGATGGTAAACGTACATATGCAGAACTCCAAGCTGGTTGAGCGCGGCATCCGCATCCTCATGTGCGCATGCAAAATCGACCGCGCCACGGCTGTGGAAACAATCAAGAGCGCCGGACGCAGCGTCCCGGTAGCGCTGGTGATGCTCAAAGCCAAGGTCGACAAGCCCGAAGCAGTTCGCCGCCTGGCCAACTCCGACGGCAATGTGCGCCTGGCTATTGAGGACAACGTGCTGGAACTATAGTTGATCGCAGTTCCGCCTTGCTCCACCCTGTTGCCACCCAAGATACAGGCGCATACCTACCTATCAGCCTTACCTCAACCGCGATTTACACTAGTAAGCTAGGAGTTATTTAGCTTCCATGGATAAATTTGTCATTCGCGGCGGCAACCCGCTGGTAGGCACGATCCGCGTCTCAGGCGCCAAAAACTCGGCGCTGCCCTGCATGGCTGCGGCTATTCTGACTGAAGACGAAGTCACACTGGAAAACATTCCCCAGGTACGCGACATCGAGACCGAGCGCCGGCTGCTGGCGTCAATGGGAGCAGAGGTTCAACCAGGCTCCCGTAACGCGCCAGATCGTACCACCATTCGATGCCGGACGCTCTCTGACCCAGAAGCAAAATATGAAATCGTAAAGACCATGCGCGCCAGTTCCCTGGTCCTCGGCCCGCTGGTGGCCCGCGCAGGAATGGCGCGCGTGGCAATGCCAGGCGGCTGTGCCATTGGCGGCAGACCCATTGACCTGCATATCAGAGGCCTGGAAAAGATGGGCGCCACCATTACTCAGGCACATGGTTATCTTGAGGCCCGCGCGGAGCGGCTGAGAGGCGCACATCTGGTCTTCGACAAGATCACCGTCACCGGCACAGAGGATCTGCTGATGGCCGCCGTGCTAGCCGAGGGCGAAACCCTGATGGAAAACTGCGCTCGCGAGCCCGAAGTTGCCGACCTGGCCGCGTTGCTGACCACCATGGGCGCAAACATCATGGGAGCCGGCACCTCGACTATCCGCATAAAAGGCGTACAGAAGCTCCATGGCGCACACTACCGCATCAATCCAGATCGCATTGAGGCGGGCACCTTTCTGGTGGCCGGCGCCATTACGGGCGGGGATCTGATTGTAGCTAACTGCAACCCGACACACTTGAGCGCTATCATTGCCAAATTACAGGAAGCCGGTTCCCGCGTGGATATACTAGGGGCCGACTCGGTGCGTATACGTGGCTGCGAGAGGCTGCGCGCGGCAGACATCTCCACTGAGGAGTATCCAGGCTTCCCTACCGACATGCAGGCACAGTTCATGGCTTTATGCACTCAGTCCGAGGGGATGAGCGTGATTGAGGAAAACATCTTCGAGAACCGCTTCATGCATGTGCAGGAACTGGTGCGGATGGGTGCAAATATCAAGGTGGACGGCCGTACGGCTACTGTTCGCGGGCCGGCAAAGCTTTCTGCGGCCGCCGTGATGTGCTCTGACCTGCGTGCTTCCGCCTCGCTGGTGCTCGCTGCTCTGGTGGCCGACGGCGAGTCGATTCTGGACCGTGTGTATCACATGGACCGTGGATATGAGCGAATCGAAGAGAAGCTGGCCGGCGTGGGGGCACAGATATACCGCATGGGGAATATCTTCAAGGCCAAAGATGAAGATGTGGACGGGAACGCAAATTGACCAAGTTCAGGAACAACAGGACCACACCGAACCTGGGTACTCTAGCGCCAGCTAGCTGCCAGACTCCAGCGCAGCCCGCGCTTGGCTGTCTTGCCGAGAACACGTTCGTACTCACGGAGTTCGACTAGAACTGGCTGTGTCTCGGAGCCAAGGGCAGCTGGGGTTTGCGCCAAGAATTCGATCAAGGCTCGAATAGTCAGCAGCCCGTCGAAGGCGTCAAACCATTGTGGTTGTTGCAGATTGCGTGCCCATTCAGGGTTGCCTGCGCCCTGATCAAGCAGCAACGCCATGGAGTTCTCGTCGGCGGAAAAGAATTCAAGTAAAGGCTTGACCTTCAGCTTTCCAGCCAACTGCTCCAGAGCATCTTCGTTGCGGGCTAAAGCCTGCCCGTTGACAAAGATGTCAAACCCCGGGTCTTCCCCTTCAACGACGATGTATAAACTTGCCGCCACGGCATCAGTTTAATAGAGCGCTAGCACGAAACCGTACGAAAATCGGACATGGTAATCCAGTTTACCAAGGGCTTCGGAGCACATCGTTACGCAAGTTTACTCAAAAGTTTCACGCGTACCGCGAAAGAGTTATGCCATTCCATGGCAGATAGCCGATTCTATATAGGAATGGAAATTCTTCATAGAGGTGGGCGTGATTGATTGGAGTAAAACTCCAGATGTAGTGGCTGTCGCTCTCTTGACTTGCGCTTTTGCGTCCGTGGCTCGACGCAGTCACGCGCCTGTCTCCGGGTTTTGGCTCACAGGCTGGATGATGATCGTTTTGCACTTTACGGCCTCTGTGTTTCTTCCGGCTCCTGGCATATGGGGAATACTGGCGCTGATCATTACTCTCAGTTCTCTGGTCTGGGCTGGGCTACTGTTCATGTGGGCCTCGGTTCCTTTCCGGCAAGAACTCTCCAGCCTATGGATGCACTGCGTGCTCCTGGGAACCAACACTCTCTATATCGTTTCCATCGTAGTCGTACCTGCACAGTCATGGGCATTGGATATCTCTGCGGCTCTTATAGGCGTTTGCCCTCTTGCAGTCATGTTTGTTGCACTACCCCGGTTCAAGTCCGCACTCCGCGTATCTATTGTTTGTCTTTATAGTGCCCTCTCCGTTTTCCTGTTGTTGTTCCAGCACCGGCCAGAAAATGGCAATAGCCTGGCTTTGAATGCAGTACTCTTCACTGTTTACCTGGGATGTTGCATCAACTTTCTCTTTGGTCACCGGCGCGCCACAACTGGAGCTTTTATCACCCTGTCAGGTTTCCTCGCCTGGGCTGGCGTATTCCTGATAGCACCGTTAATTGAAGCGTTCCTGCCCAATCTTCACTTGGAGAGTGAGGTCTGGAACCTGCCCAAGTACGTTGTTGCAGTGGGCATGATCCTGCTGCTGCTAGAGAGCCAGATCGAGTACAACATGCATTTGGCGCTGCACGACGAATTGACCGGACTGCCTAACCGCCGGCTTTTCCAGGACCGGCTGGCCAATGCTCTGGAACGTGCACGCCGGACAGACTCACACACAGCGCTACTGCTGGTAGACCTCGATCAATTCAAGCAGATCAATGACACGCTGGGGCATCACATGGGCGATCTGCTGCTGCAACATGTTGGTTCAATCTTCTCGGCACGGGTCCGCCGCTCGGATACTGTGGCTCGAACCGGGGGTGACGAGTTCTGTGTAATTCTTGAGGATCCTATCAACAAAGCAACTGCCGAAAGGGTTGGCCATTCTCTAATGCAGATGCTCAGGGAGCCTTTCGAACTGGACAAACATACAATCAGGATCGGCGCCAGTGTTGGAATAGCGATCTTCCCCGAAGACGCATCGGACGCTGAGTCTCTTTGCATCGCGGCCGACTTACGGATGTACGCAGCCAAGCATGACCCCAAAAGCCGTGATATTTTTCGCAGCCCTCAAATCCCGATAATGATTGCTGCAAATAAGCCGAATTTACGTAGTGGCTTGCAGTCTGCGGAATAATAAGATGGCAAAGCACGAATGCACTGTGCGCCACTTGGGAAATCCATCGGGAAGCATCCGCCATTGGCAGCCACTCTTGAGCAGGTACAACACTGCGTTGAACACTTCATACAAATCCACAGTCCGCGGCTTGGTTCGCTTTCGCACCCCTTCAAGCAATGGACGTACCCTCTCAAACTGCTCCCGGCTCAGATCGCTCGGATACCGCTTTCTCGGCCTCATCCCCCATAACTATCGCCACTGCCGCCCTCCTGCATATATCCACCTGGATGCACCTCTCCCGCTACTCGAAAGATCGTGAACAGGCTCTTAGAGCTTTTTGGCTCTGGTTTCTGCGCGCCTGTTGAATGCCAGGGGCCGATTTCAGCTCATCCAGACCCCTATCAGCTTCGTGATGTCCTGCGAGACAATCTGAATCATCACTTTTTCAGGATCGACTAGAGCATTTTCTTAAATAGTGTAGACTGGTTTTGGCGACTCTTTGCGGCG
>VFSW01013345.1_pt1 | contig 11428 bp, 10 predicted proteins | sample 5358111 | NCBI WGS metagenome assembly VFSW01 (sample SAMN11554181, study PRJNA540505) | mine drainage metagenome | isolation source: sediment from site ElyBrook_90M | place: USA: Ely Copper Mine, Vershire, VT | collected 2017 | reverse complement strand
CGCCTGTAAAATGACCGGCTCCCTGCGCGAACGACCTGGCTGTGCATGGAGCCACTTGTCAATGCCACTTTATCAATCGTTATACTCTTTCTGACGCATGCGCATCGCTCAGCGAGGCTCCCGGCTAGGTAGTCGGGGGGTGGGCGAATGTGTTGGCGCGGGGAGGGTCATCCACGATGCGTAAGCTTGACTATAAGTGGCGCGTTCTTATCTCGGTCATTTTCGGCCTGTTCATGGTCATTCTCGATACGACTGTCGTGAACGTGGCGTTTCCGACGCTGCGCGCTGAGTTCAAAGTGGGGGTCTCCGACTCACAGTGGATCATCAGCGTCTACGTCATGGCGCTGGGTATCAGCACGCCGCTCTCAGCATTCATGGCTGAGCGTTTCGGCATCAAGCGGACGTATACACTGGGGCTGGTCGCGTTTGTCATCGGCTCGGCGATCTGTGGCCTGTCGCCGTCGCTGCCGGTGCTGGTGGCGGCGCGCGCACTCCAGGGATTCGGCGGCGGGCTGGCGCTGCCACTTGGCACGACGCTGCTCTTCGGCGCATTCACCGCAGCGGAGCAGGGGCTGGCCTTCGGCGTCTTCGGTATCGCGCTGGTGGTTGCGCCTGCGCTCGGCCCGATCCTCGGCGGCTTCCTGGTTGACCACGGAGACTGGCGCTGGATCTTCTTCATCAATGTGCCGATTGGCATTCTCGGCTTCACCCTCTCGACGCTCTGGCTGCGTGAGCGCAAAGCCGAACGCGCCCCGCGCTTCGATTTCCTCGGCTTCATCACATCAACACTTGGCTTTGGCGCTGTGCTCTACGCTGCGTCGGTCGCTTCGAGCGATGGCTGGTCTTCACCGCATGTGGCCATCAGTTTCGCTGTCGGTGGAGCGAGCTTGCTGCTCTTTGCGATCATCGAGCTGTTCGTGGCGCGTGAGCCATTGCTGAATCTGCGGCTCTTTAGCATCCCTGTCTTTACGATTGCGACTTTCATTGGCTGGGTAAGCGTTCTTGCGCTCTTTGGCGCGGAATTCCTGCTGCCGCTCTACCTGCAAACGCTGCGCGGCAAGACGGCGTTCGATACCGGGCTGATTCTGCTCCCGCTAGCGATTGCGTCTGGCATTGTCGCGCCGTTCTCTGGCAAGTTGTATGATTGGGTTGGGCCGCGTATCGTCGCTGTGGTCGGGTTTGGCCTGCTGGCGGTGAATACCTGGCAGCTCTCGCAGATTGGCGCGACAACATCCATCACCTGGCTGATTGTGTTGCTGGTGATTCGTGGCGTGGCGCTCGGCCTGACTGTCCAGTTGACGCTGGTGACGGCGCTCTCGCGGGTTCCTGGTCGCGAGGTCGCTCGCGCATCGTCGCTCTCGAATGCGACACGTCAGGTTGTACAGTCTATCGGGGTCGCTGTTCTGGCGACGGTGCTGGTCAGTACGCTTTCGACGCAAGTCAAGACGCTGGAATCTACGTTTCAGGAGACATCGGGTATCGCGACGAGCAACCCAATCGCTGAGCAGTTTGCCAAGAATGGTCTGTGTGGCGTCAAGCTGCCGACGATTCCGGTGATTCCGGGTGCGCCGTCATCGGCGAGTGCCGCGCCAGCGGGCGTTCCGACGCAGGCCTTGATCACGCAGGCCTGCAACGAGAGTGTCAAGGGCTACGAGCAGGCGTATACGTTGACGTTCTATTTCGCGCTGCTGGCGATGGCGCTGGGCTTCCTGCTTCCAGGCTGGCCGCTCAAGTGGCAGGGGCGGCGCGAATCATCCCGCAGCGCTGCTGAGGCGCAGGATGCGGCGGCGCCAGTGACGGCGCACTGAGTAGAGTTGTGCGCGGGAGATAGTTGGAGGGTTTGTGACGCTCGTCCTCTTCGATATTGATGGCACATTGCTACGTGGGGCGCCGCCGACGCATCGGCGTGCGCTCTGCGATGCGGCGTTGCAGGTCTTTGGCGTGACACTCTCGCCGACAGAGTTTGGCCAGACGGCGGGCATGACCGACAGCGCCATAGCCCGCCGTGAACTTCTCGCGGCGCAGGTCTCCGCCGCAGAGATTACCGCTGGAATGCCCGCGTTCTGTGTTGCGGCGGCGGAGGCGTACGAGCGACTGGCTCCAGCGGATCTGAGCGCCTATCACACACCACATGCGCTCGCTACGCTCGATTGGCTGCTCGAACGCGGCGCGACGCTGGGACTTGTCACAGGCAACATCGAGCGCATCGCCTGGCGCAAGCTGAGCGCCGCCAGACTGGCCGCCCGCTTCGTGCAGCCGCGCCCGCTGGCGGAGGCTGCCTGGAGCGTTGCGCCGTGGATCGGTGGATTCGGCGACCAGCGTGAGGATCGTACGGCGCTCCCGCCATTGGCGCTGGCGCGGGCTGCGAGGATGATCGGCGCGCAGCCACGTCCCGCTGATACGTGGGTCATCGGCGACACTCCAGCGGACATCAGCTGTGGCCTGGCGCACGGCCTGCGCACAATCGCCGTCGCCACTGGCCCGGCCCATTCGCTCGCTGATCTGCGCAGTTATGGGCCAGATGCGGCGCTGCGCGATCTGGGGGAGTTGCCAGATGCGCTCGCTGCCCTGGAGTCCGCGTCTGCCTGAGGTCATCGCTGGGGAAGCCGCTCACGGTGTGGGCGGTGGCTCTGGCGTGTCAGCGGCAGCGTTGGGCTTGCCCAGGGAACTCCAGCAGAGCCAGAGGCCCAGCGCCGTCACCGCTGAGGGGGTCTCACCACGCTGACTCGCCAGGCAGGCTTCGCGCAAGGGCATGCGGCGCATGGTCATGTCTGCTTCGGTCGCTTCTCGCTGCGCTTCGCCCAGAGTAAGGCCCTGCGCCAGATAGATGTAGCTGCGCTGTGTGGCGATGCCTGGTGTGAGGTAGAAGGCGCCCAGACGTTCCCAGTGGGCGGCGCGCAGCCCCGTCTCCTCCATCAGCTCGCGCTGGGCCGCCAGCAGCGGATCTTACTCACGATTGATCGTTCCCGTTGGCAGAAACCAGCCGCGCGCCTGTATCGGATAGAGAAAATCCTCGACGAGCCAGACCTGCCCGTCATCGTCGAGCGCGACGACCGTCACGTTGTCGCCGGGATCCACCACGCCATAGATCCCCGGCGCGCCGTCAGGGCGAATGACCTGATACTCTGTGATATGCAGCCAGGGATTGCGATAGACCTCGCGCGCCGCGAGTGTGCGCCAGGGACTGTCAGGAGCATCGCGCGCTTCGCCATCAGTCAGTGCGCCATCTTGCCGGTCAGATCGCTGCTGGCCAGTCATATCCGCCGCTCCTCTTCTCTTCGCGCCTCGCGTTTCAATATTTTCCCGCGCGCAAGCCTATCTTGCCTGTTGCATCTGTTGCGCGTCAACCCCGATATGCCATGGAGGATCCGCCAAAAGCTGGCGGCGCTGTGACATCGCTGGATGGAGAATCCATCAATCATGCCGCAGCGGTCTCCTGCGCAGTCACAATCTTGTGTGATGTTTCCTGCCTGATGCGCGTACTCCTTTTGAGCGAAATATTTCCTGCTGGCAGCGATTCACCCATTCCAACGATACACTGAATGGACGAAAGACTGCCGGGCAGTTCTCCGGCGTCTTGTGATATTTCACTTCCTGACAACGTAGTCATTTGTAAGCTACTATACCAGCGCCGCTGCGCTGCTCCCTCGATTTTATGGAACGAATCCTATCGTTGGGGGTGATCTGGGTGCGCCATATGGCATACCTGGTTAAGAATCGGAGGCGTCTGGATATGTAGCGCCGGTGCGGCGACCTCTCGCAGGTGGCCGCGTCCGATGTCTCAGCAGTGGTGAACACGCGCAGGCCGGGCGTTCTTTACGGGTGTGGCTTGTGGGACGCTCGACTTGTTCATCGCTGTTTTGTGGAATGATCATACGCTTTACTGGCGTACTGATCTCTTCCATTCCTCGGGTGTCGCTGCTTGGCGCATGATCGCGTCAAGCGCTATCAGGAGGTTCAATTAGCATGCGACTGGGCGCACGCAAGACTTCATTTGCCGCGCTTATGGCGCTGACGGGCAGCCTCGCAATGCTGCTCGCCGGATGCCAGGGTACCGGCAGCACTACCGGCAGCACTGCTGTGGCCGATAGTCAGCAGATTTTCCACGATCAGATCGGTGGCATCCCCGACATCAAGACCGTTGATCCGGCGGTCAACACCGACCTCTACTCCGCTGAGGTCATCAACCTGCTTTGGCCTGGCCTGCTGGTGCTCAGCCCGACACTCGCTGTCGAGCCGTGGGCGGCGCAGGGCATGCCGACGGTCAGCTCTGACGGCCTGACGTACACCTTTAAAGTCAAGTCCGGCCTGAAGTGGAGCGATGGCACTCCGATCACCTCGGAGACCTACGCCTACTCCATCAACCGCGCTGAGGATCCGTGCACGGCGTCCCCTGCGGCGTACTATCTGTACACCCTGAAAGACGCGCTGACCTTCAATACCGCTGAGACCTGCACCAACGGCAAGATCTCCGGGAAGATCCAGACCCTGATCGGCGACTCGATCACAACGCCAGACGCGCAGACGCTCGTCCTGACGCTGGCTCAGCCCGCCGCGTACTTCCTCGAGGCGATGACGTATCCCACGTCGTACGCTGTGCCGGAGCAGCTCGTCCAGCAGTATCCAACCGACTGGACGCAGCACCTGACCGACAATGGCGGTTTCGGTGGCAACCTCTACAAGTTGACCCTCTGGAACCATGCCGGTAAGCTGGTCATGCAGCGCAACGATGCCTTCTGGGGCACGAAGCCGAAGCTGCGTGAGATTGACATCACCTTCTACAAGGATGCCACGACGGCGTACAACAGCTACCTGTCTGGCAAAGATGACATCGGCGGCGCCCCCACAGCGCAGCTGGCGGCTGCCAAGACGCACCCTGGCTTCCATCAGGTGGGTGTGCAGCAGATTGACTACTATGCGATGAACTGGAAGATTGCGCCGTTCACTGACGAGCGCGTCCGCCAGGCGTTCGCGATTGCGCTCGACAAGACAGCGCTGGCCAACAACGTGCTGCATGGCGCGGTTGCGGCCACGAACCACATTGTTCCGTCCGGTATGCCTGGGTACAACCCGAACCTGCTTGGCCCGGATGGCACGCAGAATCTGTCGGGCAATACGACGATGGCCACTCAGCTTGCCACCGCGTACGCCACCGACACGAAGTGCGGTACTTCGACTGACTTCAGCAAGTGCCCCGCTGTCACACTGACGATTCCTTCGGGCAGCACAGACGGCGCGAACGAGGCCGCTGCGGCGCAGCAGATGTGGGCCAAGGCCTTCCCAGGCTGGAAGATCAACATCACCTCGATTGACTTCAACACCCTGCTGACCGACCTGAACGCCGGCACAGTGCAGTTCTGGGCAATCGCCTGGATCGAGGACTACCCCGATCCACAGGACTGGCTGACGACGAACCTGGCCTGCGACAGCGCCTACAACAGCGGCCACGCCTGCGACCCGACGGCTGACACGCTGATGCACACCGCTGACGCGAACCAGAACCTGACGCAGCGCCTGACGCAGTACCAGCAGGCTGAGCAGATCCTTGTGAAGGAAGTCGGCTGGCTGCCTCTCGACCAGGCTACGACGTGGTGGGAAGTCCGCCCATGGGTGGTCAACTTCAACGTCGCCGCTGGCGGTCTGACCCCGCTTGATACGTGGGAGCAGATCTACATCGCCAAGCACTAGTCCTCACCCGAGGACACATCTGCGGAGGCGAGAGCCGCTGGATTGAGCCACACCCCACCAGCGCTCTCCTCTCCCGGGCGGGAGCGACTACCTCTCAGAGGCGGTCGCTCCCGTTTCTTGTTCTGCGCGCACGAGCACGCTGCGGCGTGGCAGGATGCGGTGAGCCGCTCAATCTGTCCGCGTCGTCCGTCTCGTCCGTCTCGTCCGTATCGCTCGCGTCGCCTGTGCGCTAGCGAAACATATCCATCGTGGGATCCATGAGGAGTTGCGCGCCAGATCCTTCCGCGCGCTGATACGGATAGCCGCGAACCACAACGAATGGCGTGCGATCTACCTTGCCAGTGGCAAGCTCCGCCGCAGAAGCGATTTCATCGGCGACGGCCATGACGCTCGATGTCATGACGCGACCGAAGTCGTCGCGCTGGCCGCGATAATCGGCTAGCGGAGCCATGCCCGCGACGCCCAGCGCGACATTGACGATTCCCTGCCGCCAGGGGCGCCCGAAGGAATCGCTGATGATGACCGCCAGCGCCACTCCGGTCTGTCGTCGCAGCTCCGCGCGCAGGCGTTCGGCGGAGGCGTCAGGATCGCGTGGCAGCAGACAGACGATATCATCACCAGGGACATTCGAAGCGTCTACGCCTGCGTTCGCGCAGACGAAACCGTGGCGCGTCTGCGCGATGATCAGCCCGCGATCCATCCGCACGATGCGTGCGCTCTCGCGCAGCACGACTTCGACCTGGCGTGGGTCACGCGCCCATTGCTGCGCATAGCGCTGGGCGATATCTGATGGCTCGACTGTGGTGAGATCAATCAGCAGACCCTCAGCCTTCGAGATGACTTTCTGTGTCACGACGAGGATATCGTCGTTCTGCAGCTGGACTCCGCTAGCAGTGGCCGCCGCGAGCGCCATTGTGGCGACATCCGCCCCTGGCTGCGCTTCGGGGGCGCCGCGCAATGGAATGATACGGATACCCTCAGGCTCCGCTGGCGCGCCAGGTGTATCTGACATCGTCATGCTGTCTCATAGCTCCCTTTGATTCAGCGCATCAGTGCTCTGTTCACGCTGCCACAGGCCGCGAGTGATCAATTCATAGAGATCGGCGGGCGTGTCTACATCGAATGCGGCGCCGGGCGCGCGAAACACCACCGTAGATATGCCGCGCTGACGCGCCAGCCGCTGATGCCGGGCGAAGCTGCCACGGCCATAGGCGAGCGGAGCCAGCGCAGCTGGACGCGCAAGCAGGAGATTCGTCCCATCGTCGAAGCGGTCAGGCGCGAGCGCGACCACCTGATCGTACAGGCGCGTCATCGCGAGCATGCGGCGAAGCTCTTTGCCGCTCAGCAGGGGCAGATCGCCCAGCGCGATGAGCAATCCATCCGCGCGCTGCTCTGTCGCCCAGTCGCGCGCCAGCGACAATCCGGCATTGAGACCAGCGGAGGTCTGCCGCAAGCCGACGGCGCCGTTCTGCTCAGCCCAGACGAGTACGTCCGGATCCGGGCTGACAATGGCGATGCGCGCCAGCGCGCCTGTCGCATGCAGCGCCTTGAGCGCGCTCAGTGTGTGCGTTGCCAGCGTCAACGCCAGCGATGCGCGTTCGGCTGGCGTCAGCACATTCGCCAGACGCGACTTCGCATTGTCGAGTCGCTTGATCGGGATCACTGCAAAAATCCCATTGTCGTGGGCTGGCGCCTGCATGATTTCCCTGCCCTCAATGGGTCTGGTCGGCGCGCGTGTCGGGTGGCGCGTCAGGATGGCGTGGTGTCAGTGTCGCGGCGAAGGCGAGGATGTCGCGCGCCAGTCGCTCGCGGTCGGTGTTGTCACGCATGATGGTTTGTGTGACGAGCGGGCGGACGCCCAGCGCGGCGATCTGCGGCGCCAGCCCCGCATCGGCCTGGTCGAGTACCAGGCCATCGAGCAGCGCGCCATACCAGCGCGCGATGCCAAGTGGCGATACCTCGTAGCCCTGCGCCTCCAGGATGCGATCCGCCGGGCCTTTGAGCGCCTGTCCCGCAATGATAGGGCTGACTGCCACAATCGGCGCCTTCGCGGCCATGAGCGCCGCGCGCATCCCGGCTATTCGCAGTATCGGCTCAATACTGAGCAACGGGTTGGAGGGACATATGATGAGCGCATCCGCTTGCGCGAGCGCCTCCAGCGCGCGTGGTGGTGGGCTGGCGCGCTCGATACCGGCGAATCTCACTCCGCGCACGGGATCCTGATGGCGTCTGCGCACGAAATAGTCCTGGAAGGCGCGCTCGCCGTCCGGTGTCTGGATGATCGTGGCGACAGGCGTATCTGACATCGGCAGGAGCGTCACGGCGATCCCCAGCGCCTGGGCCAGTGAGGCCATAACAGCGGAGAGCGGCTCACCTGCGCGCAGACGGTCAGTGCGCAGCAGGCTCGTCGCCAGGTCACGATCTCCCAGCCAGAACCAGGTATCCTCGCCATAGTGGCGCAGCATAGCCAGCGCGGCGCTGGTATCGTCAGCGATCCCCCAGCCGGTAGTGGTATTCGCCAGGCCAGCCAGGGTGTAGAGCACCGTGTCGAGGTCAGGGCAGATGCGCAGCCCATAGTGATCAAAATCATCGCCAGTATTGACGATGACCGTCAACTCCTCAGGCGCAACCACCAGCGAAAGGCCGTGCGCCATCTTCGCGCCGCCAACACCGCCTGCGAGTGCGACAAGCTTAGCCATCAGAATCCGTTCGTAACGACATGGGAGATGGGCAGGTAGAAGGACACGCGGGATTGTTGGGCGAACTCCAACGCTTGCTTCTCGCCGACCTCAGGGCCATTGTAGCGAATGGCTAGCTGGCGGATGTCCTCATGGGCGACACGCTGATCGTCATTGAGGACGGCGCTGCCCGCGATGCTGACATAGCGGTAGCCATCCTCGACACAGATGGAAATGCGTGTGTCGCGTTGCAGATTCTTCCCCTTGACGCGGCTGAGCGTGGTATTCATCACGATCATCTCATCGCGCAGGGCAAACCACATGACGCTGAGATGCGGTGTGCCATCTTCGTTGATGGTCGCAAGAACGGCGAAACGCTTCTCGTTGAGGAAATCACGAACGTTGGAATTGAGCGACATGAGAATGGAAACACCCTTTCATCGGGATCTTCTTGCTGTACCGCGCGCTGAAGCGCGCCGCTGTGGGCGGAAGCCGCAGACGCCTCGCCTACAGCGGTGATCTTACGCGCGACCGGCGACGGTCAGCTTCTCCACCGCCGGAATGACGACATCGCCCATCAGATCGAAGAACTCTGGCTCATGGACACGCGGCGTATTGATGATGGCATGATCAATACCCAGCTGCGCCAGCTCTGCGAATGACTCGATAGCCTGTGCGGGTGTCAGCGCGCCATCACGTCCATCGCGGGTGATGTTCATCGTTGAGAGCGCAGTTTTCTCGATCTCATCGTACGAGCGACCGACAGCCTCGCAATGCTCGCGCAGGATGTGCAGCTTGTGCTGGATGACCTCGTCACCCATCCGTGCGAAGAGGTTGCAGGCGTCGCCATATTTCGCGACGAGGCGCAACGTCTTTTGCTCGCCGCCTCCGCCAATCATAATTGGTGGATGTGGCCGCTGCACCGAGTTGGGTGAGTTGAGCGGGCGCTCCAACTGATAGCGCTTGCCTGCGAATGGCTGCTCATCGCCAGCCCACATCTGGTGGGCAAGCTGGAGGGTCTCTTCGAGGCGCTCGAATCGCTCGGCCAGCGAAGGGAAAGGCACGCCCAGGCCGAGATGCTCCTGTTCATTCCAGGCTGCGCCAACTCCGAAATAGGCGCGCCCCTGTGAAAGGACATCGAGCGTAGTCGCGGTCTTGATGAGAATGCCAGGATGCCGGTACGTGATGCCGGTGACGAGGGTTCCCAGGCGAATATGATTGGTGCGACCAGCCGCAAACGCCAGCGCGCTCCAGCCTTCAAGCATTTCATTCTCTGGAGGCCCTGCCATTGAGATCTGGAAGAAGTGATCCATGACCCAGAGACTGTAGAATCCCGCGCGCTCGGCTTGCTGCGCGATGGCGCCAAACTGGTCGCCAAGATGCGCCGAGCCACCGGGATAGGTGAAATTCGGAACCTGCAATCCTACTCGCATGCGTTTCTCCTCGATGAAGCCAGTGCGGAGCTAGCGCGCTGCCTGTCGCTTATACTATACAAACTCCAGCCACTAGCGGCAAACGCTGCGCTCATCCACATTCGGCCCGGGCTGATGGTATCTCAGCTCGCGCGCTCCCGGATGGCCGACCTGTCGCACAGGATAGGAGGTCCTGCCCCACCCGGCCCATACGGCTAGCGATTGGACTGGCTGTACGCTACAATGCGGAAGTGTTTGTCGTAGTGGGGAGAGTCAGTTTGTGACGACCGCGCGCCATTGACGGGAGCGGGAGCGAAGATGTATGCGCTGGAGTGACCTGATCGGCCTCACTGTGGGCCAGTACCGGGTAATCAAGGAGATAGTGCGGGGAGGCGCTGCACGGGTCTTCCGCGCATATGATGAAGCGGAACTCCGTACGGTCGTCTTGAAGGTACTGCCCATCGAGACGGACGACCGAGCTGCCTTCATGCGGCGTTTCGAGCGCGAGACGAAGGTCATCCGCACGCTCGATCACCCCAATATTGTGCAGGTCTACGACTCCGGCGAGACGGATGAATTCGTCTACATCGTGTTACGCTTGCTGGAGGGTGGCACACTGCGCCAGCGCATCGCAACGCAGCGTCTCTCGACGCAGCAAGCCTGCCAATACATGATCCAAATTGCTCATGCGCTGCATCATGCGCATCAGCTTGGGATCATCCATCGCGATGTCAAGCCCTCGAATATGCTGCTGGATGTGGAGCAGCCAGGCCATATCCTGCTAAGCGATTTTGGCACCGCGAAGATTTTGCATGCGCTTGCGTTGACCAGGACAGGAGCGACCGTTGGCACGCCAGAATATATGTCGCCGGAGCAGGCCGAAGGGCGCGATGTGGATCAACGCTCCGATATCTATTCCCTGGGATGCGCGCTCTACGAGACGCTAGCGGGTCGCCCGCCGTTTGTGGGCGCTAATTCGGTTTCGATCCTCTATCAGCAGGTGCATTCCCAGGCGACGTATATCCGTAGCTATAACACCGATGTTCCGCCGCAGTTGTGGACTGTGCTGCGCTCCTGTCTGGCCAAGCGGCCAGAGGAGCGCTATGGCGCCGCCAGGATTCTGGCGGATGAATTGCAGCCGTTCGCCGATGGGCTGATTCAGCCGACGCCTGTGCCGTGGCGTAATCCTGTGACGAAGCGGCTCTCGATGGACGACTTGGGCAATGCGCCTTCGCGTCCACTGCGCGATCCCTTTGTGACACCCGATACGCTCATGCCGCCGCCGTTCACTCCTGCGCCCACCGCTGTGACACCGGAGATGCCCGGCTCGCCAAATGGCCTGCTTCCCGGTCAGCATGCCGGGCAGTTTGGTCCATCTGCGCCTGGGCAAGTGGGTGGATCGGTTGGGCCGCTTCCGATGCGGCTGGATGGTGAGCGCGCGCAGACCTCGCGCCCCATCTCTGGGCAGCGCGGCGGCGCCAGGACGACCTTGCGGCTGCCGACGAACAGAGACGGATCCAGAGGCTCAGGCTTGTTGAGTGGCGCGCTGACATCTGAAGAAGGGCGGGCGCTCGCAGCATTCGAGGCCCAGAACTATGGAGAGCAGACACCAACACAGCGTCACACGTCTGCGGGCGTCCATGCTGACGC
>VFSW01013344.1_pt1 | contig 11428 bp, 11 predicted proteins | sample 5358111 | NCBI WGS metagenome assembly VFSW01 (sample SAMN11554181, study PRJNA540505) | mine drainage metagenome | isolation source: sediment from site ElyBrook_90M | place: USA: Ely Copper Mine, Vershire, VT | collected 2017 | reverse complement strand
ATGTAAATGCGTGGATCAGCTTGGTGAAAGGCAGAAAAATCAGCAGCAGTTCGAAACTTAAAATATGCAATGCCAGCATCGCAGTGTAAGGCAACAGCAGGTGATGGGTTGCAAGATAGCCTGTCAGTACCGGCAGGAAAGTCAGCATCCATGCGGCATAATCTTCAAAGGTGGAGAGGAAGCGCTTGACCGGTTTGTTGATGCGCTCCAGCAGCACCAGCACCATGGCGGCCAGCGTGACTGCAGCAGTTGCGTCGATGAGCTGCGAGGGCAGATTCGGCCATGACAATCCCGTCAGTGACTGTATCAGCTTGATGTGTTGGGCGGAAAAAAACACGATGATGAACAGGCCGATATGAAACATGTAACCTGCCGCGTAGTTTGCAGGTGATTTCTTGAACATGCCGGGAGGCGGAAGTGAGCGGCGGAACATGGTATGCAGCCCGGACGCGCCGGCGCGATATCGGGGGACGGCGAGATCCGTCTTGCGCCCCAGCGTATAGATTTCCATCAGGCGCAACAGCGTGCCCAGCATGAAGATGCCGATGGCGATATTCAGGCCCGTGCCGCGCACCCAGGTCAGGAATAAGAGTTCATTCATGTTGCTTCTCCAGGTCGGCGATGGTGGCTGTTTCATGCGCTGATCCGGCCGCGTTTTTTTTGGCGCGGTTAGCGACGGAAACCGCAACGCCGATGGCAGCCCCCGCGACTGCCGCATCAACCGCAAAATTCAGCGGACTGGCCGGCATGGACAGCGCGCTGTAGAAACTGCCCGCATCCCAGAAATGCGGTTCGGAACAGCCTAAGCAGCCGTGCCCGGATTCAATCGGAAAGCTGGTGCCGCCATTCCATTTGGTTGTAGTGCAGGCATTGTGGGTGGTCGGCCCCTTGCAGCCCAACTCAAATAAACACCAGCCATTGCGTGCACCTTCATCATCAAAGGTTTTGGCAAATTTCCCCTGATCATAGAACGGCCGGCGATAGCAGCGGTCGTGAATGGTTACACCATAGAAGTATTTGGGACGATTAAGATCATCCAGATCGGGCAACCCGCCGAAGGTGAGGTAGTGGGCCAGCACGCCGGTGATCACCGCAGGAATCGGCGGGCAGCCGGAAATATTGACGATGGGTTTGTTCATGATGATGTCGGATACCGACACAGCGCCGGTCGGATTGGGTTTTGCATTGGGGATGCCGCCGAACGCGGCGCAGGTGCCGACCGCGATGATCGCCGCCGCACCTTTGGCCGTTTCCTGCAACAGGTCGAGATTGGTACGCCCGGCGATGGTGGAGTAAATGCCGTCGTCATTTAGCGGTATGGAGCCATCCACCACCAGCAGGTACTTGCCGAAAAATTTATTCATCGCATCTATACGCGATTTTTCAGCGGCGAAACCTGAGGCTGCCTGCAACGTGTGATGATAATCGAGCGAAATCATGTCGAAGATCAGGCTCTCCAGCGTCGGCGTGTAAGAGCGAGTGAGCGATTCGGTGCAGCCGGTGCATTCCTGAAACGACAGCCAGATCACCGACGGTCGCAGGGCCTTGCTCAGTGCGTCGGCAATCGCGTTTGCAGCCATAGGCGGCAGCGCCATGATAGATGCCATTGCGGCACAGAATTTCAAGAACGCGCGGCGGCTGATGCCTTGTTCTGCAAGTCGTTCTCCCAGCGTTTGATGATCCATCATGCACCTCAGTCTTAAATAAAAACTCGCGCAAGCATTCGTTTGTACCCTCTCCCTGCGGGAGAGGGTTTGGGTGAGGGAAGGCGGGCATGGTTAGTGGTCAGTGGCCGCATCAATGCCATGCCCGCTAAGTTGAGCCTGCAATCTTTCCAGTCCCGCATGTACATCTTCAGGCTGACTCTTGATGATTTCGGGAATCGTGGTGATTTCCAGCATGTCTGCCACGATGTCGCCTTCCACGTTGTAGTGGGTCACCCACCAGACGCCGGGATATTGCGTCTCGATAATCTCGCTTTTGCCGATAGCCTCGATGTGCACGGATACTTCACCCTGACCCAATTTCAGCCGCAACTGTTCATATTCGCCCGGCGAAAAGGGCAGGCTGTTGAGATCCATCATGCCGGTTTCATTATTGCGATCCAGCTTTTCCAGAAGCGTGGCAATCTCAGCCAGCAGTGCCCGGATATTGCCGATGGAATATGGCTCTTCGGTTTGAACATTGATAGTGATCGCTTGAAAATTCATGCGCGCCACTCCTCAATCAATTGCAGCGCCTGATGGCAGGCAAGCCTGATCGCATCAGCAACAGGTGGCGAAGGGGTTTCGCCCCACGCAATGGTTTGCGGCTGTATGCCGATCAGTGCGCGATGGTGCGGCAACTGGTCTGTGAGCAGCGCAATGGCCATCAGGTCGATCAGGCTTACCTCGTGCACGCTGCATTTGCGGTTGCTGCCGATGAAATCATCCATCTGTTCGCCGAGAAATACGCGGATAGTGCCGGGTTCGCTGCCGTAGTGTGCAGCGTCGATGACGATCAGATTGTCCGCATCCTCGATGGCGCCCGCCAGCGTGAAGCTTAAAGTGCCACCGTCCATCAGCTCGATATCGTCGCGTTGGGTAGTGAAATCGGCAAGCTGCCGTATCGCATGAATGCCCGCGCCCTCATCCTGCAACAGAATGTTGCCGATGCCAAGTATCAAGGTTTTAGCAGGGTCAGTCATAACTGAATCCGGTTGTACCCGATGGGAGTCGCGCATGATGCAGAATCTTAACGCTGATTCAAGCAGATTACACCGTTATTTGCAAATCACAACTGAGTAATTTTCTCAACTTAACAACGAATCTTCTTCACAGGGATATACTGCGTCATGTTTTAACGTCAGGAAAACTGCCATGTGTCTCGGAATCCCAATGCAAATTGTCGCGATCGACGGTTTCAATGCGCGCTGCACAGCAAAAGGCGTGATGCGTGAGATCAGTCTGTTCATGTTGCAGGATGAGCCAATCCTCGTGGGTGATTTCGTGATGGTGCATGTAGGCTATGCCTTGCAGAAGATGACCGAACAGGAAGCCGGTTTGACCTGGGAATTGCTCGATGAATTGCTGACAATTGATCCGGATGAGCAAGCGACCTGAACCATGAAAAGCGCGCAACACTGGCTGGAACTTATCTGCGCGCTGCCGCTGCCTCACCCCGTGCGCATCATGAATGTGTGCGGCGGGCATGAGCGCACTATCGCAATGGCGGGGCTGCGCAGTGCATTGCCGAAAAACGTTGAACTGATCCCCGGACCCGGTTGTCCGGTCTGTGTATGCCCTGAAGAGGATGTGTACCATGCAATGCAACTGGCAATGCAGGCAGGCGTGATACTGGCAGCCTTCGGCGACATGTTGCGCGTACCGGTGAATGTGCCCAAAAATGACGCGCGCTCGCTGGAACAGGCCAAGGCCAGGGGCGCTGATATACGACCGGTATCGAGTCCGCAGGAGGCGGTAAAAATCGCAAGGGAAAATCCTGGACGGCAGGTGGTGTTCTTTGTTGCGGGCTTTGAGACCACCACCGCGCCGGTCGCCGCATTGCTGATGGAAGGTATTCCGGATAATCTGTTTTTGCTGCTGTCGTGCAGGCTGACCTGGCCTGCGGTGGCGATGCTGCTCGACTCTGGAACGCCGGGCTTTGATGCACTGATTGCGCCCGGTCATGTTGCAACCGTGATGGGGCCGGAAGAATGGACTTTCGTGGTGGAGCGGCATGGCATGCCCACCGCTGTCGCGGGATTTTCGCCCTTGACTTTACTCGCATCAATTTATTCGGTGCTGCGCCAATTGCAGGATGATCAATGCTTCCTCGACAACTGCTATCCCGAGGTGGTGCGTAATGCGGGTAACCCGCTGGCGCAAAAGCATCTTAAAGAGGCGCTGCATGTTGTGGATGCGAACTGGCGCGGCATCGGCATCATCCCGGCGTCGGGTTTTGAGCTCGCAACGCGTTTTGAAAGGTACGATGCACGCAGGAAATTTGCCGGATTTGAGCCGGCGGGGCGCAGGCGGGCAGGTGAAATGCCGCCGGGATGCGATTGCGCACGCGTGGTGCTGGGGAAAATCTACCCCAATGAATGCCGGCTTTTCAACACAGCCTGTACGCCGCGCCATCCTGTCGGACCCTGCATGGTGTCGGATGAGGGCGCCTGCCGGATCTGGCGGATGGGATGATTTCCTGTTCTGATTACCGTATCGAACTTACACACAATGTATTTTTCACGGCTCTTAAGTGTGCCAGCGCACGGAGCGTCTCCTTACAAACGGGAAAAATAGCATCCTGTAGTTCCGGCATTGGCCGGGGCGCACAATCTGGAGAAAAAACATGAAAGCAAACGCTAATCAATCTGTAAGCACTCGTCTTCTTGCGATGTCAGCGCTGGTCGTAACGCTGGCTTTCACGCCGGTCGTTGTTTTTGCCGCTGACAAGGATGCGCACGAGGACCGCGTCGAGATGCGTGTCAAACAGATGCATAACAAGCTTGCCATCACGGCTGCACAGGAAGAACAATGGAGCAAGGTCAAACAGGTCATGCTGGATGATGCAAAAAAAATGGATGCGCTGACTCATGCAAGAGCTGAACATGAAAAGGAGATGAACGCGGTAGACAATCTGAAATCCTACGGGGAGATTTCTGAAGCGCATGCTGACGGGATCAAGAAACTGGTTCCGGTATTTTCCGACCTTTATGCCAGCCTGTCTGATGCACAGAAAAAGAAAGCCGACACGCTGTTTGGTCGTGGCGGTCATGAGCATGGTGATCATAGGCATGGCCAGAAGAAGATGGAAAGCAAATGAGCCGTGGGTCGTACGTCTTTGAATCGAAATATTTCGGTTGTCATACCGGAAAAAGGTGGTCAAAATGAAATCTTCAATATTGCAATTAAATAACCGTTCAGTCAGGCGCAAGGCAGTCATGTTGCTTGCCTTGACGTCGATACTAGGCGGTTTGTCTGTCTCGCCTGCCTTTGCCGATGACGGACACGATCAGCGTGACGGATATAACCAGCGTGACTGGCATGACCATCACGGACAACGCGATCATTACGGCGATCGTGGCGAGCATGATCGCCATGGCGATCGTCGTGATCATGAGTACCGGCGTTATAACTACGAACAACCCGTTTACATACCGGCGCCGGTGTATTATGAACCGCGTCAGTCATCCGGCATCAGCCTGTTCTTTCCGCTGGATTTCCGGCGCTAGGCCTGCCGCAGGCCGGCTGGCAACAGCAGTCGTGAACACCGCATTTCGAGCTTGCAAAGTGTCACAGCCGGTCTTGTATGAGTACGATGATGATCAGATATTTTGTTTTCCTGGCCCTTGCAGTCTTAAGCGGATGTGCGACGGCGCCTCCCGGGTCAGCTTTTCCTAAAATTGCATCTACAGCGCTTGCGCATCCTGATCAAACGCGTCTGGGCCGGCAGTTTGATGATGCCGCTCGAACACATGGCGGAAACTCCGGATTTCGCATCATTGCTGCAGGCGCAGACGGTTTCCTGATGCGCATGCAGATGATCAATGCTGCAGAACACACACTCGATCTTCAATATTTTATTTTTCGCGGCGACAATACAGGGCAACTCTTGACCGCGGCCGTATTGCGTGCAGCCGATCGTGGGGTGCGCGTGCGCGTGCTGGTTGACGATGGCGAAACGATGACGGGTGATGAGCAGATAACCGGTCTGGCAGCACATTCCGGGGTCGAGATAAGGATATTCAACCCGTTCGCCTATCGCGGCCATGTCACGCTGTTCAGGGCGACGGAATTCATGTTCGACGCCGCCCGGCTTGACTACCGGATGCACAATAAGCTGCTCGTCGTGGACAACGCGATCGCGCTCATCGGTGGGCGCAATATCGGCGATCAATACTTCCAGATTGATCCTGATTCACAATTTGCTGACGACGATGTCTTTTCAGTTGGCCCCATTGCCCAAAAGCTCTCCTCAACTTTTGACGAATTCTGGAACAACGCCCTGTCGATTCCGGCCGAAGCGCTGACAGGCGTGAAATTTTCCCGCACCGCTTTGAAAGCGCAGCGCGTGGAACTGAAGGCGCACAGCCGGGGAATAAAAGCCAGCGGCATGGATTATGTAAAAAGGGTTGCAAGCGGCGAACCTTTTGAGGGAATCGTCACCGGCCGTCTGCCGCTGATCTGGGCGCACGCCCAGCTGGTTTACGACAGCCCGGACAAGAAAAAAGTGGAAAATGGCGAGATGGTGGGCCGGTTGATGCATCGCGCGGTGTTCAACGCCGCTCTCAAGGTAGAGTCGGAATTGCTGATGATCACGCCCTACCTGATACCGGGCAAGGAGGGGATGCAGCTAGTCACCGATCTGCGGCGGCGTCACGTGCGCGTGCGCATTTTGACCAGTTCACTGGAAGCATCGACGGTATTGCCGGCGCAGGCAGGTTATATGCATTATCGGGTGCCATTGCTTGAAAATGGGGTGGAGCTTTATGAAATCCGTTCACTGCTGGGTAACGCCCGCGGCAGCGGTGAAACCAAGGCCATATCACGCTACGGTCATTATTCGCTGCACGGGAAAATGTTCGTATTCGACCGTCAGCGGGTATTCATCGGGTCGATGAACTTTGATCAGCGATCGATGCATCTCAATACCGAGATTGGCCTGATCATCGACAGTCCTGAGCTTGCGCAACAGCTGGCCGCGCGTTTTGATGCGATGGTGCAGCCGGTCAATGCCTACAGGCTGGCATTGCGTCCTGACGCTGAGGGTAGCGGTCTGGTGTGGCTCACCCAGGAAGACGGCCACGCTGTTGAGTACGACATGGAACCGGCAAGGAGTGGCTGGCAACGGCTCAACGCTGATATTTTATCGCTGCTGCCGATGGATGATGAGTTATGAAGAATTACTTGATATTGAGTCTGACGCTGGTTTTTGGACTGTCAAGCGTAGTGAATGCGGCGGCTCCTGGAAACAGAAGTCGGTTTTTTGTTAGGCTACGTTGAGAAATCCGGATGTGAGTTTTATCGCAATGGCACATGGCACGACGCGAAATCGGCGCGAGCGCATTTGCACGATAAATATGAATATCTGGCGGCAATCAATCAGATCGATACGGTTGACGCCTTAATGAAAAGGTCGCCACGAAAAGCAGCTTCAGCGGACAGGCGTATCAGGTGAAATGTCTTGACAATGCCGCAGTGTCAAGCAGGCACTGGTTCAGTGTCGAGCTTGCGCGATTTCTGGTATTTTAGGGGGCGTCTGAAATCAGCCTTGCGCGTCGTTTATCTGATCAGCGACCAAGACATCGCAGCCACTGCAATGGCCATGGCGGCTGTACATGCCCAGCCTAATACTTTCAATCTGAATGAAATAACGAATTTTCCCATGATGTCGGTACGAGCTGCCATCAACATCATCACCGCCATAATGGGCACTGAAATCACGCCGTTGATGACGGCACTCCAGAACAGCGCCTTGATCGGGTCGATGGGCGTAAAACACAGTCCGACGCCGATCAATGTCGATATGGCAATAATGCCGTAGAAGCCTTTTGCCGCATTGGGTTTCAGTTCCAGACTGTCGCGCCACTGGAATGCGCCGGCCATGGCATAGGCTGCGGAACCTGCCAGTACCGGAATGGCCAGCAATCCGGTACCGATGATGCCGGCGCTAAACAGCAGAAAGGCAAATTCGCCGGCTATCGGTCGCAGCGCGGATGCCGCCTGTGCAGAGGTTTGAATATCAGTTACGCCGTGCAGATGCAGCGTAACCGCAGTCGTCAGAATAATGAAAAAGGCGATCAGATTGGAAAATGCCATGCCGATGTAGGTGTCGATCTTGATGCGGCGGAAGTTGGCATTCGCCTGGTCGGGCGCATCTTTCAAGGCAATCGCACCGGGGGCAGCCTGTTGTTCCTCGACTTCCTGGGATGCCTGCCAGAAAAACAGGTAAGGACTAATGGTGGTGCCGAAAACGGCAACCACGGTAGTAATATAGGCCGGTTTCCAGGATAGGTGCGGCAGCAAGGTATTGATCAGCACCTCTGTCCAGGATATGTGTATGACAAACAGGGTGCCAACGTACGCGAACAAGGCGAGGGTCAGCCATTTCAGGATGCGTACGTAACGTCTGTACGGAATGAATATTTGCAGTAACAGCGAAATCACGCCAAAGCCGATGGCATACCAGTGGGCTGGGCCCCCTGTCATCAGTTTCAGTGCGTTCGCCATCGCGTCGACATCGGCTGCGATGTTGATCGTATTGGCGATCAGCAGCAGCCAGACGATGGTGTATAGCAGCCATGCGGGATAATGCTGGCGAATATTGGCAGACAGTCCCTGTCCGCTGACCCGGCCGATTTTGGCGCTGATCACCTGAATGCCGACCATCAGCGGATAAGTCAGCCATACCGTCCACAGCATGCTCAAACCAAACTGCGCGCCGGCCTGAGAGTAGGTGGCGATGCCGCTGGGGTCGTCATCTGCGGCGCCGGTAATCAGTCCCGGGCCGAGTTTTTTCAGCCATGAGCCTGTGTTCTGATTGACTGCCTGTTTTGCTGCGTGTGACATATTGATACCGGTGATAGCTGGCAGTTTTACAGGCAGTCGTGCATTGATGCAACGGCAGCCTCAGTCCTCAACGGTCTGTATTGTAGGCGTTTAATCGTCTTTCCTGACACGGATTGTGCTTTTTACCGATGTAACACCTTCGGTTTCGCGCGCAATTGAGACAGCCTTATCCGCTTCTTCCTGTGTTTTTGCTTTTCCGCTCAAAAGGACTTCACCCCTGGCGTGAGTGTCAACTTTTACATGCACCAGGCTGCTTATTTTTTCCTCGGCCAGTCTGGCTTTGATCTTGGTGGTAATGACCGAGTCCTTGACGAAAGTTTTGGGATGCGTCCGGTCGGTGTCCGGGTCAGCGGCATGGGCTGCGATCGGGGCCAGCAGTGTGCTGAAAATAAATAAACTTGTTGCGAGTTTGCTTTTCATGGTTTTTCCTTTTAATGAATTGAAGTTAGGGGCTGCTATGTTCCGGCAAGTTAAAAGCAATATCTGTGCGCCAGCGCACGTAACGAAAGTCTGCGAGCTGAGCATGGCATTTAAAGCCGCGGCAAATGACGAAGATGAATGTGCGTTAGCGCACTGAAGTAGCAGTACAATCTTTGTTAGCATGTATCATGATTGATGTTACGCTGAGTGCAACGGTTCTGAATTGGCTTGCCGGACAGGAGATTTCAAAATGCCAAAAATATGCCCCGTGTTCATAATGTTAGGAATGCTGTTGTATCCGCTTATTTCTTATGCGGAAGTTGGCGTCAACATAGGGATTAATCTGCCGGTCTATCCTAACCTCGTGGAGGTGCCCGGCTATCCGGTTTATTACGCGCCGCAACTACAGGCAAACTTCTTTTTTTACGACGGCATGTACTGGGTTTATCAGGATGATGACTGGTATACCAGTTCCTGGTACAACGGGCCATGGTGGCCGGTAGATCCGGAGGAAGTGCCGCTGTTTGTCCTGCGGGTTCCTGTGTACTACTATCGTCAACCTCCGGTATTTTTCATCGGCTGGCGCTCTGATGCACCCCCGCGCTGGGGTGATCACTGGGGTCATGACTGGGAGCAGCATAGACGTGGCTGGGACAGATGGAATCGCCGCGAAGTACCCGCACCTGCGCCGTTGCCAGTCTATCAGCGTCAATACTCAAGGGACAGGTATCCTGAGCAAGTGCAGCTACAGCAAAAAATTCAACTGCAGCATTACCGCTTTCAGCCGCGTGACCCGGTAGCCCGGCAATACTATCAGGCAGTGCGGCCTGTCCAACATGACTATCCTCAGCAAAGAGGCTTGTCTGAAGAGAGAGGTGCAAGGCCGCAGGCGGCTCCAGTTGCAACGCACCTACAAGTTCAGAGGACAATAGCGCCGAGACAGGAGCCGCCTCAAAATCGTATGCAGCCACCGGTTCAGCATGAACGCAGGCCGGCGCAACAGGGTAGCCAATTACCACGCCCGCAGGCGGCTCCCGCTGTAGCGTATCCACAAGTTCAGCGGCAGCTTCAGGAGGTACAGAGACAGGAGCTGCCTCAAAATCATACACAGTCACCGGTTCAGCGTGAACGCGGGCCGGTGCAACAGGGTATGGAAGCGCCACACGAGTCCGGGCAGGAGCGCAGCCGTGATCGCAATGAGTAATATAAGTACATCTACTCGTGGCATTGACGCGCGCAGTTGCATGACGGAAGCGCGCTGTAACGGCGGCTTCCCTGTTGCGAGGCACACCTTTACAGGTGTACCTGCATGAGTGTGCTTCCCACTGAAATTTCTGCTCCGGAATGTGTGCCGGAAAATAGCATTCTTTCTGCCAGTGTTACCGACGCCGCCCCGCTTATTGTTAGTTTGCCTGTTGCCGCACAAAGTGTTGCGCTCGGAATATTGGCAACGGTCGCGTTAATATTCGCACTGGACTGGGCGCAGCCGTTTCTGATCACCCTGATGCTGGGAATACTCTTTGCATATACCTTGAATCCGCTGGTTGTCTGGCTGGAGCGGCTCAGAATACCGCGCGTTGCAGGCACCAGTTTTGTCATGCTTGCCGTGATCGGTGCGCTGGTGTTCGGTGCTTATGTGTTAAGCGGACAGGCACAAAGGATATTTGCTCAGTTGCCTGAAGCGGCCAGCAAACTGTCTGAAGGACTTGATTCGTTTCGAAGCGGTCAGTTCAACAACATGATGAATGTGCAAACTGCCGCGAACACCATCGAAAAAGCGACCAGTCACACCGATGCGACGGCGCTTCCCAGACAACGCACGACGCATGTCGTGATCGACCAGCCTGCCTTCAAGCTCAGTAATTTCCTCTGGGTGGGTTCCAGAGGTGTGCTCGCTTTTTTCGGTCAGGCCGTCATGGTGCTTTTTCTGGTGTTCTTCTTTCTGATCAGCGGCGACATTTTTAAACGCAAGCTGGTGCGGCTGGCAGGACCTGCAATGTCAAAAAAGAAGATTACCGTACATTTGCTCGATGAGATCAACCGTTCCATCCAGAAATACATGTTCATGCTGCTGGTGACCAATGCGCTGGTCGGGCTGCTGACCTGGATTGTACTGCGCTGGATCGGCCTGGAAAATGCCGGTGCATGGGCAACTGCTGCCGGATTGCTGCATGTCATACCCTATGCGGGCCCGGTTTTCAGTGCGGCCACCCTGGGGATGGCGGCTTTTATGCAATTTGATTCGTTTTTCATGGGGCTTCTGGCAGCAGGTGCATCGCTGGCCGTTGCGACCTTCGTCGGCGCCTTTGTGGCAACCTGGATGACAGGGAAATTCGCCAAAATGAATACCGCCGCGGTGTTCGTCTCGCTGCTGTTCTGGGCCTGGTTATGGGGCGTATGGGGCATGCTGCTGGGCATACCGATCACCGTCATCGTGAAAGTGGTCTCGCAGCATGTGG
>VFSW01013343.1_pt1 | contig 11428 bp, 13 predicted proteins | sample 5358111 | NCBI WGS metagenome assembly VFSW01 (sample SAMN11554181, study PRJNA540505) | mine drainage metagenome | isolation source: sediment from site ElyBrook_90M | place: USA: Ely Copper Mine, Vershire, VT | collected 2017 | reverse complement strand
TCCCTGGCTTCCCTGAGGCGAGCCGGGGACACCGGGGACAACTGTCTGCGGCGGCGGAGGCGCGACGGTCGGTAACGGCGGGACCGTGCCCTGCGACGAGGGCGCGGCGGAAATCACTCCCACGCCGGCGAGCAGCAGCAGGAGCAGCCCGCCCGCCGTCACCAGCAAGATGCGATTGATTTTGTTATGAGCTTGCTTTGGGTTCATCATTGATTATGAAAATATGTAACCGGTCATCCTTGCGAAGGTTCGAGCGGTGTCTTGGTTTGAAATATGCTTTCCTGTGCCAAGAACCTCACTTTCGCAAGCGTTTTCGCAACCTTTGCAAGGATGGCTGAGTAGCCACCTCATGTCTCATGAGGCAGCTCTGGTAAAAAGTGACGCTGGGTTGGCTGATCGCGCGAATCCGTTGGGCAAAGCACCAGGATCGCCCGGGCGGGTACCGCCTCCACATTCTGCCAACGATGTGGAAGATGCGACTCGAACAGTAAGCTATCTCCTGGCTCCATCAAGTAGGTTTGGTCTTCGATGGTATACACGATCCGTCCATCCAAGCAGAAGACGAATTCATGCCCGGTATGGACAATCGGCTGCGCGCCACTGTTGGCATTCGGCTTCATGGTAACGACAAACGGTTCGACGGTGCGTTCCGGCAGTCCGGCGCCCAGGTCTTCGAGGGTGCCGTGAGCAAACGCCGCCCCCACGCGCTGACTCGCTTTGATGAACGCCACGTGGTTCTTGGGTGAGCCATTCGCAAAGAACGCCGTGATGGGCACCTCCAGGGCTAACGCCAACAACTGCAAGGTCGCGACGCTAGGTGAGGTCTTGGCATTCTCGATGAGACTCAATGTATTCACTGCCAAGCCGCTCTTTTCCGCCAATGCCCGGATGGACCAGTCGCGTTTAGCGCGCAAAGCGCGCAGCGCGAGTCCGACGTTTACCTCTTGCTTGAGGACCGGTCTTTGAACTGCGCTTGCATCCCCCGTGCCAGTACGCCGCCGGACTTGAATCACGCGTGCAGGTGGAATTTTCCTCGCCAAAGTTGCCTCCATGATTATATTGACTTGCAACCAATATTATAGTATAATTTACCTTGAAAGTCAACTAAATCAACCATAATAAAGTAACACTTGCCCGCTTTGCTTGTACAGTCGAATCATGCCTCCTTTGCGTGCTCCAGCCGCGACGGATCCGCCGGAATACGCCCGGCATGCCAATCCTTTGATCTCCGGGAGAGAAAATGAAAATCGCAGCGATCACCGATGATGGACACACCATCAGCCAACATTTCGGGCGCGCGCTGTACTACAGCGTGGTCACGATTGAGAACGATCGAATCGTTGCGCGCGAAAAGCGCGACAAACTGGGGCACGCGCAGTTCGGCGGCGAGACACACGCGGAAGGAAACGATGCGCGCGGGCACGGCTTCGATCCCGCCGCGCAGGATCGTCACACGCGAATGGCTGAAGCGATCGCCGATTGCCAAGTCCTTCTTTGCGGCGGAATGGGCGCTGGCGCATACGAGAGCATGCGCGCTCGGGGGATCAAACCGGTCGTCACCGATATCAGTTCCATCGACGAAGCGGTAACGGCGTTTGTCGAAGGACGCATCGTGGATCAAACCGACCGTCTGCATTGAGAGGAACGGTGCGTTCGGCACAATTGCCTTTGACGGCAGGGGAGGTTCACGTGTTCAAAGTATCATCGACGCTAACTCTTGGTGTGCTGGTGCTGGCGACCCTGATAGCGATCGGGCTAGCCATGCCGCTGCCGGCGCAGGCACAATGTGGCGACACCAAATCCTCGTGTTACTTGTGCCATTTGGAAACGCATCCGGTTTGTGGAACGACGGAGTGGCATTCGATCTATGGACATCGCTACGCCTGCTGGAACTGCCACGGCGGCAATGATACTGCCCAGACCAAAGAACTGGCGCATGTCGGTTTGGTCCGCAACCCGCTTGCGGACGCCTATACGAGTTGCTACCCATGCCACGCCGAGGGCTATCAAGCGCTCGCTGAACAGTTTGCCCAGACGATTGGAGTGACCGTGTCCGCGCGCGCGCCGTTATCCCCGACCGTCGCTCCGGCGGGACCCGTCCCAGCGCAGCCGACTCTATCGCCTGCTGTCCCTGCTCCGGCTGCGCCAAGTGACTCGCCTGACTGGCAGTGGGTATGGTGGCTGTTTCCGTTCGCTGCCTTGTTGGTATTGGGCTGGCTCGTGTGGAAAAGGAGGACCGTATGACTGGGTCATTTACCATTACTCCGGTAGAAAAAGGAATCATGCGTTGCAAACACACCGGGGCTTTTAGCCCGGAAGAGGTGCGAACGCTAGCCAGCTTCCTGGACGATTACCGCGGCAAGTTGCTGGTGGACCTGACCAGCACAACCGCGGAAGAATGCGCCAGGCACATCAGACAATTTCGCCCGATGATGCCTAACACGGCGATCTTCGGCGCGGAACTGGATCCAAAGATCCTCGAATTTCCGGACAGCTATTACATCCACGACGTGCGTTATTTCCGAACCGAGGAACAAGCCCTGACTTGGCTGCGCAATCAGTAGACACAGTACATCACAGATTTGAGGAGAGAGGCGTTCTCTAACGCCGATATCAAGCGTAAACCGCGCTACCCTGGCATGACTGTGGCGCACTGGCTGTGGCGCACATCGCCACAGTCAACCACAGCCACGTTCCCGCCAGGACAAGTGGAGAGCGCTCACCCCTCTATGAAATTGTGATGTACTGAGACGAGATTTGCAGAGCACGCTGGTCGTCGACGATTCTAAAATTCGCTCAAGGTTCTACCGCGTTGATGGCACCCGGCAGTGCTGGCAAGCGTCAAGCGCCAGAGACATTGCGCTTGATGTGGTGCGGCATGCCGCATTACGAAAATTCGCGATAAAGTTTGGCGCGCCTTGACCTTGCGGGTTAGGTATTCAGATGAAATACGCACGCACGATACTTGATCGACGCCGACTGCTAGTCGGCGTTTCGCTTATTCTGGTAGGGGAAGTTTTCTCCTGCGCGCCGGCAGCGCCGCCAGTGCCGACCATTGTCCCTACCCGGTCGGTTGCCGTTAGCACGCCAGCAGGCGATCCTCTGCCAACAGTCCCCTTAGCGCCAGACCCGATTCCTGAAATTCCTGGGCTTGCGACTGAGATCGAATTTGACGCCCAGCACAATCTTCTGGCTGTCCGTTATCGGAATACGGCTGGCATCGAGCTTGCGCGGCTCGATCCGAATGACCAAGCGCACAACCAAAGTATCATCTGGCACTGGGAGAAAATGTCCGCCGACGAAAAGAATCAGGCACTGCAATGGCTGTTCGGTCCACTGCATATGCGCTATCGTCAATTTGAAAATCGAGAGAGCTTGATCATCAGCACGTTGACCAAATGGATCGTTCGGATGAATGACTTGAACCTGCCGGTCGATTCAGCCGTTGCCCTATATTGGCAGACCGATGGACCGCCGATGAATCAAAATTCGCTTTACGAGGCACTGAGCCGAATCAAAACTCTCGCACTCATTCCAGAACGTCGGATGTGCAGTTACGGACACAGCGATCTGGGTTTGATTGAGTATGGCGGGGAGATCGTTCTCTTCACCTCACCGAGCTGGCAAAAAGTCAGCCAGGAGACGCGGGAGATATTGACCGTTGTTTGGACGATCAAAGAGGCAATGGTAATCTACTATCCGCAATCCCTCGGTTGGGCGAACTCGTGCCCTTCCGAATCGGCTCGTTTGAAGAATGAAGCCTACTCGACGATCTGGTTGGTCAAAGCAGAACAGACCCTTTCCAAGTTCGTACCATCCGATCAGAGTTATTGGGAAGGGCAGGAGATACCTTTTCAGATCAAGAACATAGTTACCCAGACGTTCCCGCCGTGTCTGCTCCCCGTCCTTTTGCCTGCCCCTACGCCAGCCGCTGGATGTTTCCAAATGCCTTGAGAGCGTTTTCTCTTTATGTAATCCAGAACTCGTGGATTACGCAGATGATCTGACTGTATTTTTAGACCTCAGGTGACACATTTTGACCTAAAATGATATTGTATTTTGGTGTATATTGTGATAAAACATTGCCGATGGAAGATTTGCTGACAACAAAGCAACTTCAAGCATTGCTCAAGGTTGATCGTACGACCATTTATCGATGGCTGAGTGATGGACGCCTGACGGGTATTCGCGTCGGCGGACAATGGCGCTTCCCGCATAACGTCGTCGAAACTTGCCTGATCAATCCGAAAGTAGCGAAGCAGATCGCGACCGCCGAAGACATTATGCCGAGTGCGGATGTCTTGCCTCTCGATTGCCTTCAGCCGATTCAAGAAGTCTTTGCCACCGCGGCAGATGTGGGCGCGGTGACGACGACGCTGGGCGGCAAACCCCTCACCCCGTTTAGCAATGCGTGTGCGTTTTGCGATTTGATTCTCGCCTCGCCCGAAGGTCGCAAGCGATGCGAATCGTCGTGGGCGCGGCTCGCGCATTCGTCTGAGAGCAAACCGCGCGTCGAAAAATGTCACGCGGGATTGAGCTACGCGCGCGGTCGCATTCAGGTTGGCGCTGAATTCGTCGCGATGATTTTTGCGGGACAGTTCGTGACTGATCCAACGGCGCGCAAAGAACTGGACCTTGATGGGCTTGCGCGCGATTGCAATATTTCGGAACAAGAACTGCAAAAGGCAGCCGGCGAGGTTCGCTGTATCGAACCTGCTCGCGCGGACTGGCTTTTAAAGTTGCTGCAAAAAGTTGCCGATACCTTCTCGCATATCGGCGAACAGCGGCTCGATTTGCTCCAGCGTCTGCGCCAGGTGGCGCAACTCGCCAAAGTGTGAATCTGACCCATTCACCGATTTGCCCCGCCCACTTGTTTTGATCGACCGCGGTCGGCAAATCGCCGTGTCTTGTAGCTCAAGGTGGTGATCGCCTTGACGTGACGAACGTATTCCGTCGCGCCAAGGCATTTTTATTTCAAGGAGGATCCGATGGACGTAAAGACTGATTCAACCCTCGATTGCAGCGGCATGGCGTGTCCAATGCCGATTCTTAAAACGAAAAAAGCCGTCGACGCGCTGCAACTGGGTCAAGTGCTCAAAATGATCGCGACCGATCCTGGCTCGGTGAGCGATGTGGAAGCATGGACCGCGAAAACCGGACACGCCCTCTTGGGGCACGAGAAAGAGGGCGACAAGTTCGTGTTCTTTATCAAGAAAGCCAAGTAGGTAGAAGGAGAATTATCATGGCTGAAGCAAAAAGACTCGCGATTATTTCCGGGCACGGCACGCTCGACGCAGCGTATCCGCCCCTGATTCTTGCGACGGCGGCGGTGGCGATGGAGATGGAAGCGGCGATCTTCTTCACGTTTTATGGACTCGAAATCCTCAAGAAAGGCAAAGCCGACAAACTCCAGGTTGCATCCCTTGCCAATCCCGCAATGCCCCAACCGGTTCCCGGGATTTCTGTCCCCAATATTCTGGGCATGTTGCCTGGGATGCCCGCCGGCGCTACGGCGATGATGAACGGCTGGATGAAGAAAGCGAATGTCGCCAAGGTCAGCGAACTGCTCGCGCTCGCGCAAGAAGCGGGCGTGCGCCTCATCGCGTGCCAGATGACGATGGACGTGATGGGCATCCAGAAGCAAGACTTGATGGACGGCATCGAAATCGGCGGCGCGGCAACCTTCCTGCAATTTGCTGCGACGGATGCGATTGCGCTTTCGTTCTAGGACACGGGGACCCGTGGGAGTGCACCGAATGGACGCGGCGCTCCCCACCGGCGCCTCCCCATTATTTTAACGGAGATGACCCATGGCAGACGACAAAGTGATGATCATCATGACGAGCGGTCCCGACACCCCGCGCCGGTGCGCGACGCCGTTCTTCTTCGCCAGTCTTGCGGCGGCGATGGATTACGACGTGTCGATGTTTTTTACGATTGACGGTACGCTGTTGCTGAAAAAAGGGATGGCAGAAACGATCTATCCCAAAGCCGGCGGCAAGCCGGTCAGCGCCTTCCTCAGCGAAGCGATGGAAGGCGGCGTCAAGTTTCTCGCTTGCACCGCGTCCACCGAACTCCACGATTTGCAGCCCTCCGATTTGATCGACGGCGTGAAGATGGTCGGCGGCGCTTCGATGTGGCAGTTGGCGGAAGAGTGCAAGACCGTGTTGACATTCTAGAGTTCAGTATTCAGTATACTGTATTCAGTCATTAGAAATCTAAACACGGATGACTGAACACTGAAAGGATCAAACCTATGGCAACAGTGCGCGGCTGCAATTTACCGGAAGATTTGTATTACCTCATTGAGAAGCACGTGTGGGCGAAGCGGATGGACGGCGGCGTGATTCGCGTGGGCATGACCTCGGTCGCCGGCAAACTGTCCGGCGGCAAACTGAACGCCGTCACCGTGAAAACCAAAAGCATCGGGCAAGAAATCAAACAGGGCAAGAGCGTCGCGACGGTTGAAAGCAGCAAGTTCGTCGGTCCCGTGCCTGCGCCGGTCAGCGGCACACTTTTGCGCGCCAACGAAAAAATCGCCAGCGATCCCAATCTCGCCATCAGCGATCCGTACGGCGAGGGCTGGATCGCGGAGATTCAGGCGAGCGCGTGGGACGCGGAGCAGAGCGCGCTCGTCACCGGCGCGGACGGCGTCGCGGCGTACCAGAAGAAAATGGAAGCGGAGAATATTTCGTGCGCGTGACAAGAGGTATACAAGAAAACAGGTAAACAAGTGGACGGGTCAACCCAATCTTGTTTCCTTGTTTACTTGTATACCTGTCTACTTTCCAAAGGAGGAGCTAATGCCTGAAGAGACGATTGGTCAGCACCTGAAACGGCAAGGCATCTCGCGGCGCGATTTCGTCAAGATGTGCGGCGTGCTCGTCGGCGCGATGGGACTGCGCTACGCGCCGCCGCTGGACGAAAGCGGCTTGCCGGCGCATCTGGGCACCGCGCGCGGGTTCACGTCCGCGTCGTTCGTCGCGAACGCACTGGCAGCCAAGCAACGCGTGCCCGTCATCTGGCTCGAATTCCAGGACTGCGCGGGCTGCAGCGAGGCGCTCACGCGCTCGCAATCGCCGACGTTAGTCGATCTTGTGCTCAACACGATCACCATCGAGTACCACGAGACGCTGTCCGCCGCCGCCGGCTTGCAAGTCGAGCAAGCGAAGCAGGACGCGATGAAAAAGTACGCCGGCAAGTATGTGCTCGTCGTCGAAGGGAGCATCCCGACCGACAACGACGGCGTTTACTGCACGATCGGCGGACGCACTGCCGTAGATTTGCTGAAGGAAGCTGCCGCCGGCGCGGCGGCGATCATCGCGACTGGCAACTGTGCGTCGTTCGGCGGCATTCCGAAAGCCAAACCCAATCCCACCGGCGCAAAAAGCGTTTTGGAGCTTATCACCGACAAGCCGGTCGTCAACATTCCCGGCTGCCCGGCGATTCCCGAAGCGACCACCGGCACCATCGCAAACTTTATTGTCTTCGGCGCGCTGCCCGAACTCGACGACCTACATCGTCCGATGCCATTCTACGGGCACACGATTCACGACCGCTGCCTGCGTCGCCCCTTCTACGAAGCCGGCAAGTTCGCGAATTCGTTCGACGACGAGGGCGCGAAGAAGGGCTGGTGCCTGTACAAACTCGGCTGCAAAGGACCGACGACCTACAACGCGTGCGCGACGATCAAGTGGGATCAGGGTTTGTCGTTCCCGATCCAATCGGGTCATCCGTGCCTCGGCTGCTCCGAACCGAATTTCTGGGACGGCGGCGGATTCTATCAGGGTCAGTCCGCGCCGCTCGATCGACCGACGATCGCGGTGGTGGGCGCGGCAGCCGCGGCGGGCGCAGTCATCGGCGTTGGCGTTGCGGCGGCGAATCGAATGCAGAAGAAAAGCGCGGAAAGCAAAACGTGATGCGTAATGCTTATTGCGTAGCGAGTATCACGTAACACGGAATACGCAATACGAAGGAGAATGCAGACATGAATTGGGATAACATACTCGAATTCGCGCGCGGTCCATTCTTCCAGGTCGCGCTGCTCGTCTTCGTCGCCGGCATGGTCTATCGCCTGGTGCGCGTACTCGTGCTCGGCTGGAAACCCGACCGCGTGAAAGCGAAAGGTAGCAAGGTCGGCGGCATTGCCGTATCGTTCTTGAAGGGCATCATCATCTGGCCCTTCATCCCCTGGGTCAAGAACACGTTCAGCCGCAATCCGATCATCTACCTTGCCGGTGGCTTGTTCCACCTTGGTTTGTTCGTCGTCATCTTCCTCGGCACCGCGCACATGCTCGTCTGGAAAAGTTTGCTCGGCTTCGGCTGGCCCACGCTGGCGCTGCCGATCGTCGATTGGCTGGCGGCGGCGGCGATTGTCGCGATGATCGCGCTCCTCATCAATCGCTTCGTCAATCCGGTTTTGAAGTTGCTCAGCGGTCCCGCCGAGTGGTTCAACTGGTTGATCGTTTTCCTGCCGATGGTGACGGGCTATATCATGACGCATCACCTGTGGTTCCAGTACGAAACGTTGTTCAGTCTGCACATGCTCGCCGTCGATGTACTGCTCATCTGGATTCCGCTCAGCCGCATTTCGCATTTCATGTTCTACTTTTTCTCCAAAGCGATTCACGGCGCGGATTTCGGCAAGCGCGCGGTGATGCCGTAATCACCCGCTAATCACACGAATCAGCGCGAATAAAAAGAATAAATTCGCGAGGATTCGTGGAGATTCGTGGGTGAATATAATGGAGTATGACGATGAAATCACAAACTGCGATCAACACCTTCGTCCAGGAAACCGGCGGCTACATCGCCGCACAGCTCGAGGCGTGCACGCGCTGCGGCATGTGCGCGGAAGCGTGTCACTTTTATCAGGGCACGGGCAACCCCGAGTACGCGCCGGTGTGGAAGATCGAACTGCTGCGCCGCGCGTACGAACAGCGCTTTACGCTCAGCGGCAAAGCGAAGCTCGCGCTCGGCATCGAGAAAGCGATCAGCGACGACGACATCATGCACTGGAGCGAGATCGATTACTACGCGTGCACGATGTGCAACAAATGCTCGATGGTCTGCCCGATGGGCATCAACCTTGGTCCACTGATTCACGACGTGCGCTCTGGACTCTCCGACGCCAAGGCGGTTCCCCCCGATTTGCACACGGCGGTCGAGAAACAAGAGACCGAAGGCAGCCCGCTCGGCGTAACCGACGCGGTGTACCAACAGCGCCTCGAATGGGTCGCGGACGAATGGGAAATCGAATTGCCGGTCGACGTGAAAGGCGCGGACACGCTCGTCGTCTTTTCGTCCATCGAAATTATGAAGTTCCCGAACAACCTCGCCGCGATCGCCAAGATTTTGAACGCGGCGGGCGAAAAGTGGACGCTCTCCAAAAAAGGTCGCGAGGTGGTCACGGTTGGTTTCTACGAAGGGAACGCGCGACTGACGAAACTGTTCTTGAGCCGCGTCTTTGACGCCGCGAAAGAACTCGGCGTCAAGCGCATCCTCGTCACCGAGTGCGGTCACGCGTACGACGCGCTGCGCTGGACGGCGGCGAACCTGATGGAGGTGCCGCAAGGCATCGAGGTCGTTCACATTGCGGGCGTGATGGGCGAGTATGTCAAGAGCGGGCGGATCAAACTGAAACCCGGCGCGTACGATAACGACGGCACGATCACGTTCCACGACGCGTGCAAGATTCAGCGACGCGGCAGCCACATCCAAGAGCCGCGCGATATCCTAAACATTCTCGCGCCCAAATCGTTCAAGGAAATGACGCCGAATAAAGAGGAAGCGATTTGCTGCGGCGGGGGCGGCGGCGTCATCGCGATCAAAGACGCCGACCCGATTCGTTACGCCGCGTTCGAGTTGAAGATCGATCAGATCAAAAAAGCCAACGCGAAAACCGTCGCGATGGTTTGCTCCAACTGCCGTCTGCAATTCACCGACAGCGTCCAGCATTTCAATCTCGATGTCAAAGTGGCTGGCTTGTCGCAAATGGTTGCCGACGCGCTGGTAGAAAAGTAATCAGAATTCAGTAACCAGTATTCAGTCTGGTTACTGAATTCTGAACACCGGATACTGACCACTGGAGGAAAAATGGCACAAAGAATCGTAGTTGACCCAATCACCCGGATCGAAGGACATCTTCGCATCGAAGCGGAGTTGGACGCAAATAATTCGATCACCCAGGCGTACTCGTCCGGCACGATGGTGCGCGGCATCGAAACGATCTTGAAGGGACGCGATCCGCGCGAGGCGTGGGCGTTCACGCAGCGCGCCTGCGGCGTCTGCACGACCGTGCACTCGTTCGCGTCGATCCGCTCGGTCGAAGACGCGCTGAAAATCAAAATTCCGAAAGCCGCGAACCTCATCCGCAATTTGATGATCGCGCAGCAGTACGTCCACGACCACGTCATGCACTTTTACCACCTCCACGCGCTCGACTGGGTGGACGTGACCGGCACGCTGAAAGCCGACCCGAAGAAAACGTCGGACATTCAGCAGAGCATTTCGCCGTGGCGTAATTCATCGCCGGGCTACTTTGCCGACGTGCAGAAAAAGGTGCAGGCAATCGTCGACAGCGGGCAGCTCTCCATTTTTGCGAACGCGTACTGGGGACATCCCGCGTACAAACTGCCGCCCGAAATCAACTTGCTCGCGGTTGCCCACTATCTCGAAGCGCTCGACTGGCAGAAGGACGCGACCAAGATTCACACGATCTTCGGCGGCAAAAATCCGCACCCGAACTTTGTCGTCGGCGGCGTGCCGATGCCGATCGACCTGAACAGCGATACCGCACTCAATGCGGAACGTCTGTCGATCATCAACGATTCGATCAACAAGATGATCGAGTTTGTCGACCAGGTCTACATCCCTGACCTACTCGCGATTGCGCCGTTCTATAAGGACTATGCGGCAATTGGCGAGGGCTTGGGCAATTTCCTCACCTGGGGCGAATTTCCGGATACGGACAACAGCGACACGAGCAAATTCCTCGTCCCGCGCGCGGTCATCCTCAATCGCGATCTGAAAAACATCCAACAGCCCGATCCGCGCGATTTTGCCAAGATGAAAGAGTTCATCGCGCACTCGTGGTACAAGTACAGCGGCGGCGACGGCGTGGGTTTGCATCCGTGGCAGGGCGAGACCACGTTCAACTACACCGGACCCAAGCCGCCGTACCAGCAGCTCGAGGTCGAGCAAAAGTATTCGTGGCTCAAGTCGCCGCGCTGGAATGAAGTGTCGATGGAAGTCGGTCCGCTCGCGCGCGTGCTCGTGATGTACGCGTCGGGCAACCAGCAGGTGCAGGATTTGACGAACGCCGTGCTCAAAGCGCTCGACGCGCCGATCACCGCGGTCTTCTCCACGCTGGGTCGCACGGCGGCGCGCGGCATCGAAACGAAAGTGTTCGCAGACGCGCTGCGAACGT
>VFSW01013342.1_pt1 | contig 11428 bp, 20 predicted proteins | sample 5358111 | NCBI WGS metagenome assembly VFSW01 (sample SAMN11554181, study PRJNA540505) | mine drainage metagenome | isolation source: sediment from site ElyBrook_90M | place: USA: Ely Copper Mine, Vershire, VT | collected 2017 | reverse complement strand
GTCTAACAGAATAAACTAAAGCGTGATCGTAATACAATATTTCAGAATTCGAATTTAGAAATATATTATTACGAGATGATAATTCAACGCATTTTGATTTATTACTACCAAAAACAATATTTCATAATTCGAATTTAGAAATATCAGACGCCGCCCGTCAGACTTGAACTGACGACCCGCTGATTAACAGTCAGCTGCTCTACCACGCTGAGCTAGGGCGGCAATAGACTTTGTTCGTAGAATAAGCCGATTTAATCCTTGCTGAGATTACTTTTCTATTCCGTCATGTTTTTCAAAAAGATAAATGCCGTCAAGAAAAACTCTAGAATCTTTATTTTTGACTTTGGTATTTTGTTGGAGGCTTGCACATGTTTGAGAGACATCAGTCAAGACAGGTCCAGTAATTAAGACATCATCTCCTTTTGGTGTAATCTTTGTAGCACCAAATATTTTTGATACGCGTGGTGCACGCTCACCTTGGAAATTCTCTACATGTATGCTACCGTCTTTTACTTTGACGGTAATAGGAAAGTGAGCATAAACTATCTTCATCTTAAAGGTGTATCCAGTTTGCACTCCCTTGATAAGAGTTCGAACAAGTGACTCCGCCGTCTTAAAGATTGCATAATCACCCTTGCGTGTACCTTGAGATTTTAACACGATGTTTTTGTCTTTTATTTGTATATCTATTGGAATTTTCTTAAAGTTTTTCCTCGTTTTCCCTAAAGGACCCTCAACACTGATAATTCTATGATGTTCAAAGACCTTTACTTTATCTGGGATCTCAATTGCTGCTTCGTGTAATTCGGCTTGCTTAGTAGACAAATCCTATCAATAGTCCCCCAATACCTTTCGTAATTGCGTCATGGTGTGACATTACACCCTGATTTGTTGTAACAATTAGCATGCCTCTTGAATATGACGGTAGATACTGTTGTTCCCACTTGGCGTACCCGTCTTTGTCTACCTTAAATCTCGGAGTAATTGCGCCACATTTTGTGATCTTTGCCAGTAATTCTATTTTGAATTTCCCTCCTCTTTTATCATCAACGTGCTCAAACTCTCCAACATAATTATGATTCTGTAGTGTTTTTAGTACTTCGGTTGCAAGTTTTGACGTAGGTGATACTACACAGTCTCCCTTTCTTCGGGCTTCGCTGTTGTATAACGTCACAAATAGGTTTGCTAAAATATTGGTTGTTGGCATATTTTTCACCTAAATTTGTTAAACCCCAATGAAACAGCTACTTCTCTGAAACATCGTCTGCATAGTGTCAAGTCATATTTTTGAATAACAGCATTATAATCACCGCATCTTTTACACCATCTTGAGCCTTTTCCAAATTTGTGTTCCTTCCTTCCAGTTACCTTGTAATCACGATTCTTGGCCATCCTATATCACTTGGACTCCAAATTCGCGCGCCATGAATTCCTTTGCATGTTCAGATGTTATTCTGTGACGAGTACCAATACTTGCCTTGTGTTTACTCCTAACTCTAATGCTAAATCCAGGCCTTGTCAGCGAGATCGAAATATTGAGCCCTACAATTCCAACGTCAGGATCATATTTTACCCCCGGAATATCAATATGTTCTCTTATTCCAAAAGAAATGTTGCCAAATTCATCAAATGACGAGTTCTTTAGCTGACTCCCTTTGGCAGTAATTAGTCTTTTTATTAATTCAAGTGCAGGTTGTTTTCTTACAGTCACTGCAACTCCTATTGGCTCTCCCTTATGTACCCCCCAATCTCTTTGCGTAGCTTTTGCCGCTCTTGTATTTGGTTGCTGGCCTGATATTTGCAGTAATGCACGTTTTGCCTTCTCTATTGGCTCCCCTGATTTTCCAACGCCCATATTCAATACTACTTTTGCAACTGTTATCTTTTTCATTGGAGATTCCATTTTTTGCGACATATCTATCACTGTACTTGTATTACCGGTTTGTCCTTTCCAACTGCCATAACCAAGTCAGATGGAATTTCAATTTGTCTATCGTCAATATCAACTAAAGCTCTTCTCGGTAATACGAATGTCCCTTCCTTGATTTCTGCGATTTTACCCATTTTTCCTACGTTTACACCGCTAGTTACGATAACTTGCGCGCCTTTTTCGAGTTTTATTACATCAAGAATCTTTGTTTCTGGGACTTGTACTAGACACGTATCACCTATGTTCGCTTTTGTATCAGAGATCAAGTTTCGCCCATCATGGAAACCTAATTGTGTTTTTTTATCCTTAATTGTAACTTTTTTTGTCACCTTTAGTAATTTTTTTGTTTTTTCAGATGCATTTATTATAATTGGTTTTAAAACAGTCAAATCTTTTGGAACAAGACGATATATTTCTGATACTCCTTGTAATTCTACTACATCCATAAGCCCAACACCGTGATGAAGTGACTTACGAGTAACTCCGTCCACTGTTATTTTTCCTCCATATATAACAGACTTGACTTCCCTGAGAGAATCGGCGAGTTTTAACGTATCACGCACAAATACAGCTGTAGGAATAGAAACATCTTTCTTGTGACCTCCTGGCTTTACGGTTACTACAAATCTCTTATCCTTTCTTGTGATTCCCCAGAAAAGTGGGGCCATCTGTCTTTTTAGTTTCTTGCTTCCAGATATACTTACCATTATTTATCACTCTTTTTTGATTTTTGAGGTTTTTGCTCTTTATCTGCCTTTGCAGTTTTTTTAACCTCTTTTGTTTCTTTTTGTTTTGGTGTTTGTTTTGGTGTTTGTTTTGGTGTTTGTTCTTTCTTTTCCTCGTTTTTCTCCTTTTGTTGTTCTTTTGGTTTGAGTTCTTCTTTTGGTTTGTCGGTTTCTTTTTGTTCCACCAGTTTTGGTTTCACAGTCTTTGGTTTTTTTCCTTCGAGTCTGCTTTGTCTCCATTTGTCTTCCAGATTCAGAGCAGTAATCATTACGTTAGATGGATGAATGTAAATGTCAACGTTTCCTCCCTTGAGTTTTTCACGTTTTATTCCCTCTATTGCAACTCCACGCTTTTCAGTTGATATGTGGGTAACCTTGCCTTCAATTCCTTTAAATTCCCCTCTAAGAACTTTGACGCTGTCACCTTCTATTACTCTAGCACTATTATGATGATATTTTTCTTGTAGTTCGTTAGAAAGTGGAGCTGCCAGTTGTTTGCTAACAAGATGCATCGGAGCCTCATATAACATTCTATAACGCATTGTAGATGGATTCATCTTATACCACCATCGATGCCAGATTTGCTATCCTTGGCCATTTTTCTGATGCCTCTACTGCGACTGGTCCTTTGATTTCTGTTCCTTTGATCTCGCCTTCAGGTGTAACAAGTACAGCCGCATTATCTTCGAATGTAACTCTAACTCCGCTCAATCTATGAACGGCATATTTTTGTCTTATTATTACTGCCCCAAATATCTGCCCTCTGAGTTCACCTGGACCTTTCTTAACTACAACATTTACAAAATCTCCCACTGCAGCTGATGGATATCTAGCTACCCTAGTCTTTGTCTTTTGTACCATCACTATCTCCAAAATCTTCGCACCTGTATTATCTGCACATATTACTTGTGCACCAAGAGGAAGGGCACGTGTAATATATGGTCTAAATTCCTGGACACCTTTTGCAGAAACTGCACGACTCTTGGTTGCAGCCATTACGATACAATCTCCACTATTACAAATGATACGCTTTTTGATATCGGTCTACATTCGGCAGTCAAAACAATGTCGCCCTCTTTGACATCAATACAAAGTGGTCTATGAGCATGAATCTTACTTTGACTACGTGCATATCTCTTGTATTTTGGTACAAATTTTGGAGCCTCCTGTTGTACTACGGCCATCTTAGGCGCCTTTGCACTCACTACCTTACCCTGAATGAGTTTGCCTCGTATGCTCAGAGTGCCATGAAACGGACAATCATCATCCTTACATTCGGATTTTGGGGCCGTAACTTGCAGCCCAATATTTCTAGTCAAGATTTCACTCCCATTCGCTCATATGATCTCTTGGCTAATTTAGTTCCCTCTATTTCAGTGTCATCATTGTTAAAACTAAACTTCCAGCGTGCAGTTTCTTTTGGAATTTTTTTGTTACCTTTCAGAGTATTTAACGTGAACATGAATTTGGTCTCATCTATAATTTTCCCAGTAAGACCAATTATTTGTTTATTAGTAGATTCTACAATCTGTGTCTGCAATCCAATTAGCTCATGTGATGCAATATTTTCTTTTGTTATCATTTTCTTTTCAGCTCGTTTAATCTAGTCAGTACTCGGGCAATATCTCTTCTTAGAGGTTTTACTTTGCCACTATCTTTTCGTAGCGTCCCTTTAGATGATTCAATCCTAAGCTTTGTCAATTCAGAACGTAATTGATCCAGCCTGTCTTTAAGATCGGTTTCGTTAAACTCACGTACAGTCTTCATCTTCAGCCTAGTCATTATTTGAGTTCCTCCTCTACCTCATCATATGTTTCAACCTTCTCGATGAGCTTCTCTTCAAGTTCTATTTCTTCACTTTCAGTACGAGGCTTTGTCGGATCAATTTGAGATTCGTCTATTATTTCAACTTCGGCAGTTTCTTTTTCTTCTACAGGTATTTCTTTTTCTTCTACAGGTATGTCCTTGGGTTTTACTACTGCTTTTCTTGCCTTTAATTCAAATTCTGGAATATATTTCTCCTTTTTCGCAATCCTAATCCTAATACCAATGAGGCCCATCTTAGTCTCTACATGAGCTATATCTTCAGACACTATAATTCCTGCCTGATACCCAGCACGCGGTAAGATTCCTTTGCTATGTTTTTCAAATGATGAACGATCACCCCTGAGTTTTCCCGAGATTGTAATTTGCACGCCCATTGCACCAGCTTCCATGATTGTTTGCAGCGTCCACATGACTGCCCTTCTAAATGCAGTTCCTCGCGCAAGATGTTGGGACATCCTATTGCACATGACACTAGGTTCAAGTTCTGGACGAGCAATCTCAATTACTGAAATTTGAGGATTCTTAAGGGCAAAGTCTTTTTCTAAAACCTTAGTAAGATCTCGAATGCCACTACCTTTTCTGCCAATAACTATTCCGGGCCTTGTTACATGTAATCCCACCCTTGTACCTGTGGGGGTTTTTTGAATATCAACTTCTGAAAAACCTGATTCTTTAATTGCTTCTCGAAGATAGTCTTTCAAGAGCATGAGTTTGTAGCTGTCTTGAATTACATTTTTTACTGATGACATGTCAAAGCTCCTGAGCCACTAGCTCTACATGTGTGAGGATATCTATTTTTGGTGTTGCCCTGCCCTGTGCACGTGGAATGAATCTTTCAATTTTTCTTCCCTTGTGAACTGTTGCGTTAACTATTTTTAATCTGTCAAGATCCATTCCTCTATACTCAGCGTTCGATTCTAAATTATCAAGTAGTTTTATAAATTCGGTTGCCGCCTTTTCTGGATATCTACCGGACATTACACCGGTATCAGACTTGTGTCCTACTTCGTTGTTGTATCTCTTAAACGGTACTGCCCTTTCTAAATTGATGACGGATTGCAGATAGCTTCGCGCTTTTTCAATAGACATGCCCTTAACCGCAACTGCAATTTCACGCGCATGTTTGTGAGATATTGTCTTCTCCCTTAGCGAAGCTCTGACATGCCGTGTTTTATCATAATTTTGAAAAGAATAACTAAAATGCATAAAAATCACTTTAATGGCACGTACAAACTGGACCTTGATGCTCCCACACCAGGTGCTCCATGGACAACTCTTTTGTTAGTCCTTATGAATTCTCCAAGATAGTGCCCAACCATATCTGGCTTGATATCTACGGGCAGAAATTCCTTACCAGAGTATACACTAATGGTTAAGCCAGCCATATATGGCAAAATTATCACATCTCTTTGGTGCGTCTTGATAGAAGTTTTCAGTTTTCCTGCTTTTGCAAGTTTAGTTTCTTCAAGCAATTTTCTTTTATCATCAGTAATACCTCTTGTTAATGATCTCCTTGCTCGCGCGGGCAAAAGCTCGAATAGATTTTCAAGGGACAAACCTTGGAGTGCCTCTAATGACAATCCACGATACTTGAATTCTTTAACCAATTGATTCCACCTTTATCTGAATTGATTCACGAATGACCATATTATAGCATTCCTATCTTAGTTGCAAGGTCTCTTGCCTTTTCTATCGTTGCAAATTTTACAAAAGCTTTCTTCCCATATACTGTCCTACACACGTTTACACCCACTGGAACTTCATTGTAAAGTACTTTTACGGCTTCCACTATCTTGGGCTTGGTAGTGTTTTCTCTTACCAGAAAACAAATTCTACTTTCGTTTTCAACTAATGCAAACGTCTTTTCAGTTACGTATGGCTTTAGTATAATATGAGTTGCTTCGTCTATATTCATTGCATGACCACCATTAATTCAAGATGTGGAGATTTTAGTTTGGAAATCTCTTCGATTGCATTCTTTGAAAACACTGTCAGTCGCACCGGTCTTGCGCCCGGAGCCAAGTCGATTACACTCAAATTTCTCGCTTCCACGACATCCACTCCAGGAATTGAGCCGCATGCTTTTGAAAGATTTTTTGAGTCCTTTACTACAAGCAAGATACTTTTGCCAACTTTAGTGCTTCTTCCACGCAATCTCGTTTTACCGGAACGACGTTTTAGCCTGTCTTCAAGCCTAGAAACATCCTGTGATATATGCAATGAGTCAAAGATCTTGTAAAGTTCTTTGGATTTTGATACGGATTCTATCTGGTCAGATACTATGATTGGAAAAGATTCAATCTTGTCAATCTTGTGACCCCTAAGTTTTATGAGTGAAGCAGATGAAGTTGCCGCAATTGCAGAACATAGTGCAAGTTTATTTTCTTTTTTATTCAGTAATTTATATATGACTTTTTCAACAACAGGTGGATGTGCTTGTCTACCCTTGCGTACCATTGCAACACCTCCGCCTTGTCCTTGCCTCCCACCTCCACCACCATGCATACGTGCAACTCTTGCCGCATGGTGTCCTGTTGGAGGGCTATTTGATTCTGCGACTACATCCATGCCAGCATTTGGGTATCTGCCTTGTCTTTGAAAACCGTGAGACTCTAAATGCACGTATGCCCTGTGAATAAGATCATTTCTTATTGGCGTAGAAAACACCAGTGGTAATTCTATTTCACCATCTTTTGCACCAGAGATTGAAAGAACCGTAGATTTCATATCATTATCTCCAAAACCTTTGGTTGAGCAACCTTCGATACCCTCGGTCTTTCTGGCGAGCGAAGCTTTACCAGTCGTCGATACGTTCCCGGAATTGAACCACGTAAAATAACATAGTCACCTTGCACTACACCAAAATGTTTGAAGCCACCCGAGGGATTGATTTTATATTCATCTTTTTCTGAATTACTCATTATCATGATTCTGTTATTGTATTGCGTTCTTTGATGAAATCCTCTTTGGCCAGCTCTTGGCACAGTATACATGATGGTTGATGGACTAATAGGACCAAGAGTACCAAGTGCTCTAACACTTTTTCTTGACTTGTGTTGTTTCTTTTTGACTCCCCATCTTGCAATTGGGCCTTCAAATCCTTTACCTTTTGTTATTGCAGCAACATCAACATCAGCGCCTTTCTGAAAAACTTGATCTATTTTAACTTCTTTTCCCAAAATCTCTTTTAGAAATTCAAATTGTTTTTTAATGTCTCCGCCTTTTACAGCGACTTCAAAGACATAAGGCTTTTTTTGTTCTAGTCCTGCTCGACTTGGCAGAACGGATGTAATAGCATAAAGCTCTTCGATGTGGCGAAGAGATTTTTCTGCCTTTTCAATTCCTTTTTCGTCATGCTTTGTTTTGAACAGTCTTGATAATTCCTTTGGCAGGTCCTTTGCATAAATGTCAAAAAGTGAGTCAAGTCCGTATCTGTCCTTTGAATATCCCCTGATTCCAATAATTATCATCGGAGGAGTAACAACGACGGTTCCAAGACTGACAAGCTGCTTGCCAAAATTAGGGGTCTTTTCCCTGTCATCCACACTTGCAATACGCATACACGCTGCCTTGAATCCTGCATACCCTAACAGTTTTGGCTGCTCATCGTGGATCTCAGGCCAAGTGCGTATCCTTGCCTCCATGCTTTTTGCTCGAGACCTTGGCAAATAGGCAAGGCTTCCCCTCCTTGGCTGGCTATGCTTCCTGTGGCCCATTGATAAACGCTAAAAGTCGAGTACCCCATTATAAGTCTAGGCACTAAAGTTATCAGATCCATATCCTGAAATTAGTTCATTCCATAACCAAGAGACTGGAATCATGGTTGATATGTAGCATGACATCATGCCAACTGGGAACAGCTAACGACGGTAAGTGAAGTGGTGATGACAGAATCTGGTAGCAATAAATCTGGAATCTGCCGAGTCTATGCAGTCAAGCGATGTGATTTCTTTTCTGACTTGGTAGTTCCTTAGAAAATACATCGTGCCATTATTTGTAAAACGTAGTTTTTATAAAAAATGCATAAGATTGATTGCAATAACTAGGCTTCCAATAATAACGCCTGCAATTCCTGCTATAATTGCAAACGCAAAAAATTTTTTCTTTAACATAACCATCATTTCAATATCAAACTAGTTACGTAATAACACGTTTAAGATCGCAAGTGTTCCAAGTATTGCTTCTTCTAGTCTGACCGTTTCTGTAGCCTGATCTGGAAAGAAATTTAGGATCTGTGATTTTGGTACGTTACCCAAAGCTTTGCCTAGAATCTCATGGACACCTCTTTTTGGTGAGCCAAACACTACTAAAACTTCAGAGTCTGAAATTTCTTGAAAGTATTTTTGTGTTTTATGTATGAGTTTTCCCTTTCTTGATGTAAATATGACAAAAGAATCCCAATTGGAGAGAACACTATTCAGACTTGATGCTTCCTTGACTTCATATCCCCAGTACTGCTTGATCTCATCTCGCCTGATTTGCTTAATCGAAAGGTTTGGAAGCCCTTCTTTGAATTGAACTGTGATTCTTTTTCCTTCGTCTTCAGACCCGTGATAAGAGATGAACTTGTCAAATCCAACATCTACATACTTTTGTCCTCTAGCAAAGACTACAACTCCATCACGAATATCACCCGGTTTGATCTTGCTCGGATCTGGCGTTTGCACATGAGATGGAATTTTAAGTGGACTAAGACTTCCTGCAAATCTGAGCTCTTCTGTTTTCCTATACATTGTTCTACGTAGATACTGCGGAGTCTCAAGAAAACGCAATGTGGTGCGTATCAGTGATCTATCACGATCCCTGCCGTCAGCCTCATGATAAAGATAGATGGTATTTACCCTGAATACAGAACAAGCGCGTCCAATCTCAGAGATTTTCAATGCCTGTCCAAGAGGAGATGGTTCTTCAATCAATAATGAATCTGGAATAGCTATTGAGATTTTCAATATAGCAAATGACTTGGTTACGCTATAAAATGCTAGATGTTACTTTTGCTGCCTCATGGCAAAGTTCTCTTTGGCTTTAGCAGCGTATTTTTCAATATCTTTTTCTGTGGTTTTTGTCATGACTTTGGCGTCATTTAGAATATGAGCCATTTTGATATGCTTAGTTCCTTCCTTATCTTCACTTACAAGATATATCGATTCAATTGCCAATGCCGCCGCATCCTCAAATGACATGTCTTTTTTATAGTATTTTTCAAGATATTCTGTTACTTGGTCTGAGCCTGCACCTATAGCAACAGCGTCATATGAAATGTAAGTACCACTTGGATCAGTGAGGAAAATCGTGCTTCCACTTTTGTCAATGCCTGCTATTATCAATGCTACACCAAACGGTCTTACTCCAGCATACTGAGTAAATTGTTGACACTGATCAGCAAGGTGTTTTGCAACAGACTCCACCTCAATTGGTTCATCATAGATCATCCTATTACTTTGTGAAAAGAATCTAGCGTTATCTACCTGAGATCTAGCATCTGGAATATACCCTGCCGCTGCTACACCTATATGATCATCGACTTGGAATATTTTTTGAGTGACCTCTGAGTTTTGTAATTTTCTTGGTTTTTCTTCAACGGCCAAGACAAGTCCATCTTTACTTTTGATTCCCACTGCAAGAGTTCCTCTTCTTACAGTTTCAATAGCATATTCTACTTGGTAAAGTCTACCATCTGGAGAAAACACGGTGATTGCTCTATCATAACCTGCTGCTGCTGGAAGCATTTCAAAATTCTACCTTTGAAGGTTTAATTTAAGTTTATACAAGCAATAGAACATGCGTTTTGAGATCCCTTTCCATGGTCATGAAAACATAAGATCACTTCATCCAAAAACAATTGAGATAACAACAGAGTCACATCTTACTGTAAACGGAGATTGCATAGTTGGGATAGGAGCAAGTTCTGGATGTAATGACTTGCCAGAGAAATTGAAAATGCTTTTGCAAAATTCAAAATCTAGTGTAGACTGTACAATCACGGTGAAGGATTTTTCATTCAAAGTAAAAGGTAGAGGAAACAACGAATTGACTCTGACAAACCCTCATGACATAGTGATCAGAAAAAGCGCCTTCACCTGCCCCAGAACCATGGCCACCAATTGCAATGCAGCGTCAGATGTCATCCCAAGACAGATGATAAAGATGTTACAAGATCCAGAAACAAAAGGGATCTTTATAGTAGAAGTTACCTGATTATTTTTGAATTATAGAGCTGTTTTCTTCTAATACTTTGGTCATTGCCCTGTTTACAATTTCTACCAAAATGTATTCTTCATAATGCGGTTCAGGATTATTTTTTGTAGAATTCTTTTTCTTCATTTTTGAGCCTGAGTTCTGGACAATGTTTTTGATTACTTTTTCTAGTTTGACAGATGTGTCAGCGATTGTTTTAGAAAATTCATTTTCGAAATTTGGTGGAAGTTTGTGTCCCAAAACTCGTACCGATGTCCCATAGTATTTCAAAACTGCACCGCGAATCTCTTCCATCTTTACAATTTCCACAAGTCCTACTGCCTTTAGGACATCCAAGTGATGCCTTATTGTGGTGGTGGCTTTTTTGCATCCTTCTTTGTGTAATTCACTTACAATCTGATCTGTTGAAAGCTGCTGGTGGTACAGTATTTGTAAAATCCTGACCCTGGCGTCATCATCAAGTGCCTTGGCTTGTGCGGTACTTGTGGCAAGAATTTTGTTTACTTTGATTTCTTTTTGTAGTAATGTAGACATTTCCTAATTTCAGTTTCAGTACAGCCTAAAAGATCCAAAGATCATATTTTTTTGTCCATTACGTGATTTTTTTTTACGTTACAACCATTGTGAAAAAGATTCTAATTTTTTCCCCATGCTATAACATAAACGATTCTGTAATGACATAACTTGTACCATTGTGATAGATTTACCATCATTATGAAGTATATACTATCGTTACTATATACATAGT
>VFSW01013341.1_pt1 | contig 11428 bp, 12 predicted proteins | sample 5358111 | NCBI WGS metagenome assembly VFSW01 (sample SAMN11554181, study PRJNA540505) | mine drainage metagenome | isolation source: sediment from site ElyBrook_90M | place: USA: Ely Copper Mine, Vershire, VT | collected 2017 | reverse complement strand
GGAGAACCCCTTATGAAGTCTTTGGTGTCGCACTTGAAGGTTGAATTCGCCTTTTTCAGATTTGACGAGTTCGGAAAATTAGGACCAATAAGTTAAAATGAAAGGAATGAAACGGACTTTTGTTTTAGTTGTCCTGGACGGCTGGGGGATCGGACCCTTGAACGAAGCGAACGCCATCTACCGCGCTGAGCCGAAGACGATGAATTTCATCCAAAGTTATTTTCCGGGCGGCGCCCTCCAGGCCTCCGGCATGGCCGTGGGACTCCCGTGGGAAGAGGAGGGGAACAGCGAAGTGGGTCACCTCACGCTCGGGGCTGGCCGCGTCATCTATCAGCATTTTCCGAAAATAATGCTCGCGGTCCAAAACGGCAGCTTCTTCCGGAACCCTGCGATACTGGGCGCCTTCGCCCACGCGAAAAAGAACCAATCGTCCGTTCATTTCGTCGGGCTACTCACCGAAGGCAATATCCACGCTTCCATGGCGCAAATCGCGGCGCTCGTGCGGCTCGCCGACGAGAACAGTCAGCCGTTTTACCTGGATCTTATCTCCGACGGGCGCGACAGCCGCCCCCGCTCGGTCGCGGACCTCGTGCAAAAACTTTCCGCCCTGGTCGGCCGCGACATCTCGCCCCAGATCGCGAGTTTATCCGGCCGCTACTACGCAATGGACCGCGATCGGCATTTTGACAGGACGGAGGCCGCGTACGCCGCCATGACTGCGCCCAAATCCGCCGCGCCGAACATTGCTACGGCGGCCGCCCCGGCCTATGACCGCGGGCTGAACGACGAATACATTGAGCCGACCGCGTTAGGCGCCCCCCACCCGATTGCCGACCGGGACGCCGTCCTTTTCTTTAATTTCCGCTCCGACCGGATGAAACAGATCGCGGGCGCTTTTCTTGACCCGAAATTTTCCGCCTTTCCGGTAAAGCATTTCAAGGAGCTTTTCGTGGCGACTATGACGCAGTACGATCCGGCTTTCAAAAATCCGGTGGCCTTTCCGGACGAGGACGTCCAGGGAACGTTGGGCCAGGCGCTTTCTGCGTCCGGCAAGCGCCAGCTTCGGGTCGCTGAGACCGAAAAATACGCCCACGTGACCTACTTCTTCAACGGCCTCAAAGAGACGCCCTTCCCGGGCGAATACCGCGTGCTCATCCCTTCAAGCGGCATGTTCCATTACGACCAGCATCCGGAGATGATGGCCAAGCCCATTACCGACCGGGTGATCGCCGCCCTGGACGAAGGGACCTTTGACTTCATTTTGGTGAACTATGCCAATCCCGACATGGTGGCCCACACCGGCAATTATGACGCAACTATGGAGGCCGTGCGGGTCGTGGACCGGGAAATGAACCGGCTGCTCGTCCGCGTTTTGGACGGGGAGCATGTGATGGCGATAACTTCCGACCACGGCAATGCGGAAATATTAATGGACCTCAAAACGGGGGAGCCGGAAACGAAGCATGACGCGAGCCCGGTGCCGTTCTACCTCATCGCCAAAAATTACCAAAGAAAAGAACCGGCCAACATTTTGGCCGCGCTCCCCGTAATCGGCATGCTCTCGGACGTCGCCCCGACCTTCGTTTCCCTGATGGGCCTCAAGAAACCGCCGGAGATGACCGGGCAAAGTTTACTGCCCCAGCTTTTAGGTTGAACTTTTGTCGGAGGGCCGAGATTCGAACTCGGACTACCTACTCCCAAAGCAGGCGTGCTACCATTACACCACTCTCCGTTGTCTTGAGTTTATCCGCGTTTTGGATACTCTGTAAAGCATAACCCCTCGTAGCTCAATGGATAGAGCAGGGCTCTTCTAAGGCCTTGATATGGGTTCGATTCCTATCGAGGGGACTATATCCTCCAAAATAAACTGACGACGAAAAGTCCGGCGGAGACAAGGACCGTCATCACGCCCGGGTTCAAGCTATAAACCTGTCCGATGACGAGTCCGGAGATGAGCGAAAGGATGGCAATCACGACGCTCGTTATCAAAAATCCGTTGAAGCTCTTCGCGATATTCCGCGCCGCGGCGGCGGGGATTATCACGATGGCGCTCATAAGGAGCACGCCCACGAAACTGATGCCTATCGCAATGGTGAGGGCGATGAGGGCGAGAAGGACGAACTGCATTTTGAAGGAAGATATCTTGAGCGAGGCGCTCAGGTCCGGCGCTATCGCAAAGAGCGTCAGGCGTTTGAGGTAGATGAGGATGAAGGCGATTATCGCGGCCGCGACCAATGTTTGCAATCCTATCTGCAAAGCGGTGAGCTTAGTGACGCTGCCAAAGAACGCTTCCAAAAGGTCCTGTTCAGGTATCATCAAAGCCCCGATCGCGAGGGCCGTCACGAACATCACGCCCGTCACCGACTCGGTGGCGAGCTTGGTTTTGTTTTCCACGAGCCAGATGAGCGTTACGCCGATGAAAAGAAAGACCAAGCCGCCCCAAATAGGCGCGAAGTGGAGGATGACGCCGAGCGCGATGCCGGGGAGAGCGACGTGCGAAAGGGCGTCGGACATAAGGGCCATCCGGCGGAGAATGAGGAAAGAGCCAACGAGGCCGCTGGCCGCCGCAACGAATACACCGGAAATCAATGTTAGCGTGAATATATCAGGCATGGTGTTCGTGGCCTTCTTCGTGATGGTGTTCTCCAAAGTGGTGGTGATGGAAAAAGGCGTGGTCGCCGTAGAGATGGGAAAGGGTCTCGTTCGTGAGGGCCGTGAGCGGCTCGCCGTAGCAGAGCATTTTTTCGTTGAGGCACAGGACCGTGTTGGCATATTTATAGACCACGTTCAAATCGTGCGAGACGATTATCATTGATATTTTGAGTTCGTCCTGCAGATCGTGCAGAAGGTCATAGATGGATTCCTGCGAAACGACGTCCACGTTCTCCGTCGGTTCGTCAAAAAGCAGCACGTTCGGCTGGTCAATGATGGCCCAAGCGAGAAGTATCTTCTGGAGCTGGCCGCTGGAAAAAGTCGCTAGGTTCTCCTTGAGCCACGCCTCCGGTATCTCCACGAGGCGCAAAACTTCCTCCAGGGGATATTTATGCTCCGGCTTCAGGTTCAAGAACTCCTTCACGGTCATCGGGAGATAAAAATCAACGTGGAAGCGCTGGGGAAGATAGCCAATCTTCGCGCCGGGCGCGAAACTTATCTCGCCGCTCGTCTTTTTCACCGTTCCGACGAGCGCTTTAAGGAGGGTGGATTTGCCGGAGCCGTTCGGACCGATGACGGCCAAAACTTCCTGCGGCTTAAGCTCAAAAGAAACGCCGTCAATTATTTTGCGGCCGTCCAGAACGACGGAAAGGTCTTTAACTTCAAGAAGCTTTGAACTATCCATTTGTGCCGCGGGAGGGAATCGAACCCCCGACAAGTCGCTCTTCCTGCGAATTTGGACTATCTCATCATCCGCTTACGCGGAGCTGGGCGCTAGTGCGAGATTATTGTTGGGACTCACTCGCTAGTCTCTACACCTTCTAAGAAACCTTTAGCCCTTCTTAGCTTGGCTCGGGATTGTCCGTTTTTTGAGCGGAGTTTCCCCGAATTCACCCAGTTTTATCCGGCTCATTACTGGACCGGTGCCCGAAGAGTTCAGGCGACTGCTCTACCACTGAGCTACCACGGCAATTTTAATTTTTCAAAACTGCACAAGATCGAAGTCCGTCAATCCACCCCATGATCGTGTGGAACAGCTTTGTATCGTTCACTCTAATCTGTATTGTGCCGAAAGGCAAGATATTAAAAGGCCGTTTTCCCAAGCTTGATTTGCTAACGCCGTAATAGAATTTACTGAATCTTTCTTTGCGTATGTTCGTTACTTTTGACCAAAATGCAAGTAGCTGTTTTTCATTCATATGCTCATAGATACGTACGTCGGCATGGATTTTTGCTTCCGGCACGTCGCAACTTTCCCGCAGAAAGCGTAAGAATAATTTGATCAGGTCTGGGTCTGAATTGGTCAGGCCAACTGGGTGGTGAGTGAGTTCTCGTCCGTCCTTAAAGATCGGCCGTTTATATCCTTCCGCCCAATATAGTGCGATGCCGATCAAAAATAGTTCGCGTTTTGAAACGCTTCCTATCATTTTCTTGGCCCGTAAGCGCTGATCGTTTTTGCGCTGTATTGCGAGCGCGGTTTGGTTCTTATTGCGATGCAATAATCCAGCTAACGAACGCGCTCTCACTCTTTCACGCAAACGTTGCTGGGCGGTGTTGGGGAGCACGAGTGCGGAGAACCAATCCGACAGCGTGGCCTTGGGCACGCCTAACTCTTGGTTAATCTCTGTGTAACTCTTGCCTAAAAGACGCAGTTTGAAGGCTCGTTCCTTATCCTGACGCATATTTATGTATATCCAGAGCTAACTTATGTATTATAACACATAGGGTTCGGTTAATAACAGCAATGAGACGTTAAAAATGTTCTTTGCGGATACTTTTTGCTCGGCTTGACGATTAGCCAATAATATGCTATCTTTATACTTTAATTTAGCACATTTCCAACAAAAGGAGACAGAAGTATGCAGACCTATGAACCGATGGCTGGCGAAAACATCAGCGAGACCGCCAAGCACATGGTCTCTATGGCAAAAAAGACCAAGGAGCCAGTGATGGCGAGATTCAACGACATCACGCTCACGGCTAATCTCGATGGCGACGCCGACTCAGTTGTGCAGTACTACTATGCCGAATCTAATCGCCGTCGCGAAGAGTACGTGAAGTCCCCGGAGTACAAGAAGCGACAACGTGAGTCCAAAGAAGCTCAGCGACGTCAGGATTTAATGCTCAAAAACGCTCTCGCGGTCGCTCCCGAGAAGATTACGCTCCGAGATGAAGAAGGATGGAAGAAAGCAGTGGCGGCCAACGTAGACAGCTACGGCGGCGGGATTATCAGCTTCGCCGAACGGTGGGCGCGCCTCATGGAGGGTAGGATGGCCAACGGCGAGGTTCTCGAAGTATGCGCAGCAGAGACTGCCTCGCTGGCGGACAACGAAGGCGTCACTGGGTTTATGTACGGGTGCGCCGTATCTATTCTTGCAAAGGTGTGGGTACACAGTGAGCAACTCCGTCGCTGGCACAATCTCAAAATCCAGATTGGGCACGAGGGCGAGAGAGCCAACGAGAGCGGTGGCACACTCAACCCCGCACTTCTGCGCATTGGCTAGGCGAACAAAGTTACACTATAATCAGAGCTCCCTGCAGACACCAGTTCTGTTCGGAGCTCTTCTTTTTGATTTTTTCTTCATTGCTCCATCGGTATCAATTCGCTAGAATCAGAATAAATCATACGTATGGATAATTTATTGCAAAAACATTGCGTGCCGTGCGAAGGCGGAACGCCGCCGATGCCGAAGAAGGAAGCGGAAGAGATGGTAAGGCAGGTGCCCGGCTGGCGCTTGATGCAGGACGCGAAGAAAGGCCAGCTCAGCATTGGCCGCGATTTTGAGTTCAAAGATTTCAAGGAGGCGATGGCCTTCGTGAATAAAGTGGCGGATATCGCCGAAGGCGAGGGCCACCACCCCGACATTTACATCTTCTACAACGTGGTGAAGCTCCAGCTTTCCACCCACGCCGTCTCCGGCCTTTCGGAGAACGACTTCATATTGGCCGCGAAGATCAATACCTTAATTTAAGTTCGCTAACAAGCCCGCGTCGCACGTTCTGTGAGTCGGCTAAAGCTTGGGCTAGCGCCCTTGAGCGGTCGACGAACGGGACGGGCGGCGCGGGCAGCCGGCTATTTATCCCCGAAGAGGCGATGCTCATCCTCTTCTTCCTCCTCCTCTTCCTCCCGCCGGCTTTTTTCTATTTTTTCGGCTAGCGCGCCGACCTTCTCCCTCGTCGCTGAGACCTTTCTGGCGATCTTCTTCAAAAGATATTCGCCGCCGATCACAATGACGGCGCCGGCCGCGATCAAAAGCTCCGCCTGTTTGAAGATGTTCTCGGACTGCAGGTAATGAAGTCCGGAGTCCATGAAATAGGCGATGATGGTGATGCCCGAAAACCAGGAAAGGACGCCGATGAGCTCGGCCCGGAAGAAACGGCCGGGTTTTATCTTCGCCCAGCCGATGGCGAGCATAGCGACGATGTTCGTCCCCAACAGGAACTTGGAGCCGATGAGCATCTTGGCTGTGTTTTCGCGGGCGTAATACAGATACGATTGGTTCTTCCGACTCTGCTTCATTTTGCGGTAAAGCCGCCAGCCGAAGCGGGTGTTTCTCATGGAACGCCCCACGATATAAAGGAAGGTGTCCACGAAGATGACGGAAGCGATGGCCGGACCCAAGAAGTCGCTCCAGCCGATAGTATTGTTCAAAACGAGGTAGACCGAGACGAAGATGGTTATCTCGCCCTGGACGACCATGCCGCCCGCGATTATCCAATGGGTCCAGGCCGGATATGTTGAAATCCACTGGCCTAAACTCCCTAAAATGCTGTCCATAATTGATTAAGCGTCAATAATTAAGCCCAGCCGAAGTTATAGCACTGGGCATGGGACATAAGCTACATTACAATGATACCAAATGGCAACTTATTTTGACGAAGACAAGGTGAGGATAGAAGCGGTCCGGAGCGAGGGGCCGGGCGGACAAAACATCAATCGCCGCGATACCAAGGTGCACGCGTGGGTCAAAGTGAACGACCTTAAGCTGGACGAGGACGGCAAAAAGCTTGTCCGGGAGAAGCTTGCCCATCGCGTCACGAAGCGCGATGAGCTGGAGGTGACGAACGAGGAGGGGAGGACGCAGGAAGAGAACCGGGCAAAAGCTTTGGAGATAATGGAAAAGCTCATTGCAGAGGCGCTTAAGGTAAAGCCGCCCCGAGTCATTGATTAGTATTAAGTAGTATGCAGCAAGTAGAAAGTATCGTTGACGTTATACCTGCTACTTAATACTCGTACTAGTATCCCGCGAACTCCTCCATCTTGATATCGTCGTCCGAGACCCCGAAGCCGTTCAGCATTTTATGCATCGCTCCGGTCATCGCCGGCGGCCCGGCGAGGTAATAAATAGGCGAAAGAATGTCTGCGACATATCGGCCGATCATTTCTTTGGTGATATAACCCTTCTCTTCCGGCCACGCCGGGTCGTCCGTCATTGTGGCAATGAGTTTGAAATTGGGATTTTTGTCTTCAAGCGCTTTTAATTCTTCAAGGAAAGCGGCGTCCTTCGGCCCGCGGTTGGAATAAAAGAGGAATATCTTATGCGGCAGATTTTGAGCGGCGGCTTCCACGGCCATGCTCCGAAAGGGCGTGATGCCGATGCCGCCCGCAAGCATAACAGCCGGGCGCGCAACATTCGCCTGGAGCGTCATATTGCCGTAAGGACCGTCCATTTGGATTTCGGTGCCATCCGGCAGGTCCTTCAGGATATTTTTGAAAGCCGTGTCGCGCATCCGTGTCGCGATCAAAATATCCTCTTCGGACGGGGCGTTCGCGAAAGAAAATGTCCGCGTAACGCCTTCTGCGTCCAATTTCTCCTGCGGAATGTTCAGAAGGGTGTAATCGGCGTTTTGTCCGGATTTGAAAGCGAAGTCCGCCGGCCGGGTGATGACGAAGGCCGTCGTCCCGTCGGCGACAGCGTGCTTCCCTTTAAGATGAGCGATGTATTTAGGCATTAGTCCATTATATTCTAACAAAAACTAATAGGTTTACGCTTTCAATTGTGGATAAAACAGAAACTGACCATTTAACACTTCGGCCAATGGATTTATAATGAAGACATTACGATGCCGATTGTGAAGTGCAGGATCTGTAGAAGTAAATTCTACGCTAAACCGTTCTGGCTGAAGCGTGGGTTCGGCACTTATTGTTCTGCAAAATGCCAACACACAGGGCAGAGAACTGGAAGGATAGTTAAATGCTTCCTTTGCGGTACGGAATCCTATAAGACCAAGAAGGCGTTGACTCATTCCAAGAGCGGGAAGTTCTTTTGCAGTAAATCGTGCCAGACAAAATGGCGCAACTCTATTTTTATAGGGGAGAAACACGCTAATTGGAGAAGTGGGCGCTTTGCGTACAAAACGGTCCTCACGAGAGCTAACGTAAAGAAAATATGCAAATTATGTGGCACCAAAGACGCTAGAGTTTTAGCCATACACCACGTTGATCTGAACCATTTTAACAATAAGATTGCCAACCTTGTTTGGCTGTGTCACAATTGTCACGTCCTTGTTCATCATTATAACAAGGAAAAGGAGGCGCTTTTTAGCAAAATAAAAGCGGTCTAATGGTGGGCGTAGCTCAATTGGTAGAGCACCAGATTGTGGATCTGGTCGTTGTGGGTTCAAGTCCCATCGTCCACCCCAAACGGTATCTAATATAACCGAGTTCGGTTGATTGGATATCATTGCAGGAATCTCGGCAATTTGTCGGGATTTTTGCGTTTTAGGGGCAATCTTGGATTTTGATTTGCCGGCTATGAATGGTGTAAATTCTACGGCCAAATCGGTTATTATCCTTGGACCGGCAATCTCTTTGTATTTCTTGGTAAAGACCATGTCCTCGGCTTGCATCAGTCCTCTAATGATCGGTGACGGTATTACGGTTTGGATTTTTTTGTCGGCCACCTCAAACCTCTCCCAGTAAAGGCCAAGGAATAGTCTTTTCATTTCATCCGGCGATTTAGTATAGGCTTCGTAAGCGTTGCGGACAAACAAGAGCATATCTTGCAGTTCATCAATCCTCATATTGAGTTTTTTATCTTGGGCGTACAGTCCGTCTTGCAACAGTTCAAGCTGTTCTTTGATTTTCACTTTGATTCTGGAGAAGTCGTCATCCGTGATAAGTCCGGCAAATAGTTTTTCCTCGGCTGTATCCCGTTTCTTTTCAAACATCATTTTTTGAGTATTCAGAGCTCGCTTATCTTTGTTGATCACTTCTTTGCGACCGCTGTAAATCTTTTCAATCTTGGTCACCAGTCTGTCGGTAAAATTGGGAGTAAATTCTATATACTTGAACAAGTTAGCAACTTGCTGTTCTATATCCCAGACTTCCACATATTTGTCTTGGCATTTAATCTGATCGCCGGATCGGTTGCAGTGATAATAAGATTTATTTTTCTTAGGATGATGTTCGGCCGTGTATCTTTGTCCGCAGTTGGCACAAAAGGTCAGGCCTCGCAGAATGAAATTGAATTTTTGCCGTCGGCAGGCATAGCGATTATGTTCGGCCATAACTAGTTGGACCCGTTCCCATAAATCTTTATCTATAAGCGGTTTATGTTTTCCGGTATTAACTAATCCTCGCCACCGCATCTCGCCGTAGTAAAAAGGATTTTTTAAGATCTCAATCATCTTGCTATGAGCCAATCGTTTGTCGGCGTGGGTTCTAAAACCTTTTTTGTATAAAGCGTCACGAACTTCAAAGACTGAATAATCTCCGGTCACATACATTTTGAATGCTTCTTGAATAAGCGGTGCTCGTTCCTCATCTACAATAATAATTCTCTTTTTCTCATCGTCTGGTTCGCCAGCATTTAAGTATCCGACAGCCACACCGGTCGGCCACCAACCCTCCCAGAATTTTTGCTCAAGGCTTTTCAAAGTTTTTCTGGAAGTGATTTGGGATTGGAGTTGGTTCACACCGGCAATCACCAAGTCCATAAAATTTCCCTCGGGGCTATCAGTGATGCCCGGCTGGGAGACAGAGAACAGTTCGACATCATGCTTTTTCATGATCGCTTTGATCTGCATGTGATCAAGAGCGTTTCTGGCCAGTCGGTCAGTGTCTTGAATAAAAACAGCTCTGATTGTTTTGTCGTCTTGGATTTTAAGTAGCATGTCTTGCAGACCCGGTCGGTTCATATTGGTGGCTGATCGGCCAGGGTCTTCAAAAACGCCGTCGTCTATCAGTTTGAATTTGTTACTTTCCTCAATCGCTCGTTTACAGAGCTTGAGCTGGGTCGCAAGGGAGTGGTGGCCGTCCTCGGCCTGTTCCTCGGTTGAGACTCGGCAGTAAATTAATGCATGTTCCATAGTATTTTCATTTTAATTCTTGGTTAATTTTATTAAGAGACCTTTCACGGACACCTTATACTAATTTTGTCGACAAGCTAAGCTCGAGTTGCCCACAGGTTAGGATTTTTCTCTAAACGCTGTAATTAACTGTAATTTCCTGTAATAAAGTGTATTTATTTCCACTTTCACCGGTCACCCAAGGTTGAGTCAGGTGGCCTGGCGATTTTTCCGCTCTATTGTTGGATTTTGTTGTAGTTTGTTGTAATTAAGTGTATTTATTCTTTTCATGTTTTGGTGTGAGTTAGTGTGTGTTGGTGTAATTTGGTGTACTTTAGTTCCGTTTAATTCCATTTAGTGTATTTATTTTCTTTTCGGCCTCTCTGTTCAGTTCATTAAATCTTTTCATTACGCCGTCTCGGTCTTTTGGCGAGAGTTTCTGTAAGACCTTGCGGATCGGTAAATCAAGCGAATTTACTGCACTTTGTTGCTGAATGTTGCCGTTAAGTGTATTTATTCTTTCTTGTTTATCTTGAAGTTTTCGGATCAGAATCTGATCCTCGGCATATTGGTTGTATGCTTCTCTCAAAAACCCATTCGCTCTGAACCACGACTTGACCGTATCAAGAGCGACCCCAACTTCGTTGGCAATTTCATCGTAGTGAACGCTTTGCCATCTCATCTCAATAGCTCGTTTATGTTTTGGTCTTAAGTAATTTAGCTTAGGCATGTTAAAGATTTAATAAACGATTAAAATATGCACCTCTATTTTTTACCTTGTCGTTCGGCTGATCCATTACGGACCGGTAGGATTCCTCAATTCTTGTCAGTCCATACTTCTTGAGAGCCGACAAAATGAAAGTCATATCTTTTTCTCCCAGCTCTTGGGCTATCTCCCAGCATTTCTGTTCCTCGTAAGACTTGGGAGTGAATTCTCTTACGGGTCGACCACGATTCGATCGGTTGTTTTTATTTTCTTTTTCGTTGTCGTTCTTGGAACTTCTGCCGAGTGAACTTTCAGAATTGAAAGAAAACCTGTCCAATAAAGCGTTTTTGTCGCTTTCCAACTTCTGCCGAACATCGCTGACTTCTGTCGGCACTTCTGCTGATGAATGATCATCAGTATCATCCTCACTTCTGCCGAACTTCTGTTTGCTACGGTGTCCAATGTCGACAAAACCACCATTTGATAAGGGATAACTGGCGATATCAACATGGAACGAACTTCTGCGACCTTGCTGTACGGGAAACCATACCCACTTCTTACACTTAAGGTTCAGCATCAGCCGATTGATGTGATTCTTGGAATACTTTTCTTTGAAATCCTTGGAAAGTCCGGCATAGCTTACTTGGGCCCGGCCGTTCCGAGGATTGGCATTGATCCATAGCCAGACGAGGACCGAGTATTCCTCAAAACTCAAATAGCCGTCCACAAGGGCGGTCTTGATGCTTCGGGGAAGCTTTACGTAATCATTGTTATCTATTT